>Ga0272441_10006465_pt1 | contig 19600 bp, 14 predicted proteins | sample SSMProp6N_FD_193582 | JGI IMG/M metagenome (GOLD analysis project Ga0272441, IMG submission 193582) | Marine sediment archaeal communities from Little Sippewissett salt marsh, Falmouth, MA, United States - SSM-Prop-6N | ecosystem: Environmental > Aquatic > Marine > Wetlands > Sediment ... | reverse complement strand
CAGGTACCAGTCCGCCGGGTTGAACGTGGCCGTATCGCCGGTCTCCAGATCCGTGATCGTAACCTCGGTGATGCGGTTCAGGTCGAAGTCGATCGTCGTGCGGAAGCGGTACCAGTGGTTGAGCGGCAGGTTGGTCCATTGCGTGCCGGGACTCTGCCCGGGCTGCGCGTGCGCGACGCCGTTCGCATCGTAGGCCAGGTAGTAGGCCTGCCAGGCATCGGCGGTGTTGATGTCCACCCACGAGAAGAGGTGGATGTAGCTGGCGCTTCCCGGGTACGGCTGGAGCGAGAAGCTGCCGATGTTGTTCTGAGTCGGGGGAACGGCGACGTACTGGGCCGCCGCATCGTAAGTCGCCACCCACACGCCCGTGCCCCAGGTGATGTCGCGCTGCGCGCGGGCGTAGGTGGTCCCGTTCCCAGGCCCGGTCCCGGCAACGAACTGCGATCCGCCGCAGGGGTTCTGCACGATGCTCAGAACATTGCCGGTGTAGGTATACGCGTAGAAGTCCACGCTGTCCGTGCCCGCCGGAATGTAGTAGGCATCCTGACCGGTCAACACCGTCCCACCCGGGGACGCGTTGATGGTCTCAAACCCGGTCCCGTACTGCGCGGTGGCGGCCTGGCAGGCCAGGAGCACCGCTCCAAGGCAAACACTCCAACTCATACGGCATGTCAGTCGGTTACTGTCCATCCCACATTCTCCTTCCATGCGCATCAAAGCGCGCTCAGCAACCTCTCCACGCGAAGAGGCGTGCGCGCCCGTAGTGTTCGCGTTCATCCCTCAGCTATCGGACCACAAAACGACTCAGAAGTCAACATATATTTCTCATTTGACACCGGGCCGGGCCCGCCCTGACCGTCCGGCGGGGTGCCCGGCCCCTCCCTGGGGTCTGCACCGACTTCCCCCCGACCGGCTCGGCCGAGGCGGCGGCCGCAACCGGCCCCCGGGGCCGGACGCGGCCATCGAGACGCCCGATGTGGGCGGGTCCCGTCCCGGATCCACCGGGCCGCCGATGACGACCGCGGGCGCCTGAGCATCAGCGAATGACCCCGGCGACTGGAGATTCCCGCCGGCCAACCGCCTCGAAAGGGCGATAGCGAGGATCGGCCGGACGCCGGTCCGGTCCTTCATCAGCCGCCTCGAGGGCCTGCGCGCAGCCGCCGCGTCCGGGGCTGGTCCGGGGCTGGCCTGGGGCTGGTCCGGTGGTATTCCGGGGGTGGTCCGGGGGCTCAGATCACGATCGCCCGTTTCTCGGCATCGAAGCGCGCCGTCTTGCCGGCTCGACTGGCCAGCATCGCCATCTGCAGCACCGTCTGCGTGCGGAACGCCAGGTCCATCGGGCTCCACGTCTCGCGATCGCGCGACTGCACGCAGTCGAAGAGCTTCTTCCAGTAGAGGATGAGATCCTCGCCGTGCTCGATGGGGAAGCGGCGGGGCTCCTTTTTCGATCCGCCGGCCGGGGTGAAGACGATCTCATCGCCCTCGATGGTGAGCGTTCCGTCCCAGCCGCGGATCACCGGGCAGCGCTGCCCCGAGCCGCGGGGCGGCGTGGTCTGGTGGTCGTTGCCGCTGCTGCCGAGCACGGCGATCGTCACCTGCTCCGGGTAATGCGCCAGCAGGTTGAACGTGTCGGGCACTTCGCGCAGCTCGTATTCGTAGCGATCGATCGATCCGATCCCGACGACGGTGTCGGGGAACTCAACGCCGAGCACATCCACCACCTGCGTCAGGCAATGCGGGAAGAGATCGGTCGCAGGTCCGCCGGCGTAGTCTTCGAAGAGCCGCCAGCGGAAGAACCGATCGACGGTGAAATCGCGTTTTGGCGCATCGCCAAGAAACTGATCCCAATCGAGGTCCCTGCCGGGCCGGGCGTTGGGATCGAGCACGGGCATGCCGCGCTCGCCCCAATCGCCGACGCGGAAGAAGCCGGCCTCGCCGTAGAGCGGCTGCCCGATGAGGCCGTCCTGCACGAGCTTCTTCATCTGGCGCCAGACGGAATCGCACATGCCCTGCGTGCCGAGCTGGAAGACGCGGTCGGACTGGGCGACGGTGTCGGCCAGCCGCCTGGTGAGCTCGAATTGCCGCCAGTGGGTGACGGGCTTTTCGCAGTAGACATCCTTGCCGGCCTTGATCGCGTCGATGGCGTGATGGCCGTGATGGTGATCGGGCGAGGCGATGGCCACGACATCGACGTTCGGATCATCCAGGAGCTGGCGGTAATCCATGTACGCCTTGGGAGTGTTGTGGACTCTGACTGCCTCGTCGAGGCGAGGGCGATAGACATCGCAGACGGCGACGATCTCGGTGGGGATGCCGTAGCGCTCGCGCACCGCCTTGACCTCGCGCATGTGGCCGGCGCCGCGACTGCCCACGCCGATGAATCCCACGCCGATGCGCTCGTTCTTCCCGGGCGCGCGGGCGGAGGCGCGCGGCGCGGCGCCCGCCACGGACATGCCGGCGGTGACGGCGGCGGTCGTCTTGATGAAGTCGCGGCGGCTGGGGTCGAGGCGTGATGGTTCTGATGGATGGTGGCTGGTCATGGTTGAGTACCGTGTGCTGTCGGATTGGAGGTGAATGGGGGAGTCTCTACGGGATGCGGCGGCTGAACGTCGCTCGCCACGCCGTTGACCCACTGTTGGGAGATCGATTCGATCTGCTCGATGGGCGCGTGGCCGTCGAACAGGGCGATGCCGTAACGCAGGCTGAGTGATTCGTCGCGCTCCAGCGTATACGGGCTCTCGTGAAGGCTCATGGTCGCTGACAGATAGGCGAAGGGCGCGCTCATGGTGAACCACGTGGCGGGATGGCGCGGGTTGGCCGGATGATCGAGCATGGCGATGGTGACGGGATGGCCGTCGATGACGCCGCGGGCGGCGCACCAGCGCGCGGGCGTGAGGCGCTCATCGCCGCGAAAGACGGCGCCGACCGCGTCGTCGGCGAACACGAACGTCGTGGCTTGGTCCATGTCATGGACGAAGCGCATGCCGAGGCCGAAGTAGTGATGACCCCAGAGCTGCACCGAAGCACCCGCCGGATCGGGCGACAGGATCGTCCACCATGTTATGAGCGTGACATCCCGCCCGCTCATGGGGACGATCGTCAGCGAGCGCTGCTCCTGCAGGAGCGCTGTGCCGTCCGGCGATCGCCAGATGAGATGATGATCACAGCTTGAGGCATCTTCGCCGGTGATGCCGAGGCCGGCCGGGCCCGGCTGCTGGCGACCGACCTCGCCGGCCGGCTCCTCGCCCCAGAAGTCGATGTCATCAACGCCGAGGGCGAACATCAGGCCATGGTGATGTGCATGGTCGGGCGGGCTGTCGAGCAGGACGTTGACCCCGGACGGCGTGGAGAGCTCGCGCACATAGGGCTTGAAGGGCGACGGCTCGTGGCGGTAACACAACACGACCCGCTTCCCATCACAGAAATTAAGGTCGGAGCCATCGAGGGTCGAATGACCCGACGGGCCGGTGGTGCAGGCGGTCAGGACAAGGCAGGCCGGGATGATCACTGATGTGATGAGAGATCGAATCGGTCGGGCCATGGTGAAGGTTCCTTGCACTGTCAGGCTGCCGGAACGCAGAGGCTAGAAGCGCCACGGCTGGCGCATCGCGCGATCCAGCCGGCGCGAGGCGAGCGCATCATCGATGAACTGCTCCTCCTGCGGATCCCATCGGATCGGCCGCTGCAGGCGGATGCAGATGTCGGCGAGATGGCTGACGGTGTCGGACCGGATCGCCGCTTCCAGCGGGCTGATGGTGGGCCGGCGCGAGCGCACGCAATCGAGAAGGTTCTGGTAATGATTGGCGCTGTTGTAGAGGCGCACATCGGACGGGCGAAACGTTATGTTCGCCAACGCCGGGCGGCTGACGTGCAGCCCGCCGCGATCGACGCTCACCCAGCCCTCATCGCCGAAGAACGTCGTGCCGTGGCCCGACCACGGCCGGTAGGCCGTTACGATCGGGCGCGCCAGGCGGTGGCACATGAAGCGCATCGTCACGCCGCCCGCGTACTTACATTCGACATCCCACTCGGCGACGGTGCTGAGCAGGCCGTCGGGCGGAATCGTGCCCCGGCCCTCGCAGGAGAAGGGTCCGGTGTGATCGGCATCCATTCCCCAGTGGGCGATGTCCAGCGGGTGCGCGCCCCAGCCGGCGATGAACCCCAGCGAGTAATCGTAGATGTGGAATGATCCCTCGCGCCGGCATCGATCGATCGTGTACGGCGCATCGGGCGCGGGGCCGAGCCACATATTATAATCGAACCCGTCGGGAATCGGCGCGGCCTCGGTCGAGCCGTAGCGTTTCACCGCGAAAGCATTCCAATCGTCGGAGACATCGGGCGACCAGACCTCGATGCGCTGCAATTGGCCGATGTAGCCGTTGCGCACCAGCTCGCAGGCGTAGCGGAAGCGGCGGCTGGAGCGCTGCTGCGTGCCGTACTGGAAGACCGTGCCGTAGCGGCGCGCCGTCTCGCGGAGGCGGCGGGCCCAGCCGAGGGACGGCGTGAGGGGCTTTTCCACGTACACGTCCTTGCCCGCCTCCGCCGCGTAATGGGCGAGCGGTACGTGCCAGTGATCGGGGGTGGCGATGATGACAGCATCGATGTCATCGCGCCCAAGCACATCGCGGAAGTCGGCGTACGCTTTCACGGATGACCCGCCGTATTGCTCGTTCAGCACGCGGGCGGCTTCATCGCGGCGCCGACGGAACGTGTCGCACACGGCCAGATACTGCGCATCGGGCAGCCGGGCGAAGTTGCGCAGAAGATAGGAGCCTTGTGACCCGACGCCGCACGAAGCGAGCGTGACGCGATTGCTCGGCGCACCGGCGCCGAACACGGTGGACGGAACGATGGTGGGAAAGGCGATCGAGCCCGCGGCCAGGGTCGATCGTTTCAGGAACGATCTTCGCGTCAGTCGGCGATCGATCATCTGTGTTCCTCCTCGTGCGGCGATCCGGCTACGGCCGGGGCCGGTTCCAGAACGAGACCGCCTCGGATCGCAGCCTGCGTGTATCCCAGCGGTGGGGATGGACGATGACGCGATACTCCAACGTCATCCTCCGCCCGGCGGGCAGCGTGTGCGGGCCATAACATATCACCGCCGGGCTGAAGAAGCTCATCACATCGCTCCTGATGGCATACCACGGCGTGGGGAAGTTGCGACTCTGTCGATCATCGAGGATCGCAATCCCCGCGGGCGCAGAGCCGATCATCCCGCTGTAATCCATACATTGGGACCGGGAGCGATGGCGATCGTTCTCGAACGAAACGGATCCCTTGGCGTTGATCACCTGCCGGTCCTCCAGTTCCTTCGCCAGGCGCACCGAGAGGCCGGCGTAGCCGCCCCAGATCTGTCCGCCCGGCTCATCGGGCAGGGGTGTTCGATCGAGCACGACATCTTCCGCGCCGGCGGTGAAGGTCATCTTCCAATCCAGATGATATTGCCCGTCTGAATCCGGCGCGGAGATGCGCACGATGCGCTGTTCGGTGAGCACGGCCTGGCCGTCGGGATCCTCGTAGGTCAGATCGAGATCGATCCGGGCGGAACGAGCGTGCCGCGTCTGGATCCGAACGTTCGTCCAGCGGGTGAGCCCGTCGCTGCGGCCGGTCGCCTTATTCTCCTCCCAGTAGTTGACGCCGTTGATGTACTTCCAGCAGAACCACAGGCCGTGATGCCAGGGATGATCGGGCGGGGCCTGGCAGGTCAGCACCTCGCCGGTGGTCAGGGCGAGGGGATGGAAGAAAGGTTTGGCCGCCTGCTCGCCGTAGTTGAACTGCCAGATGACGCCGGTCGGCCCGACGAGCGCGACGCTCTCGTCCGTCTGCTGCCAACGCAGAGCCAGCGTTTCGGTCGGCTCGTCTTCCTGCGCCGGCGCGGACACGCCTCCCGTCGCCGCCCACTCCGCGCCGCGCACGAGGAGCGTTTGAAAGCCCTCGCCGGCCATCGCCTTCGCATCGTGCCCCAGCAGGGTGGTGAAGCTTCGCCCCTCGCCGAATTGCCGGACCATGACGACCGGCTCGTATTTGCCGCTGCCGCCCGATTCGGTGGAGGAGAACGCCGAGGCGAGCACCCGGCCGCCCTCGGCGATCGGCGCATTGTGCCAGAGCTCATCGAAGGTGTTGAAGGATTTCAGACCGCGCGTGATGGGATGATCCGTCTCATCGATGCGCACGGGGAACGTGTGCCGCGTGCCGTGATCGGTCTGCCCGACCCTGAAGCTGCTGATGACGAGCTGCTGGTACTCGGGCCAGTCGTAGAAGGAGCTGGAGCCGGCGTGGATGACCACGTGCCCCTTGCCGTTGCGGACAAAATCGAGATAGGCCTTCTTCGCCTCGTCGGACCAGCCGGCTTCGCACGGCGCCTGGTAGCGCGCGGTGAACGTGTTCCAGTCGCTGAGGATAACATCGTATGCCTCAAGCGATTCAGCCGTCAGTCCTTCCGGGGGTGTGGTGACGTCGACAACGAATCGCCCGCTGTCTTGGAGGATCTCTTTGATTCGGGGCGTTGTCTCGCGCCAGTTGTGATTGTTCTGCCCGCTGAGAAGAAGGACGCGCAGCTTCTCCGCCGCGTTTCCCGACTCGGCTGCATCGGCCTCACAGACGCGGGCGATCGCGGGCAGGAGGCAGATGATGATGAGCATCGCGGCAGGCATTGGATGTTTCATGCTTCCTCCTCCGCCATCCGATCGCCCAGCGCATCCCGCAGGAATGCCAGGCTCCGCTCGGCCTGCTCGATCGTACCGCATTCGACGCTGAGGAACATCTCCCGATCAAGCGGGTCGAGGATGTCGAACACTCTCTCCCACTCGACGACACCGTCGCCGCAGGCGCAGCCGACGGGCGTGCCCGTCACCTTGCCGCGCTCGCGCTGGCTGTGCTCGAGGCTGATGTCCTTGGCGTGAACGTGCCGGACATGCTCGCGCACGCGGGCCAGCCCTTCGTAGGGATCTTCAACGCCCGCGAGATACGAGTTGCCGGTGTCCCAGTTGACGGCGATCCAGGGCGACTCGACGAGATTGACGATCCGCAGAAGCCCGTCGGAGGTCTTCGTGTAGATACCGTGCGGCTCGATGCAGAGATACACGCGATGCCGATCGGCGGCCATCGCGGCCTTGGTCAGCGTGTAGCGCATCACCTGGTGGGCGAAGTCATCGTCCATCCAGTCGGGCTTGACCATCTCATCGGTGTTGACGAACCGGGCGTCGACACTGTCGGCGAGGACGATGGCCCGGGTGAGGCGCGCCACCGCCGCCTCGGGCTTCATCAGCGGACTGTGGCCGGAGAGCGAGCTGACCTTCAGGCCCAGGCGATCGCAGATCTCCCTCATGAGCAGCGGGTCCTCCTCCATAGAGAAGGAATGGAAGTAGTGAACCTCGCTGAGGAGCTCCCAGCCGGTGTGGACCATGGGCTCGATGTACCGGTAGCCGAGTTCGGCGGCCTTCGCCGCCCCGGCCTGGAAGGACATGTCGGCGCTGCGGCAGTATTCCATGTTCACGGTGATGCGGTATCGGGTGGCCATGCGGCATTTCCTTCGTGAGGTGGGAAGCTCGAATTGGACGGGCACCGGCGCGGGGCGTTGAGCGTGCGTCGGATCACCGCCGCGGGATATTGTGCACATCGCGGGCCGCCACGCCATGCCCGATTCGGCGCCCCACCGCCCGGCGCGGGGCCTGGGGCCGTCATTTCGGCGGCGACTTCCGGGTGCGACTTCCGGGTACGGTTTCCGGGTGCGGGTTCCGGGTTCAGCTTCCGGGGGCCCATTGAGGCAGCCGCATATCAGCCTGCCGGCAACGCTCCACTCGACGACCGCCATGGGGCGCTCTGCCTCGCGGCGTTGATTTCGGCGGGCCTCGCGCGATAATGCGGCCTCTTCCGCCACCAACTCGTTTCCTGCCCCACCGGAGCACGATCGCATGTCTTCCACGGCGACGGAACGCTTCACGCACGTTGACTATCTCTGGGATGATGAGAAGGCCCGGCCGCTCGGCCCGCTGGCCCGTCTCGTCCATCGCTCGAACCTGCTCGGCGCCGATCAGCGCATCACCAACACCGGCGGTGGGAACACCTCATCGAAGATCGCCGAGACCGACCCGCTCACCGGCGAGGACGTGGACGTGCTGTGGGTGAAGGGCTCGGGCGGCGACCTGCGCACGTCGACGGCCGCCAACTTCGCCTCGCTGCATCTCGACCGCGTGCTCAGCCTTGAATCGATTTACGACCGGGCGGAGGCAAAGGGCGTCAAGAGCGAGATCGAGGATCGCATGGTGGGCCTCTATCCGCACTGCACGTTCAACCTCAACCCGCGCGCTTCATCCATCGACACGCCGCTCCATGCCTTCGTGCCCGATCGCTGCATTGATCACACGCATCCGAACGCGGTGATTGCCATCGCGGCGTCGAAGCGATCGGCGGAGCTGACGAGGGAGATCTACGGGGAGGAGCTGATCTGGACGCCGTGGCAGCGGCCCGGGTTTGATCTCGGCCTGGTCCTGCGCGATCTCTGCGCCCGCAACCGGAGCATCAGGGGGATCGTGCTCGGCCAGCACGGCCTCATCAACTGGGCCGATGATGATCAGGCCTGCTACGAGCTTTCGCTCGATCTCATCGAGAAGGCCGCGCGGTATATCGAGGACCACGATCGCGGCGAGGAAACGTTCGGCGGGCAGCGCTGTGAGCCGCTGGCCGATGACGAGCGGGGATCGATCCTGGTCGAACTCCTGCCGTGGCTGCGCGGACGAATCTCGCAGCAGAACCGTTTCATCGCGACCGTGCAGTCCGATGCCAACATGATGCGGTTCGTCAACAGCGCCGATGCGCCTCGCCTGGCGGAACTGGGCACATCGTGCCCCGATCATTTCCTCCGCACGAAGATCAAGCCCCTCTACATCAACTGGACCCGCGCCCCCGGCCCCCGGAAGGGGGGGTTGGAGGCGCTGAAGAAGCAACTGGAGGAAGGACTGGAGCAGTATCGCAGGGATTACGAGACGTATTACAACCGCTGCAAGCATCCCGATTCGCCCGCCATGCGCGATCCGAGTCCGACGGTCATTCTCATTCCCGGCATCGGCATGATCGCGTGGGGCAAGAACAAGAGCGAATCGCGCGTGACCGCGGAGTTCTACAATTGCGCCGTGGAGGTGATGCGCGGCGCCGAGGCGATCGATGAGTACATCGCCCTGCCCCAGCAGGAGGCGTTCGACATCGAGTACTGGGCGCTGGAGGAGGCGAAGCTGCGGAGGATGCCGCCGGAGAAGGAGTTCGCGCGGCGTATCGTGCTCATCGTCGGGGCGGGGCACGGCATCGGCCGGGCCGCGGCGCTTCGCCTGGCGGGCGAAGGCGCGCACATCGTCTGCGCCGATCTGGATGGCGACGCCGCCCAAGCGACGGCGAAGGAGCTGACCGAACTGGTCGGCGCCGGCATCGGCATCGCCGGAACCGGCATCTCCAACTGCGGGTCCGCCCTCGGCCTGGCCGTCGATGTCACCGACCGCGAAAGTGTTCGCGCAATGCTCCGGCAGATCATCCTCGCCTACGGCGGGCTCGATCACGTCGTCGTCACCGCCGGCATTTACGTCCCGCCCGATCGTGAGGGCCGGATCGGCGATGATCAGTGGAAGAAGACGTTCGATGTCAACGTCATGGGCGGCTACCTGGTCGTTGATGAGGCGCGGCGGATCTGGGAAGCGCAGGGATTAACCGGCAGCGTCGTTCTGACCACGAGCGTGAACGCCATCGTGCCCAAGAAGGGTTCCCTGGCCTACGATGCGAGCAAGGCGGCGGCGAATCATCTCGTCCGCGAACTCGCGATCGAGCTGGCGCCGAAGATCCGCGTCAATGGCATCGCGCCCGCGACCGTCGTCGAAGGCTCGACGATGTTCCCTCGCGATCGCGTCATCGCCTCGCTCACCAAGTACGGGATCGACTTCGCGGAAGATGAATCCGATGAAGCGCTGCGCAATCGGCTGGCGGGCTTCTACGCTCAGCGCACGCTGACCGGGACGCCGGTCACGCCCGATGACCAGGCCGAGGCCATCTGCTATCTTCTCAGCGGGAAGGCGAGCAAGACGACGGGTCAGATTCTCTCCGTCGACGGCGGGCTGCACGAGGCGTTCGTGCGCTGACATCGCTTCTTTCGCGGCGCGGCGCGCCCTGTCCGATCACACCCGATCCGCACGTGACGAACCATGTCCAGGCACGCACATCTGGCCATCGACCTCGGGGCGGAATCCGGGCGGGCGATCCTTGGTGTGCTCGAAGGCGATCATCTCACGCTTCAGGAACTGCATCGATTCGCCAACGAACCCCGGCGGCGGCCCACCGGCCTGCACTGGAACCTCGATCAGCTCTGGGCCGATGCGCGCGAAGGCGCGCGGCGCGCGGTCATCGCCGCACGGGAGCAGGGGGCGGACCTCCTCTCGCTCGGCGTCGATACCTGGGGCGTTGATTACGGCCTCATCGACGCCGACGGCCGAGTCATCGAAGATCCCCACTGCTATCGCGATGAGCGCAACCGGGCCGCGTTCGAGAAGACGATCGCATCAATCGGACGGGAAGCGCTGTACGAGGCGACGGGCATCCAGTTCATGGCGTTGAACACGCTCTTCCAGCTCGTCGCCGCCCGCGATGCCGACCCGCAAGTCCTCGCCCGCGCCGACCGGCTCCTGTTCATGCCGGACCTGATGCATCATCTCTTCACGGGCGAGGCGGTGGTTGAGGCGTCGATCGCCTCGACGAGCCAGATGATCGATCCGCGCACCGGCCGGTGGGCGAGGAAGTTGATGGAGAGCGTGGAGTTGCCGGCGCACATGCTTGCCGAGATTGTCCCCGCCGGCACGACGATCGGATCGCTTCGTGAAGATGTTGCGCGCGAGATCGGCGCGCCCGCATCATTGCGCGTCATCGCACCCGCAGCGCACGATACGGCTTCCGCCGTGGCCGCCGTGCCGGCGGATGAGGCGACCGAATGGTGTTATCTCTCCAGCGGCACATGGTCGCTGCTGGGCACGGAGCTGATCGAGCCGTGCCTGAGCGAAGCCGCCCGGGAGGTGCCGTTCACGAACGAGGGAGGCGTGGCGGGGACGATCCGATTCCTGAAGAACATCACGGGGCTGTGGCTGGTCCAGGAATGCCGTCGCCAACTCGCCGAGGCCGGCGAGGCGTATGAATACGATGAACTCACGGAGCTGGCCGAAGCGGCCGAGCCGTTCCGGACGATCATCGACACCACGCATGCCCCGTTCGCCGGCCCCGGCCGGATGCTGGACAAGATCCGGACCTACGCGCGGGCCACGCAGCAGGACGAGCCTTCTCATACGGGCCGGTACATCCGCTGCTGCCTGGAAAGCCTGGCCCTGACCTATCGGTACACGCTCGAACAGCTCGAGCGCGTGCTCGATCGGCGGTTTGATGTGATCCACGTCGTCGGAGGCGGGGGAAGGAACCGGCTGCTGAACCAGATGACCGCCGATGCGACCGGCCGAGCCGTCAACGTCGGCCCAATCGAGGCGACCGCGGTGGGCAACATCCTCACGCAGGCGATGGGGACGGGGCACGTATCCGATCCGGCCCACCTGCGCCGCCTCGTCGCCTCCACGTTTCATCCGGAGACCTGCACGCCGCGCGATCCGAAGGCCTGGGAGGAGCCGTACCGGCGATTCCGGGATCTGCTCGCGGTTCAAGTGCCCGCGGAGTAACGTATCCTGCGGGACTGTTGGGGGAAATGCTTACACATAAAGCATTTGCGCGCCTCCAAGCCAACAACAGATCCAGCAGTCCGCCACAATCTTGACATGAATGGGGTCGAGAGGGGCCTGGAGCCTTGAGAACAGGGGTGGACGAATCGGGGGCTCCGGGGGCTCGCGGGCTGGCACTGACGGCGACAGGCATCCTCGACTAGTCCCACATGTTGTTCGGTAGATGTATGGGTTCTGGGCCCCGAAGCCGCTCTCTTGATTCCAAACTCAGCTTGACAGGGAACAATCCTCATCCGATAGTTGTACTACTAGTACGAGTTGTACAATTCGTACATTGGACTGGAGCACCCCTATGGCCAGCCTGAACGCCAAAGACGCCCGAATCCCAACCGCTGCCTTCAATGAGGTGCTGTTCAAGGGTTCGCGCATCCGCGTCAAACGTCGAGACGGCGTGGCGGTGGTGATCGTCTCAGAGGAGGACGCGGCACTTCTTGAGGCCCTGGAAGACCGCTTCGACCTTGAAACCGTCAGGAAGACCCTGGCCGATATGAAAGCGAGGGGCGAAAAGCCTGTTCCTTGGGAAGAGGCCAAGGCCCACCTTGGCTTGTAGTCGGTGGCATATCAAGTAGAACTGACACCTCAGGCAATTGACGACATCGCTTCGCTTCCGAAGAAGGTGCAGCGGCAGGTCGCTCGGCAGATCGACCATCTGGTAGACGATCCGAGGCACGCGAGGAGCAAGAAGCTGAAGGGCTCAGATGACGTTCATCGCGCGCGTTTCGGTGACTATCGCATTCTCTACGAGATTCAGGATGACCCTCCCGTGGTTCTCGTCGTGCGTGTGCGCCATCGGCGGGATGTCTACAAGGGTCTCTTCTAAGGGTCCCTGACAGAATGGTGGCATGGCCGTCCCGGCCGTGCGGAACGGACGGGCGAGACGCCCGTCCCACCGTGCTCTCAGTTCATTCTGTCAGGAGGTCTAAGACATTCTCCAGTCTTGACTGCGAGGAAGCGCTGATTCGCCCGCGCACGCACAAGGGCAAGTCGGCCCGTGGCGACACCAAGTGCCTGCATCCCATCGGCGCATCCAGGCTGCGGGACTACTTCGCCAAGCGGGACGGGCAGGAGCCCGTCGTCGGCCGCGTGGGGAAGCCCGACGCTTGCCCGGCCTTCGCGATGGTATAACGTATCCTGCACGCTTCTGAAACGAGGAGGAGCCCGCCATCAACCCGTCCGCCGATGAGATACTCGCCCAGCTCGTACGCCTGTCCAATCATCTTGGCGATCCGACTTGCGATTACGCCATTCTCGGCGAGGGCAATACGTCCGCCGCAATCGGAGATGGCACGTTCTGGGTGAAGGCGAGCGGCGCGCAGCTCCGCACCGCCGCCCCGGAGCACTTCGTGCGCATCGGCCCCCGGAAAGTGTTGGCTCTTCTCGATGAAGGCGAGCACCTTCCGGGGGCCGATGAGCAGGTGCGAGCCGTGCTGCGCGAGGCGCGGATCGATCCGCCGAAGGATCTGATGCCCTCCGTCGAGACGTTTCTCCACGCGGTCTGCCTGGAGCTCGAAGGCATCAGTTTCGTCGGACACACGCATCCGACGGCGATCAACGCGCTGACCTGCTCGCGATCGTTCGAGGAAGCGTTGACCGGGCGGCTCTTTCCCGATGAGATCGTGATGTGCGGGGCGGTCCCGCTGCTTGTGCCCTACGTTGATCCCGGCCTGGCGCTGGCGCGCGAGCTTCGCCGACGCCTGCGGGAATACATCGATGCGAAGGGAGCGCCGCCGAAGTCCATCTATCTTCAGAATCACGGCTTCATCGCGCTGGGCGCAACGGCAGCGCAGATCGAGGGCATCACCGCCATGGCCGTCAAGGCCGCCCGCATCCGCGCGGGAGCCTGCGCCTTCGGGGGCCCCAATCCGCTGCCGGCCGAGGAGGTTCGGCGGATCGATGACCGGCCCGACGAGGCGTATCGTCAACGCATCCTCAGACAACGCTAGACTGAATCGGTCGGGAGAGGTGCATGCGGCGCGACAAGGGCAGTAAGGAACGAGCGATGAATCGATGGTTGATGAGCATTCTGATGGTTTGCCTGGCGCTGCTGCTCTCCGGTTGTGGCGGCGGCGACGCGGATCCTGCACCGGCCGGTGAGGCGGGCGCCACCGCGCCGGCCCCCGCGCCGCTGACGATCGCGGTGATTCCCAAGGGCACGACGCACGTGTTCTGGAAGGCCGTCGAGCGCGGCGCCAAGCGGGCCGGCGCCGAGCAGGGCGTCGAAGTCCTCTGGAAGGGGCCGCTCAAGGAGAACGATCGCGCCCAGCAGATCCAGGTCGTCCAGCAGTTCATCGCGCAGGACGTCGATGGCATCGTGCTGGCCCCGCTCGATCTGAAGGCGCTGGTCGCGCCGGTGCGCAGCGCCGCCGAGCACGGCATCCCGGTGGTGATCTTTGATTCCGCCCTGGACGGCGAACCGGGGGAGGATTTCGTCAGCTTCGTGGCGACGAACAATCGCAACGGCGGCCGCCTCGCCGGCGAGGAGCTTGCCCGGCTCATGGACGGGCAGGGGCAGACCATTCTCCTGCGCTACCTTGTCGGATCGGCGAGCACCACGAACCGCGAGGCGGGCTTCCTCGAAGCGATCGGCGCGCACGAGGGGATCGGGGTGCTTGTCGACAACCGCTACGCCGGCGCGACCGCCGGAGAGGCGAAGACGCAGGCGCTGAACATGATCGATCAGATTCGGCGCGCCGATGGCATCTTCTGCTCGAACGAATCGGCCACCTACGGCATGCTGCTGGCCCTGCGGCAGGAGGCTCTGGCGGGGACGATCCGTTTCGTGGGCTTCGACGCCTCGCCTCCGCTGGTGACGGCGTTGCGCGATGGCGAGATCGATGCCCTCATCGTGCAGGACCCGCAGTCGATGGGATTCAAGGCCGTGGAGGCGCTGGTCCGGCACATCGGCGGCGAGACCGTCGAGCCCATCATCGACACCGGCGCGGTGCTCGTGACGGGTGATAACATGGACGATCCGAAGATCAAGCGTCTCCTCGAGTAGCGCCGCATGGGCCAGACATCGCCGAGCCCGGAGCCTCCCCGCCTGCGCATGGAAGGTGTGCGCAAGGCGTTCGGCGCGACCGTCGCCCTCGCCGGCGTGGATCTCGACGTGCGGGCCGGCGAGGTTCATGCCCTCGTCGGCGAGAACGGGGCGGGCAAGAGCACCCTGATGAAGATCCTCTCCGGCGCGCTGCACGCCGATGCCGGGCGGATGTGGCTGGACGGCGTGCCGTACCGCCCGCGCACGCCGATCGACGGCCGCCGCGCCGGCGTCGCCATGATCTACCAGGAGCTGTCGCTGGCGCCGCATCTGTCGGTGATGGAGAACATCCTGCTGGGGGTGGAGCCGGCGTTCGGCCCGCTTCTGCGCTGGGGCGAGCTGCGCCGCCGCGCCGCCGAAGCCCTCCGCCGCATCGGGCGCGAGGACATCCGGCCGGAGGCGATCGTTTCCACGCTCTCCGTCGCTGAGCGGCAGCTTGTGGAGATCGCCCGGTCGGTGGCCGTAGGCTGCCGCGTGCTTGTCCTTGATGAGCCGACCAGCAGTCTGACCCAGGCGGACATCGAGCGGCTCTTTGATCTCATTCGGCGCCTGAAGGTGGATGGTCACGCGATCGTGTACATCTCCCACGTCCTGGAGGAGGTCAGGGCGATCGCCGACAACTTCACCGTGCTCCGCGACGGGCTGACCGTGGGCGGCGGGGCGGCCGGGGATGTTGATGTGAACGACATCGTCACCATGATGGTCGGGCGCGACGTCCACGACCTCTATCCCCGCTCGATGCGCGCGCCCGGCGAGGTCGTGCTTCAGATCGAGCGCATCGCCGGCGTCCGGCTTCCCGTCTCGGCCTCTCTTGAGCTGCGGCGCGGCGAAGTGCTGGGGATCGCCGGCCTCATCGGCGCCGGCCGGACCGAGCTGCTGCGCGCTGTCTTCGGTCTCGAGCCCGTAACGAGCGGCCGGGTCAGGGTCGGCGGCCATGTCGGGCCCGCCTCGCCAAGCCGGCGCTGGTTGCAGGGGGTGGGCCTGGTCAGCGAGGATCGCTCCCGCGAGGGGCTGGCGGTGAATCTGACCATTGCCGACAACCTGACCATGCCGCGTCTGCGCGGGCTCGGGCCGCTGGGGCTGATCATGCCGCGCTCTCAGCATCGCGCTTCGCTGCCGTGGATCGATCGCCTGGGCATCCGCTGCACCTCGCCCTCCCAGCCGGTGGATGCACTGTCCGGCGGTAACCAGCAGAAGGTCGCAGTCGCCCGGCTGTTGTATACCGATGTCGATGTGCTCCTTCTCGACGAGCCGACGCGGGGAATCGATGTCGGATCGAAGGCGCACATCTACCGGCTCATCGATGAGCTGGCCCGGGGCGATCCGGACGCCGGCCGCGCGCCGCGCGCCGTCCTGCTCATCAGCAGCTATCTGCCCGAGTTGCTGGGAACCTGCGATCGCATTGCGGTCATGTGCCGCGGTCGGCTCGGCGAGGCCCGGCCCGTCCGCGAGCTTGATGAGCATCGCATCATGCTTCAGGCCACCGGCGCGGAGGGCGCGACGATATGAGCGCCGGCCGATCAACCTCGCCAGCGGCGGGCCGCCGAGGCCGGGCCCTGACCCTGCTCGGCACGCTCGGCCCGCTCATCGGTCTGGCGTTCGTCTGGCTTCTCTTCGCGGTGCTCGTCGGCGTCGATTTCCTCAAATGGGACAATCAGCGCCTCATGCTGCTCCAGACGGCGGTGGTCGGAACCGCCGCGGTCGGCGCGACATTGATCATCATCTCCGGCGGCATTGATCTGTCGGTGGGCTCCATGATCGCGCTGGGCACGGTGGTGGTCGCCCTGCTGCTGAAGATCGGCGCGGATCCCTCGCTGGCGGCGCTGGGCGGGATCGGCGCCGGCCTGCTTGTCGGGGCGGCCATCGGCGCGATCGTGATCGGCCACGTCGGCCGGGTGGCCGCCGCCGTGGTCGGGGCCATGACCGTGCTCTGGACGTGGGACGCGATCGCTCCGCTCCTGTCCGTCGCCGCCGGCGTGACCGCGTTCGCCGTCCTCCTGCTGTTCAATGAGTACATCATCAAGCGCATCCCCATCGCGCCGTTCATCGTGACCCTCGGCATGTGGGGGGCGTTGCGCGGGGCGGCCAAGGGGCTGGGCGACAACCAGCCGGTGTACCCCGATGATCTGGGGTGGCTCGGCGGCCTGATGGCCAACACCGGCCACGGCCTCGGTTCGCTGCTGCCGCCCGGGGTGTGGATCCTCCTGCTCCTGGCGCTTGTCATGGCCGGGGTGCTGCGCTACACCCGTTTCGGCCGGCACATCTTCGCCATCGGCTCCAACGAGCAGACGGCCCGCCTTGCCGGCGTGCACGTGGCGCGCACCAAGCTGCTCATCTACATCGTCGGGATCGGCTGCGCGGGGCTGGCCGCGCTCCTCCAGTTCTCGTATCTCAACATGGGCGATCCGACCACGGCCGAGGGGTACGAGCTGAAGGTCATCGCCGCCGTCGTCATCGGCGGGGCGAGCCTATCCGGCGGGGAGGGCTCCATCCGCGGAACCATCGTCGGTGCCCTCATCATGACCGTTGTCGACAACGGCTGCACCAAGCTGGGGTTGGACAACTGGGTGCAGGATATTGCCACCGGCGCTATCATCGTTGCGGCGGTCGCCCTGGATCGTCTGCGGCACCGCCGCGGCGAATGAGGGGCCGGGATCGTCCGGCGCGTGGACGTGCCGGACGAAGTCGGCAGGCGAACGGCCGGGGTGACGATGCCGCCGGCGGAGAAGCCTGTCCCGAGGACGATCATCATGAACACGACAGAGGGCGAGTATCGGCCGTACGAGCCCGGCGCCACCACGTTCATCGATGATGTGATATTCCTACAGAGACATACGAACGTCATCATCCTGTCCGACGAAGACAGCGCAGCGCAGATCGCCTTGGCGCCGGAGTACCAGGGGCGCATCATGACGAGCACGGCCGGGGGAGATGACGGCCTGAGCTTCGGCTGGATCAACCGGCGCCTTATCGCCTCCGGTGAGCGGCGGCTGCACATCAACCCCTTCGGCGGCGAGGACCGCTTCTGGCTCGGGCCGGAGGGCGGCCAGTTCTCCATCTTCTTCAGGCCCGGCGACCCGTTTGACCTGGCCCACTGGCAGACGCCCGCCCCCATCGACTGGGGCGCCTGGGACGCGCTCGATGTCGGGCCGCAGCACGCCCATTTCCATCGTGCGTTCTCCGTCGACAATTACTCGGGCGCGGCGTTCCATGTTGAGGTGAACCGCCACGTCAGGCTCCTGGATCGCGCTGAAACGAGTCGGTTCCTCGCGGTCGAGCTGCCGTCCGCCCTGACCGCGGTGGGTTTCGAGTCGGACAATCGCATCACAAACAAGGGCGATCGACCCTGGGAGAAGGCCACGGGGTTGCTGTCGATCTGGATCCTCGGCATGTTCCATCCTTCGCCGGTGACGACGGTGGTCATGCCGTTCAGGGCGGGCGCTGAGGACCAGGCGGAAACGATCGTCAATGATGCGTATTTCGGGAAGGTCCCCGATGATCGGCTGGCCATCCGGCCCCGGCGCGGGCTGGTGTTCTTCAGGGCCGACGGGGATCATCGGGGCAAGATCGGGCTCGATCGCCACCGCGCCCGGCCGGTCGCGGGAAGCTATGACGCGGAGTACGGGGCCTTGACGATCGTGCAGTTCACGATGCCGCCGGACGCCGTCGATTACGTCAACTCGATGTGGCGGTGGCAGGAGGATCCCTATGCCGGCGATGCGGTCAACAGCTACAACGACGGTCCGGCTGAGCCCGGCGCCGAACCGCTCGGGCCGTTCTATGAGTTGGAAACGTCCTCGCCGGCCCTTGCCCTGCGTCCCGGCCAGGCCGGGTGGCACGTCCATCGGACGATTCATGTGCAGGGCCCGACGGGCGAGCTTGACCGCGTGGCGAACGTTGCGCTGGGAGCCTCGCTCGACGAGATCGCCGGGGCGCTGAAGTAACTGCGGGATTGTGCAGCGCCGCCGGGCGGTCGCTGTCCCGGTGCAGAATTCGAATCGGCCTTTCGGTACAATCCGGATGATCCCGAACGGCCGATCGAGGACGCCATGTCGAGGATGAGCATCGCGATGAAACCCTTCCGAGTCGGCATTGACAGTTACTGCCTCGATGCGCTGAAGCTCTCACCGTTTGAGATGCTCCAGTGGGCCCAGGCGCACGGTGCGGAGGGCGTTCAATTCAGCGGGGCCAGCGTGCCGGAAGATCGCCGCGCCGAGCGGGATTTCCTTGCCGAGCTGGCGCAATTCGCCGGAGAAAGCGAGCTCTATCTGGAATGGGGCGGCGGCCGGCACATCCCCTTCGACATGACATCCTGGCAGCCGATGGATCTGCGGCCGATCAATGAGCGGGCGGCCCGGCAAGCCGCTGACCTCGGCACATCCGTTGTCCGATCCTGCTCCGGCGGCCTCATGCGCTGGAGTGACACGGCTCCGCCGACCGAGGTGCTGTTGCGCACCACCGCCGCGGCGCTCAGGGATCAGATGTCGATGCTGGCGGATTACGGCGTTACCCTCGCCATCGAAACGCATTTTGAGTTCACCACCTTCGAGCTTCTGCGTGTATTCGAGATGTGCGGCGCCGAGCCGGGCGGGCCGGTGGGAATCTGTCTGGACACGATGAACCTGCTGACCATGCTGGAAGATCCCGTGGCGGCGACGGAGCGCGTCCTGCCCTGGGTTGTGGCGACGCATGCCAAGGACGGCGGGATGCTGCTTGATGAGCAGGGGCTCATCTCGTTCCCGATCGAGGCGGGCACGGGACAGATCGCATTCGATGCGATCCTGATGCGACTCTCGACGCTCTCGCGCAC
>Ga0272441_10006464_pt1 | contig 19607 bp, 17 predicted proteins | sample SSMProp6N_FD_193582 | JGI IMG/M metagenome (GOLD analysis project Ga0272441, IMG submission 193582) | Marine sediment archaeal communities from Little Sippewissett salt marsh, Falmouth, MA, United States - SSM-Prop-6N | ecosystem: Environmental > Aquatic > Marine > Wetlands > Sediment ... | reverse complement strand
GTCCTCCCCGGCCGCGTCGATCCGCCCCCAGTGGATGTTCCTGCCGGCCCCGCCCGGCCCCGCGGCGGTTCCGTACCACGGGTAGTAGAAGGCCAGGACCTTGGGCGGCACGTTGCGGTATTCCGGGACGGTCCGCTGCCGGAGGGCACGGAAGTCCATGGGCGTTTGCGCCCGAGCGGCGCCCACCGCTGCCGTCGCGGCCACGATTGCCAAGAGAGCCCTGCGGGGCATTGCCCGGCCTCCTGCCTGTCCCACCCGACTCGTACGGTCTGCCGGCCGGCCCGGGCCTGCCGCGGCCGACCCCGCCCCTGCGCCGCCCTCCCAGGCGCCTCCGCGTTGCTTCTACCATTCGCGCGCAGGGGACACAAGCCTGCGCAGCCCGCCTGCGCCGGCAGGGCCTTTCCTGCCCGGCAGACGGCGATCCGGAGGCATGGCGGCCCGCAGGGCGTCCCGGCCGGCTGCACCCGTCGCGGCCCCGGACTCCGCCGTCCATGGCGTCGCGAACGCTCTGTGCTCGTGCGGCAAAAAGATGCCCGATCCCTCACGAGATTCAGCTATCATCCGGCAGATTGAGGAAGAAGGGATCTCGCCATGGACAACGTCTGGATTGCCCTGGGCCTGACCGTGTTTGCCGGGCTGAGCACGGGCATCGGCAGCGCGATCGCGTTCTTCGCCCAGCGGACGAACTACCGATTCCTCTCCGTGGCGACGGGTTTCTCCGCCGGCGTGATGCTGTACGTGTCCTTCGTGGAGATCTTCTACAAGGGGGGCGGCGCGCTGGAGGAGGCGTACGGCGAGTACTGGGGGGCCTGGGTCAACGTGGCGTCGTTCTTCGGCGGGATCCTGCTGATCGCCGTCATCGACAAGCTGATTCCCTCGGCCGAGAACCCGCACGAGATTCACCCGGAATCCGAGACGGCCCCGTTGCACGACCCCTCCGCCCCGCAGCCGGACTTCGATCGCATCGCCGCCGACCCCAAGAGCGCCGCGCCCGGCGAGCACGACCACCGGGTCCGGCAGGGCAAGCTGCTCCGCATGGGGCTGTTCACCGCGCTGGCGATCACCATCCACAATTTCCCGGAGGGCCTGGCGACGTTCCTGGCCGCCCTGAAAGACCCCGGCGTGGGCCTGGCGATCGCCGTGGCCATCGCGCTGCACAACATCCCGGAGGGCATCAGCGTCTCCGTGCCGATCTACTACGCCACGGGCAGCCGAATGAAGGCGTTTCTTTACTCGCTGCTCAGCGGCGTGGCCGAGCCGATCGGCGCGGTCATCGCGTACCTGGCGATCCGCCTGTTCCTGGGCGGCGATACGGGCGTGATCCCGCCGGAGGTGATGGGCATCCTCTTCGGAAGCGTCGCCGGCATCATGGTGTTCATCAGCCTCGACGAGCTCCTGCCCACCAGCCGGGCGTACGGCAAGGGCCACGACAGCCTCTACGGCCTGCTGGCCGGCATGATCATGATGGCGCTGAGCCTGCTGCTGATGAAGTAGCCTGCCGTCAGTGCATCTCCGCCTCGCAGGTCCCAAGGCCGCCGCGGTAGAAGTTGAACTGCACGTTGGGGTGGTCGGCCAGGAGGCTCATCGGCACGGCCGAGTCCGGGATGCGCTGGCCGATCATCAGCGCCGTCAGCCGCATGCCGAAGGGATTGTCGTGCGTCCCGGCCTGCCAGATGGAGACCTTCTCGGCCCGCCACGTCTGGACGGGCCCGACGGTGACGGCCTGGTGCGGGACGTTCTGCACCACCCCCCCGCCGGACGTGCGGGCGTTCTGGATGAGCGTCATGGGATGCAGGTCGACGACGCGCGTGGAGAGCTTGCGGTACTCGGCCGGCGGCGGCGGGGCCTGGTCGTACGGCGGCTCTCGGCGCGGGGGATCGTTGAACGCCCAGTGCTTTACCTCGCCCTGGCCCCCCTGCATCACGACGCAGCGGGCCCGGTCCCAACTGGCGACGTATTCGGCCGGGTCGGCCGAGGGAAAGCGGATCTGGCTCGCCGGCATGCGCAGGTCGTCTCGAATGCGGCCGAAGCACAGTTCCATGTCCGCCTTGGCGAAGCTCAGCGGATGGTCGACGGGCACTTCCTTCCCGTCGATCACCCACTCGTCCATGCCCCAGAACCACGCGTGGCGGAGGTCAATGTCCAGCGCATTGACGAGGCGGGCGACGAGCGGCAGTTGCTCGGTCGGCCCGATCGGCCCGCACACGCCGGCCGGATTGTCCTCCGTGGCCTGCCGCCAGGCCGTGACGTACTCCAGCGCCTCGGCGAGGTAGAAGTCCTCCAGCGTGTCGTAGAAGACCACCTGGAAACCCTCCCGCGACAGCGCGAGCAGGTCCTCGGGCGTCAGCCGGGCCGCGTCGTCGAGAACCTCCCGCTCGAGCGTCGTATAGTCCCACCACTGAGGCGCCACCTTGCTGATCGGTCGCATGAGATTGTCCTTTCGTGGTTGCGCAACCCATCGAAAGTACATGGCGAGGCGCGTTCCCTCAAGTCCCCGTCAGACGCGGACACGGGATCTGCCTGCCGTTGGACGGCTGTGGTACAATCGTGGCATCGAGACCACACGAGAAGGACAGAGCGAATGCCGACGATCCTGGTGGTGCGCGGCTGGAGGGTCTTCTTTTACTCCAATGAGGGCAGTGAGCCTGTCCACGTGCATGCCCGGAAGGGCGGAGCAGAATGCAAGATCTGGCTGCACCGCGAGACGTACGACATTGAGGAGGCATGGTCCCATGCGCTCACGCCCCGTCTTCGGCGTGAGATCCGGAAGATCGTCTTCGAGCATTTCGACCTGATCCTGGAAGAATGGGATACGCGGCCGAGAGGGTAAAGCGATGCAAGTAACGGAGCCCGTCGTAGCAGATCGGATTGAGACGCGCGAGGATGCGTTGGTTCTGGTCCTGAAGGAGCGGGAAGTGGCCATTCCCTGGGAGAAATGCTCGATGCGGCTTGCGGCCGCGTCGCCCGAGCAGCGCCGTGTTGCCGAGCTCTCCCCCGGTGGGTACGGCATACACTGGCCGCAGATCGACGAGGATCTCTCCGTCTCTGGGCTGTTGCGCGACTTGAAAAGCGGGAAGTAGCCCGTCGATTCCGTGTCATGGGTCGATCCGCACGATGTCGCCGTAGCCGAGCTTGGGGATGCAGAAGACAATGAAGCCCTCCCCCTGCGTGAACTCCAGCTCTCCACAGTGCGCGCTGGTGACCTTGCGGACCGGCCCGGGCAACCAGACGGTCACCCCGGCCCCGCCGCCGACCTGCTCCCTGTAGTTTGCGAGGACCAGGAAGCACCCCTTGGGCGATTCGATCAGGCGCGCGTCGAAGGCGCCGGGTTCGATGACAACGCACGGGTTAAGCGACGGGTCTCGGAGCGGCCGGCGCAGCAGCCAGGCGGCGGTCGGGTCGAGCTTCGTCAGGACGCGATGGACGCCGGGGCCTCGGTCTGGCACGGCCGGGGGCTGGTAGGCCGTCCAGAGGCACGCCACCCCCGGCAAGGCCGCAATGTAGTAGACGTCCCCCTTGCCGACGTGGTGCGTGTAGCCGGCCGACCTGCCGTCGTCCTGTTGACCGAAGTAATCCCCTGCTGCCGTAGCCCTGGCGGAGACCCTCGCGCGCACGGCCAGGATCGGCATCTTCCCGGTCGCGAGGTTCGCGTGCCCGAGGGGGTCGAGGAAGGGCAGTTCCAGGCCTGGGCGAAGGAAACGGGTCTTCTCCTCCGTCTTGCGATCGGAAAGGCCGAGCAGCGTGTTCATGGCCGGATTCGGCCGGCCGTACTCGTCGAACCGCCCCGCACCGGCGGTGGCGAAGAGGAAGCCCCCCGCCCGCACCCATCGCTCCAGCTCGCCGACGCACTTGACGGGCAGATGGTCGCCCACGACGTAGAGCACCTTGTAGCCGGCGAGCATCTGTGCGTTCAGGTCCGCCTCGACCAGCAGGTCGGGCGGGTAGCCGCCCAGCGTCAGGCACATCCAGATGCCCAGGCGCTCGACGTGGTAGGTCAGGCGCGTGGAGCGGAAGTCCCGGCCGTAGTAGTCGTGGCGGCATCGGTCGGCGGTCACGCCGGCGAGGTCCCAGCGCTCGGTGCTGTCGCTGACCAGCAGGGCGACCTTTGACGGCGCGACGCGCGAGGCGAGCACCAGGTCCTCGACGAGGCCCATGGAATGCGTCACGTCGCGGATGGCGGCGTAGCGCCGGGGCGCCCGGCGGTGGTCGATGTGGTTCTCGGTGAAGCACTCGTTCATGCCGATGCCGAAGAAGTCCAGCATCTTCGCGCCGTGCGCGAGGTGGGTGTAGCACGTGCGGAGGAAGCTCGCCTCGGTGTTGCCGGGCGCGTGCGGCATGGTGTACTGGCGGAGGACCGCCTTGGGGTTGTGCCGGAACCCCGCGCGGAAGTGCTCGGCCGTGTAGCCGTTGACCAGGCACGACGGCTGGTTGACCTGCCAGAAGTACTCGCTGTGCCTGCCGAAATCCGCCGCCCCGCCGCGGAACCACTTGACGTACATCGTGACCGTCGGGTGGTAGAACGGGTGCCCGGAGTAGTTCGCCCCGCAGAGCACGTGGTCGCCGAAGGCCTTCTTGACGGCGGTCATGCCCCGGGCGACGTACGCGATGGCCGTGTCCTCGTAGAAGATCAGCGAGTCGACGAAGAGCTTGGGCTTCCGCCTGGCGATTTGCCCGTCGCTGAAGGGCCGCAGCTTGGCGGCGTCGGGCGTGCCCCATTCGGCCAGCCAGTAGTCGCCCAAGCTGAAGCCCGGGCGGCGCTGCCGGAGCCAGTCCCGCCAAGCGGCGTTCACGTCGAGCCCGGCCTGGGCGGCGTGGCTCATCCATTCGGCGAAGTGGATCTCGTCGCCGTAGTCGAACCACTTGAGGTGATCGGCGATGCCCTTGGCGGCAATCTCGTTGGCGGCCTTCTCGATGTTCGCCGCCGTCGGCGCGTAGCGGTACTTGAGGATCATGCAACTGCGGTTCAGCGGGATGCCCACGTCCGAGAGGTTGGCGACCACGTTCTCCCACTTGCCCCGCAGGGCCGCGTGAAAGCTCCGAAGGCCGATCGCCTTGTAGATCCTCGCGTAGTTGGCGCCGTACTCGCCCGGCGCGCCCACGTCGATCCACCCGCCGTAGCACAGCGGTAGCGTGGGCGGCCTGCCGATCTTCGGCTGCCTGGCGAGGTGCTCCAGCACGCGGCGCTGCTGGGTCTCCGGGCGCAGCGGGCGCTCGCCGTACTTGTCGTACGGCGGCAGGTAGAGGCGGAGAATGTCGCCCGTCGACTCGAACGCCATCACCTTGCCCCCGCCCGCGGGGCGGACCTCGGCGGTGAACGGCCCGGCCTTGCTGGTGACCCGCGTCATGCCGAAGTGGGCCGTGTCCTGCCCGCGGAGGCCGACCCAGCCCGTCACGGCGCCCGGCGCGAGCTTGTCGGCCACCGTGCCCTCCGAAACGCCCCACGGGATGCGATTGTAGACGTGGTAGATCGCCAGTCGGGCCGGCGCGTCGGCCTTGTTCCGCAGCCGCATTTCCCAGCGAGCCCCGACGGTGTCGCGCACCGCGTCGAGGATCGGATACAGCCGGTTCCGCTTGCGGTAGTGCGCCCGCCACGTGTCCTTCGTGTCCGCCGAGAGGTAGACCACGTCGATATTGCGGTTGGCGCTGCGCCCGGGCACTTGCGGCTGGGCGAGAGCTTGCAGCGTGATCCGCGCCGCCCCGGCCTTCAGGCCCTTGGCGTCTACGACCTCCTCCACCAGCCCCTCCGACCCCCACGGCGGGTCGTACTGCGGCTTGAGCTCCAGGTCGCCGAAGGCGAGGCGCGGGCTGTCCCTCGCCCCCATGTCCTTGGCTGCCACGGTCCGCCCGTTCTGCGACAGCGTCACGCGGAACCGCGTGTCGGAGAACGTCGGGTACTCGTACCGCACCCACAGCCGGTAGTCCCCGTCGGCGGGAACCTCCACGTCGGCATGCGCCGTCGCGGTCGTGTCGGCCTTGTCCGCGCACAGCAGCCGTTCCCCGGAGATGTGGTTGAAGCCGATGATATCGACCATGTAGTTGCCCCCCCCGTTGCAGACGACCTCCCATCCCTTCTCGACGCGGAAGTCCTCCGCCTCCACCGCCACCGCCGGCGCAAGCCGGAACGGCTGCGGATCGGCAAGAAGGGAGGCGGGTAGAAACAGGGCGACGAGGGCGAATGCGGCCGCTCGCACGGGTCGGCGATCAGGGAGACACCACATGGGCCAGTTCCTCGAAGAGCTTCGGGTATGCGTGTTTCAGGCTGCGGAAGGGCTCTTCGCCCTGCCCTGCCCCCGCGAAGTACCACCGTGAAAGGCCGTAGTCGGGAGACTCCCGAATTGCCGCACGGAGGCGACTTGTCTCGCCATCTTCCGCTGTCCCGGCGAAGCTCCCTTCGGCCGCGTCAAGGAATCCCTGGACAGCGTCCACGAGGCGCCTTGACACGCGTTTCCGTCCGGAGCTGATCGCTTCGTCATTCAGCGGCAGCAGATCGGTCGTCGCAAGCCCCTTCGGTGACTCCTGACCGGTGCCGGGATCGAACCTGGCAGTGATGACGCCGGTCTGGGAGACATAGAACAGGTACTCCCACGGGTCCTCCGCGGTCGGGTCGATGAGCAGGGGCTCACCGGCTTCGTTCAGGGGGAACCTGTCCCCTTTGGCTCGCTGGCAGCCCGAGCAGCTCAAGAGCATGTTGACCCACTGGAAGGTCCGCTGCGGGTAGGCGGACTTCGGCCAGAAGTGGTCGATGTCCGTCCCACGAGAGTCCTCGCAGTACATGCATCGCTTGCGCTCGCCGGCCATCGAGCACAAGACGCCGAAGACGCCCTCTCGGACGGTCTTCGTCCGCCGCGCCTGTTTCCACATTCGCGCTGCCTGATCGGGTGAGGACCGAGCCGCGTTTGCCCGCCTATCGAGGTAGGCCGCCGCGCGTGCTGCAAGAGCGGGACGGGCGTACTTTCGCATGGTGGTCCACCGGGCTACTCGACGGAGGCGAATAGGGGGTGCAGTTCGGCTTCGAGGCGATCGAACTCGGAGTCTTCCTCGCTGCTGGTGAAACCGGCGCTTTGCTTTGCCTTGAGTTGGGAATAGCGGTCACGTTTGGCGACGGTCTGTGGAGAGCGCGTATGCCTCAAGCCGAATGCGGGACTGAGCAGGATCGTGTCCGGCTTGGAGTGCACGACTTCAGCGTAGTCTTCCGCGCTGAGCTGGAAAGGCTTCATGTCGCTGCCTGGAGGAGGAAGGTAGAAGATCCCCTGTTGATCGGCGGCCTGGCAGATGATCGGGCTGTGGGTTGTTACCAGGAACTGAACCTGGGGGAACTTGGCCTTGAGCCAGAAACCGATCTGCCTCTGCCACTCGGGGTGGAGGTGCGAATCGATCTCGTCGATGAGGACGACGCCCGGTTTGCCCACGACCAGCCTGCCTTGATCGCTCCGGCAGATCAGTCCCTCGCTGCCGTAGACGCCGACCATGTGGCGGATGATGTCCACGAGCAGGGCCAAAGCCGCCCTGTAGCCATCGCTCATGTCTACCAACGGAAGAACGATCCCCGACCGGTCTTTCAGGTGCAGGCCTTCAGGGCCGATTCTCTCGATCTGCATACCGTCTTGCATGAAGTCGTCATTGAGCAAGTCCTGAAGCGCCAATAAGACGGGGCTGTCCTCTCCCCGGTCCAGCGAACGGTACTTCAGCTCCTTCATCCACTCTTCGCACTCAGTGAGCGAGGCATCTTCGCGGAACAGGGTCGCGAAACGCGCGACCGGCCCGGGTCCCCTCATTAACCGCATGGCATCCGAACTCTCACCGTACAGCCTTCGAAACGGGCCGTATCCGCAAGAGAACCAGCCCTCCGCCGTCTTTGCCCAAGGGCCTCTCGTGGGGCCCTTCTCCTTGAGCGGCTTCGCCCGAAGAGTCGGGTCGTCGCTGTCGTTGACCAACTCAATGGCAGCGCGAAAGTCAGATGCCGTTCGGCCGGGAGATGTCCACTGGTCCACTTCCGACGCCCGGAGTTCCGCTTCCACGCTGCCTCTCTCGGCTCCCTTCCGGACCCAGCCGCGGAGGGACGGCTGAAGGGCGCGAGCAAACTCCGGGCCATTCAAAGCAAGGGCCACCGCCTTGAGCATGGCTGTCTTGCCCGACCCGTTGTCGCCCGTGAACACCGTCCAGCCGCTGTACTGCCCCGTGCCCGGACCGTGCTCCAGATCGAAGTCCAAGTCCCGAAACCCCCGGATGTTCTGTATGATCAAGCGCTTGATGTGCACGGTCCGTCTCCAATGGTAGGGCGCGCAATCTCCGGTCGGTCCAGTCCGTCTAGACAACGGGCGCTCCCAACCACCGTCTACGGTACCAGACGCGGGCCTGAGCGTTCAAGCATACGACGGCACCCCAACCAAGGAGCAACCCGCCAATGCGAATTGCCTCGACGCTCTTCCTGTTCGTGCCATGGGTAGCCTACGCAATCCCGCTCGAGCCGCCTGCTCTTGCGCAGGATGGTAAACAGAGGCTGCTGCATCTGGCTCCTGATGGCGATGATCGATGGTCCGGCCGGCCTAGCCGGCCCAATGCTGACCGAACCGACGGGCCATTGCGGTCGTTGACGGCGGCGCGGGATGCGATTCGGAAGCGCAAGGCGGCGGGGGAGCTGGCCGAGCCGGTGCGGGTGATCGTGGCGGACGGGGTGTATTCGATGGCCCGGCCGCTTCGGCTGACGCCGGAAGACAGCGGGACGGCGACGTGTCCGATTACCTACGAGGCCGCGCCCGGTGCGAGGCCCGTGTTCACGGGCGGGCGCAGGATCGCCGGCTGGAAGAAGGCCGCCGGCGGCATCTGGACGGCGCGCGTGCCGGACGTGGCGGCGGGGAAGTGGTGGTTCGAGCAGCTTTGGGTCAACGGCCGGCGGGCCGTGCGGGCCAGGACGCCCAACCGGTTCTACCACTACATGCTGCGGCGCGTCGGGCGGGGGATCGACCCGGCCACGGGCCGGCCGGCGGACCTGGCCAGCCGGGCGTTCCTCGCCGAGGCCGCCGACATCCCCCCGCTGCTGGCGCTGGAGACGGGCGATCTGCGCGACGTGACGCTCGTGGCCTACCACTCCTGGGCGACGAGCCTGCACCGCATCGCGGCCGTGGACGCGGATACCGGGCGCGTCGTCACCACGGGCCCGGCCCGCTGGCCGTTCTTCCGCTGGCGGGCGCGGCAGCGGTACCACCTCGAGGGCTTCCGGGCGGCGTTGGATCGGCCGGGCGAGTGGCACCTGGCGCGGGACGGGACGTTGTCCTATCTGCCCCGCCCGGGCGAGGACATGACGAAGGCCGAGGTCGTCGCGCCGGTCGTCGGAGAGTTCGTCCGCCTCACGGGCGAGCCGCGGCTGGGGCTGTACGTGGAGCACGTCGCGTTCCGGGGCCTGCGGTTCCGGCACGCGAAGTGGGTCCTCCCGCCGGAGGGCCACAGCGACGGGCAGGCGGCCGTCAGCATCCCCGGCGCGATTCGGGCCGACGGCTGCCGGCACGTGACGTTCCGCGAGTGCGAGGTCGGCCACGTCGGGACGTACGCCGTGTCGTTCGGCGACGGCAACCGGCACTGCCGCCTCGAGAAGTGCTACCTGCACGACATGGGCGCCGGCGGGGTGAAGATCGGCCGGGGCTGGAAGGGCGGCCAGCCGTCGGCGGCGGAGAAGACCTCGCACATCACCGTGCACAATAATATCCTCCGCGGCGGGGGGCGGATCTTCGCGGCCGCGGTGGGCGTGTGGATCGGCCACGCCAGCGACAACGTCGTGACGCACAACGACATCTCGGACCTGCACTACACGGGCGTGTCGGTCGGCTGGGTGTGGGGCTACCGCGAGAGCCCGGCCGTGCGGAACAAGATCGAGTTCAACCACATTCACCACCTTGGTTGGGGCGTGCTGAGCGACATGGGCGGGGTGTACACGCTGGGGGTCTCGCCGGGCACGACGGTGAGCAACAACGTGATCCACGACGTCGGCTCGTACGATTACTACGGCCGGGGGGGGTGGGGGCTGTACACCGACGAGGGCAGCAGCCGGATCGTCATGGAGAACAACCTGGTCTATCGCACGAAGACGGGCAACTTCCATCAGCACTACGGTCGGGAGAACGTGGTGCGGAACAACATCCTGGCCCTCAGCAGCGGGCCGCAATTGCAGCGGTCGCGGGTCGAGCCGCACGTGTCCTTCACGTTCGAGTGGAACCTCGTGTACTGGCGGGACGCGCCGCTGTTCCACGGGCGTTGGACGGACGACAAGGTGGCGATGCGGGGCAACCTGTACTGGAACGCGGGCGGGAAGGCGGACTTCGGTGGGCTGTCCTTCGCCGAGTGGCAGAAGCTCGGCAAGGACGCGGGAGGGCTCGTGGCGGACCCGCGGTTCGTCGATCCCGACAAGGGGGACTTTCGCCTGAAGCCCGGCTCGCCGGCGGAGAAGATCGGTTTCGTACCCTTCGATTACACCCGGGCGGGTGTGCGGAAGGACGACCCGACGTGGGTCGAGCTTGCACGCGGGCCGAAGTACCCGCCGTTCGAGTTCGCCCCGCCGCCCCCGCCGAGCCCTCCGTTGACGTTCCGCGACGGCTTCGAGACCTCGCCCCTCCGCGCCGCACCCGACGGGGCGACGGTGTACGGCAGCGACCGGGGCGGACTGGTCGCCGTGACCGCCGAGGCGGCCGCGAGCGGAAACCACAGCCTCCGCGTCGCCGACGCGCCCAACCTGAAGCACGCCTATAACCCGCACTTCCACTACGCCCCCGCCCACACGGCCGGCCTGACGCGGTTCGCCTTCGACCTGCGAACCCAGCCGAGCACACACATGTTCGTGGAGTGGCGCTCCAAGGGCCAGCCGTACCGCGTCGGCCCGAGCCTCCAGGTTCGAGGCGGCGCGGCGTACGTCGGCGGCAAGAAGCTCCTGGCCGTCCCCGCGGGCAGGTTCGTGCGGTTCGAGATGGCCGCCGGCCTCGGCCCCGATTGCACCGGCACGTGGACGCTGACGGTCACCTGCCCCGACGAAGAGCCCCAGACCTTCAAGGGCCTCAAGACCGGCCACGCCGACTGGCGCGAGCTGCACTGGCTGGGTTTCAGCAGCACGGCCACGTCCGAGACCGTCCTGTACCTCGATAACCTCGAGTTGTCGAACACGAAGGCGAACGAGTAGACGATGGTCCTATACCTTGTCCTGCTGCTGATCTCACTCGTCGGCTACGGCGTGGTGGTGGCCCTGTCGATCATCCCGGTGGACCCGATGGTCGCCAGCCGGGGGCAGTACGTCGCCTTCTGCGTCTACGGCACGCTGTTCTACGTCATCGCCACCGGCGCGGGTCTATTCGCCCCGCTGATGCTGTTCGACACGTACTTCGCCCGCGCGGGGAACCGCCGCAAGAAACAGGCCCTTTTTGTTCTGCCCGCCCTGATGCTGGCCTACATGGCATATGTGATGGCATGCGGGCAGTAAAGGGCACCCCCCCCGCAGGGCGCAAGGCAACCGGCCGTTTCCCCGACGGGTGCGGGGCATCCGGAAGATGACCCGCGACGAGTTATGCACGCGGTATCGCAAGTAGCGCCCGGAGATCGGCCTTCTGCAGCGGTCGACGAGAACGAGGAGTGTGCAAGAGATGGCTTCCGAAGCGTGCATCACGAAGAGGGCCAAGGGCCTGAGCGTCTTTGAGAAGTACCTTACGCTATGGGTCCTGCTGTGCATCGGGGCCGGGATCGCGCTGGGAAAGGCCGCCCCCGGCGTGGCCAGGGCGCTGGACGGTCTGGCGATCTCGGTCCGCGGCGCGCCGGTCGTGTCGATCCCCATCGCGGTCTGCCTGTTCCTGATGATGTACCCGATCATGGTAAAGATCGACTTCGCCGAGGTCGTCAAGGCCGGCCGGAGCGCCAAGCCCGTGGGGCTGACGCTGCTGGTCAACTGGGCGGTCAAGCCGCTCACCATGTACGCGATCGCGCTGCTGTTCCTGGGCACGCTGTTCCACGGCCTGATCGGCCCGGACGCCGTCGATCACGTCAAGCTCCCGCTGGGCCTGCACGACCTGGCCGTGGGGGCGGAGTACGGCTCGGGGACGGTGGTGATGCACGAGGGCGCGAAGATGCTCCAGGTCCCGCTGTGGCGGAGCTACCTGGCCGGGTGCATCCTGCTGGGGATCGCCCCGTGCACGGCGATGGTGCTGGTGTGGGGCTACCTGGCCAAGGGCAACGACGGGCACACGCTCGTGATGGTGGCCATCAACTCGCTGACCATGCTGCTGCTGTACGGGCCGCTGGGCGGGTTCCTGCTGGGCGTGGGCCGGCTGCCCGTGCCCTGGGAGGCCCTGCTGCTGTCGATCGCGATCTACGTCGCCCTGCCGCTGGCGGCGGGGTACGCCTCCCGCAAGCTGATCTTGCGCGCCAAGGGGGAGCGATGGTTCAACGAGCGGTTCCTGCACGTGCTGACGCCAATCACGATCGTCGCGCTGCTGGCGACGCTCGTGCTGCTGTTCAGCTTCAAGGGCGAGACGATCCTCGCCGACCCGCTGACGATCGTCTGGATCGCCGTCCCGCTGCTGCTCCAGACGCTGCTGATCTTCGGCCTCGGCTACGGGTTGGCGCGGCTACTGAGGCTGCGCTACGCCGATGCCGCCCCGTCGGCCATGATCGGGGCGAGCAACCACTTCGAGGTCGCCATCGCCACGGCGACGATGCTATTCGGCCTGGGCAGCGGCGCGGCCCTGGCGACGGTGGTTGGCGTCCTGATCGAGGTCCCCGTCATGCTCCTTCTCGTGCGCATCTGTCTCCGAACCCAGGCCTGGTTCCCCCCCGCCGTCGCGCCGGCAGCGGCGACCGAGTAGGGCGCGCGCCGGCGGCGGATGGAAGCAGGCGCGAAGCCCCCACGCGCCCGTGCGGCCGGAATCGCCCGCGCCCACAGCGGGCCCGATGAGCCTACGGCCGGGGTCCGGCTGCCTCGCGAGTCTTCTTGCCGGCGCTGTCCAGCTCCGCGGCGCCGGCCTTGCCCGCTTGTACCGTCTTGTTGCCCTCCAGCGTGATGTTCTTCGAGTCCGTGGCGTTGTAGCGGACGACGGGGACGCCCTTGCCGAGCTCCATCACGTTGTTCCTCACGAGGTTCTTGCCCGCCTTGTGGAAGCGCAGCGGGCTGCGGGCCGTGCCGTGGATCAGGTTGCCCTCGATGACGATCTCCGTCGTGCCCTCGTCGAGGAACATGCCGTTGCTCTCGGCCCGGCCGGCGTTGAGGGGCACGTCGTGGATCCAGTTTTCCCGCAGCACCGTGCCCGGCTGGCGGCCGAGCGTGTAGATCCCCCCGCCGTCGGAGAGGACCTGCATCACGTGGTGGATGTGGTTGTTCTGGAGGACGTTGGCGGCGCACGGCGTGGGGGTGGGGTTCCACATCCAGCCGACCGACACGCCCGTGTAGGGGTGGTGGGCGATCTCGTTGTTGACGATGGCGTTGCGGTCGCTGAGGCCCACCCAGATGCCGACGGCCCCGTAGTACGTCACCCCGCAGCGCTCGACGACGCTGTTGACCACGCCGTTGTTGCCCGCCAGCGCCTCGCCCTTCTCGGCCTTGGGCTCGCCCATCATCACGCCGTTGCCCGCGACGTCCCGCACGCGGCAGCCCATCAGCGCGTTGTGCCGGCTGCCCTTGGCGAACCACACACCGCAGCCACCGACGTTCCGCACCGTGCAGCGCTCGAAGCGGCAGTGCCGGGCGGATTCCAGGTGGACCGCGGCCGGGACCGCCTGCCAGCCCCAGCCCTTCTTCGGCGGCCTCGCCCAGTGGAAGCACGCCTGCCCGCCGGCGTAGCGGACGCCGTCGGGCGCCCACGCGCAGTGCTCGAACGTCAGGCCCTCGAAACGGAGATTGCGGACGAGCGTCCCGGCCGTGCCGCGGACGGCCAAAAGCTGCGTCGCGAGGGGGGCGACGACCTCAACATCAGCGAGCTTCTCCCCGGGCATCGGCAGATAGGTCAGCTCGCCGGCCTTGCCGTCGAGGTACCACTCGCCGGGCGCGTCGAGCAGCTCGGGGGCGTTCTCCAGGAAGTACCGCGGGTTGCGCTCGAAGCCGTTGATCCGCCAGAACGCCGCCGGGCCGCCGATGAACTGCGACGTCGTCAACGTGTGCGTCTTGAGGTCGATGCTCCGGATCGGCGTGCGGGAGATGCTCCAGTCGTGCAGCAGGACGAGCTCGCAGCCGGCGAGGTCCTTGATCTCTGGCAGGTCGCCGGGCTTGGCCTGGAAGCTGTGGCGATCGTCGATGACCTTCACGACGCGAACAGAGCCCGTGCTCGGATGGCGGGCCCGGACGCGCCGCGCCCCGCCGACGAACAGCTCGTTGAACGTCCACTTGCCCGCCTTGGCCTCGGGGATCGTCACCCGCCGCGTGCCGTTGGGGCCGGGCTTCCAGCCCTTGAGAACCCGCCCGCCGCTGAAGATCGGCCGCTCGCCGGGATAGGCGGCGTAGACGACGCGGTGCTTCTCCGTGCCCGAGTCCACCGGCCCGAAGACGACCGGCTCGGCCAGGCGATACGTCCCGCCGCGGACGTGAACGAGCACGTCGGCGGTCAGGCCGGCGGCGATCTTCTTGCGGACGGCGTCGCGCGCCCGTTGGAGCGTGGCGAAGGGCTTGGCCTTCGTGCCCGGGTTCGCGTCGTTCCCGGACGTGCTGACGTAGAAGTCCGCTGCTCGGTTCGAGGAGGTCTTCTCCCCGCCGCCGTTCACCGTCTGCCACGCGATCTGCTGGAGGAAAGCCGCGTCGTCCTCGCCGACGGGCTTGAGCCCCGCATTGCCGAGCCCCTGGGGACTGCGCCCGGTCAGCGCTGCGTAGAACACGCACGCCGCGAGGTACGTACCCAGCGCCGTCGGGTGCGACTTGTCCTTCTTGTGCAACACCAAGCCCGGGCGGGCCTTCAGCGCCGCTTGCCACGCCCGCCCCACCGGCGCGACGCCCGCGCCCAGTTCCTTGGCCACCGCGTTGTACTGTCTGGCCAGCGCCTCGATCATCTCGGGCTTGTGCTGCCGCGCCCATGTCATGAACAGCACCGTCCGCGCGCCGGATTTGACGATCTTCGCGTGGAGCGCCCGGGCGGGGCCGGGCATCTTCGCCGGCTCGAGGACCGGGCGCGTCGACTGCTCCTGGAGCACCACGACGTCCCAGGCGCCCTCCCGGATCTTCTTAACGGCCTCGCCCTCGGCGACGTGGCGCTCGAGCGTGCAGCCGCCCTTGACGTGCCGGTCCGTCTGGATCTTCACCGCCGGCTTGCCCGACGCCGCCAACCGCGACAGCACGTTCGGCAAGTCGTTGCCGTACGTGTAGCTGTTGCCGACAAACAGCACCCGGCACGAGTCCTTACCCTTGCCAGACGCCCCGACCGCCGCCGTCGAAATCCCAAGTAAGCCGACAAACAGCATCACCGCCGCCAGACCACGCATGATTCATCCCTTCGTTGGAGTCGATGTTCTCTACGTTCGCGCCACCGTCTGCCACGCGATCTGCTGGAGAAACGCCGCGTCGGCATCGGTCACGTCGGCCAGTCCTCCGTTCGCCAAGCCGCGCGGGTCCCGGCCGGTCAGTGTTGCGTAGAACACGCAGGCCGCCAGGTAGGTTCCCAACTCGTTGGGATGCGAGCGGTCCTCCACGTGCAGGACCAAGCCGGGCCGGGCCGCGAAGGCCGCCTGCCACGCTCGGCCGACCGGGGCTACCGTCGCGCCCAGCTCGGCCGCACGGGCGTTGTACTCCCGGGCGAGGGCCTCGATCATCTCCGGACGGTGCTCGCGCGCCCACGTCATGTAGAACACCGTCCGCGCCCCGGCACGGCGGATTTCCTCGTCGAACCGCGCCGCGTGGAGCTTCATGCTCTCGGGCCCCGGCGACTCGATGGGCCCGGTGGACCTGTCCTGGAGTACCACCACGTCCCAGCCGCCGGCGCGAATCTGGGCCGCGGCCTCCCCGCTCTTCCAGTGCTGCTGAAGCGACCAGCCTCCCCGGGTGCAGTGCTCGGCCTCGATCGCCGTCGGCGGCGCGGCCCCCGCGCCCAGGCGCGCAAGCGTGCCCGGCAGGTCGTTGCAGTACGTATAGCTGTTGCCGACGAACAGTACGCGAAGGTCGGGATCGGTCTTCTCGGTGGGCATCGGGCCGCCTTTCCGCCACCATGTCGCGGGCTTGACCCGCGCTGCGGACTCGCTACAATCCGAGCGCTCGCCTCGCGCGGGAGGCGTTCTTCCGGGCAGTGAGACTACCAAGAATCAGGAGAGGAATCATGGCCGAGTTCTTCGAAGGCATCGGCAAGATCGAGTACGACCCCGAGTCCAGCAATCCGCTGACGTTCAAGCATTACGATGCCGAGGCGGAGATCGCCGGCAAGAAGATGAAGGAACACTTCCGCTTCAGCGTGGCGTACTGGCACTCGTTCTGCAACGGCGGGGCCGACCAGTTCGGCACGGCCACCCGGCAGATGCCCTGGGCCGACCCCGACCCGATGACCGAGGCCCGCAACAAGGTCCAGGCCTGCTTCGAGTTCTGCGAGAAGCTCGGCTCGCAATACTACTGCTTCCACGACCGCGACGTCGCGCCCGAGGGCGAGACCCTCGCCGAGAGCAACAAGAACCTCGACGAGATCGCCGCGATCATGAAGGCCGAGCAGGACCGCACCGGCATCACCCCGCTGTGGGGCACGGCCTGCCTGTTCGCCAACCCGCGCTTCCTGCACGGGGCCGCGACGAGCTGCAACGCCGATGTCTTCGCCTACGCCGCCGCACAGGTCGCCAAGGCCATCGAGATCACCCAGATGCTCGGCGGGCAGGGCTACGTGTTCTGGGGCGGGCGAGAGGGCTATAAGAGCCTCATCAACACCGATATGGGCCGGGAGCTCGACCACCTCGCGCGGTTCCTGCACATGGCCGTGGACTTCAAGAAGTCCATCGGCTTCGACGGGCAGTTCTACATCGAGCCCAAGCCCAAAGAGCCCACCAAGCACCAGTACGACAGCGACGCGGCCGCGTGCTTCGCGTTCCTCCAGAAGTACGACCTGGTCGATCACCTCAAGCTGAACATCGAGGCGAACCACGCCACGCTGGCGGGGCACACGTTCGCCCACGAGTTGGAGTTCGCCGCGGCGAACGGGATCCTCGGCTCGATCGACGCCAACCGCGGCGACCTGATGCTGGGGTGGGACACGGACCAGTTCCCGACGGACCTGTACGACACGACGTTCGCGATGCGGACGCTGCTGAAGATGGGCGGCTTCACGACGGGCGGGTTGAACTTCGACGCGCACGTCGCGCGGGAGAGCTTCGAGCCGGTGGACCTCTTCCACGCCCACATCGGCGGGATGGACGCCTTCGCCCGGGGCCTGAAGGCCGCCGTCGCGATCTCCGAGGACGGCCGGCTGGACGCTTTTCTCCAGCAGCGGTACGCCAGTTGGGACGACGGCATCGGCGCGAAGATCGAGGCCGGCGAGGTCACCATGAAACAGCTCGCCGACTACATGGTCGAGAAGGGCAATCCGGCCCCCAACGCCTCCGGCCGCGTCGAGATGCTCGAGAACCTCGTCAACGAGTGTCTGTGACCGCCAAGCGGATTGCCGGAATCGAGAAGCCCATCCCGGCGGGGGATGGGCTTCTTGTTCTGGGTCTAGATCTCAGCGCCGTCAGCGGCGCTATGGTAGACACCTCAGCCCGACGGCTGCTACTTCTCCCGGGGTTGCGACACCGGCTTCCGCGGAAGAGACACGATCTTCCGACCGCTCGTGCGTTCCCGTTCCTGGAGCGCTGCAATCAGATCATCCAGGCTGTTGTTGTATTCTGCCATCAGGGCCCGGCGGTTCTCCCGGACCTCCTTGATGATCGGGTCGCCCTCCACTCGCCTCCTCAGTCAGCTCTTGGAGGACGCGATCCGCTTGGCCGGCAGAGACACGACCTTTCGGCCGCTCGCCTTCTGCCTGGCCCGAAGATCGGCTACGATCGCGTGGGGGTCGTATTCGAACTTGGCGGCGTGGGCCTCTCGGGCTCGACGCACGTCCGCTACGATTGGGTCATCGGTCATGGTTCCGATCCCACAAACCACTCCGGAGTGCAGATCACTGGGCTCTCATAACCTTGGCTCGTCACCACGGCCGCGATCCCTCTCTGAAGTTGGGCATTTGCTATGTGGCTGAAATTCCACGTCACCAGGTAATCCATGCCATTGACGACCGCCACGGCGAGATGGATGGCGTCCTCGACGGCCGTTCTCGGCACCAAGTCCTGAGCCATCAAATCCGCCGACAGCCGTTCCGCATCATCATCCACGTCAAGAAGGGGCAGTCCGGCGACGGCCTCCAATCTCGCCGCAGCCGCGGCAGGGTCCCCGGCCGCGATTTCGTTAAGGACGAGTTCCGATACAAACAGCTCGTATTCGGCACGCCGGCTCTCCCACCACTCCCGTGTGGTCTCCTGGCGGCCGAGGATGACCACGTCGCGACTCCGTCGGCTGGTCAGGTAGCTGATGACGCTGGTCTCGATGTAGACCTTCGGTTTCATGTCGGTATTCTACCACAGGTGCGGAGGGCCGACAGTGCGAGAAGGAGAATGCGATGGCCCGGAAGGCGGAGTGGTTCGACGGCTTCTTCGACGCGACGTATGGGAAGGTGCTGGCGGGGACGTTCGACGAAGAACGTTCGATTGAGCAGGCGCGGGTGGTCCGGCGATTGCTGGGCGTCCGCAAAGGGGCGAAGGTCCTGGACGTGCCTTGCGGGATCGGGCGGCTGACGATTCCCCTCGCCGAGATGGGCCTGGCGATGACGGGCGTGGACTTCGCCGCCGGGTACCTGCGGCGGGGGCGGCGCGAGGCCCGCAAGCGCGGCCTGGACGTTCGCTTCGTCTGCCGCGACATGCGCGAGAGCGACTTCCACGAGGAGTTTGACGCGGCCTTCAACTACTTCGGCAGCATCGGCTACTTCCGTGAGGCCGAGAACGTGGCTTTCTGCCGCCGTGTCCTTCACGCCCTCCGGCCGGGCGGACGATTCCTCGTGGAAGGCATGAACAGGTCGTGGCTGCTGTCGCACTTCGTCTCGCGCAAGGACGGCACGTACGGGGGAATCGCCATCACGCACGAGAACCGCTGGGACGCCGCCGCCGAGCGCGTCGAGAGCGACTGGACGTTCCATCTTCCGGCCGGCGACGTGAAGCACCACATCTCCATGTGCGTGTATAACGGCGCGGGGATTCGCAGGCTGCTGCGGGCCGCGGGCTTCCGAGACATCCGCCTGCACGGCTGGTCCCCGCTGAAGCGCTTCACCCGTCACAGCCGGCGCTTCCTCGCCGTCGCAACGCGGCCGCAGTCGTAGGTCGGGGGCACGGCACACGCACAGCCCAGCCTTTGGCCCTAACGGGCTACGGGTTGGCGGCTTCGGGCTGCCAGCGAAGGTCGCAAAACTCGCGCGGGCCCTTCCAGCGGTGCTCCACGACCTCGGCTGCCGCGCCTCGCCACAGTGTGGCCCGGCAGCAGAGGCCCAGTTCGGTCAGGTATCGCCAGGACCCCGGGCGGCGGGCCTTGCCGTTGGACTTCCCGGCCGGAACGAGGTCGCTCAGGCCGACCGTAACCGTCTGCCAGTCGGAGGACGCCTTCA
>Ga0272441_10006463_pt1 | contig 19608 bp, 14 predicted proteins | sample SSMProp6N_FD_193582 | JGI IMG/M metagenome (GOLD analysis project Ga0272441, IMG submission 193582) | Marine sediment archaeal communities from Little Sippewissett salt marsh, Falmouth, MA, United States - SSM-Prop-6N | ecosystem: Environmental > Aquatic > Marine > Wetlands > Sediment ... | reverse complement strand
TTGAACCAGGCGCTTGCGGCGGCCCGGGCCGAAGGAGCCGAGACCGATTTAATCAAGCTCATTGATTATACGATCAAACCCTGCAGCTCCTGCCACCTGTGCATGGCCGGCAAGCCCTGTCCGCTTTTGCACGACCGGCACGACGATGGGAATAAGGTTTTTGAAAAGATTTTCTGGGCGGATGCCTTGATCTTTTCTTCGCCGGTGTATTCTTATCAGCAGCCGGCCACCGTGATCAATCTGATCCAGCGCTCGCGCTGTTTTCATGAGGTCGAGCGCGGGCGTTATTATGGGATGAAGAGCGTCAAACGCAAAGGCAATCCGTTTGCCGGCAAGCCGGTCGGGAACCTGGCCGTTTCCGCCACGATCGGCCAGGAAGGCGCGCTTTACGGTTTGCTGCATAATTTGCGCGGCCTGGGGGCAACGCCGGTCGCCTGTGCGGGTATTTCGCTGATGGATCCGGTTATCCGGGATATGTACAAGGTCAGCAGTGATAAAAAAATTAAAGATATGTTCAATGATTCGATTCCCGGCTATGAGCACAACGACTGCGCCCAGGATTTGGCCCGCAACGTTGGCAAATGGGTTTGCCAGGTCTATCGGTCGGAAATTTTTCAGAAAATAAAACATCTGATCAAGTTATAAGACATGAAAAAGTCCATTCGTCTGAAATCCCCGCGTGCGTTTATGAACAATTTGGGTTGGCTGGTGCTGCGCACGGTCAACGTCATCCTTGGATTCGCTCCCCTGCGGTTGAACTTATGGATCGGCGAGATTTTAGGCCGGATTCTTTATCACTCTGTGGGGCGCAAACGCGCGGTGGCCATGAAAAATCTGAGCGTTGCTTTTCCCCACTTTTCTGAGAAAGAAAAAGGCAATATCGCCCGGCGTCTTTCGATCAATATAGCCCAGGGTTATTTTGAGATGCTATATTATTTGCGGCATCCGGCTGCATTGGATCATATCGAACTGGAGGGGCGTCCATACCTGGATGAAGCGCTGCGGCAGGGCAAAGGCGTGATCGGGCTTACCGGTCATTTCGGTAATTTCACCTTGATGCATTTCAAATTGGCACGGGAAGGGTATCCGGTGGCGGTCGTTACCCGGCCTATGCGCAACAAGGGGGCCAATGATTATTTTCACCGTATTCGTGACCGCCTGAAGATCAAGACCGTGTATACCCTGCCCAAAAAGGAAGCGGCTCTCGGCATGATTAAAAGCCTGCGTGACAAAGATCTGTTGATCATCCAGATGGACCAGGATTTCCGCGAGCAGGGCATCTGGGTGGATTTTTTCGGGAAACCGGCTTCGACCGCGCCCGGACCGGTTGTTTTTGCCTTGCGGACTGGCGCGGTTATCCTGCCGGTCTTCACGGTCAGGACCGGCGGCGGCCGACATATCATCAAGATCGAGCCGCCGTACGATCTGGAAATGAAGCCTTCCAAAGACGAGACGGTTCACCATAATGTCCAGCAATTAACCGGTACGATTGAACGTTGGGTGAAACAATACCCCGATCAATGGGGCTGGATCAACGACCGCTGGAAAACTCGGCTCACTCAATAGCGGCGGAAAAGGTTTCGGTTTTTTCTATCGGTCATCAGCCCGATTCAGCCCCGGATATCGAATTCTTCCAGGCAGCATGCCCTCCCTTCAGGTCGTTTAAAAAATCCAGGAAATTCTTATTGGATTCTATTGAGGATAGTTTTAATATGGAAAATATAGCCGATAGATAAACGAAAAATCTCCGGCCTGATGATGACAGAGTTTCCGCATGCCTGCGGTAGCGGCTGGGAATTTTGTTTATTAACGATGTTAGACCGTTTCAAGCCAGGGATTATGTGAGATCAAAGAGAGCTTGTTAAAATGCTGGGGATCATTTATTTAATTTTTTGTTTCTGGATCGGGCTTGAAGCCATAAAAAGATTTTTACCCGGGATTTATGATATCTCCCGTTTGGGGCATTTCGCCGGCCGGTCCGCTTTGAGCCCCTGGGTAGTTTGCATGCCGTCTGCTTTTTTGACGGGCAGTGTCTTTTGCGCTTGGTTCACCTATCTCGCTGCCTGCCTTTTTTCCCGTACGCGGGAACCGCTGTTATGGGCCAACCTTTGTTTTTTCGGGGTGTCGATTTTGTTGATCAGCCTGATCCTGATTGGGGAAAGAAAGTCACCTCCGCCGCAAAAATTTTTTAATTTTACAGCGGCCTACCGTCACTCTTTTTTTGAAATTATATTTTTTGCGGGTTTGCTTATTTTTTGGGGTTGGTTTTTATTTGAAACCCTGTATATCGATGGCGGAAAAGTTTTCACCGGGGGGTCGGTTTACGGCGATTTCGGTGTCCACCTCGGGTTTATTCGCTCTTTTTCTTGGGGATCGAACTTCCCGGCCGAACACCCGCATTTCGGTGGCGTGCCCATGCACAAACATTTTTTATTCCAGTTCCTGGCCGGCAATTTAAATTATTTAGGTTTCCCCATCGACTGGTCCTACAATCTCCCCAGCCTGTTGTCTTTCGTCGCGTTTATCATGCTGTTGTATTCCTTGGCCGTCCTCATCACCGGTGAGCGGGCGGTCGGGGCCCTGGCAGCGATCATGGTTTTATGCCGGAGCTCCTTTGCCTTTCTGACTTTTATTAAGGATGTGGATATATCAGATAACTTTTTTCAGAGTATTTTCTCCTATAGTAATCTCATTGGAAATACACGCTACGATAATTGGGGGATTTGGACGCCCAATGTGCATCTCAATCAGCGTCATTTCAGTTTTTGCTTAGGCATCCTTGTTATGGTTGTCATTGCCCTGCTTCCGCTTGCCCGGCAAATGGTGCTGGCGGTCAGGAAAAGGAGAGAGGGGCCGGCGAAGCCATACATGTCGACTCTGATGAGTGAATTTATGCTACGTAAGGATGCCTGGCTGCCGGAAAGATACGGGTATGCGGTGTTCCTGGGCATGCTTTTGGGTTTAAGCGGTTTCTTTAATTCGGCGGTTGTTTTAGGTGCGGTTCTGATCATGCTCGGCATGGCCGTGTTTTCAAAACAACGACTAACACATTTCATCATTATTGCTTTAACAGGAGTGTTGATGTCCGCGGCCGCAAGGTTCATCACGGGATCCGGCAGTAGCCCGGTCGCCATCCTTTTCAAGCCCGGATTCCTGGCCCCCGAGCCAGAATTTATGAGTATTGTTAAATACTACATCGAATTGTTGGGTATTCTGCCTTTTGTCATCATGGCCGGCCTGTTCGTTGCTATCCCGGGAACCCGCAGATTGCTGGTGGCGTTTCTTCTCCCGCTCACCTTTGTCAATTTTATCCAGTTATCCATCAAACCCCACGACGGCCATAAAATGGCCCAGGTTTCTTTTTATTTAATAAACATATTCGCCGCCTTATTCATTGTCAGGCTTTTTAAGGGGCAACTCGGGATTTTGACTTATTTCAAGAATAAGTCACTTATGGTTACGCGGGTGAAGGCCTGGAAATTTTTCCCGAAGCTTCGGTATCTCGCTGCCGGTCTCAGGATCATTGTCGTGCTGGTTCTTGTCTTTTTTTTGACGGTCTCCGGTTGGATAGACCTGATTGTCCTCTATAACCGGCAGCAGGGGACTTACGGTTATGACCCGGTTATGACGCACTGGATTGCACGGCACACCGATCCGCATGGTCTGTTCCTGAGCATGCCTTATGTTGCCCATCCTGTCCTCTTGGCCGGCCGAAGGTTATTTTTGGGGCGTCCGTATTATGTCAAATTTCTTGGATACGATACTGATCAACGCCAAGAGATTGCAGAGCAGATATTTAGCGGCGGGGATGTAAAAACAATTAAAGCTTTGTTAAGTGAGAATAAGATTAAGTACATTGTTATTGATCGTGGTCTCCGGCGTTCGAAAGACTATACATTAAATGAGGAATTCTTTAAGCAGAACTTTTCGCTTATCTACCAAAGAAGCGGAATTGATATTTATGAAGTCAATTGACCGAAGGTTATAGGAGGGCGGATCATGAATATCAAGGATATCAGGATCAAAGAGGTTTTTCTGGCCGGGATGATAACAGTCATTATATCGGTTTGTTTATGGGATTTTTTGATGCCTTCTCAAAAAATTTATGAGGCCGAGGATGCCCAAGTCGTCGGTGCGCCGGTCGAAAGTCAGCATAGCGGTTATACGGGAAGCGGTTATGTCGATTTTAAAAGAAAATCGGGTGAATACGTTCAGTGGACGGTTGGTGTTAAACAGGGCGGCGATTATTTCCTGTGTTTTCGATATGCCTTGGGTGGCAAGAATGACCGGCCCCTGAGAATTATCGTGAACGGCGAGATTATGGAAGAGGCGCTGAATTTTCCCAGAACGGGCGATTGGAGTGAATGGGGCCGCCTTGTGCTGGAGGTGTATCTGGAACCGGGGGAGAATGCCATCCGGGCGGTTACCAGCGGTAATAGCGGTCCGAATATAGACCGTTTATCAGTCGAGCCGGTTAAAAACAGAATTTTCAGTTTTTTAGGAAAAGTATGATTATCGATGGGATTCGTTCTTGACAAACCCCGCCCTGGGCATGAGGTAGGGATTCGTTGACTTATATCTGTGGCCGGGATGAGACAGAAGGTTCTTGTGATGCAGGATTGGAATAATCTATTCCATCAAGGTTATCGGAATGAAGAATGAGATGGTTCATCGTTGGGTGTTTTTTATTTTACTGGGCATTTTTCTGCTTTTGAATGTTTTCAGCATAAGATATAAGACCATCACATTTGATGAAAGGGGACATTATCGTTACGGAATGCAAATGTGGGAAGGTGATCCCAGCCGATCGACAAGGTATATGGATAGCAAGATGCCTTTTGCTGCTCTCAATGTCCTGCCTCGCAAGATTGGCCAATGGCTGGGACTTCAATCCCAATCTTCCGAATTTCCCGAGAAATTATCCTTCCATATCAGAACCGGGCGCTATATAACAATACTGTTTTCGCTATTGTTGGCGTTTTATGTTTACCGCTGGGCCAAAGAGCTCTACGGACCGGTCGCCGGATTGTTTTCTCTGTTTATCTATACGTTTTCTCCGAATATCATCGCCCATTCGCGCTTGGTCACAACGGACCTGTATGGAGTCGGTATGACGACGATCGCCGTGTATTATTTCAGAAGGTTCGTTAAGTCCGGAGGGTGGAAGGCGGCGGGGGCCAGCGCTGTTACGCTTGGGGTGGCTCAACTGGCAAAATATACCTCGCTCTATCTCTACCCGATTTTCGGGATCATTCTTGCCGCCCGCAGTTGCCGAAAGCGGCCCAATGTAACCGTAGGATCGTTTTTGCGATTCCTCTTATTTTTTCTCGTTGTTTCCATGCTGATCATCAATATCGGCTTTTTGTTTCATCATTCTCTGACCCCTTTAGCCGCGTATGAGTTTAAAAGCGATATGTTTCAACTGATTCAGTCCCGAGCCGGTATTCTTCGGAATATTCCCCTGTTGGTGCCCTATCCGTATCTTAACGGAATGGATTGGGTCAAATACAATGAGCGCACAGGGGCATCCCTGAGCGGCGGGGTTTATTTGTTGGGGAATTATAACAAGGCGGGTGATGATTTTCGGGGATTCCCGGGATATTATATTATCGGATTTATATTTAAAGTACCTATCGGGATTCAACTATTGATTTTACTCGCCTTGGCGAATTATGTGGTGAACAGAAAAAAATTCGATTTCTGGCAAGATGAGATATTTTTATTAATACCCGTGCTATTCTTTTTTATTTATTTTAATTTCTTTTATCGTTGTCAGATCGGCTTACGCCATTTTCTGGTTGTGTTCCCGTTTTTGCATGTTTTTTGCGGGAGTTTATGCAAGGAGGGGGTTTGGTCCCGGTTTAACAAACGGGGCGTGCTCATCGCGCTTTCGATTTACGTTGTACTATCGGTTCTGTCTTATTTTCCGCATTATATTCCGTATTTTAATGAACTGGTTTGGGATCGCAAGCAGGCCAGCAAGATTTTGGCGAATGCGGATATTGCTTGGGGGCAGGGCGGCTGGTATTTGCAGCAATATCTTAAACGTTATCCGGATGCGATTTTGAGGCCTGAAGAACCGGTCGCCGGAAGGATCATTGTTGATGTGAATTCCCTTCGGCGTTATCATCGCGAAAGATACGAATGGCTCACGAAAAATTTTGAACCGGTTGACCACGTGGCCTACGCTTATCTGGTTTATCAGATATCAGTAGAGGATTTGGCCAGGATTAAGGCTGAAGAGGCTGCCGCGTTAACCGGACAGAAGTGAAAAAAATGAATCTTCATGTTCATAAACGAAAGTTCATCGCGGTGATGGCGTTGTCGGCCATGGCGATTTTCCTCGCCGGCCTTATTTATTCAAGATGCCGTTCTGTGCCTAAGCCCAATGTTGTTATTGTGATCAGCGATGCCCTCAGGCGCGACCATTTGGGATGTTACGGTTACCCGCGCAATACAACCCCTTATCTGGATTCCCTGTCGAAAAGAGCCACCGTTTATAAAAATGCCTTTGCTCAGGCCCCCTCGACCAAGCCCTCGATCGCTTCTTTGTTTACATCACGATATCCCAGTCAACACAGGGCTATATATAACCGGGATGCGCTTGATCCGGGTTATCTAACTTTAGCGGAGATCCTCAAGGATCATGAGTATCGGACGGCCGGGTTTATCGAAAATCCGAAGATATCCAAGAGATTTATGTATGATCAGGGTTTTGATATCTGGGAACTGGACGATCGTCGGCATAAACCGACTCCTGAAGCCATGGAAGAATTCGATCAGAAAATTTTTAATTGGCTTGAAGGAAATGCCGAGGCCCCGGTTTTTTTATATATCCATTATATCGATCCCCACATTCCTTATGATCCGCCGGAGGGATTCCGCGATGTTTTTGATCCTGATTACAACGGCAACGTGGTCGGAACATTTGTGGGTGTCCGGGCCCTTATGAGAAACCGGGACCCAAGCGACCTCGCGCATGTCATTGCCCTGTATGACGAGGAGATAAGATATATTGACTCGCGGATGAAGAAATTAACGGACAAGTTAAAACAACTGAAGTTATGGAAAGACACGTTGCTTATTTTTACGTCTGATCACGGGGAGGGTTTTTTCGATCATCACAGTCTCTTTACGCATTCCAATTCGGTCTATGCGGAAGAAATCAATATCCCCCTTATCGTTTATTATCCGCGATTGTTCCCGCCGCAGAGGGACGAGCGTTATGTCCAGCATATTGATATTTTTCCGACGCTGATGCATATTCTGGGAATCGATGCCGCCGCTCTTTCGCTAGAAGGCAACGATATCCTGTCTCCCGCCGATCGGGACAACGCGGTGATCAGCGAGCATTTGCGAGAGGGGAGACGCAAGCAAAGATGCCTGATCAGCGGCGGCTGGAAATTAGTGCAGCTGATTAATTATGATCAATTCCGTTTGTATAATCTAGTGGAGGACCCGACGGATTCGAAAGATGTGGCGGCTAAGAATTCCGGCACGGTGGACCGTCTCAAGGCCCGCTTGACCGATTGGCTGGCCGACGTCAGGGGTACCGCAACGCCTCCTCAGGTTGAGCTGGATGATGATATGATCGATAAATTGAAGAGCTTGGGCTATCTCCAATAGATATTAAATATGTTATGCGGGACTGAAGACGAATTTGTATTTATAAAGGTTTTTTATTTATCGGATGTCTAATGGACGGACGGGGCAGGAGGGGCCGGATGAAAAAAAACAAGATCCTTGATTTATTATCTGTATATATTCTTTGTGCATTCCCCGTGAGCATAGTTTGGACATCCAGGATGTACGGGGAATTGTGGGCGGAAATCAGTGCCCAGCAATACTGGTCGAACCATCTGTTTAGAACGGCATTTGTTTTGCTGCAGGCCCCGTTTTTAAAGCTTTTAACCTTAGCGATGATGGTCGGATTGACCATGGGATTGCTGCGATTGCTCGTTGGTGTGATTTTATATCTGTTGAAGATTCGGCTTATCGATACCACCTCCGAACGCATGAACAGCTGGTTCAGGAAGACGGCCAGCGGTCTCGTTGTCGTCTTATTGTTATGCTATGGAATCGTTCTTTTAATCCCCAAGATAACGAAACCCGCGGGACCCAATGTCATCCTGATCGGGGCCGATACGCTAAGAGCCGATCATCTGGGATGTAACGGTTATGGACGTGATACCACTCCTGTCATCGACCGGTTGGCGCAAGAAGGCGTGCTTTTTACGGAGGCCTTCAGTCATGTGGCTTCGACCACCCCGGAGTTCTCAACCATTTCCACTTCCAAAGTGCCCATGTCCCACGGGGTTTTATGCAACACCAGCCGGGGTTATCACCTCGAAAAAAGACACGTTACCTTAGCCGAGTTGCTGAAAAATAATGGTTACATAACCGCCGCGTTTACGAGCGGTTTTTCAATGAAAAAATCCTCCGGATTGACGCAGGGTTTCGATGTTTTTAACGATGATTTTTCCGTTGAACGCAGGGCCGCTGAGGTCAACCATGATGTTTTTGATTGGCTGGAGCAAAACCGAGATGAAACGTTTTTTTTATTCGTACATTATTTTGATCCGCATGGCAGGTATCGGCCGCCACCTCCTTATAACGGATTATTCCCTTACACACAAAAGGAGTACGATATCGAACGGATCGCGCGGTACCAGCGCTATCGGGACATTTCCGATCCCTCCTTTTATATCGCCCAATATGACGGCGAAATAAAATACATGGATGCGCAGATCGGTCTTTTTTTTAAGAAGCTGGATGAGTTGGGATTGCGGGACGACACCGTCATCATTTTTACGGCCGACCACGGTGAGACTTTGGACGATCACAAATGGTGGTTTGAGCACGGGCATTATGTCTATGATGAGCAGATCCACATCCCGTTGATCGTCTGGTATCCCAAATTGTTCGGACATCGCACAGTTGATACGGTCGTGACGCATCTTGACATCGTTCCGACCGTTCTCGATATTCTGGGGATAAATTACAGCCGGGACATCGAAGGCCGCTCTTTGATGGACCTCATCCGGGGCGGAAAACGGAACGAGGATTGGCTTCGCTCGGAAAGCCATCACGGTCGTCCCGGGATCAGGGACGGCGATGAGTTCGCGGGTCTGAGGAGCAAGCATTTCACGGTCCGTTCCAAGCAGTGGAAAATGATCCGGGTCCCCAAAACAACGGGTACGGTCTTTGAATTCTATAATCTGCAGGATGACCCGGGCGAGTTGAACAACCTGATCGGCCAGCATCCCGAGATCGAGCGCAAGTTTAAGAATGAATTGCTGCGCTTTATCGACGAGTACCAACATTCACCGTATTATTTAGAGCACATCCAGCATCCGACCGAGAAAGAACCGAAATTGTCCGAGGAGGATATGGAGGCCTTAAGATCGTTGGGGTATCTCCAATAATTTCCGGAAAAACCCGCTCCGCTTCGGGGCCCCATTGATATCTTTATGTCTGTTTTGTCTTTGGTACGAAAAATAGGCAGGAAAATCTGCAAGAAATCCGTTTGGGAGATCATTGTTTTTTTTCTGATCGCACTTGTCTTTGTTCATGTGTTTTCAGCTTTCATCCCATACCACTTTGACGAATTTTCGCAATATCATGCCCTGGGATGTCTCTATTACCCGAATAATATGCTGAATACGTTTCGGGCTTCCTGCCCGGCTTGGCAGCTGGCACCGTTTGGAAACTATTTTATGCAATTGAGGTCCGGAGCGCCCTATATGGGCAGCCCTTCCTGTTTGATTTATTTCCCGCTATTTTTATTATGGCCCGCGCCCATCTCAGCGCGCCTGATGGGTTTGCTTTGGCTGGGGGTTCAGGCCGCGTGTCTGAAGAAATTATTTCGGGTTGATTTTCTGCTTTCCTTTATTTTTCTGCTTGGCTTTATGCCTTATACGTATATGCATGTTTTTGATTCCGGAGCTATTCATTGGCAAACAACTTCGGTATTCTTTATATATTGTCTTTTGCAGCGCTGGATGGAGGCGCTTAAAAATCTTTCGGGCCACGCGTGGCGTTTTCCGGTTGCGATCGGATTCATCATCTTTTGGGGTATTTGGACAAAGTTGACTTACTTTGCCGTGATCCCGGGCATCGCTTGCCTCATCGTTTATTATTGTATTAAAAAAAGAGAAGTCTTGAGACAGCCAGGAGCGAGAAAGAAGCTGGTGGCCCATGTGGTCTTGATGGTCGCGGTCGCGTCTTCCTTGATTTTTGTGCTTCTCCATTCAAAAACCATAAGGGGGGACACGTATTATCAGCAAATCATTGCTCCCCAGAAAGCTTCGGTGACGGGGAATGTTCAGGCGGTCAAGGATCGGGTCGCCGAATTGGGGAAATATTTTACGAATCCCTTGCAGGCAGCCCATTTTAATTACCGGATCACAAAAAGTGTAACGCCCACGGGACTGCTATTCTCGGCGGTTCTTTCTTTCATTCTTGTCTTTGGAACAATCCGGTTGTTTGTGAATAAAAGGGAAGGCCGTGATGTGTTGATCAACATAGCGCTTTGCATTTTGACTTTTTTTATTCTCGTGGTATTTTTCAAAAGAGCGGGGTCAATGCACCATCTTGTTTTGTGTTTCCCTTTTATGTTGATCGCCTTGTTTCATATAGGCAAATTTTTATATAAAAGCAAGGTTATGCTCGTTGCGATCATCTGCTTTTTTATGATTAATGCTAAGCTTTATCTTGATCTGGGTGATTTGTCCCCTAAATTCTTTAATCCTTTAACAAAAATTAAATATCTGGATGTGATTAATAAGGAGTTCCCAGACGGATATGTTTATATCGTTCAGGCCTATGGCATATATTTTATCAAAGCCCTTTACGGGCCGAAGGATCAATGTGTTCTGTACTGGAATGAACGGATTGATGAGGCTGATCAGATCGAACGGATTAAAGCAATTCTCAGCCGATTAAACCGGAAAGCGTTGTTTATCGTTTTTCGGAATGCTGATTCATTTTCCAAGTATTTCCCCGGGCTTGTCGAGCAACGATTTGATTTTAATACCAATGGATTAAGCGTATGGTACCAACCGTAAATAAATACCGGTTCAAATTATTTATCATCGGAAAATAAAAAAGCCCCCCAACCATCTTGGCCGATAAAATCTACACGAATGCGGAGAAATTAACGAGGAAGAAGGAAATACTGTGGTTTTTTCCTGTTATCTTTGGATGATAAGCCGGGGACTAAATCCAGGATTTGAACCAAATGTGATTATGATAATAAGGGGCAGCCGTCGGGATGCCGGTCAACAGCGGATACCAGTAGACAAACATCCCGGCCACGACGATCAGGTAGAGCACCACGAGAACCTTCCAAAAACCTTTCCATTCCCACAACTGTCTCAGCAGTAAAGCCAATGCCATGACGGTAAAAGGCATCACAGAATAAAAATAGTGGAAGAATTGCAGGCGCTGTGTGGTCGAGAAAGCCAGCCATTGGGAGAAGAAACCAAAAAGGATAAGGGCGGCCACGCGTGATTTGCGGAAGATGCAGAGCATGATTAAGTTGAAAATGGCCACCGGGATCATCCAGAAGATGGCCGGATTCCCGATGCAAAGGATCCCCGACATCATGCCGTGCGGGGTGTTCCAGCGTTGCGTCGTGAAATGAAACCAGATCGGCCGTAACATCAGCGGCCAGGACCACCATCGTGAGCTGTACGGGTGGGTTTGCTTCATCGTGAGATTATAATTCATATGGAATCGCCAGATTCCCCAGATATCGTCCCAGGATCGATCTTTCAGAAAGGGGACAAAGAGATAGGATCCGATCAATAACAGAATAGGAATAACAAACAAGAAAATGGCACTGTCCTTAAGGATCAATCCCCGCTCCGTCTTGCGCTTCCACCATTCTTGCCCGAGCAGAACAAGTAAGAAAGGATAGAGGGACAAACTGACCAGTTTGGTCGCCAGGGCCAAACCCAGGAACAGGCCGCAGCAGCACAGGTATTCCCGTCGCATTCCCTGACCTTCCGCAAAGGCTTTTAGAAAAGAATAGATGCTCCAAAGGATAAAAAGCAGCATGAGGGAGTTCATCATGGCCGAACGGGCTTGGGTCAGGGAGATGCAGTCAAACGCCATTAGGAAGACGGACAGAAGGGCGACACTCTTGCTGCCCGAAATATGGCGGGCGACCAAATAAAGCGGGATGAACAATAGCATTCCGGCGATCAGGGAAACCATGCGCCAGGCAATGGCGATGTCACCGAGGATTAAGATGGATCCGGCTGTCAACAGGTGCCAGAACGGCGGGTGAACGTTTGAGGTTTGGTGGAACCGTCCTTCGTTGAGCAGTGCCCGAAGAAAACGGACATAATGGACCTCGTCAAAATACGGTTTCGGCGGATGGCTCAGGCCCCAGCTGTAAACGATCAGCAGAAGCAGGCCCAGGATTCCCAGCCCCCAGATGCGGAAATATTTTTTTTCGAATAGCATATTCATTTAATGTGATTTGCGGCTGCTCGGGATACGGTTCAGGCGGAACCACCCCATGAACAGCAGATCGGCAATGGTTGCTAAAAAATATAATCTTAACAAGGAATATTTTGTTTTTCCTAAACGACGCGGCCGATGGTGAACATCGATGCAGGCGTATGTCAGCCCGGCCTGTTTAAACATAAAAGGGATGAAGCGGTGAAAGCCTTTGATGGGGATGAGGACGTTCAGGGCTTCTTTTTTCATGACCTTCAGGCCGCAAGCCGTATCACGAACATTGTCACCCAGCACAATCCGGCGGAAAACAAAACCGATCCATGAGGCGATCAATTTTTGAACGGGATCGTTGCGGCGGCTCCGTTGGCCGAAAACGGCGTCATATTCGGGCAGGAGGGGCAGCATGGCCGGGACGTCCCGGAAGTCGTTTTGACCGTCGCCGTCCATGGTTACAATCACATCGCCTTGGGCGGTGCGGAACCCGCTGAAAAACGCCGCTCCCTGTCCCAGATTAACTGGATGCGTGATGATCCGTATGTGGGAATCGTGATTGGCCGCTGCCCGCAGCAGCGCCGGTGTCGTGTCACTGCTGCCGTCATTGATGAGAATGATCTCATAAGTGGTCTTTTGTTGTGACATCACCTCCGAGACCTCTTTTAAAACAGGCTCGACGTTGCCCTCTTCGTTGAAAAAGGGGATGATGATGGATAGGTGAGGTGGGGATTCCATTAGTTCTCCTGCTTATTTATTCTTTCTGGGTCAGCCGCGCTGCAACCGACAGCCTGGTCCGGGGGCCATGGTTCCTTTATTGTATAATTCATCAAAAAAATATCCAACCTCAATTGTATAATTTTTCAGACCCCCACGGATTAGAAGCGGTGCTTTTGCACAAGATCGATCGCCCGGCGAGAGACCGCATAGATCGCCATCCCCTCGTGGTCATAAATTTTCGGAAAATTATCTTCAAAATATTCCGGACCGGTTTCGTATTTCTTTCGTTCGCGGTCGCTGTATATTACGTAATCGACTCCGTATTGATCCCGCAGCGGTTTGAAATGCTGTGGCGCGGTATACATTTTTTTAATATCGTTGGCACGCGGGCCGTAATCGAGCCCGTGGGAAAACGTCCATCCGTCATACCCGCAGAGGATCGAGCGGCCGGCCAGCGAATGAACGGGATTGTTGTGAAAGTGAGAGGATATAAAAAGAGCGTCGGGAGGGGTCGCTTTCCTGACAAATTCGGCCGTTACCATATCCTGTTCGGAAAAAAGCCGCCAGGAACACAGGAAATCATGGATCACCGTCAGGGCCCCTGAGACGATACCGAAAAACAAAACGATCCCGAGCAAGATCCCGCGGCCCCGGACCCCTTTCATTTTTTGATAAATAAGGACCAGGTAATCGGCGACGATCATGGCCGTGCAGGCGTACCAAATGAGAAACATTTTATTGTTATCGGCATGGTACGGAGTGAAGACAAAGAATTCGGCGATGAGAAAGACCGTTATGGCCCCGCTGTAAAACCGTAGGCGGTCGCGGGAGCTGGCCAGCGCCGCCGGCAGGGACAGCAGAAAAACAATGCCTGCGTTTTTGATCCAAAACCATAACCAGGGATCGGCATTATTGGCCCAGTTAAAATGGAAGCGGACGACCCGTTCGCTTGTTTCCGAGGTGAAGGTCCAGATAAATAACTGGGGCAGGGCGATAAGAATAGCCGGGACCCAAAAAGCCAGCCATTGAAAACCATATTTTTTGTTATTATCGGTCTTGAACGAATAGACCGCACACCAGGTCAGGGCGATCGCGATTAGGATAAAATAGGAAGCGGTATGGATCATGGGCATCAGTCCGGCCATGATGCCGGCGGGTAAGTACAAGCGGGTGTCTTTTCCGGTTACGGACCGATAGAGCATCCACAACACAAAGAACAGGAAGGCCCAGCCCGCCAGCGATGCCCGTTGAGGGACCAGGATGTGGGAGATCACATTCCAGATAAAAAGATTTTTTTCTCCCCAGTTATTGGGGCTCATGCCTGTGCCCTGGAACAACCGCAGAAAATTTTGAGGATTGTTTTTGAGATCGTTCATAAAATAGACAAAGCCGAAGCCGCCATTGAAAAAGAAAAGAAACGCGGCCAGGATCGCCGAAGAGGATTTTTGCAGCACCTCTCGCGCCAAAAAGAAGAATCCAGCAACGACGGCCAAGACCAGGAAGAAGGATGGGATCAGGATCGTCAAGCGCAGGGGCATACCAGAGAGATAGAGGGTCGAAGAGAGGGAATTGACGAGGAAAGGATAGGCCAAGCGGACACCTGGGAAAAAGAAATAATCAGGCGGGAACGTTTGCTGCTCGGCTAGGCCCGTGATGACTCCCAAATGAAGAGCCAGATCGCCGTAGGTCCCCGGTCCGACATAGAGCCCGTCTGCCTTGGGCAGGATAGTGTGGGCGAATACCATGGCGAAGATCAGCAAGGCAAAAGCGGTGATGCTGATCAGGATGCTTTTGGGGACATGCTCGGATTCCGCTGGTTTGGGGTTGGCCGGGATATAAAGAAAAAAGAATAAATAGGCTGCGGTCAATGTCAGGATCGCATAAAGATGCGCCGTGCGGGAAAAGCCGTAGATAAACGCAAAGGGAATGACCGACCACATGAGCCCGGCCAGACCGAATAGGATAGCGGCCCAGGATTGAATCGCAATATCGTATCCCCGAAACAGACGACGAACCGCGAACCAACCCAGACAAATGCTGTAGCACAGTAAAAGGGTACCGAAGATCAAATCCTGTTTGCCTCCTGCTTGAATCGGTTATAGATCAGTTTTGGATAATTAAAACAATTGTGATCCCGGCTGTCTTGAAGCGGATCGACTCTATTCTACCGTAGTACTAATAGACATAGAAGTATAAAACTATTTAAGTTTATTAAACGATAAAAACTAATAAACAATTATTTTTAATAAGAAGTACTCTTGGGTGGGCCATAAGAGACGGTCGCGATGACAACAGCGGGCTTAAAGCAAGCGGATTGATATTGCTTGTTGGTTTAGGGTTTTTCTGTTAGAATTCCGTTTATTCGTTTGGGCGAAATATTTTAGCGATCAATCTTTTTAAAAAGGAGGTATTTATGGAGTTCGAGGGCGTCTTGGACAAGGTTTATTTATTCGCCATTACCTACGGGATCAATCTGGTCGCGGCCATCTTGATCTTTGTGATCGGTAAATGGGCAGCTAAGTTGGTTTCTGTTTTCACCGAGAAAATGTTGATAAAGGCGCATGTTGAGAAGACGTTGACTACATTTGTAAAGAATATCGTTTATGTCGGCGTCATGGCTTTTGTGGTGATTGCGGCCCTGAACAAATTGGGCGTACAGACCACCTCGTTCATCGCGGTGATCGGTGCTGCGGGCTTGGCCGTCGGTCTCGCCTTGCAAGGCTCGCTGGCAAACTTTGCCGCCGGGGTGTTGCTGATTATCTTTAAACCGTTCAAGGTCGGGGATTTTATCCAGGCCGGGGGTACGATGGGCACGGTAGACGAAATCCAGATCTTCACCACTACGTTGAACGCTCCGGATAACCGCAAAGAGATCGTTCCTAACGCCCAGATTACGGCCGGCAACATCACCAATTTCAGCGCGATCGAAAAAAGAAGGATCGACCTGGTTTTCGGCATCTCCTATTCCGACGATATGAAAAAAGCCAAAGAGGTCCTGATGGATGTCGTGACCAGCGATCCCAGGGTTTTAAAGGATCCGGCCCCGGTTGTGGCCGTGTCCGAGCTGGCCGACAGCAGCGTCAATCTGGTTTGTCGCCCGTGGGTCAACCCTGGCGATTATTGGGCGGTTTATTTTGACGTCGTGGAAAAGGGCAAGGAGGCCCTGGAGGCTGCCGGGCTGACTATTCCTTTCCCGCAGCATGACATTCATATGTATGAAGAGAAGGCCACGTCGCAATAAGCCTTCCGGATTAAGTTTTTTGCTTATCGATCCGGCTTTCACCGAAGTGTCGTGAAGGCCGGATTTTTTTGATGAAGCTTGTAATATCGGTAAGGGTTTCCAGCATGCTTTATCGCGGGGCTTTATATTTTTTTCATGGGTAGGATTCAGACAACCCGCGCCCTGTATGTTTTTTCGGTTGACAAATAGCCTGGGGCGTGTATAATTGGTAATGGAAACCATTTTCATTAAGGAGGCAGCATGGTTTTGAGACAGCGGGAGGGAACGCTCTGGTGGCGCGGGCGGTTACGGCAAAGAGGATTGAGGATTACCTCGGGCCGCGAAGCGGTTTGCAAGGTCCTAACCCGGGCCAAAGGGCATTTGAGCGCCGAAGAAATTTATCTGGCCGCCCGGCCGCTGTATCCTTCGATCGGGTTGACGTCGATTTACCGCACGCTTGAGATCATGCAGAAGATGGGGTTAGTTCGTAAATCCGACTTCGGCGACGGCCGTGCCCGCTATGAATTGACTTCTTCTCAGCATCAGGGACATCATCATCATTTGATCTGTACCTGTTGCGGCCGGATCATCGATTATTGTGATTTTATGGATGAGGAATTAGAATTCTTGAAGGTCACCGAAAAAGGATTGTCAAAAAAATACGGATTTAAAATCAATGATCATTTAATCCAGTTTTCAGGGATATGTGACCGTTGTCAAAAATGAAAATAAATCGCATGGAAAGGAGGCTGACATGCCAGGTGGAGATAGAACAGGACCGATGGGAGCAGGCCCGATGAGCGGCCGTGGGGCAGGATGGTGTGCGGGTTATAATACCCCGGGTTATGCCAATCCGGTTCCCGGACGGGGCGGTATGGGCTATGGCCGCGGCATGGGCCGCGGGGCCGGATTGGGTCGCGGTTACGGCCGCGGATGGGGCCGCGGTTTCGCGTGGCGCGCGGCCGGACCTTATTACGGGGCTTCGAACTTGCCGGCGGTAACGCCGCAGGACGAAGCCAATATCCTGAAGAATCAGGCCCAGGCCTTGCAGGAAGAGATCAAAGCCATCAACGCCCGCATCAGCGAGCTGGAATCTAAACAATCCCAGGAATAATCGGATCAAGCAGGATCGGAGATGGAAGCTGCTAGCAAGCCGCTTCCGTCTCCCTTTTTTATAATCAGAGAGGAGATTCTATGGAAAAGCGGACCGATATACTGATTATCGGGGGTGGCCCGGCCGGGGTTGTTTGCGCGGTAACAGCCAGAAAATCTTATCCGTCCAAGCAGGTCACGGTTATGAAAGATATCGAACATGGCGTGATCCCGTGTGGCATCCCTTACATGTTTGCGAGCCTGAATAATCCGGAAGAAAACAAGCTCGGGACAGCTCCTTTGGAGAAAAACGGAGTTCAGATCGTTAATGACAAGGCCTTGCAGCTTAACCGCGATAAGAAATCCGTCATAACGGAAAAGGGTGATACCTATTTTTACGAGAAGTTGGTGCTGGCCGTCGGATCGACTCCGGTCATTCTCCCGATTAAGGGGGTGGAGAAGAAAGGCGTGTATGCGATCCATAAGGAGATGGGCTATCTGAAAACCGTTTTGGAGGAGATCAAGGATTGCAAGAATATGTTGGTCATCGGCGGCGGATTCATCGGTGTGGAATTCGCGGATGAACTCTCCAAACGCACCGGCGTCAAGGTCACGCTGGTTGAGATGTTGCCGCATTTATTGGCGAATTCCTTTGATGAAGAATTTTCCAATATGGCGGAAACGAAATTGCGCGAAAAAGGCATCGATGTCCTAACCGGCGTCCGGGTCGACGAGATTATCGGGAAGGATCGGGTGGAAAAGGTGCGCCTGTCGAACGGCACGGAAATACCGGTGGACGGGATCATCCTGGGAGTAGGGTCGCGGCCGAATGTGGCTTTGGCCGAAGCCGCTGGATTGGAGATCGGTCGCTGCAAGGGCATCCTTGTGGATGAGTACACCCGCACCACACTGGATCAGGATATTTTCGCGATCGGGGATTGTTCCTGCAAACGGGATTTTTACACCCGCAAGGCCATCCCGGTTATGCTGGCGTCGACCGCCACGGCCGAGGCCAGGATTGCCGGCGCGAATCTTTATCAGATCAAGGTCGTGCGTGAGAATAAAGGCACGATCGCAATTTATTCAACGTATATCGACGGCCTGGTCTTGGGTTCGGCCGGCCTGACCGAAACAACGGCCCGCAGCGAAGGCTTTGAAATCGTGGTCGGGTCGGTGGATGGCGTGGATAAACATCCCGGGACTCTGCCCGGCGCCTCTCCGGGCAAGGTCAAACTGATTTTTTCCAAGCAGTCCGGGATTATTCTCGGCGGCCAGGTCAGCTGCGGCATGTCCTGCGCGCAGTTGATCAATGTGATCGGGATCGCGATTCAAAAACGGATGTCGTTCACCGAACTGGAAACCCTGCAGACCGCGACACACCCGTATCTGACCAGTGCGCCGACGAAGTACCCGGTGATCCTCGCGGCCCAGGACGCTTTCAGTAAGATGTAGATGGAAGAAGAAATAACTCTTTTCAATTTTTTTTACAATCCTTGGGAGCAGCATGATGAATCCCAGTGATCAGAAATACATCCTTCAGGAAAAACGGCTGCAGGAGCGGATGCAGAAGATCCGCTATAAATTTATCGTTATGAGCGGTAAAGGCGGCGTTGGGAAAACGACCGTGTCCGTGAACCTGGCCGTTTCTTTGGCGCAACGCGGGAAAAAAGTGGGCTTGTTGGATGTGGATATTCACGGGCCCAATATTGCCAAGATGTTGGGCGTCGAGCACCTTAAGTGCCTGGGCTCAGAGGACGGGATCGAGCCAGCGGAAGTGTCGGAAAATTTGAAGGCGGTTAGCATTTCTATGTTGATGAATGACAGTGATCAGCCGGTTGTGTGGCGCGGGCCGCTGAAAATGTTGACGATCAAACAGTTTTTGAGTGATGTGAATTGGGGGGATCTGGATTATCTGGTCGTGGATTCACCACCAGGAACGGGTGACGAACCTTTAAGCGTATGCCAGCTGATCCCGGACATCAACGGTGCGGTGATTGTGACCACGCCGCAGGCGGTTGCGTTAATGGACGCCCGCAAAAGCGTGCTTTTTGCTCAATCGATCAAGGTGCCGGTTATCGGTGTGATTGAGAATATGAGCGGTTTCGTCTGCACGCATT
>Ga0272441_10006462_pt1 | contig 19611 bp, 15 predicted proteins | sample SSMProp6N_FD_193582 | JGI IMG/M metagenome (GOLD analysis project Ga0272441, IMG submission 193582) | Marine sediment archaeal communities from Little Sippewissett salt marsh, Falmouth, MA, United States - SSM-Prop-6N | ecosystem: Environmental > Aquatic > Marine > Wetlands > Sediment ... | reverse complement strand
CTCGGGCAGGCCTGTAGCGGAGCAGAGGTTATATATACCGTCTTTAGGGTATTGTGTGTTGTTGGCCTTAGGGATCAGGTGGTTATGGGATGCCGCGGGAAGCAGGGTGAGGATGAGGTACGCGGTGGGTATAGTTGCGGGGGCCCTTGCAGTGGGATATTCACTTATAACAGTTAACCGCAATCTTGACTGGAAAGATCCCATCAGGTTCTGGTCAAAAATGTTGCATGGGAAAGAGTGGAACGCCAAATCATTTTATAATCTTGGCCTCGCTTACCTGGAGAAAGGATATAATGATAGGGCTATCGAATTGTTTGAACACGCTATCAGAATAAATCCGAAATACTGGGATGCCTTTAATAATCTGGGAGTGGCGTATAGAAATAATAAAAATTATGGCAAGGCGCAAACGTGTTTTAATGAAGCGATAAGGATCAATCCTGAACATTCAAGCGGTTACAATAATCTGGGGATAGTATATCGTGAATCCGGCAGGACCGAGGATGCTATAAAGGCGTTCAAGAAGGCCTTGAAGATCGATCCACAGAACTCAAACGCCTGTTTTAATCTGGCGATAGAATATCGGCACCTTGGTGAACATGGCAAGGCCCTTGAATTATTCGAAAAGGCGGCTATCCTGAATCCATATGAGGCCTCTATCCATTTGAGATTGGGGTATGAATATATGTTGAGAAACCGAAAGTATGACGCGATAGCGGCTTATAACAGGGCGATACATAATGACCCAAAATGCGCCAAGGCGTATAATAATCTGGGGCTTCTGCTTATTGATAAGGCAAGCCGTATTGATAACTTTAAAAAAGCTATTAAGGCCGATCCGCGATATAAAGAGGCATATAACAATCTTGGCAGGGAGTTGGGCAGGGATTCCAGAGCTAAGGTGTACTTTAAAAAGGCTATAGAGCTGGATCCTGTATTTGTGGCCGCGTACAATAACCTGGGTATTTATTATGCCGAAACAAAGGAATTTGATAAAGCGGTTCGTATGTTCACAAAGGTTCTACAGATTAACCCGGAATTCCAGGATGCCTACAATAATATGGCAGGCTGCTATTATCGCAGTAAACAGTACGATATAGCCTTAGAATGGTGCGATATGGCATTTAAACGGGGATACAGGGTAAACCCTAATCTTGTAAAGGCGTTAGAGAGGTTTCGCGGAGAACAGGATGACGTCAACCTGCAAAATTCCATATCGTTAGATAAGGATTAACGCGTTTTTCTATGGGGATCTTATGCCGCACCGTAAGGTATTATTACATGTGGTATGTATCATAGCTCTGGGCATTATCATTTATGCCAATTCACTGGATGGGCAATTCATATGGGATGACGTTCATTTGATAAAAAACAATACCCATATTAAGGATTGGCGATATCTCCCGGATCTTTTCAAAGAAGATATAGGCGCGGGATCCGCCCACCCGTATAATTTCTATAGGCCCTTTTTAATGTCGACCCTCATGCTGGATTATTCGTTGTGGGGGCTTGATGTGCGGGGGTACCATCTTACCACAATTTTAATACACATTATGGCGGGCCTGGCGATTTATTGGTTCGTGTCAATACTCTTTCATAGCGATATTGTCTCTTTATTCGCATCACTCCTATTTATTTCACATCCCATACATACGGAGGACGTGGCGTATATAACAGGCAGGGCGGACTCACTTGTGTTTTTCTTTATTCTTATCTCGTTGATATTTTATGTCAGATACGTGAGGCTCGGAAGTTTTCTCGCGTCAATAATCAGTCTGCTCGGCTATTGTCTGGCGGTATTATCAAAGGGCCACGGCCTTATATTGCCGGTGTTGATAATATTTTATCATTATTTTGAGCGCATAAAGATAAAGAAGTTATATCTTTCCATTATGTTCTTTCTGACTGCCGTCTATCTCATTCTGAGGGCCTCTATGTTTGGATCGTCTTTTTCGTATCATATATACCTGAGCCATTTCTGGGAACGGGTGCCGGGCTTTTTTGTGGCGTTAGCCGGTTATGTAAGATTACTTTTAGTGCCGGTCAATTTACACGCGGAATATGGAGATGGTACGGAAATATTTATGATGGCGGATATCCAGGCAAAGATAGGCCTGGCCGTAGCATTTCTTTTGATAGCGGTCCTTTTATGGAAGAAGGAGGACAGGGATATCTTATTCTTTTCGATAGCATGGTTTTTAATTACGTTGTTGCCGTCCTCAAATTTATTTTATCCCGCAAGCGCCTATATGGCGGAGCGCTATTTATATATCCCTTCTCTGGGTTTTTTCTTGATCATAGGGCATACCGCGTCCGTTATGCTTAACAGGCATAAACGAAGGACGATTTTCATATTTTCCTCTGTTATAATTTTATATTCAGCGCTTACTATGGCGCAGAACATCTATTGGAAAACACCTATCGAGTTTTATTCAAGGACATTAAAGTACTCACCCGATAGCGCCCGTATCATGAATGATCTGGGATATGCGTATTATAACGCGGGAAAGGATAAGGAAGCGGTCTATTATTTCAGAAAGGCCATTGGCGCTGATCCGAATTACACTAACGCTTATGATAATCTGGGATTGATGTACTTAGCCAACGGAAATAATGACAAGGCGCTTGCCCTTTTTAAAAAAGTAATAGAACTAGCGCCCCAGAATTCCAATACTTATAATAATATAGGCAGTGTCTACTATGCCAGGGGCGATAGCGAAAAGGCTATCTATTATTTCAATAAATCTCTCCAAATATTTCCAGGCCAGTCATCCGCGTATTATAACCTCGGCAATGTCTATAAAGAAAGGGGAGAATATGCCAAAAGTGTGTCAATGTATAAAAACGCTATAGAGGCCGACTCTGATTTCGCTAAGGCTTATAATAACCTGGGTATTCTGTATATTGACCTGGGCAGGCCCGAGGATGCCTTCCTTATGTTCAAAAAAGCCCTAACTATTCGTCCGACTTACGGAATGGCCCATGCTAATCTTTCAACAATGTATTTTTCCAGGAAGGAATATGCCCTCGCCCTTAAGCACTGCGACACTGCTCTTGGACTTGGCCATCAGGTCGCGCCATCCTATTTAAAGGCGCTTCGCCCTTATCGAAACAGTAGAAAATGACAGATAACCCTATTTGATACGGTATAAGGATGTTGATCTTGCCCTCTTAAGAAGCTCAAGATGTCCCTTGCGGAATCGACTTAGTATGTTTAGTTTTTTGGCAGATAATGTCGGGTAGAAATACTGTGTCAGCGTTTCTTCATCTATCAGGATATGTGTTATATTTTTTTTCTTGAATTTATCGGCGATTTCAATCGGGGTCTTGGAGGAAGTTATGGCGTTGATATACAGATGGTCTTCGAAAACACTCTCCTGTAAAAAAGGCCTGTCAAAATAATAGCCCCTTGGGCCGATATTGACGAGGTATGTGAGCGTATCTTTGCTTAGACAGTTGTTAATATATTCGATCATGGGATAGTATCTCAACCATCTTGTCAGGTAATTTTGCCTTGACTGTTTGCCCATTATAAAGGGAAGCGGATTATAATACCCTTGGGTCTTCATTGACGTTAGAAGATTGCCTATGCACGACGCGTAGACAATGGCCGATACGGTATAAAATTTTAACTTTTTTTTATCCCGGGAACACTCAAACACGGGGCAAAGACATATACACAGCACTCCTAACCCGGGCAGCAGGAAGCGTGCCTGCTGGCTCATCCTGGCCCACATGATGAAGAAAAGCGCGCAAAATAATAAAAGATACTTAATAGAAAGCTTGACCTTCCGGGAAAATAACAGGAGCGGGCAAGCGATAAGGAATAAAAAACCGATCCGGCCGTCAAACAGATGAGGGCTGGAAACAATTTTCCATGGGATAGTAATTAAATCCTTAAAAGTATAACCAATGCCGTAACTGACGATTATCTTATCATACATATTTGATTGTTCTACGCTCCAGCCCTGTCCGCCCAAAACATTATAAAAGAACGGGAAAAAAGGATTTCCGGTTAGCGTCAGGTTGCGTAAGTACCAGGGGCTTGCCGTGGCGGCCGCTATTACGATAAATACAAGGCCTTCCCTGATAAGGGCATTCCGCTTCTTCGTTGGTTTTTTCAGGAAAACTATGAAGTATATAAATATTAACGCATATAGCGATATGAATGCCAGGTATTTGGTGCCAAGGGCAAATCCCATAAACAGGGCTGATAATCTTAATCTGGGTATATCAGGCTCCTCTATAGAGGCGCAAAACAGGCCCGCTGAAAGTATTGTGTAAAAACAGAGAGAAAGGTCCACATAAGCCCATGCGGATATTTTGCCTACTATAGGTATAGAGATAAAAGCGAGCGCTGAAAGAAGGGCAGAGGGCCCGTTCGAAAAGGCCCTTACGAACATATATATTGTCATCATGGATAAAACGCCAAATAGAAAATGCGCTAGATGAGTTGAATAATCATATGACAGTAAAAGGCAGAGTGTGTATAGCATTTCAGTTGTCTCCGGGAAGAAGCTGAATATATTATTAATATCAGGCTGAACCATGCCTGTTTGAATATAATCTTTCGGCATTCGCAGATGATATTTCATCGCGTCCTTACTTGTTGGCGGCAACAAGGCATACATGAAATAGAGCGATAAGAAGGTAATTATAAAAGCGATGGATATCTTAGCCGATAGCGGCAGATCAGACAGTTTTTTTAGACTGGCGTTTTTTTTGCAGAATATGATACCCCCCGATATAATAGACCTCAATTGTTGTAAAAGCATGATAGGCATAACAATAATGAAAAGAGGAATTATTACGGCCGGCCTGATCCCGCCTATAAGTCCTAACAGGAACACGGAATACCCCAACGCGCCCGACCCGATTGCTATAGAAAACAGGGAATTCTCGAGCCTTGAGCGGGATTTAAAATTTAAAAGAGATAATATTTTTCGGCCGAGGGCAAGAGAAAGTAAGATTAGATATGCGCAGGTAATGAGTGAGTGCGCTATCGGAACTGTGTTTATCATGCTCATGAGAGAGAGTATACCATAACAAACCTGCCATAACAACTCCCCGCTGGGGTTGTGCGGTAAACTATTATATGGTAGAATGCCATACAATATGAAGTTATCTATCATAATACCCTGCTATAATGAAGAAAAGACACTTCTAAAGATCGTCCATGAAGTCAGGGATGTTCGGCTCCCCTCAGGTATCTCCAAGCAGATAATCATAGTGAATGATGGTTCAACGGATGGTTCAGCAGATATCTTGAATGAATTGTCCAAAGACCCGGCTATATCTATTTATCATAATAAAAAACGTTCCGGAAAGGCATCCGCGGTTAAGCTGGGTATAAAGAACGCGGACGGAGACATAATCATAATACAGGATGCCGACCTTGAATATTCTCCGAAAGATTATCCCAAACTGCTGAAGCCTATGGTCCGGGATAATATGCCTGTAGTATATGGATCAAGGTTCAAGGGGAATATGCGGGGCATGACTTTGATCGCCAGGATCGCTAATCGGATTTCAAATATAACAGTGAATCTTTTGTATAGCGCTAGGATGACAGATATTAATACCTGCTATAAGATGTTCAAAAGGGACTTGATAAAAGATATTGTGATAAGATCAGAGCACTTTGGTTTTGATGTGGAAATGACAGCGAAGGTCCTGAAAAAGGGGTATAGGATACACGAGGTGCCTATTGAGTACAAGGCCAGGGCATGGAACGAGGGAAAGAAGATGAGTTGGGGCCTGGCTATTATAATGTATATGGATCTGATCAAATACAGGTTTATCGACTAGTGGTCTTGAACTTAGGCAGCATATTTGATAGGACATTGCAAATATATATGGGCGCGTATGCCGCGGGTATCAAGAAGAACGGCGCAAAGACCAGTACAAATCTTTGACAGCCAAAAGTGATCAGTGTATTGAATACTATAGTGAATAACAGTATCAGGGGAAACAACGGCGCTTTTCCCTCCCGGGTCATGAAATATACTATGTAGAAGGCCAGCATGCATAGGATTATCGGCCCGTAATAATTGTTAAAGGCCGCGCGTAATTTGTTGATAGCCATCCTTGGTATTGATCTCCAATATTTGCGAAGGAATATGAGTGCTTTCTCGGTATTAGAATATCCCTTATCTTTTAACCTGTTATATAAATAATCCTCGTATTTCCTATGAGTGCGTGAGAGGTGGTTGGCAGGTTTCCTCCATCCGGGATTCCATATGCCCCTATCAAGGGTGTCTTCGTTGTTCCCATCAAGGATAAGTTTTTCCAGGTGGCCGTTACATACTAATACAAATTCGCCTGATCTCGAAGTAGCGTATATGCTCCATGGCAGAAGAAGCAGCATAACTCCTGAGAAAAAAGCGCTGCCGATGCGGATCCTGTTTCCTACAGCCTTAGTCTTTACGAGTATATAGCAAATGGTGCAAATGAGAATAAGGGTATTCGATCCGCGTACGAGGACGGTTAGGTAGGAGCCTATGCCGAGGAGAAACGCGCTTCTATTATTGGCCCGGTATTCCCAGTTGATTAAGGTAATGACCCACAAGGTAAGGCAGAAGAGATTTAGGGCCTCTGTCATGAGGCGCCAGGGCTCAAAGCCGAATGATTGGTTAAAGATATATGATGCTATGATGCCCGCGAGCAGGCCGGTCCGTTTCCAATAATAGAAACCGATCAACGGTAGCATTGCCGAGACAAACCCTATCAGTATGGTTTGAATGATCTTGACTGCCAGAGGATGTATACCGAATATCCTGTATATCGCGCCTAAGAATATCGGGTATCCGGGTTCTCTGTAGAAGCTGTATCGGGGACCGGATGGATTTTTGGCAAAGTTCATATACCGTTTCCTTTCATCGGAATTTGGACGCAAATATACCATGAATTTGTAATCATCAATATGGATCTTAGATGATAGGCCGGACTTATAGCCGTTACCTAACGCTATATTTACCCCTAATAGATGATATTGAGTAATATCCCCGCCAAATTCCACAAAATCCCCGTATTTTGACGGGCTTTTTCTATACTGGGCGTAGCATGAAGCCATGAAAACTATGAGCGAGATTATTGATAGAAGAAAAAGTGTCTTTTTCATGATGTGAGTTATATTATAGCATTGTAAATGTTTTTTACAAGATTTTGTGTTGAATGCCTCCGTACTTTGTAATATAATGTGGTCGATGAAAAAATGTTATTTTTGCGCGGAAGAAGTGCAAGACCAAGCCATCATATGCAGGTTCTGCAACCGCAAGATCTCACCGGGCCATATATGGTTCACAAAAATAAAATATCCTGTCTATATCTTTATAATATTGCTTATTATAGGTGTAGCTGTTATAAACAGGGATAAAATAAGTAAGAATATAAAAAGCGCTAAAATGGCCGCGAAACAATTTTCTGGAGAGGTAAAAACTCTATGGAATGAGGCCCTGATTCTTATCAAAGATGTGCATGAAGGTATTAAATCAGCCAGAAAATATAGAGGCGGAGCCGATACGATCCGCCAGATGGAGCGTATTATATCCTATGACACCCACGGCCAACGCCCCGGTAAGAAGAAATAAATATCAACAACCCTTTTTCCATTCTGGTAGTTGAGCGTCCGGGACGCTGGTGTTCGTGAAACAGTTGAGCTGTCCCGGATGATGGTGTATGTTTGAGCGTCCGGGACACTGGTGTTCGTGAGACAGTTGAGCTGTCCCGGACGCTGGTGTTTGCGTTTCCCTTTTTTTCCGCCCTCAATCTATATTATATTTACACCGGAACCTCCTTATGATATGATCCTATCATTATAGTTTATATGAAGGTGTTCAATCAATGAAGCAAGATCTTGTTAAAAGGCCGTCTATTTGGAGATTGTGTTTTTATGTTTTCGTTATTTATCTCACCGGTGAGGCTCTATTTGTTCTCATTCGAAGGTTCCTGTCAGATGTATTAGGGTTCTTTTTCCATGGAGCATATTATGTATACAGCATTTCAAGTATGTGTTCAGTGCCTCTATTTAAAGGATTAACCTATGGACTATACAGTATTTTGCTACTCGCTGTTATTTATCCTTTAACGAAAAAAATATTTCACGGGAAGTTTATTGATAAGTTCATGCTTCTGATCACGGCCTCGTATATGGGCATAAAGACCTCTGTCTATATCCTCCCCTGGGCCTCTTATCAACTGAAAGATTTCTTTACGTCATTTTGGTTGTATCTCTCTGCCATTGGTTCTTATGTCGTGTTCACTTCAGTGTTAGCTTCGTTAATTTATTATTTATTGCTTTATCTATTTTTTAAGATTTACAAAAATATAATGGCGCATGTGTTTGCTGGTATTGTGGTTTTGCCGTTTTTTCTTACGGTTGGTTTTTTGGGGCATACCAGGTATATAGGGAGCATGCTGTCGAAAGAGTCTTTTGTGTTTTCAATCTTGCTGTTATTAGGTTCTCTTGCCCTATACACCCTGCTTATTATCGTCTGTTCGCTTATCGGGAAATGCTTTCATGGCATAATTAACAAAATGCATTTTGATGACAGCCCTGTATTTTTCGCGATCGCGCTTTTTGGCGTATTACTTATTCTTAATGCCGCTTCCTTTATTATATTCAAAACGCGTATAGAACCTAAAGGAAAAAGTGCCGAAAGGCCCAATATAGTTATACTCGTATTGGACGCGCTGAGAACCGATTATCTGTCCTGTAACGGCTATCCAGGAAAAATTACGCCCAATATTGACATGATAGCTTCCAGGGGATATCTTTATCCAAATTACTATTCGTCGGCTACGTTTTCTATGTCGTCATATACTACTATGCTTACAGGCCTGCATCCATCGTATCATAGAATGCAGCACGCGTTTTCAGACTATGGCATCAAATATGATATGCAGACACTTACTCAGGTCCTTAAAGATAACGGATATCTTACCGCCATGTTTACGGAGAATGGGTTTATATCCAAGGAGATTGGAAATGCTAAAGGTTTTGACCATATAAACACCGATTGGATCGATTATGAGGTTGTTACATCGGAGCTGCTTATGAATAAAGGTTTAAGAGCGTTCTTGCGTGCATCCTGGCCGCGAAAAACAAGAAAGGCATTTTTCAACTTTACAAGAACACATTTAAATAGTCTTCACGTGGCCATAATAAAATATTTTCGTCAAAAAACGCTTTTCAAGGATAAGCATAGTGCCATGACCAAACGAGCCGAGGCATGGATAGCGCGAAACGGAGGTAGAGGGATGCCGCTTTTTACATTTGTTGTGTTACTTACGCCTCATCAACCCTATGTGAGTCCTGCCCAGTGTGCGAACAGGTTCATATATGGAAAATTTGAGTTTAATGAAGAAGTCGAGGATTTCTTTTTATCGTACTGTTATGCCAGGGGGCTGACAAGAAAGATATTTGATCGTGAGAGATGGATATCGGTTGGTGAATCAATCGGGACAGTACAGGAATGTACCAGGGCTATGTATGCGGGTAGTGTCAATCATTGTGATCATATAACCGGACATCTATATAGATCCCTCGAGAAAAATTTAGATATAGACAATACTGTTTTTATTGTCACATCCGATCATGGAGAGGACCTCGAAGAACGGCAGGTAGCGTTTAACCATACCGGATGCTTATATAATACTGTTATCAAGACACCCCTTGTTGTGACATTTCCTAAGGAATTGAAAGGCGGCGTTGTCGTTGAGAAGATCGCGCAAAGTGTGGATCTTACTCCGTCACTGCTGTCATTGGCTAAGGTTGATTATAATATGAAGGAATTCCAAGGGTTTGATACACTTTTTGTGAAGGATCCAGTATCGAAAGAGAAAGACAGGGTCATTTTTGTGGAATGTCCCGAACTGTCAATGGGGATAGATGAGGGTCGGCAGGCTATCATTCATGGACGATATAAATACATGCGTTCTAAAGAAAGGGACGAATACTATCTTTATGATCTTGAAAATGACCCCACGGAAAGGAACAATTTGATTGATAACAAGAAGCAGTTGGCTTTGGATTTAGATAACAAACTGGACCTATGGTTAAGGCAATATGCAAGAAAAAAGCCTGAATTGACCGGCCCTCGTTCGGAAAGTGTCCGTGAGCTCCTGAAATCCTTGGGGTATATGTGATAACTGTTTTATTCGTTATACGTATGTATCTATTGTTAATATCCCCTTTATGCCGGATTTATAATAGTGATAGCTCGAATGTTTAAAATTATCAAGGCAATCCGTCATTTTGTGTTTTAATGGATTATTGTGGATATATTCGATTGTATTGATTAGTTGCCTTTCATCCCTAATAATTGTGTCATAGAATCGTTTTTGCCAGATTGGCCCGGATGAATTATTGATCCTGTTAACTTTTCTAGCTAAAGACCCTTAGTCCAGAAAGAGTTTGAAGTATTCAATGGTGATTAAGAGCATATCCACATATTTTTCATTCGTGAAAACAGGATTTCTTTTATTTGTTACGGCTGTAACAAAGTATGCCATTGATTTTTCATATATCCGTTTCATTATTAACCTCCTACATCCACAGTTTCTTATCCAGGGCGCGGTAGTTGATGGCCTCTGAAATATGCGGCTGTTCGATAAGGCCTTTGCCTTCCATGTCGGCAATGGTCCGGGCTATCTTCAGTAGCTTGTCATAAGCGCGCGCCGAGAGGCCGACCTCAAGGATGGCTTGTTTCAAAAGCTCCTGTGCCGCGTTATCCAATACGCAATATCTGTCTAATTGCCTTGATTCGAGATGTGCGTTGAATAATACGTCTTCGTTCTTGTACCGCTCTTTCTGGACCGCGCGGGCCTTATTGACTGTTTCTCTTATGACAGCGGAGGGCGGTCCGGGCTTTCGACGGGATAACTCATCAACCCGCAATCTTGGAACCTCAAGATGCAGGTCGATCCTGTCAAGCAGTGGCCCGGATATTTTACCGAGGTATCGCTGTATTTGATGGGGGGTACAGTTGCATGTTTTCTTCGGATCAGTGAAGTACCCGCACGGACAGGGATTCATCGCCGCGATCAACATGAACCTGGAAGGGAAAGTGAGGGTCTTTTCAGCCCGAGCTATAGTTATTTCGCCATCTTCCAGAGGTTGTCTCAAAACTTCAAGTACATTGCGTTTGAATTCAGGGAGTTCATCCAGAAAAAGCACTCCATTATGCGCCAGGCTTATCTCACCGGGCATGGGCCATGAACCGCCTCCGACCAGCGCGGCGTAGGATATAGTATGATGCGGGGACCTGAACGGACGCGTGCCTATCAGAGACTTTTTTCTCGAGAGAAGACCCGCGACGCTGTGTATCCTGGTAGTTTCAAGAGATTCCTGGATAGTCATCTCCGAGCATATAGTAGGTATACGTTTTGCGAGCATGCTTTTACCGGATCCAGGCGGGCCGATAAGCAAAATATTGTGCATGCCGCTTACAGCTATCGCAAGGCCACGTTTGACATATTCCTGCCCTTTAACATCCGTTAAGTCAGTTCGATAAGAGGAATTAGCGTTGAAAAGATGATGTATGTTTACTTCAATCGGAGGTTTTTCTAAGCTATTATTCAGGAATAACACGACTTCTTTTAATGTGGTAAAGGTGTAAATATTTTTATTGCCCGATGTGGCGGCCTCTCTGCCGTTTTGTTTGGGGAGTATAACAGATTTTGTATCCTTTGCGCCCATGGCTATAGAGAGGGCGCCTCTTATTGGTTTTAAATAGCCGCTTAAGGATAGTTGTCCGCATATAACAGAATCATTTATTCTATCTTTATTTACATACCCGAGTGCCGCCAATATGCCTATGGCAATAGGCAGGTCAAAACCGACACCTTCTTTTCTCGTATCAGCGGGAGCAAGGTTAACCGTTATCCTATTGTCCGGAAAATCGAAATCCGTATTTTTGATGGCCGATCGTATCCTGTCACGCGATTCCCGAATAGCCGCATCCGGCAACCCGACAATATGAAATGTCGGGATGCCGCCCTGTATGTCCACCTCAACATCCACACGATGTGAATCGATCCCTGATACGCATGAGGAAAATACCTTCGCGAACATTTGTACCTCCTTTATAGCTGCAGTGAAAGTTATCCACAGGGTAGCGCACGTTTAAACGTGCGCTACCCTGTGGATAACTTTAATTGTCCCATATGGCGCTTTTAATATGGTTTAATTTCGTTACCCTATCTTTATCATTTAAATTGATACTGATAATATCCAGCCTGATGTTCATGTCGTACAATTTTTTTCGCTTCAAATAGTAATGCGCGTTCCTGATGATGCTTTGTTGCTTAAAATAGGTGATAGACTGATGGGGAGGGCCGAAGCTTTCCGATGTCCTTGTCTTAACCTCAACAAACACAAGGGTATCTTTATCAAGCGCTATGATGTCTATCTCACCGAACGGAGTCCTTAAGTTCCGCTCTAGTATTTTGTATCGGTTCTTTATCAGAAAAGCCTCGGCAATATTCTCACCTTTCTTTCCAAGAGAAATATTATCTCGCCCCATCTTTCTCTCCCTATGCCGCGAAGGCTTCAAGTACAACGCTTTCTATGACTGCCTTGAAGTCCTTGTTCAACAGACGCACAGTGTCATACCACCTGCCGTCTTTGCCTAACTCGCGGGGCATCCCCACGAAAAGGCCCTTTTTCCCGTTGACTACCCTCAAACCTTTTATGACCAGGGAATCAAACAGGGAGATGTCACAAAAGGCCTTAACAGCCCCTTCGCTGTCAAGACGATTGATCCTTACTACCTCGATCTTGTTCTTCATGTCTTTCACCTCCTTCTATATATATACTTACGTAAATTCCGGGATTTTTCTTGCAAGTTTCTTAAAATATTTTTATATAAAAGCAGATGATGGTATAATGAATTCAAAGGTATTATTCAAAAGACCAAAATGATCGACTATATAAAGAGATATTACGAAAAAAAAGGAAATATATTATCGCGGGTCTTGATCATCGCGATGATCGGGATCGCGGCTTACGCAAACTCTCTGGATGGCGAGTTTGTCTGGGATGATAATCAGATCATTAAGGATAATGTTTTGATCAAGGGCGGTTATGGATGGCCGGACATATTTAAGTACAGCATAATAGGGCCGGCCGGTGAGGTCAGAAGTGTTTACAGGCCACTACAAATATTAAGCTATCGGATCAATTATCTGCTGTCCGGGCTGGATGTTACGGCGTATCATCTTACAAATGTTCTATTGCATGTTCTGGTCGCTCTTTCATTGTATCGGTTATTAAATCTTCTCTTTGAAGATAAATTATTATCATTTCTATCCGCGCTGTTCTTTGTCGCGCATCCGGTACATACACAAGCGGTTTCGTATATATCCGGCAGGGCGGATCCGCTATGCGCTTTATTCGGGATACTGTCCATTGTTTACTACATCATATGCTGTGAACATAAAAATATAAAGTATTTATATGTGTCCGTTTTTCTATACGTCTTAAGCGTTTTATCCAGGGAAAATGCTTTCGTGCTCCCATTTCTAATCCTTTTTTATCATTTTAATTTTCAAAAGAGAATAGATGTGAAAAGGTTCCTGCCGTATATTTTTATAACACTCATATATGCCGTTATTAGATTCGGCGATTTGAGGGGTTCCTTGGCCTCAAATGAGATGCCTTCTTTTCTGGCCAGGATACCCGGTTTCTTTCATGCGTTGACCGACTATGTGAGGGTATTGATATTCCCGATTAACCTTCATACGGAATATGGCAATAAAGCATTTCATCTGACTGATGCCGGGGTGGTATTCGGGGTCGTTATTTTTATCGCTGCCCTGGTTTATATTCGCAAGATGAGATATGTTGATAAGACGATATCTTTTTCGATAGGATGGTTCTTTATATCGCTCATTCCTTACGCGCAAATATATCCCCTTAAACATTATATGGCTGAACACTGGCTATATATGCCGTCGATGGGTTTTTTTACGCTTTTATCCCTGGGCCTGTCAAAACTATATATGGAAAAGGGGCTTCGGGATTTCGCTAAAGGCGTTAGTGCGTTCTTATTGGTTTTTTTTATCGGATTTACGATCAGACAGAACGCGTACTGGAAAAAGGATATTATATTATACTGGAGGACGCTTGAGTATAACCAGGATAATCCCGGCATGCTGAATAATATGGCTATGGTATATACTATTAAGGGGGATTATTACACGGCTTTACAACTTCACAAAAGGTCAGCTGAGCTGGCACCGGAAAATGCATATACATACAACAATATGGGCAGTATTTACGCGTCCACCGGGGATAAAGAGAACGCGGTAATCATGTACAAAAAGGCCATGGGGCTTGATCCATCATTTGCCGATCCTTATAACAATTTAGCTCAGCTGTATAAAAATGATGGTTTATTCCTGAAGGCTGAAAAGTTGTATTTAAAGGCGGTATCCATGAAACCGTCTTATTTTGAGGCTTACAATAACCTTGGCGTGCTCTATCTTAGTATGCGTAGACAGGACGAGGCCATAGAGTGCTTTGAAAAGGTCATCAGGATGAATCCCGAATTCTTCGGAGCGTATAACAATTTAGGGGCATTATATACTTCTAAGGGCCAGATCAAAAAGGCTATCCCTTTGTTTGAGAAGGCTATTGAGATGTCACGTTATTCCGTGCGTGGAAAAGCGGATTATGGGGCGGTCCACAATAATTTGGCGGTATTGTATTACAAGACAGGTGATTACGACATGGCTATTTGGCATTGTGATAGGGCCTTGGAGGATGGGCATAAAGTTAATCCGGATTTTTTAAAATTACTGGAGTATCGCAGGAAAAAGAGATGATAGAATTCAATAATCGGATACTTATATTGACCCTGAGTCTATTATTGACCTTTGCTTTATTCGCGAGATTTGATAGTATCACAAAGAAGTTTGACTGGACATTTGATGAAGGTGTGTATGTCGAGCTGGGGAAAATGTTTGTGGAAGGCGAGGGTGGGTATTCTCTCTCGCACTTTTATGAAAGGTTGGTCAAGGGAGGACAAAGGGCCCCCGAATATCTCAAAGCGCCTTTGTTTATGCACCCACCCTTATATCCTTTCCTTGTTTCCATCAGTATGCGCGTGTTTGGACCCACCTTGAGGGCGGGGGAGATGGTATCCCTGATATTCGGGGTCGGGACGATAGTCCTTATTTATTTTATTAGCCTGAACGCGTTTAAGGACCGGAGAAAGGCACTGCTTTCAGCGGTATTCCTAAGTTTTTGTCCCGTACATTGGCTCTGCACTAAGAAGGTCTGGATAGAGACGACGTATGTGTTCTTTTTGTATTTAGGGGTACTATTGCTGATCCTTTCGGATAATAAGAATAAAATCTATTTGATCGCCTCCGGGCTAAGTTTTGGCTTGTCGTGTGTTTCGAAGCATTTCGCGGTGATAGCCTATAGCGGTATTCTATTCTATATGATAATCAGGCCGGACAGCGAAAAGCCGAAAAAATACGGTTATATATTCATCTCTTTGCCGATAATTATATTGCTGCCGTGGTTTTTGGCCAATTACTTTGTCTATGGGCCTTATAACTTTGTGTTGAATTATATCAGGCATCAATTTTCGGATCCTGCCAGGTTCGAATATACGTATCTGCTATACACAAGATATGCGGTTTTGGCTGGGATCGGATTTATAATGTTCAATACGATATTTCTCTTAAAGGTCCATTACGCCGATCACATTAGAAAGGTTGGTGAAAGATGCGGTGAAATTATTAACAATGGCATCTTCAAGAAATTTCTTAAGACAATAGCCATCGTATTTGTGTTTCTTTTAATGAATGAGGCCCTTAACATAAAAGCCTTGAGTTTTTCATATGACCCGAAAGTATTTCAGAAAATGGGATATTTTACGGGGCAATCCATGGGTTTTTATTTGAGGCGGTTGCCGGAGCTTTTCCCGATATATTATTTCAGTATCATATCGATATTATACATAAGAGACTGGAATAAATATAATGTTATGTTGCTTTTTGTTTCAGCGCCGATCATTGTTTTCTTTAGTTTTTATAGAAATTATGAAAGCCGGTATGTTTTAGCGGCGATCCCATCACTTTTGATGCTTGCCAGTGACACTATTGTTAAGATATATGACACATTGAGGATCGTTAATGCCGGTAAACTCAAATATTTAAAATACTTATTCATTATCCTGTGTTTGTATTTTATCGTTAAAACAATTCGTTTTAATTTTACCTTTATTTCTCCGGATATCGTAAGATATCTGCTTTAATAGAAAACCTATGAATAGACGCATTTTCGTTTCAGTAATAATACCGGTATACAATGATGCCAAGAGGCTCAGGCTTTGTTTGTCGGCGCTTGGCAGGCAGACATATTCAAAAGGGGCATTTGAGGTTATTGTGGTGGACAATGGTTCCACAGACAATATTGAGTCTGTAGCCAAGGAATTTAAAGAAGCGATCTTCTTAAAAGAAGAAAGGCCGGGCTCTTATGCGGCGCGGAATGAGGGCATAAAGCATGCCAGGGGTGACATAATCGCGTTTACTGATTCGGACTGCCTGCCTAAAGAGGACTGGATAGAAAAAGGCGTAAGTAAATTTATGAGCCATAAGAACTGCGGCCTTCTGGCAGGTGAGATAGAGAATATTTTTGTTAACCAGTATAAACCGACCGCTATCGAGCTCTATGATTCTATTATGCATAAGCGGGTAAGGCATAATCTGGAGTGTAAAAGGTTCGGTGTGACAGCAAATCTCTTTACTTCAAGACAAACTATAGATAAGGTGGGACTGTTTGACGGTACTTTGAAATCAAGCGGGGATAAGGAATGGGGCAACAGGGTATCCGCCGCTGGTTATTTTCAGGCATATGGGCAGGATGTCACTGTTGGGCATGTCGCGGTAAATTCTCTTTATAAATTATGCCGCAAAAAGAAACGGATGGCCGGAGGAGTAAGGGATATCAGGAAACTACACAGTAGCATTCATAATAAAGAAACGCTTAAACAGTATCTGGATACGATGTTATATCCCTTCAGGTCAATATTATATATATGGTCGAATAATAAACTTAATGGATATCTTGATAAAATCAAGGTGTCTTTAGTGTTTATCTTGTTTCTCCCCTATGAGGTTATTGAAAAGATCGGGTTGGCTTTGGGCGGTAGATCAAGCAGGGGGTAGTGAGAGTGGTTCTTAAAAGACAGGTCGTTAAAGGCGTTTCGTGGGCCTTAATGAAGCAGATCTTGTGCAGGGGCCTGAATTTCCTGAAAATAATAATACTGACCAAACTTCTGTTGCCCGATGATTTTGGCGCTTTCGGGATCGCGGCAATATTCATATTGGCAGCGGACACATTCACGCGGTTGTATCTTTCAAACAGCCTGATCCAAAAAAAAGACATACAAGGCAACCATCTGAATACCGGTTGGGCATTAGGGGTCACAAGGGCTTTCTTTTTAATTATTGCCATTAATATTATCTCGCCATATGTCTCATCGTTTTACGGCATTAAGGAACTATCTTTATTTATCAATATCCTTTCTTTAACGATTATTTTTAGGGCAATAACAAACGCCGGTGTGGTTTATTTTGAGAGGGATATCAGGTTCAGGCATTTTTTCGCGTGGCAGTCGAGCGGCGATATCACGGAATTTATCATTACGGTTTGGTGCGCGTATAAATACCGCAGCCCTTGGGCATTGATCATCGGGAAATTGGCAGGATCTATAGTCAGGTGTTCTGTCAGTTATATGATAAGCGATTTCAGGTCCAGATTTATTTTTGATCCAGCGGCGGCTAAAGAGCTTTTCAGGTTCAGCCGCTGGATAATGGTATCTTCCATACTCGCATTCTTCATCATGAACGGTGATGATCTATTTATTGGTAAGGCGCTGGGCGCCTCATCACTGGGATTTTATCGCATAGCATTCGCTATATCAATAATGCCTATAACTGAGATAGCTAATGTTATTTCCAGAGTAGGTTTTCCCGCCTATTCCAGGCTGCAGGGTAATTTGGAGGGGGCTAGGGTATTATTCCTGAATGTAACAAAAGGGTCGGCTTTTTTCACTATACCTATATCGGGCCTTTTCATTATTTATATAGGCAGTTTTACAGAGGTTTTTTTGGATAAAATCTGGATGCCGGTAGCGCCTTGTGTGCGAATAATCGCGCTTTTATCTGTTACCGGGACGCTTGGGGCGAATACAGACGCGCTGTTTAAAGGGCTGGGTATGCCAAAGATGGTGGCCGCGTTTAGATCTATCCAACTGGTTATTTTTCTGATTCTTATATATCCTTTTACTATTAGGTGGGGGATAGTCGGCACAGCGATGTCCTGTGTTATATCTTCAGTGGTATCGAATTCTGTTGAATGTTTAGTAGCGTTTAAACGTATTAAAATAGAGTTCAGAGGGGTGATGAAGGATTTGTGCCTGCCGGTACTCGGTACGCTTTTTATGGCTATGCCTTGGTTTTGCGGTAAGGCTTGTTGCGGATGTATAGAGAACATACATTCGTTCTTTATAATGGTAGCCGGATCAATATGCATTTACCTTTTAGCGGGCATGATATTCGATAAATATTTTGGGTATGGGATATATCCTTTGCTGAAAGATATATTTTATCAGGTGAGGGGAAAATATGAGTGAAATTTCGGTAATCCTGCCGGTCTTTAACAGGCAGGATTGTGTAGGGAGGGCGATGAAAAGCGTCTTGGAGCAGACATTTGAGGATTTTGAGCTGCTGGTGGTAGATGATGGATCAACGGATGATACCTGGAATAGGATAAACGCTGTTCATGATGGTAGGATCAGGCGTATAAGGCATGAAATCAATCTGGGTGTGGCCCAAGCGAAGAATACAGGTGTTAAGGAGGCAACATCCGCCTTTTTGACCTTTCAGGACAGTGATGATGTGTCTTTACCAAACAGGTTAATGGAAGAGTATATGACACTATCATCATTTAGTAAAGATGTTGGGATGGTATATTGTGGTGTGTATAGGTCAGAATGGAAGAGTAAGTATTTGTTCCCGGTACCACGTATAAGTTCCAGAGCCTCTTCATATCGACATGCCTTGAATTATGGTGTCTATAATATATGTTCGAGTTCCTGTCTTATCAGGAAAGAAGTGTTTGATAAGGTCGGTTCATTTGATAGCGATTTGGATGTTTTTGTGGATTTTGAGTTCTTTATCAGATTTGCCAAAAGTTTCAAAGTGCACTATATCAATAAGCCGCTGGTTATATATAATAGTTCCCGAGACAGCGTTACTAAAAGGTTGGTAGAGGTTAAAAGGGCCAAAATAAGAATATATAGGAAGTTTGAGAACGATATTAAGGCTGACCGCATGATTTTGTCCAGGCATCTCATGGAAATAGGGCATTCATATTGTTTGACGGGCAGGCTAAGGATGGCCGGGACATTTTTCGCTTTAAGTGTTAAAAATTATCCCTTGAATGTGAAAGCGTATGTGTATTGGCTTTTGCATCTGCAGGGCGGAAGAAGATACAGGGCACTATTTTATTTGATGAAGAGATCGGCAATGAGGTTGAATGCGATTTTTTGCAGATAACCTCCGCGCGACCTGGTCGATCGACCAGGTCGCGAC
>Ga0272441_10006461_pt1 | contig 19612 bp, 17 predicted proteins | sample SSMProp6N_FD_193582 | JGI IMG/M metagenome (GOLD analysis project Ga0272441, IMG submission 193582) | Marine sediment archaeal communities from Little Sippewissett salt marsh, Falmouth, MA, United States - SSM-Prop-6N | ecosystem: Environmental > Aquatic > Marine > Wetlands > Sediment ... | reverse complement strand
AGGCGTTGTTCGGTGAAGAAGGGCCTGTGCGGCTGGTATCAGAAGGCCCCTTGACTCCGCAGTTTGACTATGCCCAGGAGGTCGCTCAAGCGCGGGCGGATTTCGAGCAGGTCCAGGAAGAGATCGACGTGGCTCAGCCCGCCGTCATGCCAACCTTGTATTCCTCCCAACCGCTTTCGGTGCGGGTGGGCGGTGTGCGGTTGGTTTATTTCAACGATAAAGCCAATGAATTGCGATCCTTTAATTGGGATAAAGGGTATACGGTATCCCTGGTGGTCACCCTGCCTGATGAGGCGGTTAACGTATCCGAAGGTAAAATGCTTTCAGCCGTGACGGATACGGGTGAGGATTTATTGCCCGAGAATGAATGGGACCGCAAGATATCCTTTCCGGAGTTGGGAAAAGACGGCCGGACGGTCCTGTTCGAGGTCAAGCTGAAAGTTCCTGACAATGAAGTTAAGGGGATGCGTGAGATTTCCGGCTCATTGGACTATCTGGTATCCAGCGGGGTCAAGGAAGTGGATCTGGGCATCACTGAGTTAACCGCCGGCGCCCAGGGCACGCAATATAACGCCGAGATCGCGAGTATCGGACCGTCCGACTGGGATGCCTCGGAAACGGTTTTGGCGCTGAAAGTGAATTTAAAGGAAGAATCCGTTAAGGCCATTGAATTCTTCAATGATCAAAACCAGCCCCTGGAGCTTGAGCGGGGCGGATATTCTTCCATGGGCGGGGTCACGACATTCTTTCACCGGGTTGATCCCAATCTTCCGGCCAAAGGCCAGGTGAGGATTCAGGTTTATCAGGGCCAGCAAAAACGGCAGGCCGAGTTTAAATTAGAGAATATCCTGCTGACGGGGCAGAAGCGAGATGGATAATCATCTCCAGCGGATCATATGTTTATTATTGTTCGTGCCGTTTTTATTGGGCGCAAAGGTTTCCGTCGGGTTCGGCGTATCTTTAGGCGGCGGGACAACCAGTACCAGCCCGTATTTAATTTTTCCCTGCACGGAAAACATCAGCCTCAAGGACAAAGAAGTCCTGGATTTCAGGTGGCGTCCGTCCAGCCTGGCCTATATCCGGGGCTATGAGCTTAAACTTTATAAGGGTTTCAAGACGACGGCAGAACATATCCTCTTGGATGAGCGCATTAACCGCCCGGTACGGTCGTATCCGATCCCGGTGGAGGCATTCACTGAAGGGGACATTTATTCGTGGGTGTTAACCGAGGTCCGCCTGGGCGGAAGAAAGTCGGACAGCAGCACTTGTTCGTTCGAGATCAAGAAACGATAGTCCCCCGCCCCGCGCTGATTCCCGATCAGTTTATGGAAAGGAAAGTCAGGCCATGTGGATAGTTTTATTTATTTTAGGCCTTTTATTCGGTTGGGCCATTGCGGTTTATAATCAAATGGTTAAAAAGCGTTTTTTGGTACGGGAGGCCTTCAGCGGGATCGATGTGCAACTTAAACGCCGGCATGAGTTGATCCCGCGCCTGGTGGAGGTCACCAAGGGATATATGCGTCACGAACAAAAAATCCTGGAAGAGGTCACGGCCATGCGCGCTCGTTCGGTCAGCGCCCAGGCGGTTAATGAAAAAGGTTCGATCGAAAGCAGCATTTCCCAGGGCATTAAATCGGTTTTCGCGGTCGCGGAGAATTATCCGGATCTGAAAGCGGACAGCACGTTTTTACAACTTCATCAATCCCTGGTTGAGATCGAGGACCAGTTGCAGATGGCCCGGCGGTATTACAACGGCGCGGTGCGGGATCTTAATACGGTCATCCAATCGTTTCCGGCCCTGTTTCTGGCCGGGCCGTGCGGTTTTATGCCGGAAGAATTTTTTGAGATCGAATATGTCACTGAACGGAAAAGCCCTGAGATTAAATTTTAAAAAGGATTCCTTATGCGTATTTTTAGAGCCGTATGTTTGATATTGGGTTTGATCCCCATCCTGGCGACAACCGGTTTGGCGGATGAGCGCATCCTGTCTTTTGACAGCTTTATTGAGGTTGACCGCGATGGATCCCAGATCGTTACGGAAACAATCCGTGTCCAGGCCGAACAGAAAGAGATCAAACGGGGTATTTATCGCGATTTTCCGACCCGTTACCGCGACCGTTACGGCCATGGTTATGTGGTGGATTTTGATGTGTTAGAGGTCCTGCGTGACGGCCGCGGCGAACCGTATCACTTGGAAGCCCAACCGAACGGTATGCGGGTGTATATCGGTGCCAAATCGGTTTTTATTCCGCGGGGGATCTACACGTACACACTGAAATACCGCACTAACCGGCAGATCGGTTATTTTGAGGATTCCGACGAATTGTATTGGAACGTGACCGGCAACGGCTGGGAGTTCCCGATCGATCAGGCCAGTTGCAGCGTGGCCCTGCCCGGCGCGGCCAATGGGCAGGTCCTTGAGCGCGACGGGTATACCGGCGTGGCCGGCGCGCAGGATAAAAATTTTGTCGCGAGCGTTGACTATAAAAATCGTACGCGGTTTATTACCACACGGCGTTTATTTCCTAAAGAAGGCCTGACCATCGTGGTGCGTTGGCCCAAGGGATTCGTGGACGAACCGACATTAAACCAGAGATTGGGTTATTTCTTCAAGGATAACGTCGGCTTGCTGTTGGCCTGTCTGGGCCTATTTGTTATCCTGGGCTATTACATCAATGTCTGGAATGCCGTTGGCCGCGATCCGGAGAAAGGTGTCATTATTCCTCTGTACGAGCCGGATAAGCGTTTGACCCCGGCGGGCATGCGTTATTTAATGCGTATGGGGTATGACCATAAGGTATTTACAGCAGCCATCATCAGCATGGCGGTCAAAGGATATCTGACGATCCGGGAAGAGGGTAAGGTTTATACACTCGAAAAGACGGGGGAGACGAAAACAGTATTAACAGCCGAAGAGGCTGCAGCAGCGAAGATTCTTTTTGGAAATAATAAAAGCATTACTTTAGAAAATCAAAATCATGCTATTATTCGTGCCGCAATGTTTCAGTTACAACGGGGTTTAAAAGCAGCGCTTGAAAAGACCTATTTCGTGACTAACCGGAAGTATTTCTTCCCGGGTTTGCTTATCACCCTGGGATTTATCATTATAACGGGTTTGATGCAGGCCGAAGGCCCCAAGCAGCCGATTTTGGGTTTTATCACGATCTGGCTAAGCATTTGGACTTGCGGGGTGTTCGCGTTGGCAAAAGGCGTGGTTGCCGCCTGGCGTGCGCCCGGGTATAAAGCTTCGGCGCTGGGAATGACCATGTTCGCCTTGCCTTTTTTTGCCGGTGAACTGTTTGGCCTGGGGATTTTGGCCTATGCCACATCAGTCGGTTTCTTAATCTTTTTTGTTTTATGTCTTTTTATTAATATTTTGTTTTATCATTTACTTAAGGCACCGACCGCTTTAGGCCGAAAGACCATGGATCGTATTGAGGGATTCAAAATGTACCTTTCGGTCGCGGAAGGGGACGTGCTGAAAAGGATGGCCCTGACCGAGCAAACACCGGAGTTATACGAGAAATATCTGCCGTATGCCCTGGCCTTGGATGTTGAACAACAGTGGTCCCAGCGTTTCTCGGATATCTTGGCCCGCGAATCGGCTGATGGAGAGTCCTACCGGCCACGCTGGTATTCCGGTCCCGGATTCAGGACGTTTGGGCCGGTGGGATTCGGCTCAGCCCTGTCGGGTTCGCTTTCGAATGCGATTTCATCCAGCAGCGTTGCGCCTGGATCGAGTTCCGGCGGGGGAGGAGGAGGATTCTCCGGCGGCGGCGGTGGCGGCGGTGGCGGCGGCGGCTGGTGATTCCGATCGTTTGCCCAGAAACAAAAGCCTGGCCAGCTCAGTATTGAAAAAGGTTTGACATCCTGACCGGTGAAACTACGGGGATATTTATTTAAAATTACTAAAAAGGAACGTTTTCGAGTCTTCAGCTGATAGCAGTGATGTAATTTTGCCATGACTTAACACATCTTTTTTAATATAAAAAGATGTTTTTTTATTGATGAAAACGGTTTCTTATCGAGGCTTATATCACTTCGAAAGCCATCAAAAATATTTTATACTTTTATATAGAGATATTTAAACAGATAATATTTCTATTTGTTGGAAAAAGACAAAACGCCACGGGTCTTCGTTCAAATTGACTAATAGGATTGGTTCCTGACGTTCCTTCATCATATAAGGAACCACTCTATTAAAACAATATTATCCGGATTGTCCTTCAAACAGCTCTTGATTAAACAATTTTGTTTTTGATAGATCGTCAACAGCTCTTTTACTTGATTTAAAAAGTTTTAAAGTCAATTATTTGATAGAGCCGGACTGTTGAGAAACATACGTTTTCCAACAATCCGGCTTTTTTTATTTTTGGGCCCGGCAAGCCAAGGAGGGCTAAATGAGAAAGATGATTTTTATTCTGGGCCTGATGACTTTGATAGCAGTCACCCCCAGCGAAGTCCGCGCTGAACTTATGTTCAGCCAGTCCCAAATCCAGGCCGCGCGCAACAATCCTTCGCACAGGATCTTACGCGAACAGTTTATTCCCCGCGCCCAATCCGTTTTGAACGATTCCCGGTATCCCGCGGATGCGATCGACGGCTATACCAGTATCCGCGTTTATGAGACGAACATTATTACATTAACGGTGGCTTACAAGATCACGGGCGAACGGCCGTATTATGATAAGGTCGTTGATTATCTTGAGGCGATTTGTTCGTATGAGGATTGGAGCTACTGGGGTGCGAATGACTTGAATATCACCCAGTTGATCATGGGGCTTTCGTTTGCCTATGATTACCTGAAAGACGAACTTGATCCGAGTCTCAAAGAAGACATGGCGGACCGGCTGGTGCGGGAGATGCGTCATCATTTCTATGAAAGCCCGTATTCTTGTTATTTCAATATTAACAATACCAGTCCCGCCAGCCTGCTGGGGAATCACCTCTGGATCAATAATGCGGCCATGTATCAGGCGGCTGTTGCCCTGGGGGACCGGATCCCGGCCGACGAACGCAACGATTATATCCAAACCGCGGATGTTTTGTTCATGGAAAAAATCATGCCGTTATTGCCCGCGGACGGCAGCGGGATCGAAGGGGCTGCTTATTCTCTGTACGGCCTGCATTATCTTTTGCGTTATCTTGAGATTAAGAAGAATACGACCGGGCAGAACCTGTATGGCGAGTCAGGTTATCTGCGCAATGTCATGTATTACATGTATCATATGTTGAATCCCGACCAAGATAGCTGGACGCCCGTCGGGGATGGGCCGACGGATACATTGTGGTTCACGCCGCAGTCTTATACCTTCCGCTTGGCGTCTGAGTTCGGGGATGCCGCGTTGCAATACCTGGGTGTGCTGTATCTCAGTTCCCTCGGCACCGACAGTTATCCGGCTTTCTCTTTATTATGGTATGATGCGGCCCTGACGCCCCAACCCTTGGCCGAGGGCGAGGAGTTGATCCGGTCTTTTTGGACCAGCGGGGAAACGGCGTATCGCGATTCCATGAATGGGCAGGGATTGTATGTTCACTTTACGTGCGGTGAACACAAAAGCGGCCATGGCCATCCCGACCAAAACCAATTCTTGGTTTATCACGACGGCAATCCTTTATTAACGGACCAGGGTTATACCTACTGGAAAACCACTCAGGAACATAATACCCTGACGCTGGATGGGTTCGGGCAGGTGGGCGAGAACCGTGTATTTATCAATGGGGATGAATCGTCAGGCCGGGCCAATACCGAGGATTTCTTTTCAGACGGGGAGAACCGTTATATGCATCTGACCGGGAATGCGGCCGGGGCTTATCGGCCTGCTGGAGAGGTCGAGGTTTTCAAACGGCATTTCAGTGTTATTCAGCAGTACATTATCGTCGTGGACGAAGTGCGAACGGCGCGGCCCAAGACGATGACGATCCGTTTTCATCATGCGGATCCTGGGCAGGATGTTGATACGGTCAACTGTTTCGGCTCGGGCAGTCAGGGAGTTGTTTTGGACGTTGGCGGTTCACGAATCAAATTTTATCTCGATGAGAGCAAGGACGCGGGGATTGCCTCCAGTTATTATATCCCACCCAACGGCTGGCCCTTGAGTCAGGGAGAAACCGCCAGCCAACAGCAGCAAAAGATGTATATGTTTCTGCTGGATTATTTCAAAAGCGTGAAACCTTATGAAGATATGACGGTACCAGAGGTCTTTTCGGATTTCACCGCGGCGGGGTACGCGCCCTTGCAACATGGCTATCATTTGTATCAGAAAACACCTGGGCCGGTTACCGCGGCGGTGTTTAAGAACCTTATGGCCGTGGATGGCATGAATGAAAAAGAGCCCCAGGTGGCGAATATTCATTCAGGTGATTTGATCGGTTATGACATTGAAGACGACCGGTATCATATTATTTATTTATTTAATACGTCGGATGATCCGTATTCAATTCAGAATTACAAACAGATTGCTTTTTCAGGTAAAATGGTCACGATTGTCGTGGATAAGCAAAGCGGCCTTGTCCATTATTACACCAAACAGGCACAATTTGACGGCGGATCGCCGGATTTTGAACCGCCGTCCGTTCCGGCCTCGTTGCAGCTGATGTCGGTCGAGCCCATCCGCTTAAGCATCAGCTGGAAACCCTCAACCGATAATGGAGGGGTACGGGGATACTTTGTTTACCGGGATGACCATGCCCGCGGCAGGACCACAAAAACAAGCTTCTCGGATTTTGGACTGCAACCGGGACGTACCTATCACTATCAGGTGCAGGCAAGCGATCGCTGGGGTAATTTATCGGGAAAGTCTGCCGTTCTTTCAGTTCAAACACCGTTGATTTCTGATCCTCAACCTCGGCCCTCATCATTACCTGATCCGTTACCATCACCAGTCTCAAGCCCGAGTCCGGGTCCAAGCCCGAGACCGGCACCGATAGCGACCCCGCAGGCGATATTCCGGCCCATCTGGACGCCAAAACCGGAACCGAGCGCGACACCGCGGCCCATAACACGGCCAAGCCCGACGCCACAAGCGGAACCGACAGCGACACCGTTGCCACAACCGGAACCAAGCCCGACGCCACGACCGGAACCGACAGCGACACCGTTGTCACAACCGGAACCAAGCCCGACGCCACGACCGGAACCGACAGCGACACCGCGACCCATAACACGGCCAAGCCCGACGCCACAAGCGGAACCGACAGCGACACCGTTGCCACAACCGGAACCGAGTCCGACACCGCGACCGATAACCCGTCCCAGCCCGATCCCAAGCCCGGAACCGACAGCGGCTCCCCAGCTCGGTGTGTCACCAACTTATAGGGTTAGCGGAACATTTAGACTGATTTCGCCTTATACAAATCCTTCTGCTAAAAATTCTATTTATCCATCTCGGGTTTCACCCTTGATTTATAGTATTCCGCGTCGCGCGGTAGTTGTTTATCCGTTACGATCTCTTGAATCATATACGGTTCGGTGACTCCCAAGCCATGGTTGGATTTTTCAAACGGACATACTGACCTTAAGATTGTATGGGATCAAAGATCCCATCTTGCTGTATTGAATGGGCAAGCCTGTTCCAATTCCGGCATTTTTGACTTCTGGCTTTACACTTTCCTGAAAGTCTGGTATAAATATTAAGGTTTTTTTCTCATCTTCCAGCATATTTTCCGGAAAAGAGAGTTTCTCAGAAGTTTTACAAGCAAAATGCGGGCCATTAGCTCATCTGGTAGAGCAACTGACTCTTAATCAGTGGGTGGCAGGTTCGATCCCTGCATGGCCCATATAGTAAAAAATTATTTTTGAAGCTTAATCTTTAGATAAAATATAATCATATGACACTTTTCATCCGCACCTGAATTAATAATTTTCATGGTGCATTTTTTTTGCGATCGAACCGGATCGTATTATCCAAGAGGAGGAACGCGTGGCAGCAAAAAGTATTGATCTGAACGCATTGAAAAAAAAGGCCGTCTTATTCCGTAAAGAGATACTGGAGGCGGTCAATCTGGCCGGATGCGGGCATCCGGGCGGATCTCTTTCGGCGGTAGAGATATTTATAACATTGTATGAATTGCAAATGCAGCACCGGCCGGATGATCCCCAGTGGGAAGATCGGGACCGGCTCATCATTTCCAAAGGGCATTGCACACCGGTGGCGTATGTGGCATTGACCAATTATGGGTATTTTCCCAAAGAAGAAATGAAGACCTACCGCAAATTTGCAACCCGGCTTCAGGGGCACGTGCATACCAAGGTCCCGGGAGTTGAGTTTAATACGGGGTCCTTGGGGCATGGATTATCGGTTGCCAATGGTATCGCTCTGGCGGCCCGCATGCTGAAAAAGGAATTTAATATTTACTGTCTTCTGGGCGATGGTGAGATCCAGGAAGGCTCGATCTGGGAAGCGGCCATGACCGCGTCACATCACAAACTGAACCGAGTTTGCGCCATTATTGATTATAACAAGCTGCAAGAGAACGGGCCGATTAACGAAATCAAGAATATTGAACCCTTGACATCAAAATGGACGAGCTTCGGCTGGCATACGCTGGAGGTCAACGGCCATGATTTTCATGAACTGATCAGTGCTTTCGATGAATTTGAAAAACAGGATCAGCCGACCGTGATCATTGCCCATACCATCAAAGGCAAGGGCGTGGATTTTATGGAAGGCCAGGCCAAATGGCATGGCAAGGCCCCGAAAGACGATCAACTGGAGCAGGCCCTGGCGGGATTGGCACGCGCCGCCGAAGAGATTCGATAAAGAGATAGGAGACAGCAGAATGAATGAAATGATCCCGACCCGGGATGGTTTCGGGCATGAACTTGTCCGTTTGGGCAAGGAAAACGATAAGATCGTGGTTTTATCCGGTGACCTCGAGGATGCGACCCGGGCCGAATATTTCAAGCATGAGTTTCCGGACCGTTTTTTCAACCTCGGCATAGCCGAACAGGATGTCGTCGGAACCGCAGCGGGTTTTAGTTTAATGGGATTCATCCCTTTTGCCACGTCGTTTGCGGTTTTTATGACGAACCGGGCGTATGATATGTTACGTCTGGATGTTTGTTACAATAAGACGAATGTTAAAGTGGTCTGCTCCCACGCCGGGGTAACGGTCGGCGAGGACGGCGCCTCGGCCCAATGTCTGGAAGACCTGGCCATTATGCGGGTGCTGCCGAATATTGCAGTGATCTGTCCCGCTGACACGGTAGAAGCAGCCAAGGCCACGCGCGCCATTATCGAACATCAGGGCCCGGTTTACATGCGGACATCCCGGGCACCGTTTCCGGTGATTACTGATGACAAAACTCCTTTTGAGATCGGCCGGGCCAACCTGATGCGCGACGGCTCGGACGTGACCTTAATCGGGTGTGGTGTTATGGTCTCGGAATGCCTGCTGGCGGCGGACAGCCTGGCCCAGCAGGGGGTCCAGGCCCGGGTGATCAATATGCATACCATCAAACCGTTGGATACCGAGATGGTGATCAAGGCGGCGCAGGAAACCGGGGCGATCGTGACCGCCGAGGAACATCAGGTCAACGGCGGATTGGGCAGTGCGGTTGCGGAATGTCTGGTCCAGCATACGCCGGTGCCTATGGAAATGGTGGCGGTCCGGGATGTCTTTGGCGAGACTGGTTCGCCGCGCGAGTTGTTAAAGAAATTTCACCTGACAGACGTGGATATTGCCCAGGCCGCTCAGAAAGCCCTTAAGCGCAGAAAATCATTTAAACCGTCATCCAAGTGAGCCGATGATGAACCGAACCAAATTGCACGAGCTGGCCGATCTCGGCCAAAGCATCTGGCTTGACAATATCAGTCGCGGTATGATCGAAAGCGGAAAATTGCAGGACTGGATCGATCGGGGCTTGCGTGGATTGACTTCCAATCCGTCAATTTTCAATAAATCCATCAGTCAGAGCTGTGAATATGACCGCATGATCGCCCAACTGCGTTCAGCCGGGAGATCTACCTTCGAGATCTACGATGAACTGACGATCCGGGATATCCGGGATGCGGCGGATCTTTTTGCCCCGGTTTATAGAGATACGGAGAAACTGGATGGCTATGTCAGCCTGGAAATCAACCCCGAGCTGGCCGATGATACCGAAGCTTCGATTCGGGAAGGAAAACGCCTTTTCGAAAAAGTCGGCCGTGAGAATCTGATGATCAAGGTCCCGGCTACCGAGGCCGGATTCCCGGTTGTCACTGAGTTGTTGGCCTGCGGGATTAACGTTAATGTGACATTGATTTTTTCCCGGGAGCAGTACCGCAAGACCGTTCAGGCATTCTTAAAGGGAACCCAAGGCAATGATAAGGGGGCTCATTCGGTTGCGAGTGTTTTTGTCAGCCGCGTCGATACGGTTGCCGATAAACTTATCAGCGAGCATCTCAATTCCGTTCAGGATGTGACTCAAAAGAAGGCTTTAGAATTATTCAAGGGCCAGGCGGCGCAGGCTAATTGCCGCCTGATTTTTGAGGACTGGCAGAAGCTTTTTTCCAACAAACCCGCCCCTGTCCAGCGCGTGCTTTGGGGTTCGACCTCGACCAAGAACCCGGAATATAGCGATATCAAGTATGTCAGCGAACTTATCGCCGGGCCCACCGTTAATACGGTTCCTGAGAAAACTTTGTTGGCTTTTCTTGATCATGGAACCGCGGTTCAAGCTTTGACCCAGGATGCCCGTCAAGCCGAGAAGATCATCGACACGCTTCATACCCATGAGATCGCGATCGATGCGATCTGCGCTCAGCTTTTGATCGACGGTGTCGAGGCTTTTAAAAGGGCCTTCACTGAATTGTTGACCTCGATCGAGACCAAGGCCTCGCAACTCTGTTCTTCGTCCTGATGCGGGTGTGTCAACCGGAGTTTAAGCATGCCATCCGATACCAACCAGCCCTTCCAAGGAACGAGAATTCAGCGGCTTTCCCGCTTTTGGGGAAAGTTGTTGATCATTGGGATTATCTTTTTGATCCTGCTCGTCATGTCGTTGATTAAGGTGACGCCGTTTACGTGGTATAAAAATCCCGATTTTGGCCTGCAGATCAAATATCCGGAATACTGGAAGATCCGCGAATATCCTCAGGGTGTTGAAGCCGTCATTTTTATTTCTCCGGCTGAAAACGAAGACGATCAGTTTTTTGAAAATGTCAACATAACCAAAAAACCGGTTCCGGCTAACAAGCGCCGGATCAAGGACTTTAGTGAAGATGCGATCCAGCAGCTGCGGGGAGTTTTTGAAGACAATATTGTGATATTACAGTCGAGGGGAATGAACATTGCCGGTCGTCCCGGGCATATTCTGCTGTTCAAGGGTTCGGGGCCGGATCCTGTCAAATATATGCACGCCTGGTTTATTTCGGGACGCACAGCCTTCATCATCACCTACACGGCCATGGAAAGGGATTTTGACAATTATTATCAGGATGCCCTGGAGATGGTCAAATCCATCCGTCTGCTGTGAAACATCTGTCCTATCTTAAGACCGATGCCCGTTCGATCCTTTTTATTCAATATTTTTAAAATACACTCGAGAGCGGATATACAAACCGACACCGCGTCACCTGTTTGTCCGCTTTTTACGCAATGCGGCGGTTGTCAGTATCAGGATATTCCCTATACCCGCGAGCTGGAAATCAAGCAAGACCGCTTGCGGGCTTTGTTTGCCGAACAGGGGGAGGTTCCGGCCGACGCGTTGCAAAAGATCGTTCCTTCGCCACGACGGCTTCATTACCGCAGTCGTTTGGATATGAAATTTCTCAAAACCAGGAAACAAGGGGTATGCATGGGTTTTTCCCCGTTGGGGCGTTACCGGGTTGTGGAGGTCCGGGCCTGCCCGCTGGCCATGCAACCGATCAGTGATTTCCTGCCCATGCTCAAACAAGCGGCGATCAAGATCTTGCCGCCCAAGTACCGCAACGCCAACCTGGTGGTAAAGACCGGAGACGACGGGCGGGTATTCTGGGGCGGGATCGGCCGGCGTTCGTTAAGGATGCGGCCGCAGGATTACCTGTGGACCGAAATCAACGGCCGCCGGGTTTTTTATTCATTGGATACTTTTTTTCAGGCGAATCTTTCCATCCTGCCGGTCCTCATGGATCGGATCCGCGGTCTCGGCATCCTTAATCGCGAGACGGTTTTTTATGATCTTTACGGCGGTGTGGGATTATTCGGTTTGTGTTTGTCCGATGCGGTGTCAAAGGTCGTTCTGGTTGAGGAAAATCCGCATGCCGTGCGCTTAGCTGAATATAACCGTGCCTATCATGGCTTGGAGAATTTTCAGATCATTATCGGGCGGGTCGAAGACGTGTTTCCCGGCCTGGATCTAGCGCGACAGCGCCCGACGGTTGGCCTGATCGATCCGCCCCGCAAAGGATTGGGCCCCGATCGGGATCGGTTGGCGCAGATTTTAAAGCCGTTGAATTTTTTGCTTTATCTGTCATGTCAACCTCAGGCCTTGGCCGAAGACTGGAATACCTTGCGGCGAGCGGGGTGGCAGACGCTGAAAATAATTCCGTTCGATTTCTTCCCGTGCACACAGCATCTGGAGACCCTTTTGGTCATGCGCAGCCCCCGGCCGTGAAGAAAAGGAACTTTTATTGATTTTCACTTCGGAAATTCATATACTGAAAAAAGAACCTCTTTTAGAAACGAGGGAGTTCCTTTCAGCAGAAAGAATATCGCATGCCCGGACTGGCCTCATTTTTTGACCGCTATAATCTGATCCAACAGTTCCCCATATTCCAGAAATTAAACTGGTTTGATCAGCAGAAGATCGCCACCCGATGCCGGGTTGTGGAGTATCACAAGGGCGAGGTGATCTGTCGCCGGGGAGAGCCGGCCGATAACCTTTATTGCGTTATTTCCGGACGGATCCAAGCCTATACGAAAGACAAGGGCGGAAAGTTAACCAATGTGGAATTTATTCATCGCGGCATGTATTTCGGCATTATTTCCCTGCTGACCGGGGAAGGGCATTCTCTGAGTTTTCGCGCGATGAACGACAGTGTGGTTTTGCTGATCGCCCAAGAGGATTTTCACGAGATCCTTAAGGCGATCCCGCAACTCGGGGTCATGTTCTCACGCAGTTTGTCCCAACGGCTCCGCCGGCGCACCACTTCGGTTAAAAATATTTTTGAGAGTCATATTATCTCGGTTTACGGGCCGGTTAAAGAAACCGGTTCGTCGACCTATGCGTTAAACCTGGCCTTCAGTCTTCAGCAGGAGACCCACAAAAAGATCATCCTGGTGAATATCGTCGGCGGTTCGGCCGAACCTGGGAAGAGGTCAGGGTCGTTGGTTAAGGAGAGTCGGATTTGGAAGCAGGCACCGGTTCCGCTGGCCGGCATGATCGAAAATACCGATAAAATGACCGCTGCCATCAGAAGCGGCGCGGGCATCCCGATCGACCGGCTCAATGTTTTTTTTGATCCGGCCGACGGACGTCTCCGTAAACAGATCAGCCCGTTTGTTACCAGCCTGGTCGATGATTACCATTTTATCGTTGTTGACCTTCCCAACGAAATGGACGATATCGTATTAGAGACATTGACGCAATCGGATATGATCCATTTGGTTACCTTTGACTCCGCCGAACATGTCCTCCTGACTTCCAAGGTTCTGCACAAACTTGAGGACAGTCTGAAAGAGAATTTTCATCCCGAAAAAATACATGTTTTGATCAGTGCCCAACGCGAATCCCAGTCATTGGGGTATGAGGCGATCAATAAAAAGCTGGATTACGATGTTTATGCCCGGCTGGAATATATCAAGCCCTCCCAGTGGATCAAGCACCTGGATGCCCCGGATATGAGCGTGCGCCTGCCCGATCCCCAAAGCCCGTATGCGCGGGTGATCCGCAAGATTGCACGTCAGACCGGCAATGTCCTGGTGGGATTAGTCTTGGGCGGCGGGGCTGCCTTGGGCCTGGCGCATATCGGGGTGCTCAAGGTCTTCGAAGAAGAACAGATCCCGATTGATATTATCGCGGGTAGCAGTATGGGGGCTTTGATCGGCGGGTTATGGGCCGTCGGTTACAGCGCTGATCAGATCACTCATATCGCATCCGAATTCGGGGGGCACAATAGTTTTTTCAAATTGGTGGATCCGATCTTTCCGATCTCGGGATTCATCGGGGGACGGGCGATTCGCCGTTGGTTGAACAGAAAATTCGATGGGGCGACTTTTTATGAAACCCGCATCCCTTTAAAGATCGTTGCCTATGATCTGATTCGGCGTCAGGAAATGATTCTCGATTCCGGTTTGATCGAAGATGCCATCCTGCGCAGCGTAGCGATTCCCGGGGTCATGCGTCCCATCATCGAGCAGGATAAAGTCATTATTGACGGAGGTGTCCTGAACCCCTTGCCGACCAACGTCCTGACCCGTTTGGGGGTGAACAAGATCATTTCTGTCAATGTCCTGCAGTCACCCGCGGATGTAACCAAAGGATATCTTGAAAAACAGTATTGTCTGGCCGAGGCCATGCGGATGGCGTTTTGGAAGCATCCGGGACAATATCTCGGGTTGCGGATCGCAAAAATGATGAAAAAAATATTTTCTCCCAGTATTTCTGATATTATTGTTAATAGCCTTCAGGCCTCGGAATACGTTATCGCACAGCAAAGTGCCAGTTTAGCCGATGTCCGGATTCATCCGGACTTGGCTGATTTTAACTGGTTCGATCTGGGCCGGGGAAAGGATTTGATTCAAAAGGGTGAGGAAGCCACCCGGGCGGAATTACCGGTGATCCGGCAAGTGCTTGGTATAGAAGAGGGGGGGCAGCCATCAACGAGGAGTGGGACATGATCAAAAAAATCAGGTATTTGTTGTTGGGGACGTGGATACTGATGATCACATTGACTTCCAGCGGTTGTGTGTGGCTGGCGGTGGGCGCCGCGGCCGGGGCCGGCACTTATGCCTGGGTTAGCGGGGTACTTCAAAAGGATTTTATGGTATCAGCCGAGGAGCTTCAGAAGGCCACCCGCGAGGCGATGCGGGATTTGAGCATGGTCACCAAGGAGGAATCCGAGGACCGGCTGTCGGCCGTTTACAAGTTGACACTCGCCGATGGCAGCAATATCAGTATTAATATCGAAGCCCTGACAGAACGTTCGGCCCGGATCAGAATTCGGGTCGGGATTTTCGGTGACCAGACGAAATCCGAGATGGTCTTAAGCGCTATTGAGCAGCGGCTATAAAGAGGAGTTATCCATGCAAAACGGAGATACGGTATCGGAACGCCCGTGGGGTCATTATTTTAAAATGTATCAAGAATCCGGAGTGTGGGTAAAACGGGTTTTGGTTCAGCCCAATGCCCGCCTAAGCCTTCAGAAACACGACCACCGCTCGGAGAAATGGATTGTGGTCAAAGGGTCCGGGGTGGCGATCGTGAATGACGAGGAAATACCCCTTGAGTCCGGATCGGTGGTGGATGTGCCTCTGGGCGCCGTTCATCGTATCTGCAATACCGGCCAGGAGAACCTGATCTTTATCGAAGTGGCGTGCGGGGAGCATCTTTCTGAAGAAGACATTACCCGTATTCAGGATGATTATGCCCGGGGTGAGGGTTAAAATACTATTTTTATAAAATCCGCTCTTCTGATACAATAAACGACCAGTGTTTCGGGTCGATTGTTCGGATGTATCCGGATGACCCGATAATGAATATCTGATCCGATTATGAACAGTTCCTACCCTTTATTAGAACAGATCAACGGCCCTACTGATTTAAAAAAACTTGCGGTTCCCTGTCTGCCTGAGCTGGCGGACGAGATCCGCCAGTTCATAATCAAGACGGTTTCTCAGACCGGCGGCCATCTCGGCGCTTCTCTGGGTGTGGTGGAGTTGACGATCGCCCTGCATTATCTGTTTGAAAGCCCGCGTGATAAGATCATCTGGGATGTGGGCCACCAGTGCTATCCCCACAAGATCTTAACCGGTCGGCGGGATCAATTTCGCACCTTGCGTCAGTATAAGGGCATCAGCGGATTTCCCAAGATTTCAGAAAGTCAGCACGATATTTACGGGGCCGGGCATGCTTCGACCTCTATTTCCGCGGCCTTAGGATTGGCGAAAGTCCGGGATATCAAGCGGCTGGAGCATGAGATCATTGCCGTGATCGGTGACGGTTCCATGACCGGCGGTAATGCCCTGGAAGCGATCAATCAGGTCGGGCATCTGAACACCAAAATCATCGCAATCCTCAACGACAACCGCATGTCGATCTCGGAAAATGTCGGGGCCTTGTCGCAGTATACCCACCGCATTGAGACGACGGATATCTACAAACATATCAAGGACACGATCAATGAATTGATCGAGCAGGGCAACGGATTACGGGACCGCTTGATCATTTTGAAGAATTATCTTAAGGAAGTCGGATCTCCGGGACTCCTTTTTGAGAAACTGGGTTTTAATTATATCGGTCCGGTCAACGGCCATGATATTCCTGAGGTCCTGTCCGCCCTGCAGCACGCACGCCAGTTTAACGGCCCGTCTTTGATCCATCTAAGAACTATTAAAGGTAAAGGTTATTCCTTTGCCGAACTGAATAAGCCCAAGTATCACGGGGTCAATCCTTTTAATATCAAAAACGGTCAAGGTCTGCAGGTTCATAAAACCCGCACTTATACCGAAATCTTTGCCGAAACTTTGATCGACTTGGCGCGTGAGGATTCGAACATTGTTGGAATCACCGCTGCCATGCCGGATGGGACCGGGCTGTCGAGTTTCAAAGAATATTATCCGGAACGTTTTTTTGACGTGGGCATTGCGGAGCAACATGCGGTTGTGTTTGCGGCCGGGCTGGCCCGTGAAGGACTGAAGCCGGTGTGCGCGATTTATTCAACATTTCTGCAACGCGCCTACGATGCGATTATTCATGATGTTTGTCTTCAGAATCTGCCGGTGGTCTTTGCCATTGACCGGGCGGGACTTGTCGGCAGTGACGGACCGACCCATCATGGATGTTTTGATCTCTCCTATCTGCGGCATATCCCTAATCTTGTGGTCATGGCCCCGAAGGATGAAGATGAGTTGCGGCATATGCTGGCCACCGCGGTCAAGCAAAATTGCCCGGTTGCGATCCGGTACCCACGCGGGCGCTGCCTAGGTGTCCCGTTGACCGATTATCGCCGTTTGGAGATTGGAAAGGCCGAGATCATGGAGGAGGGCAAAGACCTGACCATGATCGCGGTCGGCACGATGATTCAGGAAGCCTTTCAGGCCGCGCAGACCTTGCAACAGGAGGGAATTGAGGTCACGCTGATCAATGCCCGGTTTGTTAAACCGGTTGACCGGCGTATCATCGAGTTCATACGTCGTACCAGGCGGGCTGTGGTTATTGAAGAAAATGCCATGCAGGGTGGATTCGGCAGCCGGATTCTGGAGTGCTGCCATGAGCAAAACGTTTCAGCGGATGTGCGATTGATCGGCATTCCGGATCAATTCATTGAGCAGGGCACGGTGGCCCAGTTAAAGAAGGCCTGCGGATTGGATATCAATAACCTTATCCGGGTAGCAAAAGAATTATGTGCGGATTCATCCGGGATTCAACCGGAGCAGGCGGATTTTTGCCGATCATTGCTTCCGGAGGTTTCGCGGCAAGATTTTTAAGATTTTTCGGTATTTGTTGATTGTCCGGCGGGCGATATCAATTCCTTTTTCCTTCAACAAGTCCTGAATTTTTTGATCGCTTAAAGGCCGTTTTTTATCCTCTTCATCAATCATCCTACGGATCTCTTCTTTAATGCTGCGGTTGGAAATCCCGGGTTGATCCGCGTCATCCTTGCCAACGGCCTGGGAGAAAAAGAATTTCATCGGATACGGGCCTTGCGGGGTATCGATGTATTTATTTTGAATGGCACGGCTGATCGTGGACTCGTTGCGGTTCAGATCGCGGGCGATATCTTTCAGGGTCATTGGCACAAGCGCCATATGTCCTTTGCGAAAAAAATCCCCTTGACGCTGGGCGATAATTTGGGCGATCTCTTTGAGGGTTTGTCCGCGTTGGCGGATACTGCGGATAAATTGGATGGCATTCTTGAGTTTTTCACGGATAAATTCGCGTTCGGTGGTGGATAACTTTTGCCCCTTTAAGGCTGTTTTATAAAAAGTGTTGACCCGCAGCGGGGGAATATCCTGATCGTTTAAGAAGACCTGGTATTGACCTTCGTCTTCGATAATGCTGACATCTGGTTTAATGTAAATATTGGGCATGATCGGCCGGTAATTGCGGGCCGGTCGGGGATCTAGTTCGGCAATGAGTTGCGCGGCCTTGATGACCTCGGAGAGGGGGACGGAGAGCTGGCGGGCGATCATGGAATAGTTTCTTTTCCCTAGTAAAGGCAGGCATTCTTCCACGATACGTAATGCCAGTTTGGAAGCGGGTTCTTCCGCAGAGTCCAGTTGAATTAGCAGGCATTCCTTTAGGTCCCGGGCGGCAATACCAGCGGGTTCGAATCCCTGAATAGTGGACAGGACTTGAAAGACAAGAAGGATGTCCGTATTTTTCAGGATTTGAGCGATCTCCTCGCATGAAATTTTCAAATAACCGTCTTCATTCAGGTTCCCAATTATAAAAAGTCCGATCTCCAGCTGGTCCGGATCGGTGATTTCCATGCGTAATTGATGGAGCAGGCTTTCTTCAAGGGTCTCGTTACGGTGAAGATTCTTATCTTCGGATTCTGGATGACATTTGTTATCGTCATGCCGATAGGGGATGTCTAATGTCTCCTGCAGGTGTTCTTCCTGTTTTAATAATTCTTCCTGTGAAATATCGTCACCAGGATCCGGTTCAACGAGCTCAAGAAATGGATTGATTTCGAGTTCTTGCTGGATAGCCTGGTTTAATTCCAGGATTGGCAGCAAAAGCACTTCAATCGATTGCTGCATTGTTGGGGCCAGAATCTGTTTTTGGATTTGTCGGGTGGTTAAATGGGGTTTCATATGCAAGAAGTATACCATATCAAAACCTTAGCGACAAATTAATCAGATACAGGCCATATTTGAATGAATTTCTGATAAATTTTTTATTTATTTGATATTAATACGCATTTTTTGTAATTTTTTTTGTTTTTTAGCATGTCAATATTTATAGACATTTCGTAAATTGTTGTTATAATAAAACTTTCCATATTTGTCCTAGTCTGTCATGGACAGAGATGTTAACAGTCTTAAACATTGTGAAATTCATGTATTTTCTGTGGAATTTCAGTAAATTGGAATTAAGCTATAAAATATTTAATGGCAGTGCCTTGTGTATTAATCAATAAATTATTCGAATTATTTGGTTTATGGCACATTATTTGCTTTTATAGTATTGCCACAGCAAAAGGTGACTGAATATATAATGGAACCAGATAATATTTCATTATTCAAGGAGGTTGGAAAAGTGAAAAAAAGAATGACGATCACAGAAGTCGCTGACATTATCGGGATCAGTCCGAAGACTTTGGCTCGATGGGAAAAGGTCGGCAAGATAAAAAAGCCCAAACGCGATTGGCGCGGTTGGCGTGTTTATGAAGAGTCGGATATCAATGCCATCCGCGAATTTCATGAAACCCTGTTTGAAATTTAATGCAGATACTATTTTATTTAGAGAAAGGAAGTGACG
>Ga0272441_10006460_pt1 | contig 19612 bp, 15 predicted proteins | sample SSMProp6N_FD_193582 | JGI IMG/M metagenome (GOLD analysis project Ga0272441, IMG submission 193582) | Marine sediment archaeal communities from Little Sippewissett salt marsh, Falmouth, MA, United States - SSM-Prop-6N | ecosystem: Environmental > Aquatic > Marine > Wetlands > Sediment ... | reverse complement strand
CGAAAACCTGCCGCTCCGATCACATTGACGGCGGATGGACTTGTCGCTACCATCCCATCACTCGCCAGAGTGGCGGAATTGGCAGACGCGCGGGACTCAAAATCCCGTGTCCCTTTGGGACGTGTGGGTTCGACTCCCACCTCTGGCAAAGCGGAAGCCCCCGATTCTTCGGGGGCTTTGCGTTTCGTCAAGCCGCTTTCTGGCTTCGTAGCGATCGGCGTCAGCGGGGGTCGTTCTTTTCCTGCGGTTCGCCCCAGGGCGGCCGCGGTCGCTCCTCCCGGCTCCGGCGGTTGCGCCGCAGGAACGTCGGGATGTCGAAGTCATCTACGCCGACCCGGCTTTCCTGTTCCAGCTTCGCAAGCATCGTTTCATTGGACAGAGACGGCCCATCTTCATCGTCCCGCCCGTACTCGACGGAGAATCCGGTCGCAATCACGGTCAGACGTACCTGTTCGAATCCATCACGGATCGCTGTGCCGAAGATGATGTCCGCGTGATCGGAAACTGCCTCACGGATCAGGTTCGCGGCAGAGGTGACTTCCTCCAACGTGAGATCGGATCCGCCGGTGATGTTCATGATCACCTTGCGCGCCCCTTGGATCGACCCATCGAGCAGCGGTGAGGAGATCGCTCTTCGTGCCGCTTCCTTCGTCTTTCCCTCTCCTTCACCTTCGCCGATTCCCATCATCGCGGTCCCGGCATTGCGCATCACGGACTCGATGTCGGCGAAATCGAGGTTAATCATTCCTGGGACCGTGATCAGATCGGAGATCCCCTCAACACCCTGGCGAAGGATCTCGTCGGCAATCTCGAAAGCCCGTGTAATCGGCGTCTCGGCCGGCGCAACCTTCAATAGCTTGTCGTTCGAGATGCAGATCATCGCATCGACTGCCTGTGACAACCGGGCAATTCCCGCTTCGGCCTTCTCCGCTCTGGCGAGCCCCTCAAACGAGAACGGTCGCGTGACAATCCCCGTCGTTAGGACGCCGGCCTCCTTGGCCAACGCAGCGATCACCGGTGCGGCCCCCGTGCCTGTGCCGCCACCCATGCCCGCGGTGATGAACACCATATCCACGCCGTTGAGGAGATCGACAATCTCCTCTCGGCTCTCCTCGGCGGCGAGTCTCCCAATCTCGGGGTTCCCGCCCGCGCCAAGCCCCCCCGTGAGCTGCCCCCCCAGCTGCAGCGTCCGGTGGGAGCGAACGACCTCCAGCACTTGTGCATCGGTGTTCGCCACGACAAGCTCCACGCCGTTGACATGCGTATCGAACATCCTATCCACTGCGTTGCCGCCGCCGCCGCCTACGCCGACAACCATCAAGTTCGCCGGAGAAGAAGCGTGGTTCGTTCTTTCTGGCATCGACATCGTCTACCCCCGGAAGAATCGGTTGAACCAGGAGAACAACTTCCCGATGATCGATTCCCGTCGTCGTTCGGCAAACTCGGGTTTCTTGAAGTCCGTTGTCTCAACTGCATATCGGATCAACCCGATCGACGTCGCGTAGATCGGTGACTCCACGATATCGCGTAGCCCGTGAATTCCCTGCGGGATCTTCCCACGTCGAACCGGAATATCGTAGCGTTGTGTCGCGAACTCCGGCAATCCATCCAACAGCGACGAGCCTCCCGTCAGCACCAATCCGGCCGGCACGAGATCGCGGTAGCCGGCATCCTCGACCTCTTGCATTGCCAGATCGAGCAGCTCCTCGATCCGTGGTTCGATGATTTTCGCCAATCGCTTCTTCGACACGAGCTTCTTCTCGTCGCCGCCGATCGTTGCCACTTCGATCTTGTCGTCCTCACTCACGCTGTCGACCAGTGCAGTCCCATGCATTTTCTTGACGAGTTCGGCCTCTTCGATCGGTGTTTGCAGTCCGACAGTGATGTCGTTGGTGATGTGCTCTCCGGCAATCGGAATGACCTTCGAGAACCAGATGTCGCCGCCACGGAACACGCTGATATCGGTCGTTCCGCCTCCGATATCCACCAGGATCACGCCAAGCTCCTTCTCCGCCGAAGAGAGCACTGCAAGCGAAGACGCTATCGGCTCGAGTACGATCTGCTTGATCCCGATTCCCAACGTCTCGACGCAGCGCACGAGGTTGTGAACCGCGGTGATTGCACCGGTCACGATGTGTACATCAACCTCAAGCCGCGTGCCGGTCATCCCAACCGGGTCGGTGATCCCATCCTGACCGTCCACGATGTACTGGCGAGGGATCACATGGATCATCTCGCTTTCGGGCGGGATCTGAATCGCCTGTGCCGTCTCCACCACTCGACGGATGTCGTCCTCCGTGATGATCCGGTCCGGGCGGTTGATGGAAACCGTTCCGCTGTTGTTGATCGACGTGATGTGTTTGCCCGCAATCCCGACGTAGACCGAGTCGATCTTGGCATCCGCCATGTTCTCGGCTTCTTCGACGGATTTCCGGATCGACGACATCGTTCGACCGATGTCGACGACAACCCCCTTCTCAAGACCATGGGATTCCGCCTTGCCCATCCCGATGATCTCGATCATCCCGTCGATCACATTCCCGACGAGCGCAACCACCTTGGTGGTTCCCACATCGAGCCCGACGACAACCTTCTCTTTCCTCATCTCTTCACCGCCTTACCGAGGCACCAGCGTTGCCTCACCCCCGAATCTAAGATCGATGACCTCGTAATCCGCCATATCCAGCGTGCGGCAAAGCGCCGCAAGGGAATCCAGTCGCGACAGCACCTCCTCCGTCTTTCCAAGGAGTATGCGAAGACCAGACTCGCTCACAAGCTCAATCGAGGCAGGGTCCGTAAGATCGATCAACCGTGCATCGAGCGAGGCAATCACACCGTTGCGAGCTGCGTCGATCAAATCGCTGATCGTATCATCGAGCAGGACACTGCCCGGATCGAAACCCGACAAACGGGCCCCGCGCAACTCGATCGTCGATGTGGAGGACGAGCAACCGTCGGCCACAATCACGCCACCCTCACCAAGCGCAAGGCAACCTTCGCCTGATGGATCGGCCATCCACGCAACTTCCTCCCGTTCGCAAACCTCGATGGCCAATGTATGAGGCAACCTGCGAGTGATGGACACGCTCTTGACCCAGGGATGCCGCAGCAGCCTATTCTCAACGCGTTCCAAGGATGTGGACAACAACGACTGTCCTCTCTGTAAGCCTGATAGGGAAACGAGATCCGGGGCGGCCGCGTGCTGGTTTCCGATGACGAGGACCTTCCTCAAATCAACGAGCCCAACCCATGGAGTATAGAGAGCAATGGCAGCAGCTGTGATGAGAACCCCCCCTACAGCGAAGACCAGAATAGCGCTCCCGCGCCAGAATGTCCCCTCCTTCACCCGTCAACATCCCCATACTGCCCTACTAGAGCGAGATTCGTGAAAACTGTTATACACCTTTTATCGATGAATGTCAATTTCCTTGCCGATCTCCGCGCTTTGCACCGCCGCCGTGGCGAGGGCATTTTCGCCATCGGAGTCCTATATTGCCGTGTCTTATGCTGTCTATCGATTGTTTCTGTTTCTCTTGGGATGGAACGGCACAAAACGGCGGCCATCCGCATGGCGCTTCGCCACATGAGATGAGGACTCCCCCCACGCGGAACCCGTTGATCGGCATCGCAAGGAAGCGACTGAGCTTGTCGCAGGTGCGCAGTCTAGCCGGGCTCGGCGTTGCTTCGGAACTTGCCTCGCTCGAGAAACTGTGCCAGTTCCTCCGTAACCGTCCAGATGTCGCCTGCACCGAAGCTGACGATGAAGTCACCTGGAACAATCTGTGCCTTGAGATGCTCAATAGCATCCTGCTTGCTCTCAATCGATCGGACTGTTGCCGTCGTCTTCTGCCGGATCGCCTGAACGATGGATTCGGACGACACCCCGGGGACTGGCTTCTCGCACGCCGGGTAGATCGACGTCACAATTACCGTATCGGCAAGAGAGAATGCGGCACCGAACTGCCCGCTGAGCGCTTGGGTTCTGCTGTAGCGATGGGGTTGGAAGATCGCGACAATTCGCCGATCTCGCCAGCCGGAACGTATGGCCCCCAACGTTGCTTCGATCTCCTCGGGCAGATGCGCATAGTCATCCACGACGGTCACACCGTTCTCCTCGAGAACCTCGAACCTCCGATGCGGCAAGACAAACTCCGAGAGTGCGTCCACAGCATCTCGGAGATCGATCCCAGTCCATCGGGCCGCCCCCAGAGCGCAAAGCGCGTTCGCCACATTGTGCTCCCCGGGCGCTGGAAGCATGACACGCGCAATCCGTTCCCCCTGCTCGATCAGATCAAACGTCGTCTCGAACCGCTCGAACTGCAGGTTCTCCGCCCGGATGTCCGCATCGCGATGAATCCCCACCGTCAGTGCGTTCGGGAACGATTGTGCAATCGCCTCAACATGCGGGTTGTCAATCGCGAGAACCGCACGATCGGCTCGAGACACGTATCGACGGAACGCGTTGCGGATCTCCTCCACATTCCGATACGTCTGCAGATGGTCGAGCCCAACATTCGTCACAACTGCTATGTCCGGCTCCACAGCCAAGAAGAGCCCATCGCTCTCGTCGATTTCGGCAACAAACCACTCTCCGTCATCGAGGTGAGCGTTCCCGCCAAGCCCCGGACAGTGTGCTCCGACCAAGTAGCTCGGATCACGCCCAAGTCGGCGATGGATGGTGGCAAGCATCGCTGTGGTCGTCGTCTTCCCGTGGGTTCCGGTAACCCCGACGCTTCGGTGCTCCCGGAGCAGCTCGGCCAACGCATCGACGCGCTTTACGATCGGGATCCGCCGCTCGTGAGCCGCTCGTACCTCGACATTGTCCGGCGGAATCGCCGACGACACGATGACCCGATCCAGCTCTCCAGTGACATGTTGTTCGTCGTGCCCGACGAACACGCAAGCGCCAGCTCGACGCAGGGATTCCAGTTCGTGATTCACACGCACATCGGACCCCGAGATCTCATCACCACGCGCAAGACACACCGACGCGAGACCACTCATGCCAATTCCGCCCATCCCGACGAAATGCAACCGCGTGCCCGTGTTGATCACGCGCGTGCCCCCCTCATCAAGGACTGAATCTCCCCCACGATTTCCGCCTTGGCCGCACGTTGTCCCAATCGGCGCGCATTGCACGCCAACCGCTCCAACGCAAACTCATCGCGAATCAGGTTCACGATGAGCCTCACCAAGTCCCGCTGTACGATAACCTCGTCATCCACCAGGGTGCAAGCCGCCTCGGCTCGTAGCATCTGTGCGTTCTTCATCTGGTGATCCTCCGCCGCTTCTCGCCACGGAATCAGAACAGAGGCTTTGCCGCAAGCCGTGATCTCTGCCAACGATGTTGCCCCTGCGCGGCATACAACCAGATCGGCAATCGCAAACGCCGCACCCATTCGCTCGATGTACGACTTCACCACGATGTTGCGAACAGCAGCCGTATCGAGCTCCCGTCGGATCGCCGCCGCCGTCGGCTCACTTCCAGTCACCAGAAGCACCTGCAAGCCATCGGTCGCTCGAATTAGATCCTTCGCCTGCACGATTTGCTCGGTAATCTCTTGCGAACCGTTCGACCCACCGAACACAAGGATCGTTCGACGCCGGGGATCCAGGCCGAACTGCCCGTACAGCTCGTCGGCCCGTTTGACATGAAGAAACTCCTCGCGAATCGGATTGCCTGCAACAATCAAACGGCGGGCGTGAGAGAACGAACGTCTTGTCTGAGGGAACGAAACCAACACGAGGTCCGCAACCCGCGCCAACCATCGATTCGCACGCCCCGCAACAACGTTCTGTTCATGGATGATCGTCCGCATCCCAAGAAGACGACCGAGTGTGGCGCCAATGAAGACAGGCGGAAACGAGCTGTAACCGCCAACGCCGATCACAATCTGTGGGCGGAACCGGGCCAACACGATGAGCGCCTCAAACAGTGCGATCACCAGCCAGAGCATCGCTCCCAGACTTCCCAGGAACCCCTGACGGGAGAAGCCCCGGACATGGATCGGATAGAATCGGATCCACGGGTGCGAGGGCAGGATTCGTGCCTCGATTCCCGATCGGGTTCCGACGTACGCAACGTCCACGTTCGGATCGCGCGCTCGGAGCCCCTCGATCATTGCCAGGCCAGGATAGAAGTGTCCCCCAGTGCCTCCGCCGGCCACCATCACCCTCATCGGCGAACCTCCTGTTTCGAGACGCTGAGCAACACGCCGACCATCGCCAAGGTAACGATCAACGAGGAGCCGCCGCTGCTGAGAAACGGCAGCGTCAGTCCGGTCACTGGAAGCAGGCCGACCACAACGCCCAGGTTAATCAACGTCTGAAATCCAATCGTGAAACCGATTCCAAGAGACAGCAAGCGTCCAAGCTGATCCTGTGCACGCTCGGCGATCACGAACGCTCTCCAAACCAGAAACCCGAGGAGCGCCATCATGACACACATGCCGACGAACCCGATTTCTTCGGCGACAATCGACGCGATGAAATCGTTGTGTGACTGCGGTAGATGGAATAGCTTTGCCCGCGACGCACCAAGCCCTCGACCGATCAATCCACCCGACCCCACGGCGATCAGCGATTGGATCGTCTGATATCCCGATGTCGTGCTGTGCTCAAACGGATTGAGGAACGACAAAAGCCGAGCCATTCGGTATGGCGCAATGCGCACCGCTAAGAAGACGAGCGGAGCGCAGCCGACGATAATCCCCCCCAAATGCCAGACCCGGGCCCCAGCGAAGAAAAGCATTGCCAGCGTCACGGACCCCAAGACGAGAACCATCCCTAGGTCAGGCTGGTTCACCACCACGGCAGCCAGTACACCGAGCACGATCAGGTACGGGAGTATTCCATCCCTGAACCTTCTCACGGCCTCTCCCTTCCTCGCCAGACTCGTTGCCAGATACAGAATCAACGAGAACTTGAGCAGTTCCGTCGGTTGAAACGATGCCGGACCCAACGACAGCCAGCGGCCATCGCCGATCCCGAGTGGGAGAATCGTCACCGCGGTCAGTGCGAACGAACCGAGGAGCAGCAGGTCGTTGATCGCCGCCAATCGACGGTAGTCCGCCGCAGCCAGCCCGCCGAGAACGATCACGCCGACCAGCGCAGCGATCGCCTGACGCAAGAGCATCGACATGTCGCTTCCGTAGTGCCGCAAGGAGAACGGAGCACTTGCGCTGTAGAGCGCAATCAACCCAGCGAGGACGAGGAGTGAGGCTGCCAGGATTGTCCGTCGGTCCGCTTGTCCGCCCACTTCTTGCTCCTCGGCGTTGGGATGAACTTCCGCTATGCCAGCGAACTCCATGGTCGCCCCATCTGCCCGTGGAACAAAGGAATGCCGTCGCCGTTACAGAGAAGCTCAGTCCGATAGGAAACGGACGGTTGTCCAGCAAGCGGGAGAATCGCGTCCTTGGATCTAGGTTGTGTGAAACCCGGTCCGCACGCGAATCATGTGGGAGAACACCGCGCCACGTTCTTCGAAGCTGCAGAACTGGTCGAAGCTTGAGCACGCGGGAGAGAAGAGAAGGGTGTCTTCGGGTTCGCCGACGTCAAGCGCAACGCGTATGGCGCTCCCGAGGTCCAGCGCAACCTCTACCTGGATCCCCGAGAGCGCCAACGCAAGCTGCTCTGCCGCCTCTCCGAACAGGACAACCCTGCGAATCGGAGAGGTCTCGATTGTCTTTCTCAGTTGCTCGTAGCCTGCTTGCTTCGCCCGTCCGCCAAGCATCAGGATGACTGGACCATCGATCGCACCAAGCGCTGCAATCGTCGCGGCCGGGTTCGTCGCCTTGGAGTCATTGACCACCCGGATCCGATCGACGAAGCCGATCTGCTGCATCCGGTACGGAAGGCAAGCACGCTCCACGACACCATCCGTCGCGATCGTCTGCCAGTCGACGTCCGGGCAGACCGCACTGCAGGCACATAGCGCCGCACGAAGGTTGTCTTGCTGGTGTAAAGGCAACGTCTTCGCCCCATCAGGAAGCGCGAACTGGGGATCATCATAGAATACGCGTCGCGCTGCGCCCTGGCGGAACTTCGCATCCAAGGCGCGCGGAAGGATCGCGGTGTCGCCACTCGCTTGGAGCCTGAACAGTCGTCCCTTTGCATCCGCATACGCCGCCATGGTCTTGTGCCATGAAAGATGATCAGGCTCCAGATTGAGAAGCACCCCGACATCCGGTCGGAAGATGGAGGATTGGGCAAGCTGATAACTGCTTGCCTCAATGACGACCGCATCGCAGCTGTGCTCGACAACACCAATAAGTGGAGTCCCAATGTTTCCCACGACCGGGACCCGCCACGTCAAGGCGCGCAGGAGGCCGCCAACGAGTTCAACCGTTGAGCTTTTCCCGTTCGTTCCCGTGACCGCAATCATCGGACGTGTACAGCCAGCAAGGGACGCAAGATCGAACTCTGAGAGGACCGGGATTCCTCGACGACGGGCTTCCTCGAGAAGCGGCAAGTCGACTGGGATGCTTGGGCTCAGCACGACGGCGTCCACATCGCCAAGCGCCTCGACGGTGTGCCCACCTTCTTCATAGGAAATCCGCCGGTCGAAAAGCCACTCCCTTTCGGCATCGCTGAAGCTGCGGTGGTCGCTTAGCCGGACTGACACGCCGCGTCGGTGCGCGTACTGACAGACCGCCTTCCCGGTAGTGCCCAAGCCCAGGACGAGGAATCGATCGATGCTCACGTTCCCAAGCTGAAGACTCATGGGGATCCTAGGCAGTTCTCAAGCACCATCTCTTCGAGTTCTCGATCCAACCGCAACGTCTCCGTGGTCGCACCCTCCAACGCAGCACGCGGAACCAATCCGACGATCTCGCTTTCCACCACGTCCACGCCGCAATCGGAGGCTTCCCGTACGACACGCTCGTAGGCTTGCGGAACGGTGGTCGCGGCAATGTCAGTCAGGTTCATCGACACCTGCGTCAGTCCCCGACTGGCGAGCGAAAGGCCTAGCGCCTTCACTCCCTGCAGCCCGCCGTTGGCCTCTCGAATGGCCGAAGCGATCTGTCGGGCGACAGCCGGATCGCCGGTGTCAAGCACAACGTTGTACGCCACCAGAAACCCTCGTGCACCGACGGCAACTGCACCGGCCGTTGGATGTGGCGATTGCGGTCCAAAATCAGGGGCCCATTCCGGCCGATCCAGCTTCTCTGCCAGCCGCTCAAACTGTCCGCGGCGTATCGCTGCCAGGTTCCGACGCGTTTCTGAGGAGGCCGCCGCGCCGTAGAGGAAGACCGGGATCGAGAACTGCTCCGCAAGCGCACGTCCGAGCGCTCTTGCAAGCTTGACACAATCCGCCATGGTCGCGCCGTGCAGCGGCACGAACGGGATCACATCGACGGCGCCCATCCGTGGATGCACGCCATGTTGAACCCGTAGGTCCACATCTGCAATCGCTCGACGGACCACTTCAAGCGCACCATGCCAGACCGAGTTCGGTTCTCCAACGAACGTCACGACCGAACGGTTGTGGTCCGAATCCAGATGTAGATCGAGCACGTTGCACCCCGATGCCGAAACCGCTTCGACCAATGCATTGAGGACGCAGCGGTTTCGGCCTTCACTGATATTCGGGATACATTCGATCACGCGGTTCGTTCGGCGGCTCCTTCGGCGACCACCAGCGTGATTGTCGCTGAAGCCGCCAGCTCCCCATCAACCGAAACCGTCGCTCGGGTCTGTAGTAGCTCTCGCTTGGTCCGAACCAGTTCAGCTTCAATGCGAAGCTGGTCTCCTGGCACGACCTTCCGGCGAAAACGCGCCTTGTCGACGCCCACAAGGTACCCCTCACGCGCTTCCTGCTTGTCGCCTCCAGGCACGAGAAACGCAGCCGTCTGCGCCATCGCCTCAATGATCAACACGCCCGGCATCACCGCCCCGAACGGCTCGGGGAAATGCCCTAGGAAATGCGGCTCGTTGACCGTCACGTTCTTTAACGCGACGACGCGTCCTTCTTCTCGCTCCAGGACCCGATCGATCATCAAGAACGGATACCGGTGCGGGAGGCTCTGACGGATTCTCTCTATGTCCAGCATGGTCCTATCTACAGATACGTCGCCAACTTCGCCTTCACGAGGTCGGTGATGTCAACGATGGAGGCAGGATTCGAGTACACAAGAACGTTCTTCTTGTTGAGAATGAGGTCGAATCCGCGCTCGAGCGCGACCTCTTCGGCCGCCTTGACAACCTTCACCGTCGCAGCGCTGACAAGCAGTTGATCGAGCTGCTGATACGCCGTTTCCAGCTGAGAGTACCGCCCGTTGAATTCGCTCGAGTCAATCACGCCGATCCTCGCCGTCGAGAGTAGATTCTTCATCTCGTCTATGACCGGCTGTGCCTCTTCCTTCAGCGCCGTCAGCTCGCCACGAATATCCGAGAACCCCTCCGACGCGATCATCGTGTCGATCATCGTGACCTGGACGGCGAACTGCGCATCGAGGAACTCCGCCTTCAATCCCATCAATTGGAGTTCGTAGTCTTCTCGCGAGATGGTGCTTTGGACGAACTCCTGCTGCAGCTGAACCAGTGCCGCAGCTTTGTCCGATGCGCGCTGCCTCATATCGCTAACTGCATCCGTGAAGACCGAGAAGGCGTCTTCGGTCTTTGCATAGGCGACCCTCAAGCCCCCTTGCTGTCGTAGCGCGGCAACATCGTTGCGAAGCATATCGAGTTCGGAACTGCTCACACCGCCCCCCGAGGGGAGCGCGAACTGCAGAACCAGTGCACCAATTGCGAGCACCAAACCAAGACCGGCGATAAAAAGCGTATTACGAGACATGCCATCCTCCTTGTGGGTCCACACTCCTGCCGATTATATGCGACTCCCTATCGATCGTCCGAGATCAGAACATCCGCCCGAAGCCGATCTCGAACTTGGGCATCCAGCGCCATTCGGAACTGAGCGGCCACGCCGCATCGAGGCGAACGAAGATGCCCGCAGCGTCCACGGCGATTTCGAGTCCTGCCGTTGCGAGGATCGAGTCGAGCCGGACAGCATCAAGATCGACTCCAGCATCCAAGAATGTAACCAAGTGCAGTCCTTCTTCGGCGAGTTCGACGCGATACTCGCAGTTCCCAAGAAGCATTCTTGGCACCGAAATCGAATCGATTCCTCTCACGGACATCGAGCCGCCGAGTTCGTAGTACTGGCTCGTGGGTAGCCGATCGTCGCCCCACCCCATCTTGACCCGAACGCCTACCACCTGACGCATGTCGCCAAACAGCGACAAGTCCACGGGTTGGAATTGGACCCAATGCAATCCGAGGTTGAAGTACTCCCTTCCTGCAGAGAATCCCCCAGCCTTCTCCAAACTAACCGACCGCCGTGTGCCACCGGTCGGGAAATTCGGGTCCTCGATATCGTCATACATCAACGCCACGGTCACGGAATCCGTCGGAGTCCAATTGGTCTCTCCCACAGTCCGCTCCTCTTCATGCTTGTAGGTCAGTCCAAGATCCGAGTAGTCGGCGACCGGATACGCATAGCTGTTCCTCACACCATACGTGACAACAGACAACGTTTCCTCAGACTGCTCAATCTCTTTCGAGGTCTTGTACAGACCGAGCCCGACGCGATCGAATTCGGGGAAGAACGCCATCGATGTATACCCAAGATCCCATGTGATCATTCCGGGATCTCCATCGAACGCAAGTCCGCGACTGTAGCTCAGAGAGACATCTTGTCCCGTACCAAACAGATTCTTTTGGCGTAGCTTCAATTCCCCGACAACTCCCCCTGTCCTTGGGTCAAGCGCCATCGATCCTTCGAATCCACCCAGCCGAGTCTTGTCCCCCACGTTCACCGTGACCTCAACGCCATCGTCTATCCATTCGGGAACCAGATTGACCGAGTTGAAGTACCCCAACGATCTCAGGCTCTGCTGCGAAACGAGATAGTCTCCACGGTTCAAGACCCGTCCTGCCTCGATATCGAGTTTGCGCAGGATGACGTAGTCTTTCGTGTGTCGCGTTCCGGCGATCACAATCCCGGACACGCGCCCTTCGTCGATCCGAACGCCAACCGTCCCATCGCCGGAAGACTCGGCCACAAAACGGGTCATCATGTACCCCGCCTCGATGTACAGATCGTAGACACCCTCGAGGATCTGCAGAAGGTCGTAGTTGTCGATCGTTCCATGCGGCAGATCGCCTAACTCATCGTACACCGTCTGCTCCTCGAAACACGAGATCCCTTCTAGCGTGATGCGTTCCGCGCGCACCGGCGCCTCCAGCAGGTCTCGTTCCTCCATCTTCCACTCCAGGACCACGCTGTCCCTCTCAGGGCCAGGCTGCGGGACAACCTCCACGCTCGTGAAGTAGACCGACTCGTTGATCCGCGACATGATCCTCTGCACGTCGATTCTCCGGATCGGTTCGCCAAGCGGAAGGTCGATCAGTTTCTCCGCCTCCTCGGCCGGCACAATCCTCAATCCGGTGACCGTGGTAGATGCCACATGGCCTTCCACGATCTCAATCGATAGGGTCTCACCGATCTCTACATCGCCAAGCGCGACAAGGACGTATCCTCGATCGTTGTACTCTGTGAGAACATCATTCATCGCCGTCTCCAGCGCTTCGCGATTCAGCACCTTCCGCTTCTTCACATCGGCTTGGTAGAGAATCTGCTGGATCTTGGACGTCGAGAGAATCGGCGCACTGAATAGTCGAATGCCGAACGCGGAGTACCATCGACGATGCGTGTTCCCCGTGATGACGATCTTGCGGATAACGGGGTTCTCCACAACGCTGAACCGAATCTCCCCGTCCTCTCCCACATCGGGAGCCACTTCGCTGAACCAGCCTAGGTCGAATACGGCTTGCGAGGCGTTCTTCAAGTCAGCTTCGGTGACCTGATCTCCCGGTTGAAACCCGATCGCCTCAAGAACATCCCGGTCCTTGATCTTGACCGTGCCTTCGATGTCGATGCTCGATACCGTGACTGGATACTGCACAGCCCATCCAACGGCCGACAGTCCAACAAGCAAGACAACGAACGCACCAAGTATCTGGCTCTTCATCCCCGCGCCTCCTCTACGCCTATCGCAAGCGGCATCCTCTTCGGTTGAAATCCTCATCATTGAACCCAAACTGTACACCGCCGGTGTGTCGATTTCATGAATCGGAGGCGCGGACAGTGCTTGCGCGTCTACTCTCCGACCGACTCCCCGCTCGCTCGGTATTGGATGGCTTCGGCAAGATGTCGCGCCGAAAGCATCACCGCACCCTCTAGATCCGCGATCGTTCGTGCAACGCGAAGCACGCGAACGTGGGCCCTTGCACTCAGTCCAAAACGCGACACAGCCCGCTTGAGCAGCGTTCCGGCTTCATCGTCCAGTTGGCAACATGCATCGAGTAGCTCGCCATCCAATTGAGCATTGGAGAAGGACCCAGCTTCCTCCCTTAGCCTTTCCCACTGATGAAGTCTTGCGCCGGCGACCCTCGAGCGAACCTCAAGTGACGCTGTCGATCCTCGCGCACCGAGCAGCTCATCGGTCGTGAGCCTCGGCACCTCGACAAACAGGTCCATCCGATCAAGGAACGGCCCGGAGAGCCTTCTTTGATATCGTCGGATGTCGCGCGCCGTGCAGCGGCACGGCTGTACGGAATCTCCGAGGAATCCGCACGGACACGGATTCATCGCCGCGGCAAGCGTGAATGCAGCAGGATACCTGACAGAGACACCGGCGCGTGATAGCAGAATCGATCGATCTTCAAGCGGTTGCCGCAACGTCTCGAGAACGCGGCGATCGAACTCAGGCAACTCATCGAGGAACAGCACACCATGGTGGGCAAGACTGATCTCCCCAGGACCAGGCACACCGTGTCCGCCCCCGACCATTCCTGCGTACGAGATCGTCTGATGCGGTGCACGGAATGGGCGTCGGCGCACGAGTGGCATCCCCTCTTCGAGCAAGCCCGCAGAGCTATAGATCTTGGTCACTTCGAGTGCTTCGTCGAGCGTCAGGGGGGGAAGGATATCAGGAAGACACCTGGCAAGAAGGCTTTTGCCCGAGCCTGGAGGCCCGACCATCAGCAGGTTGTGTCCCCCTGCCGCCGCGATCTCGAGCGCTCGCTTGGCTTGTGTCTGACCTCGCACCTCAGCCAGGTCAAACGCGATTGGAGGCGGTTCGCATCGCATCACCTGTTGTCGATCGACCGCAGCCGGCGGAATCCCGGCCTCTCCATCCAAGAAGCGCTTCACCTCTGCAAGCGACGTCACCGGATAGACGGGTAGGTTCGTCGCCATAGCCGCTTCCGTCGCATTCGCGCTTGGCACAACCAGCCCAGTGACGGTCCCTCCTGCCGCGATGGCAATCGGAAGGACACCCCGCACCCCGTGTATCTCGCCGTCCAACGCCAACTCCCCGACCAGCAAGTACCGAGTCGCAAACGGCCGAATCTGGCCCGAGGCAATGAGAATCGCAACCGCAATCGGCAGGTCAAACCCGACCCCTTCCTTCCGTAGATCAGCTGGTGCAAGGTTCGCCGTGATCCTCCCGGCGGGGAACTGGAACCCCGAATTCTTGATCGCGCTGCGTATCCGCTCGCGACTCTCGGAAACCTCTTTTTCCGGCAGGCCCACGACTCGAAACAACGGCAGTCCGCCACTGACATCGCACTGCACGTCGATCAGCTCCGCATCGATCCCCACAACCGAACCACTCAGTAGTCGAGCGAACATGCTGGATCCGTCTGAAATGCATCACGATGAAGCTGCGGCTCCCCCGCCAGAAACACTACGACATCGAATCGAGCCGGAAGCTGACAGTCCATCGCGGCAAGGAACAATCGAGCTGCAGCGATCAGTCGCCGCTGTTTCCCCGGGTGGACTGCCGCCTCCGGTCCCCCAAATCCGGAACTTGACCGTGCTTTGACTTCAACGAAAACGATCGTCCCTCCATCCCGCGCGATGATGTCGATCTCCCCGAGGCGTGTGCGCCAATTCCGCGTCACAATCTCGTACCCATGCCTTTGGAGGAACAGGCATGCCCGTTCCTCCGACAACTGGCCCGTCATCAGATTATTGTCTTTCTTCACGCTTCATATATTAGCTTGCATGACGACACGGCGTCAAACCTCACCCATTCCAATTGCGATGCGTGTTTCGGATCCGTATAATGCTAGGTCAACCTCCTAACAGACGAAGGTCATATGGGCACTATTCTAAGAAACGTTCAGCCTCTTGCGGCAAACTCTCCTGTCGACGTTCGGTTCGAGGACACGCGGATCACAGCCGTGGCTGAGAGTCCGATCGCCGTGCAGCCTGGAGATGACGTCGTCGACGGCCGCGGGAAGATCGTTATGCCCGGCTTCGTCAATGCACATACCCACCTGGCGATGGTGCTACTTCGAGGGCTGGCCGACGACGTGCCCTTGCAGGTATGGCTTGAAGATCACATTTGGCCGATCGAGGCCAAGCTACTCCCTGAGGACGTCTACTGGTGCACACTACTCGGGATCGCCGAGGGGCTGCAGAGTGGGACCATCGGCTTCGCCGACATATACTTCCATTCAGACGAAGCTGCACGTGCCGCCAGCGACGCCGGCGTTCGCTACCTGCTCTCCCCGGGGATGGTCGCCCCATCGATGGAAGCGGGGGGGGCAGCCAAGCTGGAGGCGACGACCCGCATCATTCAGCGGTGGCACGGCGAAGCCGACGGACGCATTCGCGGCGCATTGAGTCCACACGCGCTCTATACATGCGGCGAGGATCTGTGGCGAGCCACCATCGAACGCGCAGCGGACCTCGGCGTCTTCATCCACACGCACGTGTCCGAGACGCGATCCGAGGTTGAGAAATGGCGTGAGCAAACCGGCATGAGTCCTGTGGCGTATCTGGATGAACTCGGCGCATTCGATCTCCCGTTCCTGGCGGCTCACTGCGTTCATGTCGACGACGAGGATATCGCGATCCTGGCCGATCGCGGGGTCCATGTGGCTCACTGCCCGAAAAGCAACGCCAAGCTGGGAAGCGGGATCGCGCCGATTAACGCAATGTGCGAGGCAGGCGTGAGGATCGCTATCGGAACCGACGGCGCGGCATCGAACAACCGCCTTGATATGGTCGAAGAGATGCGCACGGCGTGGATCCTCCAACGCGCATTGCACGAAGACCCGATGCATCCGAGTGCTGCCGCGACGGTCGCCATGGCGACCGAGTCCGGACGGGATCTGTTCGGGATCGAGACAACCGCGGTAGCCGAAGGCGCATCGGCTGACCTGATTCTCATCGATCGTGATACGATTCACTCGACCCCGCAGCACGATCCGCTCTCCACGGTTGTCTTCGCAACGAGCGCGTTCGATGTCACGGATGTCCTGGTAGACGGTCGGTGGCTGATGAAGGATCGCGAACTGCGCACGATCGATGTAGAGCGTGTAAGATTCGAGGTAGAAGGCCTGCTTCGCAGGTACGGTACGTAACCCGACCCCGTCTGGGAGAATGGAGATTCCTTCTCTCGGATGCGGGCGAGAAGGAGACGAATATGGGACTGACGACAGAGAGGAAAGCTGAGCTCGCGAAGGAATTCGGCAAGGGCAACAACGACACGGGATCTGCGCCGGTGCAGATCGCATTGCTCACAGAGCGGGTGCGAGAACTCACTGAGCACTTGGCTCAACACAAAAAGGACTTCAGTTCCCAGCGCGGACTGAGGAAGATGGTCGGCCAACGCCGACGACTGCTGAAATATGTCAAACGCCATGACTTGGCAGCGTATCGAGAGCTGATTGAGAGACTGCAAATCAGAGGAGTCTAGAGATTCTATGCATATTCGAGAGAGCACTACCTTCAACGGGAAAGAACTCACACTCGAAACGGGGCAGATTGCCCGACAGGCTGACGGAGCCGTGCTGGTCGCCCACGGTGATACACATGTGCTCGTGACCGTTGTCACCGAGGAACCGCGCAAAGATCTTGGATATTTCCCACTGCGTGTCGACTACGAAGAGCGCTTCTACGCCAGCGGCAAGATCCCTGGTGGCTTCTTCAAGCGGGAAGGACGGCCAAGCGACGTCGCCGTCCTAAGCGGCCGGATGATTGATCGCCCGATCCGACCGCTGTTTCCCGATGGATACAACGATGAGGTTCAGATCATCGCCACGATCCTTTCGGTCGAGGCGGACTGCTCCCCGAACGTCATGGCGATCCTCGGTGCGTCCGCCGCATTGATGATCTCGGATGCACCGTTCCAAGGACCGATTGCTGGCGTCAAGGTCGGCCGCGTCGATGGACAGTTCATCCTCGATCCAAACGCGGAGACCATTGAAGAGACCGGCGTTGAGATCACAATCGCCGGTACAAGAGACACGGTAACGATGGTTGAAGGGATGATGCGCGAACTCAGCGAGTCCGAGGTCGTCGAGGCGATCGATTTTGGACACGCCGCGATCCGCGAGCTAATCGCCCTTCAGGAGCGTTTCGTTGCAAAGGTTGGTCCAGAGAAGAAGGCGTTCGTCGCACCCGAGACAACCGAGACCCCTGGATTGGTCGATCGCGTCCGCGAGATGGTCTGGCCTGAGTTCTCCGGTATTCATTCGACTACGACAAAGAGAGAGCGTGGTGAGTTCGTGGGCGGTTTGCGGGAGCGCGCGACCGAAGCACTTGTCTCCCCCGACCTACCCGAAGAGGAAGCCTCGGCACTAACCGCAGAGGTTGCTGCTGCCGTCGAATCGCTCCTCTCGGAGTATATGCGCCAGGAGATTCTCGAGCGCGGCGTGCGGCTCGACGGTCGAAGGCCGGAGGAGATCCGTCCGATCAACTGCCGCGTCGGCGTTCTCCCTCGGGCACACGGATCGTCGGTGTTCACGCGCGGCGAGACGCAGAGTCTCGGCGTCATCACGCTCGGTGCCGCCCGCGGCGACGAGCAGATTATCGATCAGATGATGCTTGACGGACGGAAGCGCTTCATGCTCCACTACAACTTCCCGCCGTTCTCGGTTGGCGAAGTCCGTCGAGTGGGCTCGCCAAGTCGCCGGTCCATCGGACACGGATACCTGGCGGAGAACTCACTTCGCTGCATCCTGCCGGACGAAGAAGAGTTCCCATACGTCATTCGTATTGTCTCGGAGATCCTGGAGTCCAACGGATCTTCATCGATGGCGACCGTGTGCAGTGCCTCTTTGGCGATGATGGATGCCGGCGTTCCGATCAAGCGACCCGCGGCGGGGATTGCCATGGGAATGATTGAGGATCCGCAGTCTGGCCGTCACGTCATTCTCACCGATATCCAGGGAGCCGAGGATCATCACGGCGACATGGATTTCAAGGTTGTCGGCACGCGATCCGGCGTCACCGGCTTCCAGCTTGACGTCAAGGTTGGAGGCATCGACAGCAACACCATGAGGGAAGCGCTTGAACAAGCACGACGTGCCCGATTGGCCATCCTCGATGAGATGGATCGGGCGATTACAGCACCGCGCGAAGAGCTCTCGCTCTATGCGCCGAAGCTGATCACGATCCAGATCCCTACCGACAAGATCGGCATGGTGATCGGACCCGGAGGGAAGATGATCCGCCAGATCATCGAGGAGACCGGCGCAGAGATCGACATCGAAGACGACGGAAGTGTGAAGATCGCCGCCGTCGATGCAGCATCGGTCGCCGCAGCACAGGAGTGGATCGAGGATCTCACGACCGAGCTTGAGGTTGGCGCAATCTTCACCACCAAGGTGACTCGCACCGTCGATTTCGGCGCGTTTGTCGAACTCAAGGGTGGAGGAGAAGGCCTCGTTCATGTCTCGAACCTCGCAGATGGCTTCGTGGACAACGTCACCGACTACGCCAAGCCGGGCGACGAAATCACCATTGAGGTCATCGGTACCGACAAGATGGGTCGCCCCGATCTCAAGCGCATCGCGCCCGAAGGGGAGAGCAAACAAGGAACCGAAGGCGGCGGAAACGGTCGCAAGCCTCGGCGGGAGCGCGGCGGAGACCGAAACAAGAAGAACGAATCACCGAAGCAGGAAGCGCCCCCATCCCCGCCTGTCAACGCCGGCGATGTGCTCGAAGGCGTGGTCAGCAACACGACCGACTATGGGGCGTTTGTGGAGCTCACACCCGAGGTCACCGGACTGATCCACATCTCCGCGTTGTCCGATGCGTACGTTCGACGCGTTACGGATGTCGTGAAAAGCGGAGACCGGGTCACTGTCGAGGTGATGAACATCGACGAGCGCGGCCGCTACAAGCTCCGCCGGATCGTCCCCGAGAGTGAACGGGAGCAACCGGCGGATGAGGCCCAGGAGCAGCACACCTCAGAAGCGTCCGAGCAGCCTCAAGAAGAGCCATCCCAGGATGACGCTCAGCCGGTGCATGACGAGCCGAAGCCTGAGGAACGACAGGCGCCCCCCGCTCCCGAAGGACAGGAGCCCGAGACGTCGGAACTCGAGGATCGTTGGTAGCCAAGAAGCTCTACGATAGAGCATACGAAGCTCAGCTGGAGAACGGACTGCGGATCCTCGTCGAAGAGGTTCCGCAGTCTCGTTCTGTCAGCGTTGGCATATGGGTGCGCTCCGGAAGTCGTGACGATCCATCGGCCGTTCCCGGCATGTCGCATTTCATCGAGCACCTCACGTTCAAGGGCACTGCACGTCG
>Ga0272441_10006459_pt1 | contig 19613 bp, 16 predicted proteins | sample SSMProp6N_FD_193582 | JGI IMG/M metagenome (GOLD analysis project Ga0272441, IMG submission 193582) | Marine sediment archaeal communities from Little Sippewissett salt marsh, Falmouth, MA, United States - SSM-Prop-6N | ecosystem: Environmental > Aquatic > Marine > Wetlands > Sediment ... | reverse complement strand
GATTGAGGGGCTGGTCGAGTTTCACAAGGATACTATTTGAAGTAGGCAGTGGCAGTAGGCAGTGGCAGTAGGCAGTAGGCAGGATAAAGGTTCAAAGTTCAAGGTTCAAAAAGAAGTGTTCAGTAGGCAGTGGCAGTAGGCAGACCTCACTACGCGAGTACTGCGATTACCGAGATTTCCACATTGACGTACTTCGGGAGGTTGGCGACTTCGACGGTTTCCCGGGCGGGTGCGGTTTCTGCGTCAAAATAGCGCCCATAGACTGCGTTGATACGGGCAAATTGGCCCATATCGGCTACAAAAATGCTGCTTTTGACCACGTTGGAAAAGTCGGCACCGGCAGCCTTTAATACCGCCTGAAGATTCTTCATCACGAGTTCCGTTTCTTCTTCTATGGAACCTTTTAAAAGTTCCCCGGTATCCGGGTCTAGTGCGATCTGTCCTGAAACATAAAGGGTGTTCCCGGCGCGAACTGCCTGATTGTAGGGCCCTATCGGGGCAGGAGCTGCTGCGGTTTTAATAATTGTTTTCATGTGTTTGAAGTTTTGAAGTGAGTTAAGAAGTGAGTTAACGTATGTTGGAGGGCTGGCTTCGGTTTTCCCATTTCAGGTCTTTCAGCAGATTCGCCTTAATGCCGATGAAAAAATACCAGCGTTCAAAATCGCCGAAGGGTGTCCAGTCAAATTTTAAATGGAAACTATTCAAATCCCGTTCAAACTGGAATTGTGTCAGCGTAAATCCCTTTCCGACAAAATCGTAACCAGAGGATAATCCCACCCGCCATTTTGGGGTCAGTTCGATATTCCCGCGGAACATGAGCGAATGATTGGTAATATCCCCCTGTCGGGCCGAATTATTATAGGTCACTGCGTATTGCAGACTGAGGTTCCAGGGAATTTTGGTGCCAAAAATCGGCTTTTCCACACTCTCCGGATCCCTGCCCTCAAAGGCACTGCTGTTAAAATCGTTGGCTGCACCGAAAAGGTCGTCGGTCCGTCCCCCGCTATTGGCGACGTAGTTACTTCCGCTATAAGGGTCCTGCTCTTCCTCTTCCTGCTCCTGTCTGTCCCGCTCAAAATCGGTGCTGCTCAGGGTATATCCGATATTGGCCCTTGCACTGGTCACCCGAAAGAGTCCGCCGCCGGCGCTGACATTTAAAGTGTTAATCCGCCGTCCTGTATTGTCAACCGCATAGGGATCCATGCTGGCCCCGAAGTTGATGTTCATTTTGTTGTCAAGCAGGGTGGTCCCTCCCGTCAGGTTGATCGGGCTGAGTTTGAGGGAATCGGCTTCCAGGTTGTAGCTGGTATTGAGGTTAAAACTGTTTAGTATAAAAATCTTCTTCGGCTCCAGGGCTGTCGAGTCTTTATCGCGGACTTTGGCCTCGAGCGTGTTCGCCAGCCCAAAACTAAAGGCATTGGATCGTCCCCTGCTGGGGGTCCCGTACGGAGTGTTCTGGAAGCGCGTATAACTGGTGGCCACCCCTGTAGCCTCGTTGATAACCTCGTCGTAATACTGGTCAAAAGACGGTGCATAACCATAGCTTACATTCGGTCGCACGATATGACGCAAGGCCTGTATTTTTTTATCCTCCCCAAAATTAAAGGTTCCATAAATCGTTGTTCCGAGGGCTGCACTGAGGCTGTATTCATTGAACCGGTCAAAACCGCCAATGGTATCCGTAACAACCTGCTCTAACTCCGGGTCGTAGCGCTGGGGATAGGTCTCCCAGGTCCAGACATCCTGATAGGTTCCCCCGGCGGTGACACTGAGGAATTTAGCAACTTTAAAATTCGTGGATATCGGGATTTGATGTTCTGCTCCCAGGCGGCCATTTTCAAACATCGCCCCGGTCAGAAATTCATCGGATGTGGTCCGTATTCCATACCGGCCATTGAGGTTGTATTGCAAATTGATGTTCTGAATGGCCCCTTTTTTTATGCCATCTCTTTTGGCCAGGGGAAAAATACGCTCCATACTGGCCTGAAGGGTCGGGAGGGTCAGATCTACCACGTCTGTATTGGTATTCTGGTTTTGCGTGGCCGTCAGACTCACGTTTACAGACGGGTACGCCGGAAAGGTCCGCGAATATGAAATGGATGAAGAAAGGTTGTTTACCTGGGTATTGGGCAGGTTTTGCTGGATTAGGGAATTTCTGAAATACTGGCTGCTCCCGAGGTTCACCGATGCGGAAAGCCGGGAGTTCGGATTGGCTTTCGAATCCTGGGAATGCGAGATTTGTATATTGTAAATCGTGGATCTGGAATAATCGTCAAATCCTTTTTGGCTCGTCACCAGGTTTTCATACCGGAAATTAAAGTTACCCCTGTATTTATAACGCTTTGCATAGACGGATTGCGCCCGGAAACCATAACTCCCATTGCTATAGAGATCCCCGGTTACGGTGAGGTCGACAAAATCGTTCAGGGGCAGGTAATATCCTCCGTTCTGCATAAAGAACCCCCGGTCGGGATCCATCCCGAAAGTTGGCATAAGAATTCCCGCTGTCCTTCCTGTGGTTAATGGAAAATATGCAAAAGGCAGGGCGATTGGGGTGGGCACGTCTACAATATACAAATTGGAAAAACCGGCAATCACCTTTTTCTTGGGGACAAACTTGGCCTTTCGCACCCGGATATAGTAGTCCGGATTTATAGTGTCGCTGGAGGTGGTCAACTTCCCCTCACTCAGGAAATAGACCGAATCGTTCTCTTTTTTGGTGCGCTCCGCATAGACTTTCATCGCGTCACCACCCATGGCGCCCAGATCCGCCTGTTGTTCGGTTCGGGAGTTCCAGATGATGGCCTTTTCGGTGTCGAAATTAAACCTGATGGAATCCGGGATTACTTCATTGGAGCCTTGTTTGAAATAGGGTAATTGGGTATAATTTCCTAGCGAATCCCGTATTCGCCCGGCATAAACCTCATTGTTGATATAATCCAGGACAATGATCCCCGCCTTAAGTTCGGTGTCCTGATAATAGATTTCAGCCTCATTGTAGAGGTAAATTTTCTGATCTTTCTGACTGATCCGCACGTAATCCTTGGCCGTGTAACGGACCTGATCCATGAGCGCACTGGGCGAAGGCTGGACGGAATCCGTCCCTACCGTATCAATTTTCCTGAGCAGGTCTGAGAGGTCCGGAGCCCTTAAAGTATCGCCTACTGCTTTGATCGGAAGAGGCTTGACCAAATCCTCCTGAGCGGACAATCCTCCGACGGCCATCAACACCAAACCCAGGAAAAGACCCAGATGTATCTTTGATTGCAATGCGATAAGTTCTATTTTTGTACGGAGTTCGCTTGGAATTCAGTGGTCAAACTTACATATTTTTCCTTCTGCAAGGCGTACCTTTAGGTAATTTTAACCCGCATAGAATTGAAGATGCAACGCATTAACACGGGCTTTTTAACATTCCTGGCAACATTCGGATTCCTGTTGAGTGCCACAGGTCTTAAGGCACAGGCCTCCCAGGGAGATCCTGCCGGGGCGATTCCATTTACGGTTGTCCTGGATGCGGGCCACGGGGGCCATGACCCGGGAAACCTCGGGAATGGATATTTAGAAAAAAACATTGCACTGAGTATTGTGTTGGAGGCGGGAAAGGCCCTTGAGCAGGAAGGGAATGTAAAAGTGATCTATACCCGCGACGACGATACCTTTATTGATCTGTACAAAAGGGGAGAGATTGCCAATAAAGCCCAGGCCGATCTTTTTGTCTCCGTTCACTGCGATTCACACTCCTCAAACGCTAATGGAGCAGGTACCTTCGTGCTCGGACTGCACGCCAACAAGCAGAATTTTGAGGTTGCCAAAAAAGAGAACTCCGTAATCTACCTGGAAGACAACTACGAATCCCGATATGCAGACTACGATATCAGTTCTCCCGAATCCGTGATCGGGCTGACCATAATGCAGGAGGAATTCCTGGACCAGAGTATACTGCTAGGCAAACTGATGCAGGATCGTTTCACCGGCAAGCTGAACCGAAAAGATCGCAAGGTCAAACAAGCCGGTTTTATCGTGCTGCATCAAACCTTTATGCCCAGCGTACTGATCGAAACCGGATTCCTGACCAATCGGGAGGAAGGCCAGTATCTGAATTCAAAAAAGGGGCAACAGGAGATGGGCCGTGCCATTGCCGACGCCATTCTGGAATACCGGAGCTCAATACCATCCAACAGTGCTGCGATCGCTTCAAACCTCGGTCAAAAGACACCGGAGGCGCCGCCACAGAAATCCCCAGAGGTCACTAAGGCGACCGAAGTGACCACCGAGACTTCAGCCGGAGTAGCTAATAGCGACAAAACCCAGGAAGCCGTGGTCGATCCACAACCACCGAAAGAAAAGGCAGTCAATCCAGAAAATAGGGTTCAAGAAAAGTTGGAAGAAACAGGAGCCGAAGCGGAGGCCAAGTCTTCGGCCGACCTGAATAAATCAGAGGATCTCAAGGCGGTAGCTAAGGCGGAAACCCCGGATTCCGGGTTGCCTGGACCGGCTGTGAAAACCGGTGCGGCCATAGAAGTCGGAACGCAGGTGGCTAAAGAAGATTCAGTCGAAACTCCTGCGAACAAAGTCGGCACATCGGAAGCAGCAAATAAAACACCCGCAGCTGAGACCCGGACTAAAACAAACCCATCAGTCACGGAAAAAGCCGGGGTGACTTTCAAGGTGCAACTCATGGCCGTCAGTAACGATATTCCGCTGACCCCTTCGAACTTTAAAGGGTTGAATACGCTCTCCAAAGAACCCATAAATTCTATGTATCGGATTCTCTATGGAAATACCTCCTCGTACGAGCAGGCAAAAGTGTTACAGGCCGGGGCCCGGCAGAAGGGCTATGATCAGGCGTATATCGTGGCCTATAAAGACGGCCAGCGTATTGCTGTGGACAAAGCTTTGACATACCTTTCCAATTGATAGGGGGCGGTACGTATTTTATTTCTAATTTTGTTTAGAACCCAAAACGAAACGTTTGAAATTTTCCAGAGAACTTAAAACAGGAATTATCGTCATAGGCGGTATCCTCTTGTTTATATTGGGGTTCAGCTATTTGAAGTCCACGCCTATTTTTGACAATAGCAAGGTCTTCTATGCGGCTTATGATCATGTAGGGGGGTTGCAGGCCGGGACCCAGGTCACCATTAATGGGTTCAGCGTGGGCACGGTGAATGGTATTAAGTTTAAAGACAGCTCCGGGGATTTACTGGTAACCTTTACGGTGAGCAATGATTTCAATTTCTCAAAAAATAGTGTGGCTGAGCTTTACGATACCGGAATCATCGGTGGAAAAGGGATTCAAATAATACCGGTCTTTGATCAGGGAGCAACCGCTCAGTCCGGGGATACTCTTCCTACACGAATTCGTCCCGGAATTACTGAACTCGTGCAGCAGAAACTAACCCCGCTCCAGAATAAAGTGGAGGATGCCGTTTCCAACGCCGACTCTGTGCTGGTGAACTTTAATCGCGTCCTGGATGCGGATACCCAGCAAAATCTCAGGGAGAGCGTACAGGGACTGAACCAGCTGATAGGCAGTCTTCAGAGTACAACAAACAATATCAATTCATTTCTGAAGGACAATCAGGGACAGCTCGACAGCGCCATAGGCAACATTCACGACATCACAGTCAATTTCTCGAAGATTTCAGATTCCCTGTCCAATGCGGGGCTGAGTCAAACGGTTCGCAATATGGAGGCGACCCTGGCTAACCTCGATGTGATGCTCCGGCGTATGGAGCAGGGGGAAGGTACCATGGGCAAGCTTTTAACTGATGAGGAGCTCTATAAAAACCTCACCAATGCCTCCCGGGAGCTGGATTTGCTGCTTCAGGATTTCCGACTAAATCCCAAGCGCTACGTAAACGTTTCTGTATTCGGAAAGAAACAAAAGGAATACGAAGTACCGGAGAACGACCCGGCGCTTGAAAAGGATCCGAATTGATGGGGATACTACCGAACATACTCTTCGTCCTGGCTCTGATTCTGGGAATCGGATATTTTGCCCGGAACATTCGTAAGATTATTCGCAATATTCGATTGGGAAGAGCCGCAGATGTTACCGGCCCGAGTGCTGAACGTTGGAAAAACATGGCCCGGATTGCGCTGGGACAACAGAAAATGGTCGTACGTCCGGTTTCGGGCTTCCTCCATATTATTGTCTACCTCGGTTTTATCATTATCAATATTGAGGTACTCGAAATCATTATAGACGGTGTTTTCGGAACACACCGCATTTTTTCTTTTATGGGAGGCTTTTACAACTTCCTGATCGGCTCCTTTGAGATTCTCGCCCTTTTAGTCATCATTGCGGTGGTCCTGTTCTGGATACGGAGGAATGTGCTCAGGCTTCAACGCTTCTGGAAACCAGAGATGAAAGGATGGCCCAAGAAAGACGCAGACCTGATTCTTTACATCGAGGTGATTCTGATGGCCCTTTTCCTGACTATGAATGCCGCAGATTTCCGTCTTCAGGAAATGGGGGTGGAACATTATAACCAGGCGGGAGCTTTTCCGGTCAGCTCTTATATTGCGGGCTGGATGTCCGGCTGGTCGGAGACTACTTTGATTGCTGTAGAACGCGTGGCCTGGTGGCTGCATATTTTGGGGATACTGTTCTTCCTGAATTATTTGTACTTCTCTAAGCACCTCCATATTTTACTCGCCTTCCCAAACACGTATTTTGGAAGGTTAAAACCACAGGGACAATTCGACAATCTCGAAGCTGTAAAAAAAGAAGTGGCCCTGATGATGGATCCGAATGCGGATCCTTTCGCCGCCCCGGCAGAAGATGCCCCTCCACCTGAAAAATTCGGGGCATCCGATGTTATGGACCTGAACCAGATTCAGTTGCTTAACGCCTATACCTGTACGGAATGTGGGCGGTGCACGAGCGAGTGCCCTGCCAATCAGACCGGAAAAAAACTATCCCCCAGAAAAATAATGATGGATACCCGCGACCGACTCGAAGAAGTCGGACGTCACCTGGATACACATAATGGACAATGGGAGCCGGACGGGAAACAGTTGCTCGACGATTACATCAGCCGGGAAGAATTGTGGGCCTGTACCTCATGTAATGCCTGTGTAGAGGCATGCCCGGTGAGTATTGATCCCCTTTCGATCATCCTGGACATGCGGAGGTACCTGGTGATGGAACAATCTGCGGCCCCATCTGAGCTCAATGTTATGATGAGCAATATTGAGAATAATGGCGCTCCCTGGCCTTTTAACCAAATGGACCGCCTGAACTGGAAGGACGAGAACTAATGGAACAGGAGCAAGCTGATAACAAACAAAATAAAGTCCCTACGATGGCCGAAATGGCCGCCCTGGGAAAACAGCCCGAAATACTATTTTGGGTGGGATGCGCCGGGAGTTTTGACGACCGCGCCAAAAAAATCACCAAGGCTTTTGTGAGTTTACTTCAAAAGGCGGGAGTGTCTTTTGCGGTTTTGGGTACGGAAGAGAGCTGTACCGGCGACCCGGCCAAACGCGCGGGTAACGAATTTTTGTTTCAAATGCAGGCAGCGGTAAATATACAGGTACTCAACGGGTACGGCGTGCAGAAAATAGTAACCACCTGTCCGCACTGTTTCAATACCCTTAAAAATGAGTATCCGGAACTCGGGGGGGACTACGAGGTTGTCCACCATACCCAGTTGTTGCGGGACCTGATTAAGGAAGGGAGATTGCAGGTAGAAGGCGGGTCTTTTCGGGGAAAACGCGTGACTTTCCACGATCCCTGCTATCTGGGGCGGGCGAACGGAGTATACGAGGCCCCCAGGGAGATCATCCGTAAGATCGATGCCGAACTGGTAGAAATGAAAAACTGCAGGGAACGCGGACTCTGCTGTGGAGCCGGAGGGGCCCAGATGTTCAAGGAAGCCGAAAAAGGAGATCAGGAAGTCAATATTAAACGAACCGAAGAGGCTATTGAGACCAAACCGGATGTTATTGCAGCGGGTTGTCCGTTTTGTAATACCATGATGACAGACGGGGTGAAGAATAAAGAAAAAGAGGCGGGGATAAAGGTTTTGGATATCGCCGAACTGCTCGACGGGGTGGCAGACCTTTAATACGAGAATAAAAATTTGCTATGTTAGTTCCATTTGAGTCATTGCCCGAGGAGGCGCGAATATGGGTGTACCAATCCAACAGGCCTTTTTCAGAAGAAGAAATACAGCATATAGCTAAGGACATGGAAGCTTTTCTGACCCAATGGACGGCTCACGGCAGTGATCTCCAGGCGGGGTATGAGCTGCCCTATAATCGTTTTATCGTTATTGGGCTGGATCAGACCGGGGCGTCGGCCTCGGGATGCAGCATCGATGCTTCGGTTCACTTTCTACAGGCCCTGGAAGCTAAGTACGGGGTAACGTTATTGGACCGGATGAATGTCACCTACAAACAGGGGGAGTATTTGGCGTATAAATCGCTGGAGGAATTCAGGAAAATGGCTAAGGCGCGCTCAGTCTCAGGGAAAACCATCGTTTTTAACAACCTGGTGGCCAACAAACAAGACTATACCCAGAATTGGGAGGTTCCTGCTGCCGAGAGCTGGCACAGTCGTTTTTTCTAGCCGTCTGTCGGGGTTTTTTCATCTTCTTTCGACCGCGTGTTGGGAGGGAATTACGTCATGAATAATGGGAGGATGTAAGAAATTTGCCGTTTTCGTTTTATGGCTCTTTTGCACAGGGTGGGGGACAGCTCAGTCCAGTCCCCTGATCACCTCAGACACCACAGCCCAGGAGCAATGGGTGGAAGCTGTGTATTCCCAGATGAGCCCCGAAGAAAAGGTGGGGCAACTGTTTATGGTCATGGTTTCTTCCGATCCTTCCCGGGAGGCCTCCGAACTCAAAAAGGCCGAAGGATGGATTTCCCAATATAGAATAGGCGGCCTTATTTTTTCAAAGGGAACGCCTGATGTACAGGCCCGACTCACAAATTTACTTCAGGAACGCTCCCAAACACCCCTGCTGATAGGGTTGGATGCAGAGTGGGGACTGGCCATGCGCCTGGATTCGACCTATGCCTTTCCCTGGAATATGACCCTGGGTGCCATCCAGGACACGGCACTACTCGGGGATATTGGCCGGGAGATGGGGATGCAGCTGGGCCGTATGGGTGTACACCTGAATTTTGCACCTGTGGTGGATATCAACACCAATCCTCAAAATCCCATCATAGGGAACCGATCCTTTGGGGAAACCCCTGCTCTGGTCAGCAGGCAGGCCCTGGCTGTTATGAAAGGGATGCAAAGTGCAGGAATTCTGACCACAGCGAAACACTTTCCGGGCCACGGAGATACATCCGTAGATTCCCATAAAGCGCTCCCCCAGGTATTATTCGATCGTCAGCGCCTGGACACGGTGGAGCTCGTTCCTTTTCGCTACCTGATTTCCCAGGGACTGGATGGGGTGATGATTGCCCACCTGGATGTTCCCGCCCTGACGGGGGTTCCCGGGGAACCGACATCCCTCTCTCCGAAACTCTTGCGTAATGTACTCCGTAATGAAATGGATTTCCAGGGTTTGATTTGTACCGATGCCCTGAATATGAAAGGTGTGACAGGTTACGACGGGGTGAGCAATGCTTCCCTGGGTGCTTTTTTGGCCGGGAATGATTTACTCCTGATGCCGGAGGATCTCGAATCCGACTACACGGCTGTTCTGGAGTCGTATCGCAGCGGGAAGATATCCGAAACCCGGATGGCTTCCTCGGTGAAAAAAATCCTGAACGCCAAGTACAAAGCCGGACTGCACCATTACGCGCCTGTGAACACCGAAAATCTGCTGGAATCCTTGAACTCAGGGGAGTCCGAGCTCCTTGGAGAGCGGGCCATGGAGCAGGCTATTACTGTGCTGAAGAACCGGGCGGACCTCATAGGAATCAAGAACCTGGACAACAAGAAAATTGCATACGTCAAATTCGGCACGGAAGACCACCGTCCGTTTTTGGATCACCTCAGGAATTATGCGAAAATCGACGAGGTAACAGCCAACGATATCGGGACACTGAATCGAAAGCTGAAGGATTACAACCTGGTGATTATCGGGATGCACCAGTCCAACGATTCTCCATATAAAAAACACAGTTTCACGGAAAAGGAACTGTTCTGGCTGGAGGAAATCGCCCGCCAACCCACTTCCAATAGTATTCTGACCGTTTTTGCCAAACCTTACATCCTGTCGGAGGTCCTTTCTTTTGACAGCCTGGATGCGGTGGTTATGGCCTATCAGAATAGCACGGTCAGTCAACAGGTAGCCGCAGAGCTCCTCTTTGGGGTCTTTGAAGCCAGGGGAAAGCTCCCGGTTACTGCACACCCGTCTTTCCCTGCCGGAAGCGGACAAACCACACTACTTCTGGATCGACTGGGATATAGCCTCCCTGAACGCGTGGGCTTGGATGCCCGGCGCCTTTCGATGGTAGATAGTCTGATGCAGATTGGCCTGGATTCTCTCATGTTTCCCGGGGCGCAGGTGCTTATTGCGCGTCATGGGCAGGTCGTCTTTAAAAAGGCCTATGGGAAACCGACCTATGATTCGGAGCGCCCAGTTACCAATACCGACTTGTACGATTTAGCCTCCCTGACAAAGATCCTGGCTACACTCCCGATGCTTATGCAAATGGAAGAGACGGGGCGTATTGGATTTGAGACCACCTTCGGGGAACTCAATCCGGACTATGCGGAAACGGAACTCCGGGACGTAACCGTCCTTAAGGCCCTGAGCCATTACGGGCGCCTGCCGGCCTGGATTGCATTTTATCTCGATACTTTGAATAAGGACCGGAAGCCATCCCCGGACTTTTACCGCCCGAACCCCGCAGAAGGTTTCTCGGTACAGGTGGCCGAACGGATGTACTTATCCGATGCCTACAAAGATTCCATCTATAATCGTATCGGGCGTCAAAGTTTAAAATCCAATCGCTACCGATATAGCGATGTGCCGTATTACGTTTTTAAAAAGTTTATCGAAGACTCCTACGACAAGTCTCTAGATGAACTAACGTACACTCACTTTTATCATTCTTTGGGAGCGAACCATACTACCTACAGGCCACTGGACCGTTTCCCGAAATCGCAGATAATGCCCACAGAAGTGGATAACTATTACCGTTATCAGATCGTACAGGGTTTTGTCCACGATATGGGCGCCGCTATGCAGGGCGGGGTAGGAGGGCATGCGGGATTGTTCAGCAATGCCAACGATGTGGCCAAGATCATGCAGATGTACCTGCAGGGCGGCTATTATGGTGGGAAGCGCTATCTAAATTCCCGGACTGTTGAAAAATTCAATAAATGCTATTTCTGCAATCAGAATGTACGCCGGGGTGTTGGTTTTGACAAACCCCAACTTGAAGAACCCGGCCCAACCTGCGGTTGTGTATCCAACAAGAGTTTCGGGCATAGCGGATTTACGGGTACTTTTACCTGGGCAGACCCTGAAACAGGGCTGGTCTACGTCTTCCTGTCGAACCGCACCTATCCCTCTTCCTCCAATACCATGCTGATTCAGAGCGGGCTGCGTTCCCGTATCCAACAGGCTATTTATGATTCCCTTATGAACTAAAACGTATTTATAACGTAAATTAGGCCATATGAAACTCGCTATCGTTTGTTATCCGACCTTTGGAGGAAGTGGCGTTGTGGCCACCGAACTCGGGATCGCCCTGGCACAGAGGGGCCATGAAATTCATTTTGTCACCTATAAGCAACCCGTGCGGCTGGAATTGTTGAGCAACAATATTCACTTTCACGAGGTCTTTGTGCCCGAATACCCCTTGTTCCACTATCAACCCTACGAGCTGGCATTGTCGAGTAAACTGGTGGATACCATCAAAATGTACGATATAGAGGTCCTGCATGTCCATTACGCTATCCCCCACGCCTATGCGGGGTATATGACCAAGAAAATGCTCAAGGAAGAGGGTATTTATATCCCTATGATCACCACCCTCCACGGTACGGATATCACCCTGGTCGGCAACCACCCTTTCTACCGTACTGCCGTGAACTTTAGTATCAACAAATCGGACATGGTTACGGCGGTTTCAGAGAGCCTGAAAAAAGATACCCTGGAATTGTTTGATATTACCAAGGAGGTTCATGTGGTGCCGAACTTTGTCGATAAGCGAAAATACGGCCAGAGTTTTACCGACTGCCAACGTTCCCTTCTGGCAAAAGACGATGAAAAAATTCTTACCCACGTCAGTAATTTCAGGAAAGTGAAACGCATTCCGGATGTCATTGAGGCTTTTTACCGTATTCAGAAGGAAGTCCCGGCCAAACTTATCATGATAGGCGAAGGACCAGAAAAGGAGCACGCAGAGCTGACGGTTGAAAAACTCGGGATCGCCAACCGGGTAATGTTTCTGGGGAACAGCAACGAGATCGACCGGATCCTCTGTTTTTCAGATATTTTCCTCTTGCCCTCAGAAAAGGAAAGCTTCGGGCTGTCCGCCCTGGAAGCCATGATTAACAAGGTGGCCGTAATTTCAAGCAATACCGGGGGTATCCCTGAAGTGAACAGACATGGGGTTACCGGATTTTTGAGTGAAGTGGGTGATGTTGACGATATGGTCAAAAACGCCCTTACCCTTCTCCGGGATGAGAATCTGCTGGAAACCTTTAAGGAACAAGCCTACGAAGTAGCCTGTGAATTCGACATCCACAACATCCTCCCCATGTACGAGGAGATCTATCGCCTCGCCTACAAATGGCGGTATAAGAATGCGTTTGATTGATCCGAATCCTCAGTAAATAAACCCTTTAAGTTACCTGTAAGATAAGCAATCCTGTTATTCGGAGTATAGGAGCACGTACCATTCATCGCTGAGAAAACCTATCTTTTTGTATACGTTCATCCCCTGAAAACAGTACTTTATCGTTACTGTAACAAGCAGCTTTGCTTGCGCAGAAGATTGTCCTTATTAATACTGTATTTGAACTATACTTAGGGGTATTTCATGGAGTTCAGGATGTGCTGTTGAAATTCAATTATATCTTTGAAGTGCCCTAAATCACCTAACATGTTTTGCCGAAAGACCTGTACCTTCCTGGTAGTGTTGATGACTGTTTATAGCAGTTTTGGCCAGGAAGTCCCCCCTGAACTATCTAAGGATTCACTCCCCGAACTCACAAAGAAGGATAGTACCATAACCAGTTTTTGGTTAGCGGGTTTGGGAATAAATATTGTCGATGATTCCTGGAGAGCCCGTCAGGACTATGCTCTGGCCGATATGTGGCACATTGTCCCATACCCGTCCCGATTGAGTTTTGGACGTTATTTCAGAAGTGGTATAGGTGTAGAAGTAATTGGCACGTACAACAAATTCAAAGAGGGGAAAATAGTCGACGGAGACGAGATTTCGGAAGAATCAGATTATTGGGCCATCGATACACGATTGAGTTATGATCTAAACAGATTGGTTGGAGAAACGGGGATTTTTGATCCGTATCTCGGGGCAGGACTGGGCTATACGCAAACGGATGTTCGAAGAAGGACCGCCAACGCAGTAGTCGGATTTCGGCTTTGGTTTTCCGAAAAATGGGGGGCTGATTTAAATACTTCAGGTAAATGGGGGCTCGATAGTGAAAGCACCAACCATATTCAACATGCTGCAGGAGTGGTGTACCGTTTCGGAATGGAGAAGGAGCTCAACAAAAAAGGAGAAGAGAAACTCGCACTGCGGAAAGCCATTCTCGCTGAACAGGAAAGGGTAGCCGATTCGATTCAGGTTGCTCAAGAACTTGCCCGGAAATTGGCACTTGAAGAAGAGCAAAAAAGACAAGAGGCCCTGGCGGCTGAAGAAACTGCCAAAAAGAAGCAGGAGGAAGTCAGGAGGCAAGGTTTGGTTAAACAACTGAGTGAAATCGGGAAGGTAAACTTTGGATTTGATTCCTACAATTTGAACCAGGAATCCAGAGAAATCCTGAATGACATGTCGGGTTTTATGCAGACCAATAGCGAGCTGAAGTTCAGGATTTCCGGACACACTGATTCCAGGGGCCCAGGCCAATACAATCAAAGGCTTTCAGAGAAGCGTGCTCAAAGTGTCTTTGAGTACCTCAGAGAGCAAGGTATTGATGCCAAGCGCTTAGATTTTTCAGGCTTCGGCGAAAGTCAGCTGCTGAACCAATGTGCTGATGGTGTCAGGTGCTCACCAGGAGAACATCGGATAAACCGAAGGACTGAGATCGAAATTACTGACTATTGATACCTCTAAAACAAGTAGTTAGTGCTTAAATACGTAGATTAGTATGCTGTTCCGGGACTTACATTTATTATGGATAGTATCAGGCATATTCAGCTTAGGGTTGATTTATCATCTAGAGTTGAAAGGGTTTTGAACAGATAACCACATAATAATTATTCACTTGGATTTTTTACAATTAGAAAATGAATAAACAGGATTTGATAGAGTTCCCGATAAAAGCAGCATTGGAGGCTGGAAAGGCTATTCTCGAAATTTACGAGGCTTCCGGGGAAATTGAGGTCCTTACCAAGGATGACAATTCTCCCCTTACAAAAGCAGATCAGGCCTCCAATGAGGTAATTAACGCGTATTTGTCGAAAACTCCTTTTCCCATAATAAGCGAAGAGAATAAGCAAACCCCGTATGCCGAACGAAAACTCTGGACATCCTGCTGGATAGTTGACCCCCTGGATGGCACAAAGGAATTCATCAAAAGAAATGGCGAATTCACCGTAAATATTGCACTCTGCAAAAATGGAAAGCCTATTTTTGGAGTGATTTATGTACCCGTCAGCCGCGAACTTTATTATGGCGACACGAGCACTCGACGGGCTTACAAGACGGTGGTAGGAAACGATCATCAACCATCTGGCCCTTTGTTTGACTCCAAGGACCGCATAGGACCCGCTGATAAGCCCACCAAGGTTCTGAGGGTAGTAGGGAGTAGATCCCATATGAACCGGGATACTGAACTCTTTATAAAAGAAATGCAAAGCCAATTTGACGAAATAGAGATCGTTTCAAAGGGGAGCTCCCTTAAGTTTTGTATGGTTGCTGAAGGCAGGGCACATGTATATCCCCGTTTTGCACCGACTATGGAATGGGATACGGCTGCAGGTAGCGCGATCGCCGAAGCGGTAGGCTTGAGTGTGATCAACAGTAATACTGAAGAATCTCTAATGTATAATAAAAAGGATCTTTTGAATCCCTACTTTCTGGTTAGTCTTAAATAATGCAGGATCAGAGTCGCAAAAGACATATCGCTAAAACTCTTACCTGGCGACTGGTAGGTACCCTGGATACTATTCTTATATCCGTGCTTATTACCGGCAGTCCCCTTATAGGATTGAAGATTGGGTTTTCTGAGGTTGTAACTAAAATGGTTCTTTACTATCTCCATGAGCGACTCTGGTTCCGAATTCCCTTGCAGGAAAGTAGGAAACGGCATTTATTTAAGACGTTATCCTGGAGGATGATCGGAACCATAGACACAGTTGTTCTTTCCTGGATTATTTCTGGAAACCCTCTTACGGGTCTGAAAATAGGTTCTGTTGAAGTAGTAACTAAAATGATTCTCTACTATCTGCACGAAAGAGTATGGTATAATATTAACTTTGGCCTGGGATCTAGAAGGAGTAAGCAGGAATTGAAATGAGCAGAAATATTATTCCCCATACCTATCAAGTTGACCGGGAAGCCAGGCGCACTACCAATGGCCATCACTCTTTCCTGGTTTTTTTCACAGGGCTTTCGGGTTCTGGTAAATCCACCCTATGCAACGCCCTTGAGCAAAAGCTCCATAGCGAAGGTGTTAAGACCTATGTGCTTGACGGAGATAACATCCGAAATGGGATCAACAAGAACCTCGGTTTCAGTCCGGAGGACCGTTCGGAGAACATCAGAAGGATTGGGGAGATCGCTAATTTGTTTGTAGATGCCGGGTTGGTTACCCTGGCCGCCTTTGTGGCCCCATACGAAAAAGATAGGAATGCAATACGATCCATCGTTGGCGATGAAAACTATCTTGAAGTATTTGTGAATACCCCCCTTGAGATTTGTGAGCAAAGGGATGTTAAGGGTCTCTACGCAAAGGCCAGAAGGGGGGAAATCGAAAATATGACCGGGATTTCTGCCCCTTACGAAATTCCTCAAAACCCGGATGTCGAGGTACTGCATAATTGGAATCTTGAATTATCCGTTGAAAAGATTTACGAAGTAATTAAGAACAAGTTAAAACTCACGCCATGAGTAAATACTATCTGAATTATCTGGATGAACTGGAGTCTGAAGCAATATACATCCTGCGCGAGGTTTGGGCACAATTTCAGAATCCCGTGATCCTGTTTTCCGGGGGAAAGGATTCCATTGTGTTAACCCATCTCGCCAAAAAAGCATTTCATCCCTGTAAGATTCCCTTTGCCCTTATGCACGTAGATACGGGCCATAACTTCCCAGAGACCATACAGTTTCGAGATAGTTTGATCGAAAATCTTGGCACAAAACTGATCATTGGATCTGTTCAGGAATCCATTGACAAGGGTCGGGTGGCTGAAGAACGAGGGAAAAATGCAACTCGCAATGCATTACAGATTACAACTTTACTGGATGCTATAGAGGATAACCGCGTGGATTGCGCTATTGGAGGAGGGCGCAGGGATGAAGAAAAAGCACGTGCGAAAGAGCGATTTTTTTCCCATCGGGATGATTTCGGCCAGTGGGATCCTAAGAACCAGCGTCCGGAACTTTGGAATATTTTCAATGGAAAATATTTTGAGGGAGAACACTTTCGGGTGTTCCCAATCAGTAACTGGACAGAAATGGACGTCTGGAATTACATTCTAAGGGAGAATATCAAAATCCCATCCCTGTATTTTGCCCATGAGCGAGAGGTAATCTGGAAGAACAATTCCTGGATTCCTTATTCAGAATATCTTATAACCGAAGAAAAGGATTGCATTGTAACCAAAAAGGTTCGTTTCCGAACCCTGGGGGACATAACCATTACAGGAGGAATAGAATCTGAAGCAGATACTTTGGAAAAAATTGTACAGGAAGTGGCGGCGATGCGGCAGACAGAGCGGGGTAATCGAACGGATGATAAACGTTCAGAAACAGCGATGGAAGACCGAAAAAAACAAGGATATTTCTAATTGAGAATCGAGATGGAATTAAATAAAAGCCAGTTATTGCGGTTTACCACCGCCGGAAGTGTGGATGACGGTAAGAGTACCTTAATAGGACGCCTGTTGTACGACTCCAAATCGATTTTTGAAGATCAGTTGGAGGCTGTAGAAAATACAAGCAAACAAAAAGGCCTGGATGGAGTGGACCTCGCATTGTTCACAGATGGTCTGCGGGATGAGCGTGAGCAGGGAATTACAATAGACGTAGCTTACCGCTACTTTACTACCCCAAAGCGTAAATTCATCATAGCGGATACCCCAGGCCACGTCCAATATACCAGAAATATGGTTACCGGGGCTTCAACGGCCAACGCGGCCATTATTCTTGTTGATGCCCGTCACGGGGTCATTGAGCAAACAAAACGACACGCGTTTATCGCTTCTTTGTTGCACATACCCCATGTTATCGTCTGTATCAATAAAATGGATTTGGTGGATTTTCAGGAGCAGGTGTACCAGAATATCCTGGAGCAATTCGAGGAGTTTGCCTCAAAAATGCTTATCCCGGATATTCGTTTCATCCCTATTAGTGCTTTGTTGGGGGACAATGTGGTTAACCGTTCTGAAAATATGGCCTGGTATCAGGGTGCCCCGCTACTGCATACTCTGGAAACGCTGCATATCAGTAGTGATATTAATAAAGTGGATGCCCGTTTTCCGGTTCAAACCGTGCTCAGGCCTCAAAGCAAGGAATTTATCGATTACCGGGGCTATGCAGGCAGGGTGGCCGGTGGCGTCTACAGGCCTGGGGATGAAGTAATCGCATTGCCTTCAGGTTTTACTTCCCGTATCAAGAGTATCGACGGGCCCAATGGGCCGGTCAAGGAAGCATTTGCTCCCATGTCCATAACAATGACTCTTGAGGATGATATCGACGTTAGCCGGGGGGATATGATTGTGCGTTCCAATAATCAGCCAAGAGTCACTCAGGATATAGAGGTAATGCTGTGCTGGCTCAATAATAAATCTGCTCAGCCAAAGGCAAAGTATACCATTATCCACAATTCTAATGAGCAGAAGGCGATGATAAAAGAGATAATTCATAAAATAGATATCCATACGCTTAATCGCAAGCCAGAGGACAAAGATTTGAACATGAATGATATCAGTAAGGTTAGAATCCGTACCACCCAGCCCCTGATGGTAGATTCTTACCGGGATAACAGGACCACAGGCAGTATAATTCTCGTAGATAACAACACCAATGAAACGGTAGCGGCGGGAATGATCCTCTAGAAGGGGTCATATGATCACGGGCTGAGAATTGTGTGCAATTCTCTGTACATTATCATCTTCGCCCTGACCAATCACTGATTTCCTTTGCAAAATTCAAATTAGTGAATTTAGGCAAGTCCTTTTAAAGCCATTTTCATTTCAAGCTTCAAAAACATCGGAAATTAATGCACGTTATGGATGTTACTCAAGGAAGTGCCTCTTAGCGCTTATATTCGCATAGCCGTTATTCATAATAGACCTTAAATGGATGACCAAATCATATTGAATTCCAGATGACAGTTAAGCAATTCATTTACAGGACCCCTTTAGCCAAATTCGCAAAGGATGTGGAGGCTCAGATACATAATCTTGTCATTAATAGTCAACAGACTCAATGGAATGGCAACAGGACTGTGTATTGCTTATCCCCCTATAAAACAGGAACGACCTTCCTGGCAAGTTCCTTTGATGAGGGGATTGCCTGCCATGAACCTTATCATTACGTTACCTTAAAGATGTTTGAAAAGGATTTTAACAAATTCCTTATTAAGAGAATGAATAAACTGAATCTGAAGCTGGAATGTTCAGGATTTTGGGCTATGTACATCGATGAATTAGCCGGACATGAGGTGGCACGTGATCTGGACTATCTCTGCATCCTGAGGGAACCGTCTTCATGGATCACCTCTGCAGTCAATTTCTGGAACCGCCCATACACCCACAGGATGTTCTTTGAATATGAAAATGAACTAGTCTGGAAGCCAAAGGTGGGGGTGGATATTCGCGAAATCTTTAATTCAGAAGGGCAGGTGAATCAGCAGATGATAGACAAGCTCATTCAATTCTACTTTGACTTTACTGAAAACACGCAAAAACTGAAGAACGTACATTATATACGCTTAAAGGATTTAAAAGACAATATGGATAAAATTGGAGAATTAATTGGCGCAAAACCTAATATGTCCAAGAGTTGGATGCGTAAAGCAAAAGAACAAAACTTCGTATATAAGGATGTAGAATTGGATCAGAAATACAATGAGCTTATTTCCAATTTTAAGCTATTGAATGAATAGAGGATTGATCATCTGATGTCATAGGTTATGAAAAGTATACATTTATCCGTGACCACCAGACCCTAGATCGTTAATTGATATATATAGCTTTTAGAGCAAATCTTCTATAAAATTGTGCTTAGCTTTTTTATTCCCCTCTGAATATAGGTGTTACCATGTATCA
>Ga0272441_10006458_pt1 | contig 19617 bp, 14 predicted proteins | sample SSMProp6N_FD_193582 | JGI IMG/M metagenome (GOLD analysis project Ga0272441, IMG submission 193582) | Marine sediment archaeal communities from Little Sippewissett salt marsh, Falmouth, MA, United States - SSM-Prop-6N | ecosystem: Environmental > Aquatic > Marine > Wetlands > Sediment ... | reverse complement strand
CACCATCCGGCGATCTATATCATTGATTGGGGGCCATTTCCTGATAGCTCCCTCGGGAACCGCTCGGGGACCGCCCTTGAGGGCAAGCCTGCCGGCTGGCGCTGTCGTGTCGATGGCCATGTGACCGTCCTTTCGCGGGTACCTCCGGCTCCACTGATACGATACAGCCGCCATGCGCCGGAGGCTAGAGAAGAGTCTTGCTAAAGCGGGTACTGTCTTGTATTCTGGATTAACCATGTCCAAGCGGCGATCCGGTGCAAAGCGCGCTGCCAGAAGCTCAGCCCCAGCGTGGGCCCGGGACCTGACCGGTTGCGTGTCGTCGATGCCGGAACTCGTCAGGCTCGAGACCATCACAATGGGAGAGATCTGGGGAGAGCAGTACCACTCCACCCGAACGCACGAGCTCGTTCACGTCCAGCAGGGCACTGCCCGGCTGCGCCTGCAGTCGAAACGCAAGGCATTTGACGTCGGCCCGGGCGATACGTTCATCATACCCGAGGGCACCAGGCACCGGGACGAGACCGAAGGCGAGAAGCCTTACCGGGTGATCCTGGGCTTCTTCACCTGGCCCGGGGCGGACAGCCTCATCAAGAGGATCGCCCCAAGGCCGCTGTTGGGCGCGTCGGTCGGGGTGCAGTCTCACGTGCGGAGGATGATGAGGGAACTGGAGATCGAGCACCAGAGCGAAGGACACGACGCGATGGAGCGCATCGATCTGGCGCTGCTGGAAGTGCTGCTCGAACTGCTGCGCCATTCAGTGCATGAGCGTCCCAAAGTGACTGGAGCGGCGAGCAAGGTTGCCGAGCGCAGGCGTAAGCGTCTCGCTGCTGCCGTCCACGATCACCTCGAGGAGCACCTGGCGGAAAACCAGAGCCTCGATCAGCTTGCCGGGCTTTTCGACGTCAGTACATTCTATCTCTCACGGACCTACTCGAAGGAGTTTGGCATCTCCATCACCGACCATCTTGCCATGATCCGGGCGGATCGGGCCAAGAGGCTTCTGGCCGGGGGGGAGCTCTCGATCAAGGAGATCGCCAGGGCCGTCGGCTACTCAAGCGGCAACTACTTCGCCAAGGTCTTCCGCCGTGTCTGCGGCGTCTCGCCGAGCGAGTATCAGTCGAGCCTGCCGGGACGCTGAACGGCTCAGACTGAAGGGCTCTGGCCTGGAGCTTCGCCAGGTGCTTCCGCCGCGGCCAGTGGCGCGATGAAAGAAGAAGCCGTGGCTGGCTGCGTATGCTAGGCATGCCGTGCCAGAGAACGGGGTTCCTCTTCCTGAGGTTCTATGCTGGAAACGCTCGTATGGCCGGGGTATTAACTGATGAGCGTAGGTGGGGAGCTGCCCCAAGTCGCCAGCGGGCGGCTCCACGGCAGGTCTGCCTTCATGGAGAGTGCCGCAGGCGCGCGACTGACGTTCCTGGCGGGAGGGGACCATGCGAATGCGGTGGGTTTCAGGTATTGCTCTCATGGCGTGTGTCGCTTTGGTGGTGAGCGCGGGGCGATGCGGCGCGCAATCCGGCGATGGCCTGCCGCAGGGCGTGAAGGCGGTATGGGATTTGGCCAAGGCGTATCGCGAGACGACCACCACGCGCGAGCGCATCTGCATCAACGGCCTGTGGCGCTGGCAGCCGGCCGGTAGCGCCACCGCTCAGGTACCGACGGGGCGGTGGGGCCACTTCAAGGTGCCGGGCTGCTGGCCAGGCATCACCAACTACATGCAGAAGGACTGCCAGACGCTTCACGCGCATCCCGGCTGGAGGAACCAGAGGCTGCGCGATGTCACCATGGCTTGGTATCAGCGGGAGATCACCATCCCCCAGCGGTGGGCCGGGCGCCGCATCACGGTGCACGCAGAGTACGTCAACTCCTACGCCGCCGTCTACGTCGACGGCCGGAAGGCGGGCGAGATCCGCTTCCCGTCTGGCGACGCGGATATAACATCTGCCTGTCGGCCGGGAGCCAGGCATGTGCTCTCGATCTTCACCATCGCCATGCCGCTCAAGGGTGTTATGCTGTCTTACAACGACACCGCGTCCGCCCGGAAGGTGAAGGGCTCAGTGGCCCGGAGGGGTCTCTGCGGCGACGTCTTCCTGGTGAGCACACCGGCCAAGACCCGGATAGAGGATGTCAAGATCGACACGTCCGTCCGCAAGTGGGAGATCACTCTGAGCGCGGCCTTGGCCGGCCTGGAGCCGGGACGGAGATACCGCGTCCGCGCCCAGATCAAGGAGAAGGGCCGCACGGTCAAGCAGCTTTCCAGCAAGCGGTTTGGAGAGGCGGATCTCCGCGACGGCCGCCTGACCTTCAGCCAGCCGTGGAAGCCGGCCAAGCTCTGGGACGTGCACACGCCCGGGAACACCTGCGAGCTGCTTCTCTCTGTCGAGGACGCCAACGGCAGGGAGCTGGACGCGTGCCATCCCGTACGTTTCGGCTTCCGCGAGCTCTGGATCGACGGGCGCGATTTCATCCTCAACGGCACGCGCATCTTCTGCTCCGCAGTGCCGCTGGACAACGCCCAGGTGGGCGCCTTCCTGGCGAACTACGGGGCCGCGAAGGAGAGCATGCTGCGGCTGCAGTCCTTCGGCATCAACATGGTCTACACGCACAACTACGGATGCCAGCCAGGATCGCACCTGGGTTTCGAGGAGATACTCAGGGCCGCAGACGACGTCGGCATGCTCGTCTCCTTCTCCCAGCCGCACTTCGGGCACTACGATTGGAAGGCGCCCGACGCCGACGAGGTCAACGGATACCGTGGCCACGCGGAGTTCTACGTCCGCGCGGCCCAGAATCACCCGTCGGTCGTGATGTACTCCATGAGCCACAACGCTACCGGCTATGCCGAGGACATGAACCCGGATTTGATCGACGGCCTCTACGACAAGCGCAGCCAGTGGGCCATGAACAACGTCAGGCGCGCGCTGCGCGCGGAGGCGATCGTCAAGCGCCTGGACCCGTCCCGCATCGTCTACCACCACTCGTCGGGCAACCTGGGCTCGATGCACACGAGCAATTTCTACCCGAACTTCGCCCCGGTACAGGAGCTCTCCGACTGGTTCGAGCATTGGTCCACGAAGGGCGTGAAGCCCGTCTTCATGTGCGAGTACGGCGGGCCGTTTGCCTGGGACTGGTCTATGTACCGCGGCTGGTATGAAGGCAAGCGAACGTTCGGGAGCGCCAAGGTGCCGTGGGAGTTCTGCCTGGCGGAATGGAACGCTCAGTTCTTCGGGGACAGCGCCTTCGAGATCAGCGAGCGGGAGAAGGCCAACCTGCGCTGGGAGGCGAAGCAGTTCCGCGCCGGCAGGCTCTGGCATCGCTGGGACTATCCCACGTCGCTGGGCTCGAGGGACTTCGACGAGCGCCACCCGGTCTTCGCGAAGTACATCACCGACAACTGGCGCGCCTTCCGCACCTGGGGGGTCTCGGCCAACTCGCCGTGGATACACGGGGTCTTCTGGCAGATGCGAGAGGGGCTCGACAGGAACCGCAGGAAGGAGATCGCGGTCGACTGGGAGCGCCTGCAGCGGCCCGGCTTCAGCCCGGATTACATCGAGCAGCGCTACGAGCGGATGGACCTGGCCTACGAGCGCTCGGACTGGGTCGCCACCGATTCGGCGAAGGCCCTGATCCGGAACAACTTGCCCCTCCTGGCCTACATCGCGGGCAAGCCGTCGTGTTTCACGAGCAAGGACCACAACTACCTTCCCGGTGAGACGGTGGAGAAGCAGATCATCGTCATCAATAACTCGCGCGAGACGGAGACCTGCGATTGCACCTGGTCGTTCTCCCTGCCGCGGGCCCTCACGGGCAGCAGGAAGATCAGCGTCGAAGCCGGTCGCATAGAGCGGATCCCGCTGAAGCTCGCGCTGCCGGCGACGCTGCGTTCGGGCGAGCACAAGCTGACGATGAAGGCCAGGTTCGCCGGCGGCGAGACGCAGGAGGACTCATTCTCGGTCCATGTGATATCCAGAGGGCCCACCCCGAGAGTCTCCGCGAGGATTGCGCTCTTCGACCCCCAGGGCGACACGCGCAAGCTGCTGGGCGGCATGGGGGTGCGCGCCACGCCCGTTAAGGCTGACGCGGACCTGTCGACCTACGATCTCCTCGTTGTCGGCCGGAAGGCCCTCGCCGTGGACGGCCCGGCGCCCGACATCGGCCGCGTGCGCGACGGCCTGAAGGTCCTCGTCTTCGAGCAGACATCGGACGTTCTCGAGAAGCGCTTGGGTTTCCGAGTGCAGGAGTACGGCCTGCGCCGGGTCTTCAAACGAGTTCCCGATCACCCGGTCCTGGCGGGGCTCGACCCCGGCAACCTGCGCGACTGGCGCGGCGAGGCGACGACGGTGCCGCCGCGGCTGAAGTACGAGACGCGGTCCGGTTACGGCCCCACGGTCACGCGGTGCGGCATCAAGGTGACTCGGGCGTGGCGCTGTGGCTGCCGCGGGAACGTGGCCTCCGTGCTCATCGAGAAGCCGGCGCGGGGCGACTTCCTGCCCATCGTCGACGGGGGCTTCGGCCTGCAGTACAGCCCGCTGATCGAGTACCGCGAGGGCAAGGGTGCGCTGCTGCTCTGCCAGATGGACGTGACCGGCCGCACGGATGCCGATCCGGCGGCGGCGCGCCTGGTGGGCAACATGCTCACTTATCTGCGCGCCTTCAAGCCGTCTCCAAGACGGAAGGTTTTGTATGCCGGCGAGGCCGCCGGCAGGGCTCACCTCGAGGCGGCGGGCCTGGCCCCGGGTCGGTACGTGGGCGGCCGGCTGACGGGAGAGCAAGTCCTTGTGGTCGGGCCCGGCGGCGGGGCGCGGCTGGCCGCCCACCGGAGCTCCATCGCCGCGTGGCTCAAGCAGGGGGGGCATGTTCTGGCGGTCGGGCTCGATGAGCGAGAGGCCGGCACCTTCCTGCCCTTTGGCGTCAAGACGAAGCAGGCGGAGCACATCGCCGCCTGTTTCGAACCAGCGGCGGCAACGTCTCTGCTGGCGGGCGTCGGCCCGGCGGACGTCCACAACCGCGACCCGCGAGCGTTGCCGCTCGTCACAGGGGGGGCTGCTCCATCGGGTAACGGCGTGCTCGCCGTCGCCAGGGATTCCAGGGCGGTCTTCTGCCAGCTCGCGCCCTGGCGCTTCGATCCCGGCAAGACCATGAACATCAAGAGGACATTCCGGCGGACGAGCTTCCTGGTGACCCGCCTGCTGGGCAACATGGGGGCGGGCGGCGAGACGCCGCTCCTCGGGCGCTTCTCGGGGCTCGCCGAGGACGAAGCCGCGGCGAGGGCCTCTCTTCTGAAGAACGGGGATTTCGGCTCGGACGCCGACGGGGACGGCTTGGCCGACGGCTGGTGGACCGAGGCGACCGGCGAAGCTTCCTTCACGCGCGAGAAGGCGGGGCGCGACTGGTGCCAGCGCATGACCTGCACCGCGCTCGGGCGCGACCGGCGGGGGCATGTCATGCTCGCCCAGCACGACGTGCCGGTGAAGAAGGACCAGTGGTACCTCATCTCGCTCCGCGCGAAATCCGAGCATCTGAAGGGGGCGAGCGTCAATATCACGATCCAGAACACCCGGAACTGGCGGCCGCTCTTGCCGTACCAGCGCTTCTCGCCGACGGAGGAGTGGAAGCGGTACACCTTCAAGGTGGCGTCGAACGGCACGGCCGACTCGCGAACGCGCTTTCAGCTCTGGCACAGCAGCACCGGCACGGTATGGTTCTCGAACGTGCGCCTGGAGCCGTGCGAGCCGGGCTCGGGCGGGCGGTGGCTGAGGGGCTTCTATCTGGACACGCCGGTGGAGTGGGACGATCCCTACCGGTTCTTCCGCTGGTAGACGCCGCGAGGCTGTCCCGTAGTGCAGAGGTCCCGTCCGTCCTGCCGCATAGCGAGTCTGCGCGGGTGCCGCGGCGATCGGCCGGCTCTTCGTCGAACGTGCCTTCAGTCTTCGATGTCTTCCTGGCGGCGCCTGCAGGCGGGGTCTGCCGGCCCCCGGCTCGACTCATCTGCCGGTGAGGGCCTCGGAGCCCGAGACCACGTCGAGGAGTTCAGACGTGATCTCGTTCTGTCTCTGGATGCGTGACTGCAGCCTCAGCTCATCGAGGGTGTCGTCGATGTTGCTCTTCGCCGCTTCCATCGACTGCAGACGCATGCCGTGCTCGCCGGCCAGGCTCTCGGTCATGGCGCGGAAGAGCGAAATGAAGGTGTATTCACTGACGAGCTCGTGCAGCAGGACCAGCCTCGACAGAGCCAGATGCGGTCGCGACCGCCACCCGGCGTCGGCGCGCCGCCACTGCGACAAATCTATCGGCAGCACGCGCTCGAAGGCCGGCTCGATTCTTCCGGGCGAGAGATACCGCGCATGCAGCAGATAAAGCTGACCGAACGCAGCCTTCTCGTGCAGGCTCAGGACGGTCCTCGCCACCGCGTGGATCACGATGTCGTCGCCGTCGGGGGATGTCGTCGACGGGAGCTCGGCAATGATCCTGAGCTCTTCGCGACGGATTAGCGCGGGGCCGCGACGGCCGACCACGATGAATCCAGGTTCGCTCAGCTGGCGCGCGTGCTCGGCGGCCGCCTCCGCGACGACCTCGTTGAACCTGCCGCACAGGCCCTGTTCCGAGAAGAAGACGAGTATCGCGGGCCCGCCTAGCTCCTCGTCGGGGAGCGCGATCTCGCGGCCGTAGAGGCAGTCCTCGATCGCGCGTCCCACCGTGTCTGCGTAGGCGCGAAGGCCCGACAGGCGTTCCTCGGCCCGCCGCAGGTACGTCGCCGCCAGCGACCTCATCGAGTGGATGACGTCGCGCAGGCCGTCGATCGTGGCGATCTGTCTCTCAATCTGCTGCTGGCTCGGCATCCTGCTTTCCGTCCCTCGCGCCGCCCGCGGGAGCGTCGTCCGGTGAGATCTCCTTCTGAATGGCGAACTCGTCCGCCACGGACTCGACGTCGGCCGCAAGGGCGTCCCACTCCTCGTCGGTGAGATTGCCCCCATCGCCGATTTTGGCGAGCGTCTGCTCCAGGCCCGGATTGGCCCTTCCGCGGAGCGCCTTGGCGAAAGCCATCACGCGTTCAACCGGCACACGGTCTATCTGCCCCCGATCCACCGCCAAGAGCAGCATGACCTCCTCGGCGGCCGTCATCGGATCGAGCCGCGGCTGCTTCAGCACCTCGCGGATGCGGCGTCCGCGCTCGATTCTCTGCTGGGTCTTCTCCTCGACGGTGGCGCCGAAGCGGGTGAAGATCTCGAGCTCCGCGAACTGGGCGTACTCCAGCCGGAGCTGCTTCGCCACCGCGCGAATCGCGGGCAGCTGTGTCTTGCCCCCCACACGGGACACGGATTTACCAACGTGGATCGCCGGCTTGACGCCCTTGTAGAAGAGGTCAGGGTCCAGGAGTATCTGCCCGTCCGTGATCGATATGAGGTTGGTCGGAATGTAGGCGGATATGTTTTTGGCCTGCGTTTCGACGATAGGGATCGAGGTGAGCGATCCGCCCCCGGCCTTGTCGCTCAAGTGCGTCGCCCGTTCCAGAAGCCGCGAGTGGATGAAGAAGATGTCTCCGGGAAAGGCTTCTCGCCCGGGCGGACGCCTCAGGAGGAGCGATATCTCGCGGTAGCTGCGCGCATGGCGAGTGAGGTCGTCATAGACGACGAGCACATCGCGGCCCTGTTCCATGAAGTGCTCGCCCATTGTCGTGGCCGCGTACGGCGCGAGGAACTGCAGGCCGGGCGAGTCGTCGGCATCGGCCGAGACGATGATGGTGCGCCTCAGCGAGCCGTTCCTGCGGAGCGATTCGGCGACGCGCTTGACGGTCGAGACCTTCTGCCCGATGGCGACGTAGATGCAGATGATATCCGTGTCGCGCTGGCTGAGGATAGCGTCTACCGCAATGGCGGTCTTGCCCGTGGCACGGTCGCCGACTATCAGCTCGCGCTGCCCACGTCCTATCGGGATTAGGGCGTCGACGGCGGTCAGCCCCGTGACGAGCTGTTCCACCACGGGCGCCCGATCCAGAATGGGCGCGGCCTCCTTCTCGACCGGGTCCGACCGGTCGCACTCGATCGCGCCCTCGCCATCGAGAGGACGGCCGAGGGCATCGACGACTCTCCCCAGGAGCGCCTCACCGACCGGCACAACCGCTACCCGACCCGTCGACCTGACCGGGTCGCCGGCCGAGAGCGCCGTGTCGTCCCCGAGAAGCACGCAGCCGATGCTCTCGGGGTCGAGATTGAAAACGAGGCCGCGGACGCCCCCGGGGAAGATGAGGATCTCGTTGAAGCGCGCCTCGGGAAGGCCCGTTATCGTGGCGACGCCGTCGGCCACGTCGGCGATGGTCCCGACCTGGTCGACCCGGCCGGGAGCCGATCCGTCGCCGAGCGTTCCAGTCAGCCCCCCGAGCCAGGCCGCCACGCCTTCGGCCAGCCGCGGCTCGACGTCTAGCGTCGATCCCGCGGCCCCGATCAGTTCCTCGGTGGCTTTCGCCGTGAGTGGGTCCTCTGCCATGCTGCTCCCGCGCCGGGTCTCAGCTCGCCGCCTGTTTCCTGAGCGCCTCGTCGATGACCCCGCGCCAGTGCGCCTCGAGGTTGAGGTGCCCGATGGTCACCTCGAGGCCTGCCACGAGGGTCGCGTCCTCCTCCACCGCCAGTTCCACGTCGGCGACGCCCAGCCTGGCGGTCAGGACCTCCTTCAGCTTCGCTTGCGCCCCGGCGTCGAGGGCACCCGCCGCGCGCACGCCGGCCCTGCCACCTGTCTCCGTCAGTGACTTGACGGCGCCGGCCAGCTCCTCATCCGACAGCCCGTCGAGCAGCTCGCGGACGCGGTCGATCCCGCGCTCTACCAGAACTCCGGACAGGTCGCCCACCACCGAGGACGCCACGCTCACGATGGTGTCGCGCAGCTCGTCGGTCACCTTGCCCAGCAGCTCGTCGCGCTCCTGGTCCATGATGCGGCGGAAGCGCTCGAGGCGTTCGCGCCCCTGTTCCTCGGCGACCTTGAGAAGGTCCTGCCGCGTCTGGTCGGCCTTGGTGCGCGCTTCGGTGAGCACGCGGTCACGCTTTTGCTCGAGTTCGGCGACAAGCTTCTCAGCCTCTTCGCGCGCGGCGAGGGCCTCCTCGCGTTTCTTCTCGGCGTCGCGGCGGTCCGCCTGCATCTCGTCGCGGCGCGCCTTCATGATCCTGCCCACGGGCCTGTAGAGCAGGTAGTACAGGATCACCACGAAGAGCAGGAAGTTGACGATCTGGCCTACGTAGGTCCAAACGCTCACGTGACGCGACCTCCCTAGACGGACTTCCCCCGCGGCCGGCTTACTGAGCCGCCTCCACCGCCTTCTCGAAGAGCGGGCCGATCTTGAAAAGCAGCAGCATCGAGACCAGCAGGCAGTAGATCGCCGTCGACTCGATCATCGCGAGGCTCACGAAGAGCGTCCGCGTGATCGTTCCGGCTAGATCAGGCTGCCTCGCCATCGACTCCAGGGCCGATGCCGCGACCCGGGCCTCGCCGATGGCCGGGCCGATCGACCCGACCGCAATCGTCGCTCCCGCAACGATCATCGCCACCATTTCCATAGTCATTGGGCAGTCTCCTTCGCCTCGTGCTTCTCTGACACCTTCACCGCGCCGCCGATGTAGACGATCGTCAGCACCGCGAAGATGTACGCCTGTATGGTCCCCGTGATCAGGCTCAGGAACATGAGCGGCAGCGGCAGGAAGAACGGCACCAGAGCCAGGATCACTCCGAAGAGGATCTCGCCGCTGAGCATGTTGCCGAAGAGGCGAACCGCCAGCGCGAGCGTCCTCGACACGTCCGAGATGACGTTGAAGGGCAGCATGATGAAGACGGGCTTGACGTAGGTCTTGAGGTAGCTCACGGTGCCGGTCATGGCGACGCCGTAGAACGGCACCGCCAGGAAGACCACCGTCGAGAGCGCCGCCGTCGTCGTGATATCGGCCGTCGGCGGCTTGAGCCCCGGAACCAGCGAGGAGACCAGCGAAGTCAGGTTCGCCGCCAGGATGAAGATGAAGAGCGACGCCACGAGCGGTATGAACGGCTCAGGCGGGCGACCGACTATGCCCCTGATCTCGGCGCCGAGCCAGTCGAGCATGCCCTCGACGACCTGCTGCAATCTTCCGGGGGTCCTGACGCGCAGGTTCGCCCTGACCACGGCCGCGAGCGCGATGACCACGCCCATCACGCACCACGTGACCACGATGATGCGCGAGACCGGAATCGGCCCCAGCGTGAAGAGCACCATGTCCTCTACAGGATTCGGCATCGTCCCGCCACCTACCCCGTCGGGGCCTGCGTTTTAGCACCGCCCATCTCTGCGATCTCTCTGCGCGCCCTGGCCACCAGGAGCACGCGCGCGATCACGAAGCCCGCCATGTAGCCGATCACCGGGGCCAGGCCCAACCAGAGGGCCGGCACCAGCACGATCGCGAAGAGCGCCGCTCGCGAGAGCGCCAGCACGGCGAAGCGCGCGCCCCAGGATTTTCGGGTCGACACTCCCTCGACCGACATGCGCAGTATCGAGAAATACGCCCACCCTACCGCGCATCCGGCGAGGGCGAATCCGGCCGCTAGGGCTATGGCCTTCGCGGACATCCCGAGCGCCTCACGCCTCCTTCGTCACCGACCGCCAGGCATTGTAGCAGCCCATGCAGAGCCCGAACGCCATGAGCGACACCGTCCAGACATAGCCTGTCCCGTGCCTCCGGTCGATCCACTGCCCCAGCAGCACTCCGACCAGCATCGGCAGCACGACGCTCCAGCCGACTACGCCGATGAGCCCAACGTACATCCAGAACGAGTCGCCCTTCTCCTTCTTGCCGCGTTCGATGCGCGCGCTCTGGCGCGCAATCTGCACCTCGAACTCGTCCTCGAGCTCGTCGCCGTTACTTGGCGCGCACATCCTCGTACTCCAAGAGCCGCCGCCACGCGGCGACCTGCATCTGGTAGAGTGACCGCGACGACCGGTACGACCGTCCCGAGCGCTCCACGCGTGCGCGGTGGACCTCGTCGCGCAGGCCGGCGAGGTCCTCGCTCACGTGAGCGCCCCGAACGGCCACCTGTACCTCGTCGCCCCTCACACGGAGCACCCCGTGCCGCACGGCCGCGTAGGCCTCGCGCTCGCGCCCGCCGTGCTCGTAGCGGTACACGAGAACCGACGGCACCACCGTCGTCAGGTAGCTCTCATGCCCCGGAAGGATGCCGAAGCGTCCCGACGGATCCTCGGCCTGGACGAAGGTGACCTCCCGGTCGACCATCAGCTCCGTGGGAGTCGTCAGCCTCAGCCTCACGCGTCGCTCCCGCTGCCGGGCGCCCGGTCGATGGCGCCGATCATGTAGAAGTCCGATTCCGGCCTCTCGTCGTGCTTGCCGTCGAGTATCTCCCTGCACCCGCGGAGCGTCTCGGCGACGGGAACCGTGGCGCCCTTCATCCCCGTGAAGTGCTCCGTCGTGTGGAAGGGCTGGGTCAGGAACCGCATGAGACGCCTGGCACGCTCGACCGTTGTACGGTCGGACTCGCTCAGCTCCTCGATGCCCAGCATCGAGATAATGTCCTTCAGGTCCTCGTACTGCCCGATCACGGCTCTGACCTCGTCGGCCAGCCGCACGTGCTCCTCCCCGACAATGAGCGGGTCGAGCATCTTCGAGCTCGACCGCAGCTGGTCCACCGCCGGGTAGAGTCCCTGGGCGGCCATGTCGCGAGAGAGAACCAGGCTGGCGTCTAGGTGCTGGAAGACGTGCGCGACCGCCGGGTCGGTCAGGTCGTCGGCGGGGACGTAGACGGCCTGCACCGACGTGATCGTCCCGTGATCGGTCGAGCCGATGCGCTCCTGCAGATCGCCGATGTCCGATGCCAGTGTCGGCTGGTATCCCACGGCCGAGGGCATTCGTCCCAGCAGGCCCGAAACCTCCATCCCCGCCTGGACGAAGCGGTAGACGTTGTCCATGAAGAGCAGCACGTCCCGCTGCATCTCGTCGCGGAAATGCTCGGCGATGGTGAGCGCCGTCTGCCCGACCCTGAAGCGCGCCCCAGGCGACTCGTTCATCTGGCCGAAGACGAGGACCGAGCTTTTCAGCACGCCCGAGTCCGACATCTCGTTCCAGAGATCGAGCCCCTCGCGCGAGCGCTCGCCGATGCCGGCGAAGACGCTCATCCCCTGGTGCTCGGTGAGCGTGTTGTTGATGAGCTCCATGATGAGGACGGTCTTGCCGACGCCCGCGCCGCCGAACATCCCGGCCTTCCCGCCGACGCTGAGCGGCGCAAGCAGGTCGATGATCTTGATGCCGGTCTCGAATACCTCTTCCGAGGCGCTCTGGGCCCGGTAGTCGGGGGCGGGGCGGTGAATCGGGCGCCGGGGGGTCCCCTCGGGCAGCGAGTCGACGTCGAGCGGCCTCCCGACGACGTTAAGCATGTGCCCCAGGACGTCCTCGCCGACCGGTGCCATCACCGGAGCGCCCGAGGCACGCACGCTCATGCCGCGCTTCATGCCCTCGGTGAAGGCGAGCGCCACGGTCCGGACCGTGCGGCCATCGAGGTGCTGCTGCACCTCGAGGGGTACCTCCCGTCCGTCGTCCATCTGGACGTAGATGGCGTCGAGCAGCCCTGGCAACTCGCCCCCGAAGCGCACGTCCACCACCGACCCTCGAAGGCCGTGGACTATGCCGTCGGCGACGGCGGCCGGGGTACTCTCTACAGCGCTGCTACCCTCGCTCATGGAGGCCCTTCGCCTGAGATTTCCCGTATGCGCCTGCGGATGCCGCAACACCGCAGATTCAGCGGCATTCTCCACCACCTCAGCGTTCCAGTCAAGCGCAGTCTGCAGGAGATCGACCCGCAACCGTCACACATGTGCTCGTGCGGCCCTGCCAGGGAGGCCGAATACGCCCTGCTTTTCCACGGGGCCGGTCTCCGTCACCGGGGCGGGGGCAGACTGGAGGCACTCAGGAGGTCGGCCCAGCAACAGCTGATGACGGGAGCGCCACGGGAATGCTCTCGACCGCCTGATGCAGGGCGTCCAGGTCCTTGAGGAATCCGTCGCGCTCCTCCGCGCTGAACTCCACGGAAAGCTCGCGGTAGTACTCGATCCCGTCCAGGAGGCCCGTCCTGAACCCGTTGAAGTAGTCGGGTGCGCGGCTCAAGAGGCCGAGCCGGGCTCTCTCGATCTCAGCGCGCAGGAACTCCACGTTGATCGTCAACTCCCGAATGAACATGTGCGGCCGATCGGAGCTCATCGGCAAGGGGGGGCCCCCGTAGATATGGGAGATCATCTCCTCCAGCGCGGCGACCTTCGAGAAGTCCGCGATACCGAGGCCGGGACAGGCGGCGGGAGTGGCTTTCGGGTCGATGCCATGCTTCAAGGTCACACACCCGGCCAAGTCGTGGCAGACGCAGGACTTACCCAGCACCCTCTCTATGAGCGGCGCGATCTCTTCCTCGGGAGCCCCTTCCTCGGCGAGCATCTTCAGCTTGCGCTTCACATAGCCCCGGGACGCAACGCATATGGGCACTTCGGTGAGTGCGCGATCGAGAGCCAGGTACTCCTTCGGACAGGGGCTGCCCGGCCTCCCCTCCCCGATGCGCCGGACCCGTGCCTCCTCCGACGCCGAGGTGCGCAGGTCCCAGTAGGGGATGTTGAGAGGCGAGCATTCGCTGAGGAACACGTCCTGCTCCGTGGCCGCTGAGAGCTTCTCCAGAAGCTCATCATCGACGTTGGTGACTTCCGGCACCAGCAGGAAGGGCGTGGCCCACCCGGTGCCGTTAAGCCCGAAGCGCTCCAGCAGGAACTCTTTCTCCCCGGCCGTGCCGATGCCGCCCTGCACGGTGATGCGCACTTCGTGAGGTTTGGCGACGCACGGCCGGCCGGCCGTGGCAAGCGCCCCCGCGTAGACGCCGTGGAGCCTGTCCACGAGCTCTGCCCGCTCCTCCTTGAACTTTTCCAGGACCGGCCCCAGCAGTTGGCCCGCGGAGGGGAAGGCGTGCCCCCCGCAGTTCAGGCCGGATTCGATTCGGTGCTCGGATACCCACAGGGCTCGCTTGGCGAGGAATCTGCCCTGCACCATCGCCGAGCGGTAGTCGCTCACTTTCAGGATGATGCGCTTCCGGAGCACCCCCTCCCCATCGGGGAGGAAATCCTCGAACTGGGCCATGTAGCCGAAGAGCCGCGGGTTCATGCCCGCCGACAGGACGACGGAACTCTCAAGGTCGCTCTCTGCAAAGCCGCGTAGAGCCGCCATGGCATCGGCGTACTCCGGCTGGAGCTTCTTGCCGCCGCGGTAGGCATCCCGGTCCAGCTTCGTCATTATGTTCACATCGATACTGCCCGGGACGGCCTGGTGGCGGAGTTCCTCCTGCATCCGCGCCTTCGCCGCCGGGTCGGAGACGGCAAGCATCTCGACGTAGTCCCGCTTGAGCTTCGTCTCGGGGAGCATCTCGTAGTAGCGGGTGATTTCGCTGCCCGGCTCGAACGGCGACTCCTGTAGAGCACGGACCTGGCGATCAACCAGGCGGCCGAGGAGATTGAGGTAAGCCGTGATCCGGCGGGCTCGGGCGTCCTCGTCCCGATCCGCGATCTCCTCGTACGGCTCGCCCTCTCTCTCGGAATGGAACTTCCGCATCTGCTCGATGAGGACGTCGTCCACCAGCGAGACCACCGAGGAGATGCCATACTTGGCCACTCGCAACGGCGTGTCGATGCTGAAGCCGGTGCCCATCACCGGGATGTGAAAGGTGTGGACGCTCCCGGAACGTTTTAACATGTTCCGTCTTCTCGTTCCCTGGTGTAGAGGCTCGTACGCGTTTCCACAGGCCGCGGGACTACTGCGCGCAAGCCATATTGTACCACCGCGCGACGCGCGTGGCAAGCAAAGAAGATGGATACTACTGGGCCGGTGTCGGCACCGCGGATCATGATCGCCCCAATTGGCGGGCGTGAGTCCCGTTGCTGTGGGCAGCTCCAGACGCACCATCGCGGCAGAGGCGCAGCAGTCTCCCGAAATGCCCGGGTTTGACGGTCTGCCGCTGGGCCTGTCTTGCCGGAAACGAAGTTTCCCAACTCGGATCCGGGCCGCCTCCCTTGCCTCTCACGCCCCGAAGGTTGTAAAATGGCGAGCGAGAAATCGCCCGCGACGGCGATTTTTCTGAACCCGCACGCCGCCTCGCTGCAGCTACGAATACACAAGGCGAGGCGAGGGGGCCGAGGTGACCGACCGGGACCTGCTCAGGCGATTCACGCAGAAGCGCTCGGAAGAGGCCTTCCGGGCGATCGTTGATCGCTACACGGGGCTGGTCTACTCGAGCTGCCTCAGGCGCCTCGGCGAGCGTCACGACGCCGAGGACGCGACGCAGGCCGTTTTCATCGCCCTCGCGAGGAAAGCCGGGAGCATTCGCAGGGGAGGGGCTCTGGCGGCGTGGCTCTACTCCGCCGCCGAGAAGTCGGCCCTGCAGCTCAGGCGCGAGCGCTCCGCGCGCTCGAAGCGCGAAAGGGAGGCGGTCAGGATGAGAGTGGAGGAAGATAGGGCCCGTGCCGACGGGCAGTGGGACGAGGTCCGCCCCCTGCTCGATGAGGCGGTCGACTCGCTCCCGGCCAGGTACCGTGAAGCGCTGGTCCTTAGGTATTTGGCGGACCGGCCTCGCAAGGAGGTGGCCCGGGAGCTTGGCCTCACCGAGGAAACGGCCAAGACGCGCATTGCCCGCGGGCTCGAAAGACTCAGGCGAAGACTCGCGGCCAGGGGCGTCGCGGTGGCGGGGGGCACGGTGCTGGCGGCGATGCTGACCGGGAGTGCGGAGGCGGCCCCGGCAGGGCTGCCCGGGACGGTGGCGGCGGTATGTGCCGGGAAGGCGGCGGCTTCGGCCGCGGCGGTCTCCATCGCGGAGGGGGCGATCAAGATGATGATGTGGGCGAAAGTGAAGCTGGTGGCGGCGTGCGTTGCCGCGGCGGCGATCGTGGGCGGCGTGGGGGCGCCGGTGGCCATGAGGGCCCTCGCGCAGGACGCTCCCATCGAGAGGCCCCCGGAAGCCCGAAGCGTCTACGGCAAGTTCAACCGTTTCTGCATCAAGCACTTCAGCGCCAAGGACGAGCCCCTCGTCCACGAGACCTTCGGCAAGGACCTGAAGGTGGAGGCGGACGGCTCCTGGCAGCACTTCTCGGAGACGTCGGCGGTCATCGGGTGGAAGACCAACCTGCCCGCGAAGACATACGTCGAGTACGGCCCGTCGACGCGCTACGGCATGAAGACGCCCGTGCCCGAGCGCTTCTTCAGCGTGCACGTGCACTACCTGCACGGGTTGGCGGCCGGCAGGACGTATCACTGCCGGGCCGTCTCGACGGATGAGCGCGGGAAGAAGGTCGTCTCGCGCGACGTGACCTTCCAGACGAAGCGGACGCCCGGGACCATCCGCGTCCCCGGTGATCTGGGCAGGCCGCCTTACACGCTCGACAAGGCCGGGGCCACCTATGTCGTCACCGCGGACATCAGCTCTGACGGGACCGCTTTCTTCCTGGCCGCGTCCAACGTGAAGCTCGATCTCAACGGCCACACGGTCACATACGACTGCAAGAAAGACACCTCCCGGAGTGGCGCCTGTGGTGTCAGGGGAGCCAAGCGCGGCGGCGGGAACCTGAGGGGCCTGAAGATTCTCAACGGCGTCATCAGACGAGGGAAGGGCGGCAGCACTACCGGCAGGATGTATGACGACCTCTACGGCCCCGTCTTCTTCTACCGGCCGAGCGGAATGGAGATGGCCGGCATCACCTTCGACTACGAGGGCGAGCAGGTCCTGGCGCTGGTCTGGATCAACGGCGGCGCCGGGAACGATCTCCACCACAATGTATTCCTCGACAGGAGCACTAAGCTCATCAACCGCCACGTTGGCGTTGACATGACCATGCTCCAGTTCGCCGACTCGAAGGTCCATCACAACCTGGTGAAGCGCACCCGCCATCGGGGGCTGAAGTGCGGTGGCAAGGGGACGGAGCTCTACGCCAACGAGGTCTACATCGACAGCTGGGCGACGAACTCTTACGGCCTGTGGGTGAACGACGACGCCGTCGGTCATCACAACCGCGTTTACGGATCGGGCTTCCACCCCATCGGGTTGATGCTCGGCTACGTCAAGGCCAGGAACCGCAGGTATCACTCGAACTACATCCAGATGCAGGCAGTGCCCCGCGCCGACATCGTCGACCGCTGGACCGGCGGCCAGGGCGGCGGCACTGGCGGATCGACCGGGATGGACGGCATCACGCCTGCGGTGGGGCTCCGCCTGCAGAAGGGCCCGCAGGACGGCATCGAGTTCTCCAGCAACGTCCTGGTCTGCAAGGCCTACGGAGAGAAGGCCCTCACGCGCGGGATGTTCCTGGTCCCCATGAGCGGCGTCAAGAACGTCGTCATCAAGGACAACGTCATCAAGGTCCTCGTTCAGGACGACAAGGCCGACGGTTGGGCGATCGCCGGGCTGGGAAGCCGCGGCGAGAATATCACCCTCGAGGGCAACCGCATCATCAGCAATATCTGCAACGTGCGCTTCGGCGATCCTTACGGGATCGGCGGCACCTACAGGTTTCTGTCGAACACCTTCGTGAAGGTGGGCCGCCATCCGCGCTACAAGACCGTGCGCATAGGCTACTGGAACAAGCCGACCTCGGGGCACGAGTTCATCGACAGCCGCTTCGAGGGCGGCGCGGGCATGGACAGCGTCTCGTTCGAGGGGACGGGCGAGCGCGACCTCTCGGTCGGATGGTCCCTCGACGTGAAGACCCGGCCCGGCGCGAAGGTCACCATCACCGACGCGGCGGGCAAGGAGGCATTCTCCGGGGCCGCCGACGGCAAGGGCGCCGTTCGGGCGGCGCTTCTCGAGTACGTTCACAGCCCGCGCGGGAAGAAGGCGCTCACGCCCCACACCGTCAGGGCCGAGGCGGGTGGAAGGATAGCGACTAAGCGCGTCACCATGAACAGGACCCAGGAGATGCAGATACGGCCCTGAAAGGATCGTGACATGGCGACGAAGAGAGAGGTGAATACCCGGGACGTCGAGCACGTCCGCATCTGCGGGGACAAGCCGCTCTACTGCGCCCACCCGAGGCAGGGAGGGCTCTGGAACTTCGGCGGGGGCGAGCTCGCCGTCATCCACCACCACGCCCCATGGCCTTACGCCGAGAAGCATCCCATGCACGGTTTCGGCAATGGGTACAAGTCCCAGTGCGTCTGGATGCTGAACCGCTCGACCGACGGCGGCCTCACCTGGCCCGAAGAGGAGAACGTCGTGGTCTACGACGAGACGATCTCCTTTGACGACAAGCGCGAGCTCGTCTTCGGCGAGGTCGCCGAGCGCGAGGTCATAGATCTCGCTTCGCCGGATTCGATGGTAGTCTTCGGGAGGACGTGGCTCGGTGAGATCTCCGGCAAGGATGGCGTGGAGGTCTTTGGGGCTCTCGGCAAGGACCACGAAGGCCCGGACCCCGGCAAGTGCCTCACGACCTGCATCGCCCTGCGCTCGGCCGACCGCGGCCGCACCTGGGAGTCGAAGCCGACCGTCATCTACGGGCCGGCGAAGCGGCGCTGCGAAATCATCGGCTACTCGACCGCGCTCATGCCGGACGGTTCGATGATAATGACCGCTTCGCTCCATCCGCCGAGCTGCTCCGCGATCTACGGCACCGATGACAACGGCCTGTCGTGGGAATTCCTCTCGGTCGCCGGCAGCGTAACGACGTCCCTCGGGGGGATGACATACCCGGGGCTGGTCGCTCTTCCGGACGGGCGCGTCCAGTGCTACATGCTCGAGATCTGCGGCTCGACGCACTCGATCGTCGTCGCCGAGTCCCCGGACTGTTACAACTGGAGCCGCCCGCGGTCCATTCTGCGCTGGGGGCACTCGCCATGGCGAGGGCGCATCAGGCCCGGAGCGCAGCCCGCGCAGAGCCCTTTCCCGGGGCACGTCTTCTACCGTTCGCCCTGGCCGCTGCTGCTGGCCGACGGCCGCATCATCGTCGTCTTCGGGCGCCGCAAGCCCCCTTACGGGATTGGCGCCGTCATCAGCGAGGACGAGGGGGCCACGTGGTCGGACGAGTTCGTCATCCGCGACGACGCGTCGGGTACCGACGTAGGCTACTGCCTCGCCACCGAGATAGAGCCCGGCCGCCTCTTCGCCGCCTACTACTTCATGGTCGAGGACGGCGTCCCTCACGGCGGCGCGCGGCACATAGCGGGGTCGCTCTTCACGGTGTAGGCGCCCGGCGGCCTTGCAAGCCGAATGGCCCGCTGCCGGGGCGATCTCTGAGTTCAGAATCATGCAGCACCTCTTCCACGCGTGACTGCGGCGTTTCGCTCTCTGGCGGCCCCGTCCCGTCATGGTCCCATGGCATGTCTCCTGACTTCGAGTCCCAACGCTCCTGCCAGTGCTCCACGAGAGTCGTGCCGGGGTCTTTTCTCTCAGTACGAGAACCGGCACTGCGCGGGTACTGACGGGGGCGAACTCGGGCCTTCGCCGTCCGGACTTCTCGAAGCGCAAGGCCTTCGCTCCCGCGTTCCCCTTCACGGGGCCCCGGACTCCGCCAAGGCACGGCGCCTGGCTCCGCCGGTCGCCCCGTCCGACAGCTACGTCATACGCCTCCTCCCGGGGGGCCGAAAAATCGTC
>Ga0272441_10006456_pt1 | contig 19625 bp, 11 predicted proteins | sample SSMProp6N_FD_193582 | JGI IMG/M metagenome (GOLD analysis project Ga0272441, IMG submission 193582) | Marine sediment archaeal communities from Little Sippewissett salt marsh, Falmouth, MA, United States - SSM-Prop-6N | ecosystem: Environmental > Aquatic > Marine > Wetlands > Sediment ... | reverse complement strand
GTTCCAGATCCAGTGACCGATGATCGGGTACACCAGGCCGCTGATCACCACGGTGTACATCAGGTAGGCCGGGAACTTCATGCGTTCGGCCATGGCTCCGGCCACGATCGTGGCGGCGGCGCCGCAAAAGGCCGCCTGGAACAGCCAGAACGCCCACAGCGACACGCCCGACGGATTCGGCGCGCCCGACAGGCCGAATCCGCTCCAGCCGAAAAGGGCGTTGCCGGATCCGAACATCAGCGCGTAGCCGACGAGGAAGAACATCAGGCTCGCGGCACAATAGTCGACGAAGTTCTTGGTCAGGATGTTGCACGCGTTCTTCGCCCGGATGAACCCGGCCTCGACCATCCCGAAGCCGGCCTGCATGAAGAACACGAGGAAGGCCGCAAGCAGGACCCACACGGTGTCGAGCGCGTTGATCTCAACACCGCCGCCCGCGTCGCCAAGTGACTTGGCAACCACCTCCGGCGCCGGGGTGCCCGGTGGAGGCGCGGCCGTCGTCTGGCCGAACGCCGAGCCCCCCGCCAGGGCCAGGACAAGACACAGGCCCAACACGGACGAGGCCACGGCCCGGGCCATCGCGCGCGGCGTCGCCGGCGCCTGGTCGGCGCGCGCGGGGCACGGCGTTCTGAGAAGCACGTTCGGAGTCGAGGCAGTCACTGGACTTCTCCCGCGTGGTCATTCCCGGGCAGGCAACACCGGTCTGTGCATGTGCAATGCGCGTGCCACGCCGCAGATGTGGGAGGCACCGACAGCCGCAAGTGATTACAGGAGAAGGACTAAGGTGTTCTGTGGGCGTTGTGCATCGGCAGGCGCCGGGCAAGGCGAAGCTACACGTTGGTGCGCAGAAGGGCCTAGAACGACATTTCTGTCCTGAACCGCTTGGGGTCGATGCCGTGCTTGCGGACCTTGTAGGCGAAGATGCGCGGCGTGGTTCGCAGTACCTTGGCGGCCCGGGCCATGTTGCCGCGCGAGGCCTTGAGGGCGTCCATGAGGAGTTCCCGCTCGAAATCGCCCACGCGGTCGGCGAGCGACTTGTCGCGCGCACCGGTATCGACGGCCGAGCGGGCCATCTGGAGCGTCGGGGGCAGGTGGATGCTGCGGATGACGTCGCCCTCGGCCATCAGGACGGCGCGCTCGATGACGTTCTCCAGTTCGCGGACGTTGCCCGGCCAATGGTAGCTCATCAGCATTTCGATGGCCGGGGTGGAGATGCGGCGGACGCGCTTGCGGTTCTCGCGTGAGCATTTCTCGAGGAAGTGGTCCATCAGCAGCGGGATGTCGGTCTTCCGCTGCCTCAGGGGCGGCAGGTAGATCGGGAAGACGTTCATCCGGTAGTAGAGGTCGTCGCGGAACTTGCCCTCGCTGATGAGCTTCTCCAGATCGCGGTTGGTGGCGGTGATGATGCGGACGTTCACGCGGATGGACTGCATGCCGCCGACGCGCTCGAACTCGCGTTCCTGGAGGACGCGCAGGAGCTTGATCTGCGAGCTGGGCGGGAAGTCGCCGATCTCGTCGAGGAAGATGGTTCCGCCGTCGGCCAGCTCGAAGCGGCCTTTCCTCTCGGCGACGGCCCCGGTGAAGGCGCCCTTCTCGTGGCCGAACAGTTCGCTCTCCAGGATGGTCTCGGGCAGGGCGGCGCAGTTGACCTTGACGAACGGCCCGTCGGCGCGGGAGCTCGAGGCATGAATGGCGTGGGCGACGAGTTCCTTCCCGGTGCCGCTCTCGCCGCGGATGAGCACGGTGGCATTGCTCTTGGCGACCTGGGCGACGAGGTCGTAGACCTTCTGCATGGCGTTGGAGCGGCCGATGATGTTGTCGGGCTGCCACCGTTCGCGGAGCTCGGCCCGGAGGCGCAGGTTCTCGGCCTCGAGGCGATCGCGCTCTTCCATGATCTGCTGGCGGAGCTTCGCCGCCTGGGCGATCATCGAGGCGATGGTTCCCAGCAGCCGCACGTCCTCCTGGAGCTCGACGTCGCCGGGGTAGAGGCGGTCGACGCTGAGGGCGCCCAGGACCTCGTTGCCGACCTTGATGGGCACGCAGATGAACGAGACGTCGCCCTTGTTGATGCGCCGCCTCGCACGCGTCTTGTCCAGAAACAGGGGTTCCTCGCTCAGGCTCCGCACGACCATGGGCCGTCCGGTCTCGACGACGCGGCCGGTGATGCCTTCGCCGAGTCGGTAGCGTCCTCGGCGCAGCTCTTCCTGCGACAGGCCGTGTGCGGCCTCGATGAGGACCTCTGCCGTTCGGCGGTTGAGCAGCGTCAGCGTGCCGCGCGACATGCCCATCTCGTCGGCGAGACTTTCGAGGACGGGCTCGGCGACCTCGCGGAGGTCGAGGGTGTTGGAGAGGATCTCGCTGACGTCGTAGAGGATTCTGAGGCGCCGGAGTTCTCGCGATCCCGCGGGCTCGCCGTCGGCGCCCCCGGACCGGGCCTTGGCCGCGCCTTTCGGCGCGGATGGCTTAGCCGGACCGCTCGACGTGCGCCTGGTCGCCTTCTTCGCCATCGGACTCGGCTCCCGCTCTTCGCCCGGCCGCACTGCCTCGGCATGTGTCTGGTGTGGTCTTTCTGATCCCCCGTGCGGGGGTGGCATGGCCACGCTTGCGTGGCCATGTTGGCCATGTCGAGGCCCACATGCTCACGCAAGCGCGAGCATGGCCCCACGCTGAACACGTACACGCCTCGGCGGGTGACGCCTTCAACCGGCGCGTGGCGGCGGTTGTGGGCGCCTCACCCCCAGGGCCGAGCGTGGGCACAACGAGCGCTGCGGCACGCCCGGTCAGAGGCGCCATTGTAGCTACAATTCTGTCGCCTGCAATGGGGGTTTCAACAGTTTTGTTGGTAGGGAGCGAGCAATGGTGGGAGGCCGCCTGCGGCCGCGGCGCGTGGCGGACGAGCCCGCCCCGGATGGGGTGGCCCCGGAGGGGCTCGCAGGGTGCCCCCGGAATCGGCTCCCAGGCCGGCAGAGTCGTGTTCCGGCATTCCCTCAGCGCCGCCGGCGGCGTCGCCGGGCCAGCAGGCCCGCCAGGCCAGCGGCCAAGAGAGTGATCATCGCCGGCTCGGGGACGGCCAGGACGCCGTCGACAACGACCCCGTTCATCACCACGGATCCCCCGCCGTTGGCGACGTTGGCCTCGAAGCAGAGGAGTTTCCAGTCGCTGGCGGCGCTGACGCTCATGAAATAGGGGTTGCCGTTGGGCGCGACCCACTTGCCCCAGAGATAGGGCTCGTCCGCGGTCAGTTGGGCCGTGATGCCCGCCGGGCCCGGCGGGACGCCGTCCCAGGCGTAGATGTACCGAGCCACGACGTCGTCGGCATGCAGCACGCGGCCGGCCACGGCGCCGTCCACCATGATGTAGGTGTGCAGCGTTCCGTCCACGGGTCCCGCGTTGGCGGAGATGACCGCGCTGACCGGCGTCCAGTTGGCGGCGAGGCTGGCGTCGGTATAGGTGGAAAACGCGTAGTCCTTGCCTTCAGCCGAGAGCAGCGTCTGCCATTCGGTGCCGCGGCGGCGCATCTCGGACGCCACGGCGTTGAGATGGGCCGTTCCAGGCCCCGTCAGCATCACCCCCATGCAGAATCCGCAGATGGTCACGCCGTCGATTTCGCCCGGGTCGGCGAGCGCGACATCGAACCAGAACCGGTCCCCCGCGAAGGTCGGGTCACGAATCTCCAACAGGGGCGTTGCTGCGGCACTCGCGGCAAGGACCAGCAGAAACAGAAGTGTACCGCATGGCTTCAGCATGGCGATGTCTCCTTTCCTGACGACGCACAACCTAGCAAGCGACCCCTGGAAGGGCATCAGCGCCGTCTTCAGCGCCGCCCGACGTTGACATTCCAGCATCTCGACGCCGTCTCAACGCCTTCGCCCACATCGCCGGGCCAGCAGGGCCGCCAGGCCCCCCGCCACCAGCAGCGCCGGGGCGGGCGCCGGGGTGTGTTGCCGTTCCCCGAGTGGCGTCAGGAGGTAGTAGTCGTTGTCCTTGCCGTAACAGACAATCTGTCCGTGGTTGTTGATGGCCTCCGCGGAGCGAAACCGGATCTCCAGGCCGGGGTCTATGAGGTCATTCAGGTCGACCATGGTGCCGTCGGTCCAGAGGAAGGCACTGTCTGCCTTGCCCACGATCTGGCCCGCGTCGTTGATGTCGTTCGCGACAGCGTATTCAAGATCGCCCAAGTGGCCGAGATCGATCACCCGGCCGTCCTCATAGAGAAACGCGCACCACTCGAACGAGTATGAACTTGAATACGTCCCGACGACCTGCCCCGCCTCGTTGACCGCATTGGCGGTGCTGAAGTCGTAGGGGAGCAGCGCGCCGATGTCGTGCATGACTCCGTCGGCATAGAGGAACGCGTGGCAGTTGTCGGAGGCCATGGCATCGCCGACGATCTGCCCGCGGTTGTTGATGTCCATGGCCTCGCCCCACGTGCCGCCGAACGTGGGTAGCCTGGTTATCAGGCCGTCGGTGTAGAGAAAGGGCGGGGCTCCCTCGCCGTAGCGCGCCCGGCCGACGACCTGGCCGAGATCGTTGATGGCGAAGGCATCGGCGCCTGGATCACAAAGCGCATCCAGACGCTCAAAAGTGCCGTCGTGGTACAGGTACGGAATCGAAATGTACTGTGCGCCGCTTTTTCGGCTCATGTTGCCGACGACCTGTCCGAGGTTGTTGATGCTCATGGCGGAGCTTTCCCGGCCGGCCAGCGGTTTCAGATCGACGAATTGCCCGTTGACGTAGACGAAAGCAGAACTGCCGCCTCCCCACTCGCGGGGACGGGACCAGGTCCCCACCATGTCGCCGCGGTCGTTCAAGTCCTGGATCAGCTTTATCTCCCCTCCCTGTGGTGGCAGGATCGACTTCAGCGGCACCACGTCGTAGAGGACCTCGGCGGAAACGGGACAGCAAAGGGCAACGACGATCGCCACACACGAAGACCAAGTGGCTGCGCGCATTTGCCTCTCCCTCCGCCCCATGAGAGGGGCTCTTGCCCTCCGGCTTCATCCCATGACCGCAAGTTAGTCATACGTCTGCAAGCGACCCTTCAAATGTAGTGTAGGCGGCAGCGCGAGCACTTGTCAACTTGCCTGGGCCGCCTTCCCCGTGCGGCCGGACATGCATGCGGAACTGCCGGCCTGGGGACGTGAGCCGCTTCGCATGTCCTCCGGAAGGCCCGGCCAAGACGCCGTGGCGCACGGAACACCAGGTGTCCAGTAAACGGAAATCATGTTGAGAGGCCAGGTATGTGGTGACGTTCGTGGGCTTTGTGGACGGGTGGCGCCCGTCGCCTCTGTGACGTAACGTCTTGGGGCGCAACCTACTCCATGAATGTCACGCAGCCGAAGTGGGCGGGGTCGCCAGCGGGAGCGCTGCGGCGCAGGGCGCAGCGGAAAGGGCTCCACGGTGGAGGCTGATCGGGACATGTCATGCCGGGGCGGCTTCGCTGCGGCTCGCTATGCGCGCCGAAGCTAGGCCACCCCGGCACAATCAAGTGACATAAGGGCGCTACGCCCGTGCCGTAGGGTACAACCGCTTCCCACGGCAATGCCGACGCCCCGGTTCAGTGCTACTCACAGAACTCGAAGGCCCCGGAATCGGGCGTCTCTTCGTCCCGGGTCACGCCGTCGTAGTCCGTCGCGTTGCCGTAGTCGCCGTCGCCGAGGTCCCACGCGGGGTTGTCCTCGTCGTCGGCCAGATGATACGCGTCGATCAGGATGGCCTGGCAGTCGGTGCCGCTTTTCTCGACCGGGGAATGATTGGCCCATTCGTCGCCGCCGACCCACAGGTTGCCCTCGATTTCCATCCAGGTGTTGATGTCGCACGGCGAGTTGAACAGGTCGTCGCCGTAGCAGAGGATGGTGTTGCCCGTGGCCGTCTGCTGGAGCCCTGAACCGTTGTTGTAGGCCCACATCATGTTGCCGGTGATCACCGGACTGACCATGTCAGTCAGGTCGAGAATCACCTTGCCGGCCAGGATGTTGTTGGCCACGACGATGTTCTCGCCGGACGCGGTCGGGTTGACCGCCAGCCGCAGGGCCAGCACGTAGCGCAAGTCATCGTCCTGAGACTTGTACGAACTCGGGCGTATCGGGACGATGGTGTTGCCGGTAATGATGATGTCGCTCTTGACGCCGCCGTACTGGTCGTAGTTGAGCGAGAAGCTGACGGTCGGGTGCGACGTCCGGCTGGAATAGACCACACAGTCGCGCATCGTGAAGTGGCCGATGCCATTCTGGTTCTGGTCGGTGTCGCCGTAGTCGTTGCCGATGTACATCCTGGAGCCCTTGCCGCCGTGGATGTGGCAGCGGAGCAACTCGATGTAATCCCCCGTGGCCTTGATCGTGTTGCCGTGGGCGGCCCACAGCTCGTTGAAATCGGCGTGGTGGAACTCACAGTCGTGCATCCGGACCCAGTAGCCGTCGTCGCCATGAATAAGGGCACATGTCGCGGTGAAGTTGTGCAGCTTGCAGTCGTCGAACACCACGTCCCCGACGATATTGCCATCGACGTATTGCGACTGCAGGATGTGGCCGCAATGGCCGATGTCGCAACGCCGGAACGTCAGGTCGCCGAAGGTCTGTCCCGAGGTCTTCTTCCGCCAGATCACCCCGTCTTCGGTCCTCGGCATGACGTCGCAATCGGGGTGTTCCTTCTGGTAGCCTTCAACATAGGCGTCCTCGACCAGCAGGTGTATTGTGTCCTCGATGATGACCGCATAATCATCAGTGGTGCTTGTGCCCTCCGCGGCCACTATCTTGATGCCCTTGATCGAAATGTAGGCGGTGCCGCCGGAATCGACATACAGCTTGGTGAAGGTGGGCCAGGTCGATTCATCGCCGGGGTCGGCGGCCCGCCAGACGTTGCCGTCGTTCCAGCTCGCGCGGCTGTAGCCCGTGCGGTCCAGCACGCACGTAATGCCGTAGTCGCCCGGCAGCATGACGACCATGTCGCCGTTGGAAAGCTGGTTTTCCACCAAGGTCGGCGTCTTCCAGGGATCGCTCAGGGTGCCCTCGCCCTGGTCGTCGCCGTCCGGGGCGATGAAGAACGTGGTGTCGGGATCGTAGACCAGGACGCCGTCGGGATCCGGGTCGGAGACTTCGTCCGGGTCGTCCTCATAGAGGCAGGCCATCAGCCCGACGTCGCCGGCGCCGGTTCCGGTGATGGTGCACTGGTACTCGCCGGCGGTCTGCGTGGCGCTGACGGCGCCGACGGAGACGGTGCCGTCGCCGAACTCGACGACGGTGAGATCATTGGCCAGGCCGGTCACCGGGTCGTTGCTGCCGTCGCAGACCTCGATGGTCATGGTGGCCGTTCCGCTGCCCTCGTCGTCGAGCACCCTCGGGGAGACGTCGGCGGTGACGAAATAGGTCGTGTCCTCGTCGTAGATCAGCATGTCGTCCGGGTTGGCGTCGGCGAGTTCGCCGGCCTCGCCCTCATAGACGTAGGCCGTCAGTTCGACGGCGCCCGGGCTGGTGCCGGTGATCGTGCACTGGTAGATGCCGGGCGTGGACGTCTCGGTGATCGTGCCGATGGAGACGCTGCCGGCGCCGGCGGTCTTGACCACCGAGAGGTCGCCGGCGATGTCGCCGACCTTGCGGCCCTCGGGCTCGTAGACCTTGATGGTCATCGTGGCCGTCACGGTGCCCTCATCGCCGATCCAGTCCGGCGACACGCTGGCCGTGATCAGGCTGGGGTCCGGGCGCACCGTCGAACCGCTGATCGCGTAGATGCACAGGCCGCGCGTGCCGGAGCCCGTTTCCACCGTGGTGCGGATGCCTTTGAGGGTCCGGTTGAAGTCCAGCAGCAGGGGATCGGCCAACGTGTACAGCCGGGTCGAGTACGTGTAATTCAGCCGCGACCAGGGGACCGAGCCTTCGTTCCAGGCCATCCAATTGGCCGTGCAGGTCGGCCCGGCCTGGGCGAAGCCGGTCGGGATGTCGCCCGTGCTGCTCCACTGGGGGAAGATGGTGTTTTCGTCCCCGAAGACGAGCTCCTCGTCGACGCCGCCCTCGCCGTCATCGTAGCGGGCGTAGATGTAGCAGATGCCCTTGCCCTCGAAGACGAAGTTCATGCTGCTGTACTTCTGCTGCTCGCCGGCGGCGAAGGTCATCGTCGCTTCCTGCGGGCTGCCGGTGTTCGTCTTGTAGCAGAACAGGGTGTTGGTCGCAGCGCCGGTCGGCGGCGACCCGCCGTCGTCGCGGTCGTCGATGGCCAGTTGGAACGTGCCGTAGCTGGTCGTGATCACGCCGTCGTTGGGCAGGGCGGTCCCGCTGCTGATCTCGCTCTGAATGGCGAAGGTCGCCCCATCGTAGGGATATCCGTAGGGTGCCTCGATGTGGTGCTCGTCGAAGATGTCGGGCACCTGCTCGTTGTAGGTGTCCTTGCACTCGGTGGCCTCGGCCTCGGTGATGTAGGCGTCGTAGTTGCCGCCGGCGGCCATGTCGATCTGGTATTCCGTCTTGGCCTCGGTGGCCGTGATGGCCAGGATGTCGATGGCCGTCATCTTGGCTTCGGCGACCTGCGGGCACTCCACCTTGAAGCCCACGAGCTTCTTCTCCGGGTCCAGCTCGATGGCGTCCTCGAACGTGAAAATGTACAGCGGCACGTCGCCGCCGTTCGACAGGTACGAATAGTACGGGCTGGAGGTCTTCGTCCGCCACCAGACGGTGCACGTCGGCCCGGCCGTGGTGAACGGCGACGAGGGCGACGCGGTCGAGGGGTGCGGCACGCCGCCGCTGAAGAGCAGTTCCTCGTCATCGCCCTCATAGACGGCGTAGATCTTCACGATCCGGTCCGTGCGGTTGCCGACCAGCAGGAAGTTGACGTCCATGTAGCAGCCCTGCTGACCGGCCGGCAGGGTCATCTCGCCGGTGGCGTAGGACAGGTAGCCCGAGTAGTTGCCGCGCCAGGCGTACAGGCTGTTCTTGGCCGAGATGTCGGTGATCGGGTCCGACTCGCGGTTGTCGACGGCGATCTGGAAGTCGCCGTAGGCGGTGGTGATCTCGCCGTCGTTCGGCAGGCCGGTGTAGCCGGTGTCGTAGTAGGTGTCGATGTCGTCCTGCGTGGCGTACGTCCAGCCCCGGTACGTCGTCCCCCAGGGGTTTCCGTACGCGTCGACCAGGTGGTGATCGCCGAGGTTGTAGCCGACGTACTCGGGTGAGCCATAGGTGGTAATGCAGTACTGCGCTTCTCCATAGGTGATGAGGTTGTCGTAGTTGCCGTAGGTCATGTCGAACTGCACCTGGCCCCCAACGGCCGGCGAGGCCAGGACCAGCACAACCCATGCTCCCAACACGGTCCTGAACTTACTCATCGCATTTCTCCTTTCTGCCATTCGCGGACCGCGCCCCCATGGCGCGATCCGAACGCCCCAACAAGAGCCTCGGATATGACTGCTCGGGCACTGACCGCCCGCGGAGTTCCAGGGTTGCGCTGCACAGAACTGTATCGCTCCGCCACCCGTTGGGCGGTTCGGATCCGGCGCCGCAGGCCGCCCCATCCGGCGTGTCCCCGGCCGGCGCGCCTGTCAGCCCCTCGTCACGGCAAGCGCCGCATCCGCGCGGCCGACGCGAGGGAACAGGCCGTCCATCGGCCGCCGCCTTCGCCCACGAACCGGGATCGCCACCGCGGGAGGCCAATAACGTCTGAGAGACAACAGCATGCGGCCCAAATCATCATGCAATATAGTCTATCTCTGACAATCGCTTTTTGCCAGCGCGCCCGGCCGCCGGCCGAACGCAGCCGCGCGCAAGCGCAATCCATTACCGCGAAACGCGTTACACGCTGCCGACATCGCGGAGAGCCTCTCGGCGGAGGGCTCCAAGAACGTGCCCTGACGGCGGTCCCAGACGGGTTTCGCCCCGCCCTGGCGCAGGAACACGAGAGCACGGTATATGGATAGCACTACTTGCCAAGGGGCGGCGGCGTGACGGCGGACGCTTTTCAGGAACGTGATGGGTCAACTCCTCAAGGCGGCTCAGATTCGGCAGCCGACGGGAAGCCGGAAGCGAACTGATGCCCGGCGCCCGACCGGCACCGGTCCGCGATGCGCAGGTGCCATTCCGGCGACGGTTCTGTCGTTTGAGACGCGGCGCTCTGGAGTCTTGTTGGCGGCGGGCCTCATTGCGGCAATGTCGGGCACGCGAGGGGATTTCAATCTAGTCCACGAAGGTCGCGCAGCCGAAGTGGGCGGGGTTCCAGGCGGGGTACACGCCGCGGCCCCAGAACATCCGGGCAGCCAGGCCGCCGCCGTCGTTGTCCGTGAGGAGGATGGTCAGGCCGAAGCGCCGGCCCGTGCTGCCGCGCAGCCGGCCCAGTTGGCTGAAGGGGATGCGCATCTCGTAGACGGTCCGGCCGCCGGGCGTGCCGCCGACCCCGGGACCCTCGTCGCGGACGACGGCCACCTCCATCTCGCTCGAATCGCGGTAGAGGTGCCCCGACCTGAGGCCCCCGGCATGGTTCTCCGGGCGGAACACCAGGGGCCGCCCACCGGTGCCGCGCGCGACCTGAAGCTCAAACGCCCCCGATGCCGCGTCGGCCGAACCGCGCTCCGGGTCGATGGCCAGTTGGATGCCGTCTCCCTGGGTGGGGTCGCCGCCCTGCCAGGCGTCGCCGGTGACGGTCAGCCGGTCGTCGCGAACCGCCAGGGCGACGAACAGGTTGTCGTCGTCCCACATCAGGTAGCCCACGGCCGAGAGGTTCGCGGGCGACCAGTCGTAGCCGTCGCCCAGGCGCTCCAACTGGTTGGACCCGAGCAGGGGGATGGGGCATGTCTTGACCCACTCGTCGAGCCGGCCGTCGATTCTCACGGCGGCCGTTCGCCGGTGGCACTCTGCCGCGAAGTCGGTGCCCTGGTACAGCGTCAGCCGCATGTTGTCGTACAGGGCGAACGCGTCCGGCCGGGCGGGCGCCACGACGGGCGAGACGGAGATCTCGCGCACGCCGTCCGGGGCGTGGTAGACCTTGGTGTAGAGTTGCCAGCAGCGTGTGTCGCGGAGCCCGAAGACGCGTGGCTCGTGGACGGTCTTCGACGTGCCGTCGCCGAAGGTCTGGTTGATGTTGCTGCCGCCGCTCATGCCGTCGCTCCAGACCCAGGCGGAGTAGAGGTACTTCTGGCCGGGCGACACGGTGACCGACGGCCCGCCGAACACGGACCATTTGGAGGCCTCGGACGGCACGAGCCTGATGCACCTGGCGCCGGTGCCTTCGTCGCCGCTCGGAGCCCAGAGCGTGGCCTTGTTCCACAGCCGCCAACCGTCCGGCTTGCCGTCGGCGCCGGCTTCGAACCCGCCGTTCGGAAAGAGGTTGCCGAGCATCGCCCGGTCGATGACGCCGAGGACGATGCGCCGCGTGACCTGCGGCAAGCGCGAGCCGGACGCGTCGGTGAAGGTGAACACGACGTCCACCTCGCGGTCGCCGACCGGAGCGCCCTTGGGGACCGCCACGGTGAGCGCGTCGGTCTTGACCTCTCGCGCCGCCAGCTTGAACCGCCGTTCGCGGCCTGCGACGTGCGTCTCGCCGCGGCCGGTCCGGGCGGTCATGGCCACCTCAATCGGCCGGTCGAACGGGTTGCGGACGATGACCGGCACGGTGGCCGCCTGTCCGCGGAGAACGGGCACGCGCTGTGCGGCCGCCGTGTCGACCAGGCCGCGGTCGGCGCTCGTGAGGACGCCTTCCTCGGCGCGGCCCACCTGGACCGCGGTGAAGACCTTGAGGGCGTCGAGGTCGTCGGCCTCGACGAACTGCCCCATGCGGCCGACGTCCAGTTCGATGGCCCCGTCGCGTGCGGCGACGCGCCGCTCGTTGCCCTGGTAGTCGGTCACCGTGACGCCGGTCGCGCCGCCGACCGGCAGGCGGATGGTCTCGTCCTTTCGGCCGCGCGCCACGAGGACGGCGCGGCCGTCGCGCTCGAAGAGGTTCAGCACGTCGTCGCGGCCGACGCGAAACGTCCCCAGCGGCGCGGCGCCGTGCAGCTTCGAGACGAGGACCGCCATGGTGGCGGCCACGGGTCGCGGCGTGAGGTCGTCGTAGAACGGGCTCCACCCGCCCGTCACCGACCGGTAGCCGAACCAGATGATCCGCTCGGCCCCGGCGACGAGCTCGCCCGGCCACTGCTCCAGGAGCCATTCGCTCTGCGTGGTGTCGGCCAGGTCGGTCTCGAGCGGTTCCATCCAGCGGACGGCCGGCCGCGACGACTCGTTGTCCCAGATGGCCACGCGCTGGAGGCCGTGCATGTCGAGGTCGGCCCGCGCCTGCCGGACGCCCGCGGCCGAGTTGTAATGGAGCGGCAGCACGTCGACGTACTTGCCGGCCCCGGCGGCGAGCACGTCGAGGCGGAAGCTCCGTGGCCACAGGCCGCCCGCCAGGAAGGTCCGCACGTCGGGGTCGATGGCCCTGGCGGTCTGGGTTCCGATGCGGCAGAGGTCGGCGTACTCGGCGGCGGAGCCCTTCCACCAGCCCCCGGGGGTGATCTCGTTGAGCCATTCCCAGCCGTAGAGCCGCCCTTTGAACCGGGTGGTCACGGCGCGGACGAAGCGCTCCCAGGCGTCCCATTTGGGGACGGCGGCCCACTCGGCGGCCTGGTCCTCGCGGCGGGCCCACTCGGGCGGCGTCGTGACCGTCAAGACCGTGTCGATGCCATATTCCCGCGCGAGCTCGAGGGGCGTCTCCCAGCGGTCGAGCGCGTACTCGCCGGGCAGGGGCTCGAGGTCGCGCCACCGGTGGAACGACCGGCTGGCCGACCAGCCGAGTCGGCGCACGGCCCGCAGGCCGCGCTCCAGCTCCGCGGGGTCCGACGGCTCGATGATGTTGGTGCCGCCGAACTGCGTGCGCCCCTTGGGGCCGGTCAGCTTGACGACGTCGGGCACGCGGCAGAGGAACGTCTCGGCCTTGCCGACGCCGGGGACGTCCACACTGACGAGGAACGTGCCACGCCGCTTCAGGGCGAGCGGGATCTCGACCACCTGGCCGTCGCGCTCGAGGTCCAGCGCGATGCGTCCCTCGGTGACGGCGCCCGCGGCGTCCTTGACGGTGTACGACAGGTTGCGCTTCGTGCCCACGAGCGCGGCCGGCAGGTTCCGCAGCCGCGCGCGGACCACCACGGGCTCGTCGTAGGTGAACAGGTTGCCCGGGACGGGCGTGTCGAGGATGAGCGGGGCCGTGATGTTGCGTATGGCGATGCGCGGCGTGCGGGACTGGACGGGCAGTGCGCGGCCGCTGGAATCGGTGAGCAGGGCGATCAACTGGAATTCGTCGCGCCAGACACACGCCGGGGCGGTGAAGCGGAAGGCGACCTTTCCTCGGCCGACCTCGACGGGCCGCTTCTGTCGCAGGCGGGGATAGAAGTAGTGCCCGGTGCCGCGCGTGCCGCGAACGTGCTTGGGGCCGCGCCAGGGGCCGACGCCTTCGACCGCGAGGGTGGCCGTCTTGCCGTCGGGCGTCTCGGCGGGGTCGAGCTGGTAGTGCACGGTGACTTCGAACGCCTGGCCTTCGGTGACGATGAAGGGGGCGCCGGGGTCGAAGCTGACCCAACTGCGGCCGCGATAGGTGTCGCGGGAGGTCTCGGTCCAGTCGGGCGCCTGAGCGGCGGCGGGCCGGGCCAACAGGGAGATCATGGCCGACAGCACGACCGCGGCCAGCAGCATCCGGCGAGCCACTCGGGACGCAGGCGCCCTGTCAGCCCGTTGGGAACGTGGCATGGGCGTCTCGCCCATGCGTCCCACGGGCGTCCCGCCCGTGCCACGGTAAGAGCCCCTGTTCAACGGGGTGCTATGGCGTTGACCCGGACGCCTCGCGAGGCTATAAGAGCCGCGCTGCGGCGCGTGCCGCGCGACACAATCACCACTTGTGAAGGGACCGATCATGGGCGGTGTGATTCCTTCCCTGAGCGACCGGATGGCCTGGTGGCGCGAGGCCCGGTTCGGCATGTTCATCCACTACGGCCTCTACAGCATCCTGGGCCGCCACGAGTGGGTGATGAACCGCGAACGGATCCCGGTGGCCGAGTATGAAACCCTCGCCGGGCGGTTCCGGGCCGAGGAATGCGACCCGCGCCAGTGGGCCCGCCTTGCCCGCGAGGCCGGCCAGCGGTACATGATCCTCACGACCAAGCACCACGAGGGGTTCTGCCTGTGGGACTCCAAGCTGACGGACTACAAGTCGACCAACTCGCCGGCCCGGCGCGACATTGTGGCCGAGTACGTCGAGGCCGCCCGCGCCGAGGGCCTCCGCGCGGGGCTCTACTACAGCCTCATGGACTGGCACCACCCGGACGGGGCCCGCTGCTTCAGCGACGAGGCCGCCCGCAAGCGCTTCGTCGAGTACGTCCACGGCCAGGTCCGCGAGCTGATGACCGGCTATGGGAAGATTGACGTCCTGTTCTACGACGTCCCGTGGCCGCTCAAGCCCGACGGCTGGGAATCGACCCGGATGAACCACATGGTCCGCTCGCTCCAGCCGCGCATCATCATCAACAACCGCTCCGGCTGGGGCGCCGGGGGCTCGCTGATGCCCGAGGACTACGACACGCCGGAGAACCACGTCAAGGCCAGCGCGCCCTACCGCGACTGGGAAAGCTGCGACACGCCCAACCACACCTGGGGCTACAACCGCGCCGACCACGACTGGAAGACCGTGCCGCAACTGGTGATGATGCTCGTCTCGTGCGCGAGCCAGGGCGGCAACCTGATCCTGAACATCGGCCCCATGGGCGACGGGTCGGTTCAGCCGGAGGCCGCCGAGCGCCTGAAGGCCATCGGCGACTGGCTGCGCCGCAACGGCGACGGGGCGTCCGTTTACGGCACCGAGCGCGCGACGTGCGAGTGGATGAACTTCGCGTTCGGCCAGAGCCCGGCGACGGTGCGCGGCCGGACGATGTACTGGCACGTTCCGCGCTGGTACGGGCCGGACCTGTGGATCGGCGGCATGGAAACGCCCGTCCGCCGCGCGAGCATCCTGAGCACGGGGCAGGAGGTGGCGTTCGAGCAGACGTTCGAGCCGACCGTGCGTCTGCACCTGAAGGGGATGCCGGCCGAGGCGCCGGACCCGGTGGCGACGGTGATTGCCCTGGAGTGCGATGGCCGCCCGGTGCACCGCCTCGGCGCCGGCTGCGTTCTTCTGCCTGACGTGCCGTAAGCGGCCCAGAGTCCTGCTGGGCCTTGACAAGTGTGCGCTAAAAGCGCACAATCGTGCGCAATAAGCGCACACTTTGGAACCGGAGGCGATCCGATGAAAGCGGTTGCCGACTGGCTGTTCCCGCAGGTGCGGAAGCAGGTGCTGGCTGTGTTGCTTGGGCATCCGGACAGGCGCTGGCATCTCAGGGAGCTGTCTCGTCGCACGGGATTTGCCTTGGGCACCTTGCGGCGCGAGCTGAAGGGGCTGACCGACGCGGGTATCGCGCTTCGCACACGGGACGGCAACAGAACCTGTTACGAAGCCAATCGCCAGTGCCCGGTATACGGCGAGCTGGCGGGGTTGATGCGAAAGACGGCCGGTCTGGCCGAGGTGCTCCGAGATGCCCTTGTGCGGCTGTCGGCCCGCATCGAGGTCGCCTTCGTCTATGGGTCTATGGCCAATGGGACGCAAGGCTCCGCCAGCGACATCGATCTGATGGTCATTGGCGATGTGAGCTTCGGCGAGATCGTGGCGGTGCTCGGCCCGGCGCAGGACGCCCTGGGGCGGGAGGTTAACCCCACAGTGTACCCCCCGAGCGAGTTCGGCGGGAAACTCGCGCGCCGCGAGCATTTCCCCAGCGCGGTCATGAAGGGGTCCAAGCTGTTCGTGATAGGAGGCGAACGTGAGCTTGAAGGCTTGGCAGGCGAACGGCTGGCTGACTGAACACGTGACGAGCCGTCAGGAGATCGCCGACTTGCTTGTCGTGGCCGATCGCGACCTGGCTAACGCCTCGGTGGCGCAACTAAGCGCCGATTGGCGATTGGCCATCGCCTATAATGCGGCGCTGCAATCGGCCACGGCGGCGCTTGCAGCGGCGGGGTATCGGGCTGCTCGCGAGTCGCACCACTACCGGGTCATCCATAGCCTCGGCTTGACCATCGGTGCGGAACCTCACCTGATCAGGGAACTCGATCAGTTCCGGAAGAAGCGGAACGTGACGCACTACGAGAGGGCCGGGGCGGTGTCAGAACGTGAGGCGGACGAGATGCTCACACTGGCTCGCGGCCTGCGGCGCACGGTGGAACTGTGGCTGCGCGATATCCACCCCGGTCTGATGGGTGCCTGAGCCTCACAAGCCACGACATCCGACGCGCACTGGCAGACGTTCTCGACGTTCCGCCAGCAGCCGTTCTTCCGCAGCGACCGGGCCTGCCGCTGGTTCCTGGAGAGCCTCGACGCGGCGCGAAGCCGTCATGGTTTCCACCTCTGGGGCTGGGTCATCATGCCGGAGCACGTTCACCTGGTGCTCTGGGTGCCGGACACGACGACCATCGAGACGATCCTGCGGTCGGTCAAGTTCCCCATGTCGCGCAAGGCCATCGCCTGGACGCGGAGCCACCGGCCCGGCCGACTCGAATCCCTGACGGAGCGTCACAGGGATGCTTCGCTGTCGTATCACTTCTGGAAGGCCGGTGGCGGACACGACCGCAACCTGCGCAGCGTCGCTGATGTGCACGAGAAGATCCACTACATCCACGCCAACCCGGTGCGCCGCGGGCTTGTGGAGCATCCCCGCGACTGGCCGTGGTCAAGCTGGCGGGCCTGGCACCTCGGCGGGAATGAACCACTGCGTCTCGACAAGGAGAGCCTGCCGTCATTGGTGCGGTGAGCACGGAGGCGAGGGAGCACTCCCCCTGCGAGGGTGCCAGGGCCAGTCCCCGACGACAGAGCGCAGCGCAGTCGGCGGGAATGGCCGTGTTCCCCGGCAGCACGGACAGTCGGCCCATACAGCCGGGCCGGCCTGTCCGTGGCACCCGCGTGGGCACCCGCGCGTAGGAGAGGTAGATTGAGACGGCGTTCTCACCGCGCGCCGAGGCGATCGAGCGCCCAGCGGCGCAGCTTCTGGAACGGGTGCGCGAACACGCGGTGGACGCTCAAGAGGGCCGATCGCTCGTAGCTGGCGGCCAGCTCCTCGTCGCTCATCAGGTCGCGGCGGAACTTGCGCTTGAGCTTGCGGACGTGGTAGAGGTCCTCGCGGCAAAGGACGCCGAAGAGCCATAGCCCGGCGAGGTTCCACCGGGCCGGCCGCCGCAGCGAGATCTGAAAGTCCACCAGGTACGGCCGGCCGTCGTCGCCCACCAGGACGTTGTCGGGCTTGTTCATGTCCACGTAGGCCACGCCGCGCGCGTGCAGGTCGCGGACCAGCCGGTCCAGGCGGTCGAAGAAGTCGTCGGGCACGCGGTCGCGGCGGTCCAGCAGGTCGGCCCCGTCGATCCACTCGTGGACGAAGCCGCTGGGGCCGCGCCGGCCCAGCAGGCGCGGGACGCCCGGCACGCCGGCCAGCAGGCGATAGAACCCCACCTCCCGGCGGCACATGAGCCGCCCCGCCCAGCCGAGAAGGATGCCCATGAAGGGCTCGGTGTGATAGTGCTTGAGGCACGCCCGCCGCCCGTCACCGGCGGGGGCCACATAGCGGCCCGTCGAGGCGAAGAAGTCGGCCTTCAGGTCTTTCTCCAGCCGCCAGGTGAGCCCGCCGAGGTCGAACGACTCGGGGCAGAGCCTCCCGCGCAGCATCCGAGGGGGCAGCCGCGCCACGTCGTACTGTCCCTTTGCGGCCGAGGTGCGCGATTCGTGGTTGACGTCGGTCATGCGAGGCGGAGTGTAGCCGGATGCGGGGCAGGCGTCAAGGCAGGCGGGTCGCGGGCGGCGCCGGCCGACGGCGAGTGGAACCGGGGGCAATGAATCAGGGTATATCTTCCACCGGGGTCTTGCGATGGCGGCCGGACGCGGTATCGTGAGGTGTAGCGGCCGGGCCTGTCCGGAAACGACAAGAACGTAGTGGCCCGGACGAGACGGCGACAGAATTGTCGCTTCCCCGCCGGGGCCGGAAACAGGCCCGAGTGTCGACAGGGCGTAACCTCCTGTTGCGAAAGGGGTTAGCAAGATGACCTGCGTGTTTGGCACGCAACTTGCACTTGGGTGTGGTGTGCACCAGGGCCCGGACGAGAAGCTGACCACAGGGGACTGCCGCACGCACGCCACGGATATCGGGCCCGACATTGTTCCCGGGGTTGGGTCCGAGGCGTGCGGCAGGCCCCTGTTCCATGCATGGTAGGGATGTCGCCGGCGGGCGCCACGGCGGGGAGCCCTTGCGACGGCGGACTGGCGGGACCAGACCGATGGCAGACGACCAGGCACTGCTCGCCCTCGAAGACGGTACGACGTTCCGAGGGCACTCCTTCGGCGCTACGGGCACCGCCACGGGCGAGGTCGTGTTCAACACGGCCATGACCGGCTACGTCGAGGTGCTGACGGACCCGTCGTACCGCGGCCAGATGGTCGCGATGACCTACCCCCTGATCGGCAACTACGGCGTCAGCCCCGACGACTTCGAGAGCCGGGGGTTGTGGCTGTCGGCCTTCATCGTCAAGGAGGCCGCGCGCCGGCCGTCCAACTGGCGGAGCCGCATGTCGCTCGACGACCTGCTGCGCGAGCGCGGCGTGCTGGGCATCTCGGGAATCGACACGCGGCGTCTGGTCAAGCACATCCGCGAGGCGGGGGCCATGAAGGCCGCCGTCAGCACCGAGGCGCTCGGCGAGCGCGAGCTGGTGGCCCTGGCCCGCGAGAGCCCGGGCCTGGTGGGCCGCGACCTGGTCCGCGAGGTGGCCTGCACCGAGAGCTACGAGTGGACCGAACCGCTCCCCGGTCGCGAGCCCGCGCCGCCGCGGTATGACGTCGTCGTCATGGACTATGGCCTGAAGCGGAACATCCTGCGCCTGCTGGTGACGTCCGGCTGCCGGGTGCGGGTGATGCCGGCTTATGCCACGGCCCAGGAAGTCCTTGCGCTGGGGCCCGACGGCGTGATGCTGTCGAACGGTCCGGGCGATCCGGCGGCGCTCGGCGGCATCGTGGAGGAGGTCCGACGAATGCTCGGCCGCGTGCCGGTGTTCGGCATCTGCCTGGGCCACCAGATCCTCGGCCAGGCCATGGGCGGGCGGACCTCGAAGCTGAAGTTCGGCCACCACGGGGCCAACCATCCGGTGATGCGGTTGGGCAACGGCGAGGGGGACGAGGCCGGCGGGGCGGGCGGGCGCGTGGAGATCACGTCGCAGAACCACGGGTTCGTGGTGGACCTGGACTCGCTACCCGAGGGGTCGGTCGAGGTGACGCACGTGAACCTCAACGACCGGACGGTCGAGGGGCTGCGGTGCCGCGACGTGCCGGCCTTCAGCGTGCAGTACCACCCGGAGGCGGCGCCGGGCCCGCACGATTCGCGGTACCTGTTCGAGACGTTCACGCGGTTCATGGCCGAGAATCGCAGATAGGGGCGACATTGTACCCCTCTCCCTTGAAGCAGGAAAGCGCGCTATGCCGCTAACGTATTCTGACAACGCAAGTTATGTATTGCGCATGAAAACAGTTCGCCGCATGATGTCTCTCTGCACACCAATACAGGGAGGCACGCATGGACGACGAACTGTTCAACGCATTGTACCAGATCGCGTGGCTGTTGTGGC
>Ga0272441_10006455_pt1 | contig 19627 bp, 17 predicted proteins | sample SSMProp6N_FD_193582 | JGI IMG/M metagenome (GOLD analysis project Ga0272441, IMG submission 193582) | Marine sediment archaeal communities from Little Sippewissett salt marsh, Falmouth, MA, United States - SSM-Prop-6N | ecosystem: Environmental > Aquatic > Marine > Wetlands > Sediment ... | reverse complement strand
CGAACACCCCTATTATACACTCAAAGGTCCGCTTTATCAAATCTGCTGCGGGAAAAACGCCTCAGAGCCCATTCCGCGGCGTCCGAGAGGCCCGGCAGGGCATGACGGCGGTATCGCTCCACCAGGGGCTGCACGGCCCGGTCGCGGCGGCTGCCGGCCGCCAGCACCGCGTTCCTCTGGATCGCCGCCGCGGGGATCCACTTGCGGTCCAGAACGCTCGCCTTGAGCGAGGCCCGCAGCCCTTCGGAGCTCTGCTCCAGGATCCGGCGCAGCGGAAGGCTGGGGCCGAGCTCTCCCAGGCAGGTTTCGGTCTCCACCTCGAGCTCCCGGTTGAAGAAGCAGACATCCTGGCATGTCTGGCAGCCGTAGAGCCGGGCCCCCCACTTCTCCTTGATGTCATCGGCGAGCACGGCCGGGTCGGTGGAGAGCGCCTGGATGCAGCGCAGCGGATCTATGCGGCCGGCTTCGGAGACGGCCCCGGTCGGGCAGGCTTCGATGCACGCGCGGCACGTCCCGCAGTGGCCGCCGGGCCCCGGGTCGCCCTCCAGCGGGGGGTCGGGCTCCCAGACCAGGGGGACGAAGACGCCGGCGATGACGAAGAGCGAGCCCAGCTCCGGCGCTATGATCAGGCTGTTCCTGCCGTAGAAGCCCAGCCCCGCCCGGGCGGCCAGCCGCTTCTCTGGAAGCCGGGAGTTGCAGAAGATGCGGCACTGGCTGCGGGTTACCCCCGTCTGTGCGCCGATCTCCCTGACCAGGATCTTCAGCCGCAGCACGGCCTCACGGTAGTAGTTGCGTCTGGCGAACGGGGCGATGAGCCCGTGGGGATCGCCGGGACGCGAGCCATCGGCTATTTCTCTTCGGTGGCAGGAGAGGCCGCACAGGACGAACGTGCCGGAGGGGAAGGGCAGCCCGGCGGCTTCGCTCGCGAGCAGGCGGACCCGGGTGAAACCCAATTCCTTGCAGCGCCGGATGATAGAGCCACGAGGGGTCATTCCAGGGCCAGTCTAGTCGAAAGCCCCGTATCGGGTCAACACGAGGCCGCTGCCCGCGCGCGCGGCCCAGATTGACAGCGGCATTCAATTCTCTTACGATGTATCTCATGGGAAGGGTCGAAAGCGATCCGAGCTCCGAGCAGAATTCGCCTCCACCGGACGCTTCGCCGGGGAAACCGCGGGGCCCGGCAGCGAATGGGCCGCCGGCTGAGGACGTCGCCACTCGAAGCACCCTCGAAAGACTGATCTCCTTTTTTTTCCGCACCGAAGACCCTCACAAGCAGAAGCGGCGCCAGGTCCGGGAGATAGGCAAACAGCTCAAACGGATGAAGCAGAAGCTCTACGATCCGGGCAGGGAGCTGGCGCAGCCTGCCCTGGGCAGGCTCATGTTCGTCTACTACAAGCTCTTCGGTCCGGCCCAGAATCTGGTCAAGAGAGCGGAGTCGTCCCAGGCCCTGAAGGAGATCGTGATCGAGCTCGGGATGACGGAGACGCAGCGGAGGCTGCGCGGCGGCCTGGAGGAGCCGGCCATCCGCGGCAGGCTGAAGACTGCCGGCCCGAACGAGCTGGCCGCTCAGCTCAGGGAGGAGCTGAAGGTCCTGTTCTCCGAGTACTCGGCCGAAAAGCTCAGAGCCGTGGACACGCTGTACAACCAGCTTGCGGCGTTTCTGGATCTCGTTCACTTCGACTACTACTTCGTCTTGAAGAAGTTCGATTCCCGAATGCGGGAGAACGATTTCGCCTACGAGCCGAAACTCGATGCCATCAACGGCGAGTACCTGCTGGACGATCTGAAGGAGTTCGACGACATCCTCCTGGGCATCGATGGGAAAACCGACTGGACGAAGGTGTTCGCCATCCTTCGGGAGTACCGAAACGTGGAGGTGGTTCCCGAGAAGAGCTGGCCCAAGGTCTGGCGGAAGCTCCTGGATCTGAGGAAGTCCCGGGTGTTCGAGCTCATCATCAAGCACCTGAGCAAGGACCCGGCCTATTCACCCAATCCGGCGGTCCACAACGAGAAGATCGCCGAGCAGTACCTGGCGAAGCTGAAAACCGGGACCGAGCTCATCATCCAGAAGATCCTGCGGGAGAGGCGGCAGGAGCGGATAGAGGAGCTGGCCGAGGAGCTGTTCGCCTCCGCGAAGGTGCATCGGACGAAGAACTACACCGAAAAGGCCAATCCCATCTTTCGCAAGCTGATGTTCAGCGGCTACACGCATATCTCGGCGGTGAACTACACCAAGGCGTTTCTGGACGATTACTTCCAGGCCGAGATCCACGATCTGCTGAATCTGCTCCTCATAAAGGGGAAGTGGGCGTCTCCCCAGGCCTCTCAGCCGCTATCGGACAGGCTGCACCGCCTCTTCAAGCTGAGCGACAACATCGAGGACCTCGACAAGTCGCTGGCCGATGAGGAGGACACGGGGAGAAGGCTCAAGAACCTCTGCTACGGAGCGGCCAAGGACAAGAAGCTGCTTCCACGGGTGCGCAAGATGCTGGGCTCCATCAACGAAACCTATCAAGCAGTGGTTTACGAGACCGCCCAGAATCTGATCGCCATAGGCAAAATCCTGAAGCAGGTTCTGGAGGACGGCGGGAAGCAGCAGCCGGATCTGATTCTCAACTGGCGGGAAATCAACGGTTCGGTGGACGGCTCCCTGCGGAAGCTCATCGTGGACGTCTACAAAAAGATCCACTGCTTCGTTCAGCTGATCCAGTTCTTCATCGACAAGGAGAAGGCGGCCGCCGCTTCGGCCGCATCGCGCGGGGCGGCTGTTTCGACCGCCCCGCCCGCCGCCGCCGGAGCGGCCGCTTCGGCCGTGGAGGAGCCCTGAGTCCGGCCGTGCTTCGACCGTGGAGCAGCCTTGAGTCCTCGCGTGTTTGCCCTGCAGCGGCGCTGACGTTCGGCCTGCGATTCGAGGCGTTGCCTCACCCAAAGGGCGTGCTGGACGCCCGCCTCAGCTGGATGAGGTCCGTGCAGCAGGTTTCCGGTTCCCTGGCCAGATAGAGCACCGACCGCGCCACGTCGGCTGGCTGGATGAGCTCGGCAGGCTTGAGATCCGGGCGGGCGCGGGAGATCAGCTCCGTATCCACCCCGCCGGGGCAGACCGCGCTGACCCGGATGCCCCACGGCTGCCCCTCCCGGGCCAGAGCGCGGGTGATGCCCATGACCGCGTGCTTGGAAGCGGTGTAGACCGCCTGGTTGGCGTAGCCCTTGATGCCCACCGCGGAAGCGATGTTGATGATCCTTCCGCCGCCGCTCTCCTTCATCCACCCAAAGGCGGCCTGAGACATCAGAAACGTTCCCCGGGCGTTGACGTCCATGACCCGCTCCCATTGCTCGACCTCTACCTCCAGGGCGGGGGCAAACAAGCCGATCCCGGCATTGTTGACCAGCAGCTCCAGTGCAGGACAGCTCCGCCTCATGGAGGAAAAGAGGCGGCGGATGGCTTGCGGATCGGCGTTGTCGCACCGGAAGGGGTGATACGTGCCGGCCGCGCCGGCGGCGGCGCGGCGAAACGCCTCCTCGGCGCCCCGGGCGGCCGCCCAGTTTCGGGAGGTGGTCCACACCGACATGCCTTCTGAGAGCAGAGCTTCCACAATGGCCTTCCCGATACCCCTGCTTCCGCCCGTTACCAGCGCCGTTTTCCCGTTCAGGGAATGCTCCTTGGCTTCCACCGTCTTGCCCTCTCTTCCGGATGCGTAGTGAGTCAGATCGATCACGACCGTCGGTTGATCATGATTATCCCAATCCATTAAGATCGGTCAACACATCGCGGCCTACGGCCGCAACCCAATCATCCACGGGAATCTTGTCAAGAAAACAAGATTCTCGTGGATGATTGTACATAAAACCCGGCGGAGGATGCCCAGGATCCGCTGGCCGGAATGCCTGAGAGGAGCATGAGTGGATGTCTTCATAGGAACCTATACCGTCCGCGGGAGCGCCGGGATCTATCGCGGTGAGTTCGATCCGGAAAGCGGCGCGCTGGAGATCGTCGGGGAGGCAGCCGCCGACAATCCGTCGTTCCTGGCGATCGGGCGGGGCGGCTCGGTCTTGTACGCGGTCTGCGAGCGGGAGGAGGGTGCGGTCAGGGCCTTTGCCGTGGAGCAGTCCCGCGGCGGACTGAGCCCGTTGGGAGAAAGCCGTTCGACCCACGGCAGCGCCCCCTGCCACCTGGCTCTGGACGGGACGCGCCGCTGGATCGTGGTCGCCAACTACGGGAGCGGCGGCGGGGCGGTCTTCCCCTTGAACCGGGACGGTTCGCTGGGCGAAGCCGTTGATCTATATCAGCACGTAGGTTCCGGACCCCACCCGGAGCGGCAGGCCCGCCCGCATGCGCATTCGGCCACCTTCGACGAAACGGGCCGCCGGGTCTACGTGGCGGATCTCGGCATCGATCGGATCATGATCTACGAGCTGGATCAGCGCAACGGCAGACTCCGCAGCGGCCGGCCCCCGTGGGCCGACCTGGCTTCGGGGTCCGGACCGCGCCACATGGCATTTCACGGTGGGCAGGCCTTCGTCATCAATGAGCTTGCCTCCACCATAGCCGGCTTTCGCCACGACCCCGCGACCGGGGAGCTCACGGGGGTTCACACCGTGAGCACCCTGCCGCCGGGCTTCACGGGGGAGAACACGTGTGCCGATATCCACGTACACCCCGGCGGCCGCTTCGTGTATGGATCCAATCGCGGTCACGACAGCATCGCGGTCTTCAGCCTGGATCGGGAAAGAGGCGAGCTCGCGCCGGCGGGTCACGCCGCGGCAGGCATCGCCTGGCCCCGCGGCTTTGCGCTGGATCCGTCGGGTCGTTTTCTGCTGGCGGCCAACAAGAACGGCGACGACATCGTCACATTCGCAGTGAACCAGGCGACCGGGCTGCTGGATCCCACGGGCAGCCGCTGCCGCGTGCCTTCGCCCGTCTGTGTGGTCTTTGCCGATGCCGCCTCTGGCGGTGCAACGCCATGAAGGCGGGTCGTCCGCCGATGCGCTCTCTGATGATGAGGCCTTACACGGCGAGGCTCCCGCTGAATCCGACTTGGGCGCCGCCGGCGGCGGTCAGACCGGGTAGTTCTTCTTCCCGTTGGCGAGCGGGCGTGGTATATCTTAGCACGTGAGAGAAGTCCTGGCGGTGGCCTTGAGCGGCGGGGTGGATTCGACGGTGGCTCTCCACCTCCTGCACCGCGACAGCGGTCCGCAGACGACCCTGGTCGGGGCGACACACGTCGTGGGCGAGTCCTACCGCTGCTGCGACGCCGTGGCCCTGCGGAGGGCGCGGGCGGCCTGTGCACGCTACGGTCTACCGTTCTTCGCCGTGGATCTGACCGCGGAATTCCACGAGCTCGTGGTGCGCGACTTCATCGACGCCTACCTGCTCGGGAGAACTCCGAATCCCTGTGTGCTATGCAATCAGAAGATCCGATTCGGCCTCTTCTATCGGGCTCTGGAGCGGCGGCTCGCGCAGGAACGGATCCTGAGTCGGGGTGATTCCCTGTTGCTGGCCACGGGTCACTACGCGCGGATCCAGCTTCGCGGGACAGAGCGGTGGCTGATGAAGGCGGCCGACAGGTCCAAAGACCAGAGCTATATGCTCTACCGGATCGAGCGGGGCATGCTTCCCAAGGTGGTTTTTCCTCTCGGTGGGCACACGAAGGCGGAGGTGAAGAGGATCGCTCGAGAGAACGGCCTTCTCGACGTACGGAGGGAGGAGAGCCAGGACGCCTGCTTCGTGGAGGGCCGGGTCGCGGATTTCCTGGCCAGGCAGCCGGCAGCCTCTTCGGCCGCCCGAGGCGGAGAGATCGTCTCGACCGACGGCCGCGTTCTGGGTCGGCACGGGGGGTGCATCGGTTACACGGTCGGGCAGCGCCGTGGTCTGGGGCTCGCGGGCGGGCCCTGGTACGTGGTCGCCGTTGATCCCGGCACGAGCAGACTCGTGGTCGGCCGGCGTGCGGAGCTTGCGCGTCCGGTTTTCCAGGTGGCGGAGGCGAACTGGCTGGCCGATGCCCCCGCAGGCCCGCTGCGATGCAACGTCAAGGTGCGCTACCAGAGCCGTGAACGGCCGTGCACGGTCGCTGCCAACGCGAAGAAAGGCGTTCTCACGGTGCAGTGGGAGGGAGTCATGGGGGTCACACCGGGACAGTCGGCCGTGTTCTACCAGGGAGATCGGGTGCTGGGCGGCGGTTTCGTCCTCTGAGGGTAGATCGCCTTTCGATCATTCGGCGGGACAGGCCCTACAGGGCCTTCAGGTGCCCGTTCCCCCCTATTATCCGAGCCACCGCCTTGGCGGTTTGGGCTCGGGAGAGCAGCTGCTTCAGCGAGCGGGTGCTTGCGAGAAGTCTCTCCCTGATGGAGGTCATCTCCAGGAAGCTCTGTCTTTCCGTCATGGTGAAGCCGCTGCTGCTTGCGAGTATGAACGAAAGAGGTTTGATCTCCAGCCTATCGAGAAAATCCAGGACCTGCTTGCTGTCCACATACGCGGCCAGCCGCTTCAACCTGGCCACGCACTTCCTGGCCAGAGCGTGCATCTCCTCCCCCGTGGCCGTATCCTCATCATCGAAGAAGTCCACTTCCGCTTCCAGGTATGCTTTTTCTTCTATGATCTCTCGGACGGCGAACCGCCGCATCCCTGCCGTCATGACGTCGAGCTTCCCGTCCTCCGTGCTTCCCAGCACCTGGGTGATCCTGGCCGTGCATCCGACGCGCTGGATCTCCCGGCCGTCGTAGTACACCACACCGAACTCTGTTTCGCTGTGAAGGCACTCCGTGATGAGATCGAAATAGCGCTTCTCGAAGATGTGAAGCGGAAGCGGGACCCCCGGCATCAGAACCGTTCCCAGCGGGAATAACGGTATTCTGCTCACATGGCTATCCTTGTCTGCCCACTGCAGCCCGCGGCCGCGGTTTGCATGATCCACGAGAGTCTCGTCAAGAAACAGGATCCTCGTGGATGACCGGATGTCTGCCTCTTCTCCTGAAGTGAATATACTTCTGCGGCCTGCCAAAGGCCAGGGTGGTGTTTGGATGCGGCGGGTCCTGCAGAGCCCGCGGTCCCTGCGGACCGTGATGCGGGATTGGGTCTTTGTTCCGGCTTTGTTGACTTTGGTACCTGTAGGAAATATGATCGCTTTTGTTATGATAGCTTTCGGGCGGCAGGTCTTTGATGCTGCCTTTGATCGCGGGGAACGCGCATGACCGTGGAGCAGCAGGCCCGGGCGGCCGAAAAAGCGGCCGTGTACCTGGGAACGCTTTCGACCGAACTCAAGAACACGGCGCTCCAGGCCGCGGCCCGGAGTCTCGGGCGCCGCCGGGCGGAGGTGCTGGCTGCCAACGATCTGGATGTGCAGGCCGCGGAAAAGGAGAAGCTGGAGGCGCCCCTGAAGCAGCGGCTCCGCCTCTCGGAGCGGAAGATCGATGGGTTGATTACCGGGCTGAATGCCGTTGTGGCGCTTCCGGATCCGGTGGGCGGGAGGCTAGCCGAGGTGCAGCTGGACGACGGCCTTCTGTTGGTCAAGGAAGCCGTGCCCATTGGATTGATCGGGGTCATATTCGAATCCCGCCCGGATGCTCTCATACAGATCGGAGCTCTTTGCCTGAAGTCCGGGAACGCAGTTGTGCTGAAGGGCGGCTCGGAGGCGCTGCACAGCAATCGGATCCTGTTTGCCATCCTGCGCGAGGCCGCCGAAAGCGTCGATTCGCGGCTCGTCGACGCCTTCCAGCTCGTGGAGACCAGAGAAGAGATCGGGGAGCTCCTGCGTCTGGACGATGTGGTGGATCTTCTGATACCACGGGGTTCGAGTCGGCTGGTTCGCAGCATTCGCGAGAATACGCGCATACCAGTTCTGGGTCATGCCGACGGCGTTTGCCACATATACATAGATCGGGACGCGGACGTGGAAAAGGCTATCAACATCACGCGGGATGCCAAGTGTCAGTACCCGGCGGTGTGCAACGCCGTGGAAACGGTGCTCGTGCATCGAGCGGCTGCGTCGGCCGTTCTGCCCCGACTGGCCGGCGTGTTGAAGGAAGTCGAGCTCCGCGGTGACCCGGAAGTCTGCCGGTTGGTTCCGGCGCATCCCGCATCCGAGTCGGATTGGGGCACGGAGTACAACGATCTCATTCTGGCTTTGAAGATAGTCGGCAGCCTGGAGGAGGCCGTAGACCACATCAACCGTTACGGCAGCCGTCACACGGACGCCATAGTGACGGAACGGCGGGAGGCGGCGGAGGCTTTTCTCAGCCGTGTCGATTCGAGCTCGGTCATGTGGAACTGCTCGACCCGCTTTGCGGACGGCTCTCGCTACGGCTTCGGTGCGGAGGTGGGTATCTCGACAAACAAGATCCATGCGCGGGGGCCGGTGGGGCTGGAAGGGCTCACGATCTACAAGTACAAGCTCTACGGCAGCGGCCAGGTGGTGGCCGACTACGTGGAAGGCCGCCGCCGTTTCTTTCACGGAGGTTGATCCAGGCCATGAGGATCGTGCTCAAGGTAGGCAGCGCTCTCATAAGCCGGGGGCCGCGGATCGACCACGGCTGGATGAAGAGGAAGGTCCGCGAGATCGCGGCGCTGGCCCAACAAGGCCATGAGATCGTGCTCATCAGCTCCGGCGCAGTGGCCGCCGGCATGGAGATCGAAGGCCTGCAGGAGCGTCCGGCCGAAACTCTGGCGCTGCAGCTTCTCTCCGGCATGGGCCAGATCAAGCTCATGAAATACTACAAGGACTATTTCAAGCGGAAGGGGCTGGTGGTGGCTCAGGTTCTTCTCACCCATCACAACTTCGATACCGCGTCCGAGAGGGCCACGGTGCAGCGAATCATGAACGCCTATCTGGCCCAGGGCGCGATTCCCATTGTGAACGAGAACGATCTGGTGAATAAGGAAGAGCTCGAGTACCGAAGAGCCTTCACGGACAACGATATCCTGGCCGCGCTGGTGGCCGTCAATCTAAAGGCGGATATGGCCATCATTCTGACCGATGTGGACGGCCTGTTTCGCGGTGATCCGAAGCAAGATGCCAGCGCGGTGCTCATGGAGCGAATCGTCCGCATTGATGAGAGCATCAGGCGTCTCGCCGGTCAGGAGACGAACTCCCTGGGGCTCGGGGGCATGCAATCCAAGGTTCGGGCTGCAGAGATGATGACGCGGAGCGGGATCGACGTTATCGTGGCCAACGGCAGGCGGAGAATAGAGGACATCATTGAGAACAGGGTGCGGCGTTCCCTGTTCGCCGCCGAAAAGAGCTCGGCTGCCCGAACGAGTTGATGCCACTGGGGAGCATTACTCGCCGCGGTCTCCGGCCTGCCGGCCGCCGATCAGCTTGCTTCCGGAGGTGCTTTCTGCTACACTCCTAGAGCCCGTCTCAACGGATACGGACGTGAGAATGCTCGCCGCACTAGGTCAGTGGCTCAACGACAAGATCAGCGCGCTTCTCTACGCATCGGGCTATCTGCTCAAGGTCCTCATAGCCACCGTGACTTTTCCCCGCAGGCGGCAGGTCGGGAACCGGGTTCTGGTCCTGCAAATACTCTTCACCGGCGTTGAGGCCATGGGGATCATCACGCTGATCGCCCTGGCCATAGGGGCCGTCATCATCATCCAAGGTGTGTCTCTGCTCCCGCAGTTCGGTCAGGGTCAGTTGATTTACACCATTCTCATAGCGGTCATCGTTCGGGAGCTGGGACCGATCTTGACCGCCTTCATTGTCACGGCTCGTTCGGGCACGGCCATCGCCACCGAGTTGGGCGGCATGGTGGTCACCCATCAGATCGAGGCGTACGTGTCGGTCGGCATCAATCCGATTTCCTATCTGGCGGTGCCGCGTTTTCTCGGCGTAACCCTTTCCATGATGGTGCTCACCGTCTATTTCATCGTGGTGGGGCTTTTCGGCGCCTTTTTTCTGACTCAACTGATAAAACCCATCCCGCTGAGCGAGTATTTCGGCAACCTTTTCAGCGCCCTACGGTTCGTGGATATCCTTTCCTCTCTGGTGAAGAGCTTCGTCTTCGGTGTTCTGATCTCTCTGGTATCCACGTATCAGGGATTCAATGTGCGCCAGGCCTCGACCGAGGTCCCGCAGAGGGTGATCAAGGCGGTCGGCCAGGGCGTCGTGCTGTGCATCGTGGCAAACGCCATTGTCTCCTTGATATACTACATATAATCGTGGGAAGCCGCACCCGAGCCGCTGCGCCGGAGTGCTGGGCAGAGCAGAGATGAAAGAGCTCATTCGACTGAAGAACGTGACCGTTCAATCCGAAGACTACGAAATCCTGAGGGACATCAGCCTGTCCTTCGCTCAGAGCAGGAGCACGGTGATTCTGGGGCCGGCTGGATGCGGCAAGAGCACGCTGCTGAAAGTAGCCGCGGGCATCATCATGCCCGACCGGGGCAGCGTTTTCATTGACGGAGAGAACCTGCTCACCATGCCGGAAAGGGATCTGAAAGCGTTTAGGCGCAGGAACGGGTTCGCCTTCCAGGATGCGGCGCTCTGGGCCAATCAAAGCCTCTACGAAAACCTCTTCATTCCCCTGCGATTCCACAATCCGCGGCTCAAGAAGAGTGAAATCCACGACCGCGTGATGCAGAGCCTCGAAAGCACGGGCATGGACAGCCAGGCGCACCTCAGGCCGGCGCAGATATCCTCGGGAGAGCAGAAGATCGTCTCCTTCTGCCGCGCTCTGATCCTGGAGCCGGAAGTGCTCTATATGGATGAGCCGACGCTTTCCATAGACGCCAGGGTCCTCGGCATCATTTATGATCTCATCCGGCGGTACAAGCAGAAAGGATGCACCTTGCTGGTCGTAACCCACGATCAAGACTTGACTTCGTGGCTGGCCGATGACCTGATCGTGCTCAAGGCGGGAGAAGTGGTGGAAATGGGTCCCTTCGATGAAGTCAAGAACAGCGAAAACCAGGAGGTGCAGAGCATTCTCAGCAGTGTCCTCTCCCGGGCGGCCAGCTACGACACGGACATCCTGGGGCTTCTCGCGAAAGAGCAAATGCAGGACTAAGCGATGCATCCGGGCGGGCAGCGGCTCGGCGCCCCTCGGCGCTCAATTGAAATTGACAGCACTTCGTTCCATGGACTAGAATGGTAGTACAGTGAAATTCCGCATCCGGCTTGCCAATCAGATAGTCGGTCTTTTCATCCTCATAGCAATCGTTGGTTTGGTTGCCGCGCTGATCCTTTTGGGGGCTAATCAGCGGTGGTTCGCGGAAAAGCTCGTCCTGAAGAGCCGCTTCAAATCCGGCGCCGCGCTCAGCGTGGGCATGGCGGTCACTCTGCGGGGTTTCGAGATAGGTCGCGTGGAGGAGAAGATTCTGGATCCGGAGAACCTGGAAGTCATTATCGATTTTCAAATCTACGATGAGTACTACGACCAGGTCGTGCTTCCCAACTCGGTGCTGGAGCTGGCGGTCAGCCCTCTGGGGGGCAGCACGTTGCTCTTTCACCCGGGCAAGCCGCAGGCCCCGCCGGTGTCGGCGCTTCCACCCGGATCGTGGATCCCTTCTCTGGATTTTGACCAGGGCATGGAGCTGGTGCGGCGAGAGCTCGTGGAGCGACGGGGGGGCGGCGACACCATTACGACGCTGCTCAGCGATATCGGTCCGGTGCTGGAGAACGTGAATGATGCTCTCTTCAATTTGAAAAAGCTCACGCTCACGATAGAGGATGGGCTCAAGGGCGATCGAAGCACGCAGCTCGGCTCTCTTCTGCACTCCATCGACACGCTGGTTTCGTCCCTGGATGACTTCATTACCGGTCGCAACACGGGGCCTTTCGGGGATGTCTTGAGCAACGTGGACCGGTCGCTGGCCAATGTGGATGCGTCGGTCAACAAAATCACCAAGGATTTCGAGAAAACCGCCGCCGATGCCACGGAGCTCATAGCCGAGGCCAAGCAGACCATAGACCAGGATGTCAGCAAGATTCTGGGCAACGTGGACAAGATCGCGCTCAACATCGAGGAGCTCACGGCGGACCCAACCGGCTTGGCCGTGGAGCTCATTGATCCGAAGGGTTCGATCGCCACACTGCTGAATGACAACAACGCTCTATACGACAACATCCTGCAGAGCATCGAGAATGTGAATGCCATAGTAGCGGAATTGGAGGAGTTTGCCGCCTTCCTGACCGGCATGAAACCCCAGATCTCAGGCATCCTGGAAGAAGGAAGAACCACGGTGAACGAAGCCCAGGATGTCATTGAGGCGCTGAAAAACAATCCGCTCTTGAAACGGGGTATCCAGGAACCGAGAGAGCAGCCGACCACGACATCCGGCTACCGGGACGAGGAGTTCTGATGAACGCATATCGTGCAATCCTGCTTTTGTCGGCGCTGCTGCTGATGGTCTCATGCTCAACGGCGCCCAAGCCGCAGGAAAACGTCGTGGTCATCAAGAACAGGGCGGCGGAATACGCTGCCTATGGCAATGATTACTATCGGCAAGGTCTGTACGAAAAGGCCATAGAATCCTTTGAGCTCTCCCTGGCCTACAACGGATCTGTAGACAATGCGCCGGGCATGGTCAGCTCCTACAACTCCCTGGGCAAGGTGAACCTGGCAAAGGGGGATATGGAGACCGCTGCCGCCTACTTTCTCGCGGCCTACGAACTGGCCGCTGAGCTGGGAGACGGCCTCCTTACGGCGCAGACGCTGAATCACCAGGGGGAGCTCGCCATGCAGGGGCAGGAGTATGACCGGGCGGTGGAGCTCTACCTCGAGGCCCTGCAATTCGCAGAGGACGCGGCATCGGACCGCACAACAGCCGCCATCCTGAGCAACCTGGGCAGCGGCTACAGAAAGCTCGGGCAGTTGGAAACCGCGCTCTCCTACTTGCAGCGCTCCGTGGAGCTCAATGCCCGGACGAAGAACTATGAAGAGCTGGCAACGAGCTACTATCGTATCGCCGCCCTTTATTCGGAGATGGGGGAGTACGGTACCTCCCTGCAGAACATCGAAGACGCTTTGAGAAACGACAAGAAGGTTGAAAACTCTCTGGGCATTGCGAAGGACTACCTGGCCAGGGGGATCATACTGAAAAAAGCGGGCAGACGCGAAGAGGCATATGTGTCCTTCCAGCGCTCCCTGCTGGTCTATCGGTCGATGGCGCTCTTGTACCCCGACGTGTCCTTCGAAAGTGACGTACGGCGGCTGCTGGAATACCTGATAGAGCTTGGAGAGGATCTCGGAAAAGTGGAGACGGACGAATACAGACGGATACTCGAGGGAGACGAGGAGTAGCTCATCGCCTGGGGGCAGTATCTCGGTTCGATCATCGCAGGATACGGGAAGGCGCTGAAGAATCTCGCGTGGTTGCTGCTGCTCCTTGCCGGGGCTGCCGTGGTTGGTTCGATTGTGGTTCTTCCCCTCTGGTACGTGGCTACTCACTCACGCAGGTTGTACACGCTCATAGTGGGGGGTGTGGTCGCAGTCGCCGTCGGGCTCCTCCTGATCTCCCGTATTGTGCGTGGCGTAAGGTCGAGCGGGCCCCGCTACCTCTGGCGGCTGATTGCAGGCGTCGGAAAGGGGTTGATGGTGGTCGGTTTCCTCGCTGCGCTGTACGGCATTCTCTGGCTCTTCTCGATCAGAATGTTCGGTGCGGCCGTTCCGGCCGTTTTGCTCTATCTCGTCCTGCTCGGCATCTACCGCTTCGGTCGAAATCGGGCCTGAAGGGGACCCATGGCCGGATGCTGGCGTAGGGAGATGGAGTCCTCGTGTTCGCGGAGCGCCAAGGTCGTCGCGTTTCTTCTGCTCTTTGGCCCCGTCCTGGCGGTCGCCCAGTACCCCGAGATCCGCCGGCTCGACGCGCAAGACGTGCTCTTCGGCCAGATTCAGTCGGACATTGCCGCCTTCCTACGGGCTTCCGCAGTGGGAGCGGAGGCAGATTCGATTCCGACCCTCTCGCTTTTTCGCTACCGTCTGAAAAAGCAGGATGATCTTCTCTCGTTGGCTGCCCGTCTCAACCTGCCCTACGAGACCCTGGCCACTCTGAACGGGCTTTCCTACGTGGGAGAGCTGGAGGAACGGCCGGCGCTGCTGATTCCCAATCTTCCGGGCATTTTCGTCCCCGTGAGCCCCCGCAGTGACCTGGAGTCCCTGATGGCGAGCTGGCGGGGCACGGATGAGGCGCATAGAATCGTCGTCCATACGCCCGGCGGGGACCGCGCATACCTCTTCCATGTGGGACAGCGTTTTCATCCTTTGGAGCGGGCTTACTTCTTGCAGGTGCTTTTCCGCCTGCCGCTGGACCGCGGGGTTGTGACCTCCGGCTACGGTGTGAGGAAGGATCCCTTTGGTGGGCACGCGGCCTTTCACAACGGCATCGATATCGCCGCGGCGGCCGGGACCGACGTATTTGCGGCCCGTGAAGGCGTGGTGACTGAAGCCGGTTCTGATCCGGTGTACGGCAAATACGTCGTCATCGACCACGCCGGCGGCTATCAGACGGTCTATGGGCACCTGGAGCGGGTGCTCGTTGACTTGAATCAGGAGGTCGGTTCCGGTAGAATCATAGGAAAAGTCGGCAGCACGGGGCGGTCAACCGGGCCTCATCTGCATTTCGAGATACGGAAAGAAGGCAGCTCTCGAGACCCCGCGCCGCTGCTACCCTTTTAGAGGCGACAATGAGCGTTAGGCGCTTGAAGCTCTGTCTGGTCTGTCTCTCTCTGTTCCTGGCGGCAATTGCCGGGTCGGCGGACCAGTTCCGTGCGCTCGTGGTCGAGCGAATGGAGCTCGATACCCGTCCCGAGCTCGTGTTGAGCATGGAGATCAGGGCTGATGAGACGGCCATAATAGACATTGCCGGAGAGACGCAGTTCCTCGAGGGCGTTCTGGTGGAGATTCTGCTCTCCGATATTCTGAAGCGCTATTCGGAGGGCTTTGCCCTGACCGTCTATGCCGACATCGATCCGGCTCCCGCGAAGGGGATGGGGCAGTATGAAGGACGGGAGGTTTTTTTCTCCGTCCTGCCCTTTGCCAGCCGGATTCGCCTGGGTATCCCTGTCGAAGCGACGAATCGGGAGCGTTTCGGACCCGAAGAGGAGCTGTTCGGACTAACGGATGCCGTTCGAGCCGCACGCTTTCCGGTTCTCCTAGCTGTTCAGAGCATCAGCAAAGGGCTTCCGGCGGACGCCTTGACGCGAAATTTCTTTCTCACCGCCCAACCTCTCGTCGAAGACAAAGGCCTCGTACGGCTTGCTCTGCTCCGACCGGAGGGTTTCGAGGATGCGGCGGCGGAGCTCCTTCTCGATGACGAACCGCTGGTGGATCTCTCAGATGCCGTGGAGGTCGCTGCCGGCGTTCACACCATTCAGGTGAGATCCGAGGTCTTCAAACCTCTCACCACCACGTTCTCACTTCCGGCCGCGCAGTCCATAGAACTCGAATTGCCTCTGGAACCGTCGGTGTCGTATGTCACGTTGGAGGGGCTGGAAGGGGCGGTGGCGTATCTCGACGGCGAGAAGGTGGAGCTCCTGCCGGGGGAAAGAAAACAGTTGACTGAGGGGGAGCACACTATTAGATTTAAGATAGAAAGGTACAGTGTTACGAAAAAGTTTACGGTGGAGGCCGGCAACGACTATACCATATCGCTCAACCTGGAGATCCAGGTGAGACAAGACCTTTGAATTTAATGGATTTTCGTGCTAATCTTTTTAGGAATGAGGACGATAATTAGACTGTCGGTTATCATATAGTTCCCCTCCCAGTTTACTATATTGACCGACAGTTTCACTTGGCCGACTCTGAAAAGAGTCGGCTTTTTTTGCTCTCGGCGGCGTGTTGACAAGTGGGCGGCATCTCTTTACTTTTTGCGCTATGAGTGCTTTGAGCCGGCGCAAGAGAATCGTTTCCATACTTCTGGGGTTGGCTTTCCTTCTGTCTCTGGCTTTGGGAACGGCGCTGGGGTTCGCCCTGGCCGGCACCCGCAACTACCAGGTCAGCGAAGAAATGGATGTCATGCAGTCGGCGCTCCCGACGCGCATCTACGATATCAACAACAACCTGATAACCGAATTCTTCTCAGATGAGAAGCGGGAGATCGTTCCTCTCGACGCCGTGCCGGAAGTTCTGGTGAACGCACTGGTAACGCGGGAGGACCAGGAGTTCTATCGGCACTGGGGCATCAAGCCGAGCAGCTATTTCCGGGCATTCCTGGGCTACGTAACGGGCAATTTCGCCGGCGGCGGGAGCACGCTCACCATGCAGGTGGCCGGTACCAGACACGCCAACCGGCGGGAGATCACGGTCCGACGCAAGCTCCAGGAGACCTGGTACGCCGTCCAGATGGAGCGCCGGTACACGAAGGATGAGATCCTCGAGTTCTACATGAACGAGATGCCCTTTGGCGGCGGTACCAACGGAGTGGAAGCCGCATCCAAGTACTACTTCCAGAAATCCGTGCGGGAGATCAACCTCGCGGAAGCAGTCATCCTCGTGCTGACCCTCTCCGGGCCTGATCGCTACAACCCGCTCAAGAATCCGGCACTGGTGCGGGAGAGACAGCGTTACATACTCGACGAAATGGTGCGGCTCGGGTATGCCGACCGGACGGAGGCGGACCAAAGCTTCGACAGCTATTGGGACAGCTATGCCTGGGATCGATATGCGACGTACGGCGCCTTTGTTATCCGGGAAGACAAGGCACCATGGTTCAGTGAATACGTCAGGCAGGAGCTGGCTGATCTGCTGCTGGGATCGCAGGACATATACCGGGGAGGCATGAAGGTATACACCACCCTGGAGCTGGACTACCAGGCGATCGCGGACGACGTTATGCAGAGGGCCATAAACCGGGTCAACAGCACGTACCGCAGCCAGTTCACCGAGCGGACGGGCTTCGGGGATGAGAACATCACTCCGCTGGTCGATCTCTTCTCGCTCATGTTCGATTTTGAAGAGGTCAGGGTAGCCGGCGAGAAGAAACGAAGTCGCACGGCGAGGATATTTCGTGAAGAGGTCAATCCCGTGATGGATCTCACAGCAACTCTCTTCAACCTCCAGCCGTTGAAACGGCCGGCGCAGATCACTTTCGGCGAACAGGTGGAAGTGACCAGAAGGACCGAGGTGGAAGGCGCTCTCATCGCGCTGGAGATAGAGAGCGGGCACATCATTGCCATGGTGGGGGGAAAGGAGTTCAGCAGCGCGAATCAGTACAACCGGGCGGTCCAGGGCAACCTGCAGCCGGGCTCGGCCTTCAAGCCGCTCTACTACTCGGTTGCCCTGGAGGAGGGGCTTCTGACTCCCGCTTCGATACTCCGGGACGGCCCCACCGCCTTTGAGAACGACGACGGGACGCGGTACGTGCCGAGCAACTACGGGGGAACATGGCGGGGAAAGGTGCGTGTCCGCCAGGCGTTGGCCCTTTCTCTGAACATTCCCTCCGTGAAGGTATTGCAGACCGTGGGATTCGATGCAGCTATCCGGAGGGCGAGTCGACTGCTGGGCATTTCGGACCCCGAGGAGATAACGGCGAATTTCGATCGCAAGCTGCCGCTCGGCCTCGGCATCTGCAGCGTCTCTCCGCTCCAGATGGCGCGAGCCTTTGCCTGCTTCGCCAACGAAGGACGAGAGGTGGAGCCGGTGGCGATTCGCTACATCCAGGACCGAAACGGAAACACGATTCTGGAGCCCGAGCGAGAAGCCATTGCCAGGAGAAACCGGCCGGAAGCGCAGATAATGAGCCCGCAGGCCGCGTTTCTCGTGACGAACCTGCTCCAGAGCACGGTGAATTGGGGAACTCTCGCTTACGGGACGCGCACCGTAGGAGGCTTCGACGGTCGCGATATCGCCGGCAAAACCGGCACCGTTGAAAACTGGGGCGACGCGTGGGCGGTGGGTTTCACGCCGCAGATCGTGGCGGCCGTGTGGTTCGGCTTTGACTCGCCGGGAAACTCACTGGGACGGAACCAGACAGGGGCACGGGCAGCGGGTCCGACGTGGGCGGAGTTCATGAAAGCGGCTCACGAGGGGCTGCCCATGGAGGAATTCAGTCGACCCAAAGAGGGAATCGCTGAGGTCACGGTGTGCGTCGAATCCGGTCTGCTTCCTCATCCCGAAGGATTCTGTGACGATGTGACCTACGAGGAATATTTCCTGGAGGGCACAGAGCCGTCCCAGTTCTGTGACGTTCACGGTGCCGGGCGTTTTGACGTAGACGAGAGAGTGGATGTGCTTCGGCGGCTGGTCATGGGCGCAGACGTGAGCTTTCCAGAAATACCCGCCGCGGAGTTTGACGCTCCATTTTTCTTCGAAGAGGACTGGGATTCCGGAGAATCGGCCCAGGGGAATCCGCTGCTGGACTAGGATGAGTTCCGCGATGAGGATCCTGGAGATACCGCTCACACGGATAGTGATCAAGAAGCGAATCCGCAAGAATCTCGGCGATCTCGGCTCCCTGGTCAACAGCATGAAGCGCTATGGTCAGCTCTCCCCGGTCGTTGTCAACCGGAACTATGTCCTGATCTCCGGTCAGCGGCGTTTGGAGGCGGCGAGGAAACTGGGGTGGTCCACCATCAAGGCCATCGTCCTGGACCGCGAGAAGCCGCTCGAGATGCTCGAGTTGGAGATGGAAGAAAACGTGGAGCGCAGAGACTTCACTCCGGAGGAGCTCAGCAACGGTTTCGACAGCATCGAGCGCTTGAGAACCCCCCCCGCTCTACGGCGTTTCCTCCGCTGGCTGCGGAGGATTTTGGGGAGGCTCTTCTCCAGAAAACGCAAGTCCTAGAGCCTAGCCGAGCGGTTCCGCCGCGGCGCCGGCCAGACCCTGCGGGTTCGCCGGTGAGTGGCACACGATCCGGGTTTTTCCCCTCTCAGCGCCGAAGCCGCCTCTGCAGTTCGTTTTCTGTCCAGTTCCTGGTGAAGGCGAGCAACTGCGAGGCGTTGGAAGAGCCCGGACAGCCCTGCTCCCGGATAGCCGTGGCGGCCGGCAGCATCGTCGTCCAGAGCGTTCTCTCTTCGGCGCTCATCGAGTTCCAGTACTGGCCGAGCGGATCGCGGGGAGGGGCAAGCCGCTGAACCGCCGCTCTGTAGCCCTCCAGGAAGTCTCGCCAACTGGTTCTGCTCGCCCCCTGGGAAAGCACCGAAGGTAGTCTGCGGCCTCTCGGGGTTTCGACCGCAGCCGTGTCGAGAATAACCCCTTGTCCCTGCGCCTGAACGACCCTGACGCCGGCATGCCGGATAGCATCTTCGAGCCGGGTCTTGTAGCTCATCATTGGCTTGGTTGTGTACCTTATCGAGCTGCCCGAGCGTTGCTTCACGATACTGCGGTTTTGCATGAGAAACGAGAAGTTCTGACTCTCCACGGGGGCGAGCCGGCTCTCTTTGGACCGAAAGGAGCGGTAGATGTAGGTGCCGCGGGCGTACGATTTTCCTTCCGGGAAGGAAAAATCGATGCCGAAGAGAGTGATCTCTTCCGCGCCGAGAAGACGCGCCAAAGACAGCGCTGCGTGAGAAACGTTGCCTCCGGACGTGTCGATCTGGGGGAATCCCCTCCAGTTCGAGTTGAGGTACTGAGAGAAAGGGTGTCCGCTGGAGAAGAAAACCAGCCTGTCGGTGAGAGTCGTCAGGACTGGCGGAGATGCGAGATCCAGAACCAGAGGCACACTCCTTGGGTATCCGCCTAGAAAATGGTGAT
>Ga0272441_10006454_pt1 | contig 19631 bp, 18 predicted proteins | sample SSMProp6N_FD_193582 | JGI IMG/M metagenome (GOLD analysis project Ga0272441, IMG submission 193582) | Marine sediment archaeal communities from Little Sippewissett salt marsh, Falmouth, MA, United States - SSM-Prop-6N | ecosystem: Environmental > Aquatic > Marine > Wetlands > Sediment ... | reverse complement strand
TTGGTCTATCCTTCCGGCGAAGGACACGGGTTGGAAGTTGATTGCGCTCACTATGTCCTTGTTCTCAAAAGCGAACCTTATGATGTCCCCTACTTGATCGTCGTTCATTCCTTTGACCAGTGTTGGCACAAGCACTATGGAGTTGATGTTCGCTTTTCTCATGTTCTCCATGGCCTTGATCTTTTCAGGAAGCGCGTTGTAACCTCTGGCGGCAATATATGGCCTTTCTTTTACGCCATCGAACTGGAAGTAGATCGTGTTGAGCCCGGTTGCCCTCACCTTCTTTGCATACTCCAGGTCATTGGCAAATCTCTTGCCGTTGGTTGCGACCTGCACATGTGTGAACCCCAGTTCTCTTGCGTCATTGACTATATCTGGAAAATCATCCCTCACGGTTGGCTCTCCGCCGGAGAACTGAACAGATGTGCATCTAGTGGGCTTTTGATTTGAGAGTCCTATTAGGATATTTTTGATCTCTTCCCTTGTAGGCTCAATGACATATCCTGCCTTGCCCGCATTGGCAAAACAAATGGGGCAGCACATGTTGCATCTGTTAGTGATATCTATATTTGCCAAAAGTGTGGAGCTAAGATGCTCGTCGCATAGTCCGCAGTCGAAAGGGCATCCCTTGGAATCCGCATTGTTGGGATTGTCTATGCCTTTGCCGTCCTTTCTGTATTTTTGAGCTCTGTAATAATATTCAGAATTAGACCAATAGACGTCATTGAATGTCCCGTGTTCTGGACATTCTTTTTCTATATAAATCTTGCCACATTTTTCATATATCACTGCGTCCAATATTTTTAGGCATTCAGGGCATAGTGATCTGGTTTTGCCGACCTCAGCCATATTGACACTTCTGTTACTTCTTTTCCCTTTCTTCTTCCTTCTCCGCAGCCCTCTTTTTTCTCCATTCTTCAATTGGTATTCCGAATTCTTTTTCGAACTTTGGTCTGTGTATGGAGTTGTAACTGCAGAATGGTATTATCCTGCCGTCCGGAAGTCCGTAATGGATCCCGCATCTTCTCACTCTCTCTATGTCGAAGTTGTAGGGGTCCATGAAATGCATAGATCCAAGGAAAAGTGTATTTCTATGGAATGCCGCCGTGTCCCCTATTGTACCGTTTGATAGGACGTTGAGTAACAGATTTCTAAGATTAACTCCTGGCGGCGCTTTTGAGTTGTCTATGAACTTTGGTATGTTCTTTGTAAGCTTCAGCGTGATCTTCGCCTTTGTCATCTTCCCATTCCCTTCTTTGAGCTTTTCAGTCATGTCCTTTAGGTATCCGAAGAATCCATCGACATCTACGAACTGTGTAATTGGGAGAATCCTGCCCTTTACTTTGAACAGGTATGTGCCCACGCCGCAGTGCTCGTGACATGTGAACGTCAGCTGGGGTTCCTTCTTCCATTCGCTGAGGAATTCTGATATGGGTGCCATACAGGGCACAGGGTATAGATCATCCTTGGTTATCTCGCCATCGGTCTGTTCTTCGAGCAGCCTGGCCAGGTCAGGGATTGTGATCCTCATCTTCTCAAGCTCGTTCTTATCTATCCTTCCTGCGAAGGACACTGGCTGGAAGTTGACGCCTCTCACGACATCATTGTTATCAAATGCGAATCTAACTATATCTCCAACCTGATCGTCGCTTATCCCTTTCACCAAGGTAGGAACAAGCACCACTGATGAAAGTCCTGCCTTCCTGATGCCCTCTATGGCCTTGATCTTCTCTGGCAGGGCATTATATCCCCTTGCAGCGATGTATGGTTTTTCTGTTACACCGTCAAATTGAAGGTATATCGTGCTGAGTCCGGCAGCCTTTAAGTTTTTGAGATACTCTTGGTCCTTGATGAATCTTTTTCCGTTTGTGGCTACCTGTACCTGTGTGAATCCAAGCTCTTTTGCCTTGGTGATTATTTCTGGAAGGTCGTCCCTTATCGTGGGCTCTCCGCCGGAGAACTGCACTGCCCAGCACCTAACTGGTTTTTCATTTGCCAATCTGGTCAAGATGTCGGTTATCTGGTCAATAGAGAGTTCCAAGACATATCCTGCAGCAGCAGCATTGGCAAAGCATATGGGGCAACGCATGTTGCACCTGTTCGTTATGTCGATATTTGCCAAAAGCGTTGATGTCTTGTGATTCTCACAAAGTCCACAATCGTATGGACATCCGTTCTTTGACTTTGTATGGGGATTGCTGAGCCCTAGCCCATCATGTCTGAAAGGTTCCGCCCATTTATAGAATTCATAGTCAGACCAATACGTGTCTACATAATGTCCGTGTTCATCACAAGTTTTTTCTATGAGGACCTTGCCATCCTTCTCATATATATTGGCCTCGATCACCTTAAGACATTCTGGACAAAGTGATTTGGTCTTTTTGATATCTTTCATTTGCACACCTTGATTTTAACAGGATAAATGATAATCATTCAATCTTTTTGGCTTGATATTTTTTTCAATTATTTATAATTTGTCATGTTCAATTGATTATATAAGCATTATTTTTGAATATTATTTATATTTTTTTATTTTTCAATTTAACTACTACAAAACATAATTTATTAATATTTCCCTAGAAAAGTTTAAGCAGTGCCGGAGTGAGGGTGGATTCTATTATAGCGGCTATAGTCAGGAGCAGCAAGACCAGATATATGAGCTTCCATGATTCTATTCCCTCCGTAATATATTTTCTTAGCACTGTTGTTGCATCCTCATCTTTTTTGGAAAAGGCGGCTAATATTCCAAATATTATTTTAGAATTGAATTTTAGTCCTATTGCGGCAGCTATCAATATTGCCGGTATTTCAAAGATCCCGTGAGGGACTATACCGGCTATGAAGTATGTAAGGGGTTTGTCCAGGATTGCACCGACCACTCCCACGATGGCACCATTGAGCACCATGGCAAAAATGATGTAGATGCCCCCCAAGAGCGGTATGATGGGCAGCATCAACCCCAGCAGTATGGCGGTCTTGGTGTTGTTCCCAAAGATGAATATGCCTATCTGCCAAAGAGGCCGGTCCTCGCTCAATCCTACCATGTCGTCAAGGTCCTCAAGTTGCCCTTCCAGCATTTCCCTGATCTCATCTTGGGCTGTCGATCCTATGATGAGGCCGCCGACAAAGAAAAGCGCTGCATAACCAATATACTTCCTGTCCACCCTCAGCATCCTTCTAATCTCTTCCCACTTGACCTTTTTATGTAGAATTAGTAACAGTCCTAGCGAGACAATGGACTGCACGAAGTTTATTCCCACAATGGTGTCGAATGACCCCTCTGTTCCCGATAGAAGGGTCAATGTGACCATAAGGAACGTGAGCGCGCCGGTGGCTACCCCACAAAACAGTATACCGAAGTAATAGGAGTCTGTATCTGTCCATTTTTCCCACAGTATCTTGCCTATGTAGAATGCAGCTGCCAATAGGGCTGCCAATGCAACGTAGATAACGGGATTCATGTCATTTCCAATCTTTGAGGTATTGCTTCCTCGTTAAATAATTGCCGTAGTAGCTCAGTGGCGTACTCTCCCTTCTTTAGGAAGAAGGCCAGGTCGCACTTTACATTTCCAAATATATCGTCAGTCGAGAGGGCGTAGCTCAAGTTATCAAATCTGGCAAGTATCTCTCTTTGGGCCCCAGATGATTCGAAAGCCCTCAGGTCATCGTTCTTGAAGTCCTCAAGCACTATCTCTTCTTTTTCCATCAGGTCCCTGGCTATATCCCCGATAGCGGTCTTGGGCAATCTGGTCCTGTGCCCTATCAATGGCGCCGACACTGACACGTTCTTCTCCAACATGCCCCTTACCCTGCCGAGATTGGAGCTGTTAACGGTCGTTGATGCCTTTCTCTCGTATCTGTCCATAAGGATGTGGTCCCCGAGCTCTGGCTCGTTAGGCGGAATATGCTCCGTCCTTTTCAATAATATGTCATTGAAGAGCTTCGATTGATAAGCATGCACGAACAGTTTTAGCAATCTTTCAGGAAGGGATTTGAAACAATCAAGGTATCCTTTCCCCTCATGTGCCAGGGAGAATAGCATCGCCCTCTCAAATCTGAGGCTCTTCGGGAACTCTTCATAAGCCCTTTTGAAGTCTAGGTCTTCCAGGAGCTCTCTCCTTACATCAGCATGGGGGTCCAACGGATATGGTTTTCCTATGTAGGTCAATGCGGCGGACTCATAGTCCTTTTTTACAATGTGCTTCCCCACCTCTGCCGTCACGGGCCTCTGAAGTCCGAACCTCTGATAACCGAAATAATTAAGGAATCCATGCCATCCATGGAGCTTATCAAGAGTATTCTCCAGGTCAGAACTTATAACATCGAGCGGTCTGGTAATGTCCCTGGCGACTATATCAAAATCATTGCCATCAAGGTCGCCTATGTTGATCCTGTCCCCTCTGCACATATTTCTGATCGTGACTCCGGGAATTCTTACTTTTTGCAGCTTTTCCTCGTCCACCCCGAAGAACGATATTGATTGTATTGATACCGATGCCTTGTCCTTGAGCCCTGCGTACCCTATGCTCTTTTGGGATATGCCCAGGGCTTTGGCCATCTCCTTTATGAGCAAGGTGGTGTCCCAGTTGTCCTTCTCCACCTCAGCGACCAGACAATCGTTTTTTTTATGCCCTATGATGGACCGTTCCCTGACCCTGAACTCCCAGGGCTCATATTTTATGATCACTCAATCCCCTTCGTCATTAAATTCAATTTCTGTGCCCCTGTTGTTTAGAATGGCTCTTATTTATAAAATCATCGAACGTTTTTCAAATACAGAAAGATTTTTAAATTAAAAAAGAAGTCTCTAAATCTGTGCCGTCATAGCTCAGTCGGTAGAGCGCCCGCCTGTTAAGCGGATGGTCGCAGGTTCGAGTCCTGCTGACGGCGCCATTTTGATTCATTGCTTCTTTTGCATATATGCATTTCTTGATGTTGTCAGGAGATATGCAAACATAAAGATCATGAATATTGCTGCATGCAGGATAAACTCAGAGGATCCGAACTTTCCGTTCATCCCATAATAGATCGCCATTAATAGATTGGCCAATGCTAAAAAGAACAATAGCAACCCCCATATCCTTTCATATCCCATAATATTAGTATAAGACAAACATTATAAACATGTTTGAACATTCATACTTGGTGAGAACATGAAGGTACTTGTTTTGTATTATTCACTTTCTGGCAACACCAAAAAGCTCGCAGAGTTCGTTGCCGAAGGTGTTAGGGAAGCAGGCGTCGAGCCCCTTCTTCGAAGCACCGAAGAAGTAACAAAAGATGAGTTTGCCGAGGCGGCAGGAATTATCGCAGGGTCACCTGTATATTTTGGAACAATGGCCTGGCAGTTAAAGAAGGTATTTGATGAGTATGTGCCCTTGAGAAGACAGGGAAAGACGGAGAACAAGATAGCTGCCGCGTTTGCTACCGCAGGAAATGACACTGGTGGCAAAGAGACGACCATATTCTCCATAATCAAGGCTCTTATGATATACGGTTGCATCGTCGTTGGCGATCCTATAGCTGCCACCGGGCACTATGGAGTGGGATGTGTTGGGGCGCCGGACGAGGTTGCAGCAACAAACGCCAAGAAGCTAGGAAAGAGAGTAGCTGAGCTCGCGGCAAAGTTGGAACCTTTGCTTTAAGATCCCTTTTCGATTTGGCATTGCACACATGGATTCAACGAGGTATTGTGTGCAAAGCCTCAATCCGAAAATCTTTTATATTGAACCTTAAACTATCAATATCGTTTTAGGGCCTATAGCTTAGTTTGGTGGAGCTCCCGGCTCATAACCGGGCGGTCAGGGGTTCAAATCCCCTTAGGCCCACTTTTATAGTATTATTTAAAAAAGAAAAGTGTTTGAGGACTTCAATCCTCAAAGAAATCGTCGTTGTCTTCCTTTATGTCGTTCATCTCGTCGTCATAATCTCCAACGTCTTCGAGATCGCTTGAGAGATCTGAATAGTAGCTGTTGTATATGCCGTCCAGAGGAGTGCCATACACTGGGAACTCGCTAGGATGCGCTGCTATTGCCTGCTCAAGAGCGGTCTGGGCCTCACTGGCGTTGTTATAATATACATTTGCCTGATCGACATAGTTGTCCGCTGTCGCAAGATCATTGCTTATGGCGGCGCTACAGGCCAGCCGGGCGTATTCTATGAATGTCATGCAATTTGTATACAAAGACTTGATGGCCGTGGTATATTGGATTACATAATCAGTTCCAATGTCCTGTGCCACAGAATCAAGGTCCTCTGCAAGGGAGACCAGCTGCCCAAAGTTGTTGTAAGCCATATCGGCCGTGGTGAGAGCTAGCTGATATTTTTCACCATTATAGTAATCGTTCATGTCGTACATCTGGTCGAAGGCGGTCTCCTCCGAATCCATTATTACTTGGAATATGGCACCGAACTTGTCTATCAAAATCAGCATCTTGAGATTATCTATGTAGCTTTGTCCTGCCTCTACCTTGGATTCCCATGCCTCCACATAGTCTTCAGTAAAACCGTTGTCCATATCCTCTGCCACGTCCATGAGCTCGTCGATCTCGCCCAATAGCAAGTCGAACTTTCCGGATGCCTCGTCTGCCTTGTTCAGTGCAATGTCATAGTTCCCTAAGCCATATGCATCTTCGGCCTCCTCCAGAATGTCGCCCCCATCTTCCGCATAACCATTGGCCTTTTCAACTATCTCGTTCCATTTTTCAACGTTCTCATCGCCCCCGATGCATGCACAAGTAGCTACCAGCGGTATGAGTATCAGTAATACCGATAAAAATTTCCTATCCAATATATCACCTTTATATTTTATAAATCAACAGAATATATTTGTTTCTGTATAATTCCACTATGGCGTTTTTTAAACTCACTCGAAGAAATCCTTGTGCTCTTCCTCTATCTCCTGCATCTTAATCCCATACCCCTCTGCCAGGGAATCCGAGTTCTCCTTCATGGAGAGGTAAGTTCCTCTCAATCCGCCAAGGGCCATCTCCTGCGATGGGAAGGCGTTGGGGTGCGAAGATTCGATGTTGATGAGGACGTCAAGGGTACCAACGTAGCTTTCATACTCGCTGCCGGCGCTCTCGATACTGTCCACAGCTTCTTCAAGATTTCCTTCCAGGGAATGCTGGGATGCGGCGATGATGTCGTCAAGGCACGAGAGAGCAGTGGTCGAGAGCGCGTAGATGTTGTTCACGTATTCTATCACATAGGGCTCCCCTATGCCCTCTGCCACAGGTATGAGGGCGCTTGAGACCTCCCCTATGGTGGCATATTTGTTCCTGGACGCATCTGCGCTGTTGATCGCCGCAGAGAACTCGCCCTCGTTGTAATGTCCGAAGGCCTGCGTCAGCTGCAGCTGCGCATTGGGGTGCAGTGCGGTTATCTTGTAGAATTCGACGTTGAAGATGTCTATGTTCACCATTATCCTCATATATTCAAGCCCATTGAGTATTTCTCCTACCTGACCCTGCCAGGCCCTCACATAGTCCTCAAGGAACTTCTCTCCGCTTGTGTGCTCCATTAGCTTTCCTATGTCGTATAGGGCAATGGCATAGCTCTCTGAGGCATCATCTATTAGCGACTCTGCCTCTTCGAGCTCTTGGTCCGCCAGCGCATCGACGATCTTGGAGTTCTGCACATTGCCATCTTCCAGATTCTGATTGGCGCTCTCAACAAGAGAGTTCCAATCCTCGGATAGGTCGCCCTCCTCGGATACGCATCCTGAACAAGAGATTGATATTGCTAAGAGCAATAGAAATGATAGGTAGGTCCTTTTCACATTTAGCACTTCTTTTTTTACAATATTAACTTTTCCTGAGAGGATTTTTTATCTTCCGTTCAAGGCTGATGTTGGCTATGGCTACTAACATTATAATTGCGCCTACGTAACCATAGGCGTTGAGCCTCTCTCCAAGGAGTATCATCCCCATGATCGATGCAAACACCACCTCGTTCATCATGATGACAGATGAGGCGGTCGCCGATATGGTCTTCAGTCCGTAGGTCCAGAGCATGAACGTCACTATGGTGCAGAAGAATGCAACGTAGACGATATAGCCCATGCTTGTTGAGTTTAGGTCGAAATTCGTCCCCCATAGGAACGGCAGGAGTATGATTGTCGTTAGGATTGTCAGCATGTAGTTTAGCTCAAAGATACATGCCCCGTCCCTCACAACCTTTCTGGAGAGAGTTATGTAGACTGCCCAGCAAGTCCCGCCGACAAGCACAATGAGATCCCCCTTTATCGAGCCCGATGTCAGAAGGGAGAGGTCCCCTTCCGTCACAAGAAGGAAGATGCCAATAACGCCACCTATGACGGATATCGCCTTTTTTGTGGTGACAAGCTCCTTGAGATAGAAATGGGCTATCAGCATCACGAAAATGACGTTAATGTTGATGAGAAGCGAGCCCTTGATCGCAGAAGTATAGTCCAGGCCCAGATACTGGAACATAAATCCGCCAGCATTGAACACCGACATCAGGTACACGTATTTGTTCTTGAAGAGGGATATGCGCAGCGTCTTCTTGTAGAGAAGAAAGATTATTGTGAAGAAGACCGTTGCCATAATGAATCTCAATACAACGAAGGGTACAGGGTCCATGTAGTCGAGCCCGGACTTGATCGCAACAAAAGACGAACCCCAGAAAAGAGTGGCCGCAAAAGTGGACAGCTCTCCCTTCCTATCGGCAAGCATTCTTCACGTTCTGAAATACTGTTTTTAAATCTTTTCAAACAGGGGAATGAGTTCGGAGAGGGACATTATCACATCATCGCATATGCCCGGCCTGAAGTTCTTCTCCACCCTGTTCATCAGCACGGTCCTCATGCCTATGGCCTTGGCCCCCAATATGCATTCCTCGTCATTGTCAATGAACAACGACTCGCAGGCAGTGCACCTGGACCTTGTCATCGCAAGCTCGTATATATCCCGCTCAGGCTTCTTGAAGCCGGCCTCCTCTGATATGATCACGTTGTCGAAGAAAGCCTCAAGGCCCAGCCTCAGTATCTTGTCCCATTGTTTCACCGCCCTTCCGTTTGAGATTATGTTGAGGGAAAGTCCCATCCTCCTGAGCTCTATAAGGGTGCTTAGCGTGTCGTCGAAGGGGGTTATGTTGGCGAACTTGGTATTGTGGTAACCTATTATGCCTGCAGAGATGATCTTGTAGTCCCGCCTGCCTAGCGTCTCTTCAACAAGGATATCAAAATGATTGGAGAAGTTTGAACCCTTCTCCTTAATGATCTTTGTCAATCTCTCAATGCCCTCGTCCAGGGTTAGTGGAAGCCCCTTGCTTATCATGGAGTGGACGGCGGCCTGCCTGGACAGCTTGGCAAGCCTTGTCGTGTTATAAAGCGTGTCGTCCAGGTCGAAGAAGACCGTAGTGATCATGCTTAATGCTTGGCGGGGGTACTATTAAAGTTTTATTATTTTTCCGCTTGGCAGTGTTGCTTCAACAAGCCCCGAGTCCGTGACCTCCCCGAGCAGGAATGTGGGGAAGTAGGTGTTAAGCAGCTTCTGCGCCCTTGCGGCATCTTCCTTTTTGACTATCACCATGAATCCAATGCCCATGTTGAAGGTCTTGTACATCTCCTCGTCGCTAGCTTCGGCAAAGTGCTGCACTGCCGTGAATGGTGCCAGCGGGTCGGGCATCTCGATCTTGAAGCCTATGCCCTTTTTCAACCTCTTCAGATTCAAAAGCCCGGTCCCCGTTATATGGACGAGCCCTGTGGGTGTCACTTCCTTGAGCAATCCCAGTATCGGCCTAACATAGAGCCTCGTCGGTTCAAGTATGACATAGTAATCTTCCTTCGGTATGGCCTTCCTAGCGAGCGTGTACCCGTTGGAATGCAGCCCGGAGCTCTCAATGCCGAGGACGACGTCCCCTGGCAAGATGTCCTCTCCAGTGATGATCTTGTCCTTGTCAACTATGCCCACGGCCGTGCCCATCAGGTCCAGGCCGTCCCCATCGCCGCTCAGTATCTCCGGCACGGTGGCGGTCTCCCCGCCCACGATAGACACCTCGGCCTCCTCGGCGCCCGCCAGGAGCCCCTCGCCCAGCTGGGCCATGATATCGTTGTCGTGTTTTTGTATGGATATGGTGTCGACGAACGCGACCGGCGTGGCACCGCAGCATATGATGTCATTGACGTTCATCGCTATGGCGTCTATGCCGACCGTTCTGTAGATGTTGAGCTCCTTTGCAACAAGCAGCTTTGTGCCAACCCCGTCGGTCGAGATCGCCAGTGCCTTTCCATCTCCGATGTCTATCACTCCGGAGAACTGCCCAAGCCCCGTCAGTGGTTCTCCGATCTTTCCCTTTCTGAAGGCCAGTGACCCCTTCACAACGTCTGAGATCGCCTTTACTGCCTCCTCCTCCGTCTTAATATCAACTCCAGAACTAGCATAGTCCATGTTATCATCTCCGGTATTTACCCAAAATCCTCAAGGCCAGGTATGCGGCGTTATGACCGTTGTCTATTCCCACACAAGCGACCGGAACGCCCTTTGGCATCTGCGCTATGGATAGGAGGGAGTCCAATCCGCCCAGGGCAGCCTTGACGGGAACTCCGATGACCGGCCTATCCGTATGCGATGCCACGAAACCTGGCAGAGCTGCCGAGAGGCCGGCGACCGCAATGAAGACGCCCACATCTTTTTGTGAGAGCTTCTCGACCCGTTTTGGGTCCCTGTGTGCGGATGCGACCTCCACGGCGTAAGTGACGTCGTACTCCTTTAGGACATTCTCAATCTTCTCGACAATGTGCATGTCGGATCTGCTGCCCGTGATAATGAGAATGTCTTTTTCCATCTAAAACACCACGTGCTTCCTGTTCTCGTCCTGGTCCAAGAATGGCTTGCCGGGCAGCCTTACCTTTACGGCGTGAGCCATCTTCTCGGCGCGTATCTTGGCCTCCTCGACGTCGTCTGCAAGCGCAAGCGCAACGCCCATCCTTCTGTGCATCCTTGCCTGTGTCTTTCCGAACAATCTTATGGAGGACTGCGGGTACATGTTCATGGCCTCGTAAAGATTGCCATATTCAACGTCCCATCCGTTGTATGGCGACTTTATCACATGGGATGAACCTGCCTTGAGCGGCTCGATGATGTTGAAACCGTCGATCTTTACGGATGGTATGGGGAGCCCCAGCACGGCCCTCACATGCAGTCCCTGCTCCGAGTATCCCGGCGGGTGCGTCATCATGGTGACCATTCCGGTGTCGTGCGGCCTTGGGGAGATCTCATTCGCCCACACTTCGTCGCCCTTGACGAAAAGCTCGCATCCGAACAGTCCCAGTCCACCGAGAGCGTTGGTGATCTTCTCTGTGGTCTTGTATATGTTCTTCTCGGCCTTGTCGCTCACCTCTGCGGGCTGCCAGGAGGCGTGGTAATCGCCCTCTATCTGGTAGTGCCCAACAGGCTTGGGGAATGTCGTAATGATCTTGTCGTTCTCATCAAAGTGCCTCACTGCGAGCTCGGTGACCTCGATGTCGAAGTCTATGTGCTGTTCCACTATCACCCAGTCGCCCTGTCCTCTGGCATCCTCGTTCGCCACCTTCCAGGCGGTCTCTATGTCCTCTGGTCCCTTGACGAAGAAAGAGCCGTGGCCTGATGATGACATTATGGCCTTTGACCAGCATGGGTATCCGACCTTCTCGCACGCCTCCCTGAGCTCATCGATGTTCCTGGCGTAGGCATACTTTGAGGTCGGCACCTTTGCCTCATTGGCTATCAGTTCCCTTGATCGTTCCCTGTGCATGGTAATGTAGGTCGCACGGGCGTTGGGAATGATGTTGTAACCGTCATCCTCAAGATTCTGAAGGCAGTCAAGATTTATTGCCTCTATCTCGGGCACGATCGCATCAGGTTCCTCGTACTCGATCAAGGACCTCAAAGCCCCAGCGTCCTTCATGTCTATGGTATAGCTCCTGTGCGCCACCTGCTGTGCTGGCGCCCTAGCATACCTGTCGACCGCAATGGTCTCAACACCAAGTCTCTGTGCCTCGAGGATTACCTCCTTTCCCAGTTCACCGGACCCCAGTACCATAAGTTTGGTCTTGGTCTTTGAGATAGGAGTTCCCAATATATCCCTTTTTACTCTCTTTTCCTTTGTCATGTGAATACCTCTCATGTTTCGATCCTGCCGATCCCGGGGATCCAATCTATGGTCTTGCCGATAAGTCCCCTCTCTTCCCTGTAGTGGAAGATGTCCTTTGCTAGATTTGCCTGGTCAAATCTCTTCTCAAGTAGGGCCTTCGTACCGATGTCCTTCCTATGGAAAAGCTTCCAATCGGAGGAGATGCAGTCGATCGCGCGTTCCACCATCTTGTTCGCCTCCACTATGTCGTCGGCCTCGGCAAAGACCTCTAGCGCGCGTGACCCGCCTGTGTAATATTTGTTACCTTCCTCATAGACCGAACCAAAGTAGACCTTTGCGCCGGTCTTTCTCACAGCGTCCATATCAATGTTGAGGAGATGCCCCTTGGCAATGTCCCTCTGATTTGGATAGCCCTTGGGGGCTACTATCTTTACCACTGTGGCCCTTTGCTCAAAATCGGCCTTGATGCCGCTTAGGCTGCCGTTGTACATCCCTTCCACTATCTCGTCGAAGTTCTTGAGCTGTGGCATGATATTGACCGTTTCGGGATCCCCCAGCCTTGAGTAGAACTCTATGACCGTGGGGCCCCACTTGTCTGTGAGCATGAACTGGCCCGAGAGCACGCCGAAGTATGGCTCTCCGGTCTCCTTCTTGATGGCCTTCACGACATCCTCGACAATGCCGTATGATATCTTGAAGTCCTTTTCATTCAGGAACGGTAGATTGTTCTCCACCCCAGATATTGAACCCATTCCGCCCGTCTCGGGCCCTATGTCCTCTACGAAGGCGTGCGGATGGTCCTCCACTATCTTGAGGGGTACTATGTTCTTGCCGTCTGTGAAGCACTGCAACGTGTACTCGATCCCTTCCACCCTCTCCTCTATGAGGATGGGGTCCTCGAGGTCCTGTGAGAGATTCTGGTCGACTATGTCTGAAACGTGCCTTTTCTTGGCGGCGCTCTTCTCGTCCTTGAGATATGTCTGCAGGTCCGCTATGACCTTGACACCCTTGCCTCCCGCCTGCCTAGTGGGCTTGATTGCTACAGAGCCTGCGTACTCGTCTATGTACCTGCTGGCCTCCTCGATGTTGCTGAAGGTCTTGAATCTGAGCCTGCCGTACATGCTGTTCTTTTCCATGAGCCTTCTCATGAATCCCTTTGACTTCTCGATGTCCGCTGCCGCCTTGGAGGCGCCTATGACACTGTGGCCCTCCTTCCTTAGGGCGTCTGATACTCCTGCAAAGAGCGATTCCTCGCTCCCTATGAAGATTATGTCCGGATTCACCTTCTTTGCGACATTGCAGACAGCATCCCCGTTGAGGATGTCCGTCAAGAAGATCTCCTTTGAGACCTTCAGGAGCCCCGGATTCCTTATCTCCGTTGCAGAGTATACGTCATACCCGCATTTAACCGCGTTCTCGGCTATAGCGTGCTCCCTGGCACCGCTGCCAACAATCATAAACTTCAATCAATCCACCTCCGGATAGTTCCCTGTCATACATCCTGTGCAGAAGTCGTCTCCGCCCAGAGCTTCCTTTAGCTCTTCCACATTTATGTATGCGAATGTGTCAGCATCGATGATGCTGGCGATCTCCTCCTCGGAGTTCTCGACAGCGATCAGCTCGTCCTTTGTCGGGACCTCGGTCCCGAACGGGCACGGTGAGACCAACTTGGGGCTGCATATCCTTACATGCACTTCCTTTGCCCCCCTCTTCCTTAGGAGGTTGACGATGTTCCTCATCGTGGTGCCCCTTACAACGGAGTCATCCACTAGGACGACCCTCTTGCCCCTGACAGCCCCCCTTACCGGGTTGAGCTTGAGCTGCACGCCTATCATCCTCTCCATCTGAGTGGGCCTTATAGCCGTTCTTGTGGCCTTTCCAGTTCTCATAAAACCTATCTCTATCGGTATTCCCGACTCATTGGAGTAGGCCATCGCGAAAGGTATCGCCGTCTCAGGCACGCCTATGACGACGTCTGCCTCCACCGGCTTGTTGTGCGCAAGCATCTTTCCTATCTTGCTCCTGATGTCATGGATGTGGATGCCGTTGATCTTTGAGTCTATCCTGGCCATGTAGACGTACTCGAAGATGCAGTGCGCTGGCGCGACCTCCATCTCTCTTTTGGCCTCTTCTATGTAATGCCTGTCTATGATCACTATCTCTCCGGGCTCTATGTCCCTGGAGAGCTCGGCGCCTATCACGTCAAGCGCAGATGTCTCTGATGCCACTACTGCCAGATCGAATCCAACGCCGCCGATCACGAGCGGCTTTATTCCCAGCTTGTCCCTTGTCGCTATCATCTTGTCCTTTGTGAGTATCAGCATGGAGTAGGCTCCTGAAAGCCCATCCAGAAAAGACCTTACCGCATCCTTTTCAGACATGTTCGCCAGGTCCATCCTCAGCTTTTGCACAGCCTCCTCCGTGATCTTGACACTACCATCAAAATAGATCGCAATATCGTTCGAAACGTATCCGTTCACATCCCTTGTGGAGACCCCTCCGATCCCGCAAGGGCCCAAAAGGTCGTTCACCTCATAAGATTCCATGCTTTCCTGGATAGTGCCCTTTCCCGAGATGCTATCTGTCTTTTTGAAATCGCTGATAGACATCCCGAAGCTCTCCTGTCCCCTGGACTGGATGGCGATCAGTTGGTAGTAAACGAATCTGGACACGTTCCATATTTCATCAAAAGCATATATTCCACATACACCAGCCATTGAATTACCTCTCCTATATCTTCATGTTCTTCCTTTCTAGTTCCCTGTTCCTGCTGAGGCACTCAGCGTTCCTGCAGCTAAGATGGGTCGGGTACTCCCCGTTCAGGCAGGCCAGGCAAAGTTCGCTCTTTGGCATGCCTATTGCTTTCACTAGTCCGTCTATGGTCTGGTATGTAACAGAGTCAGCGCCTATCTTTTTCTCTATTCCATCCATACCCTTGGAGGCTATTAGCTCATCCTTGACGGACATATCTATACCATAGTAACATGGATTTGTTATCGGCGGGCAACTTGATATGAAGTGCACCTCCTTTGCGCCGTACCTTCTCAAAAGCTCCACAAGCCTCTTCGATGTGGTTCCCCTAACGATGCTGTCGTCCACCAGCGCTATCTTCTTTCCGCTTATCTCCTTCCTTATGACATTGAGCTTCTCTATCACTGCCTCTTCCCTGTACTTCTGTGTCGGCATGATGAATGTCCTGCCTATATACCTGTTCTTTATGAGGCCTTCCCTGTAAGGTATATCGTTCTTGAGTGCGAATCCCAGAGCGGCCGTCCTTGACGTATCGGGCACGGGAATGACAGTGTCCACATCCTTGTCGAAGTAGATGTTCTGGCCCAGTCTGAATCTTACGTCATAGACGCTGTGATTCTCGATTATGGAGTCGGGCCTCGATATGTAGACGTACTCGAAACAGCAATGCGCTGGCCTTGGTCTTATCAACTGGTGGGATTCCATCCCGTTCTTTGTGATTATGATGGCCTCTCCCGGCTTGATGTCCCTTATAAGGTCGAATCCTGTGACGTCAAGCCCGACGCTTTCACTGCACGCCATATACTCCTTTCCGTTTTCCGTGCTCTTCTCCCCTATGACCAGAGGCCTTATGCCCATGGGATCCCTGAAGGCTATCACCTTGCCACCGTTCTGCCCCAACAGGATGACCGAGGAGTATGAACCCTCCGCTGTGTGCATTGTGTTCTCCAGTGCGGAGACGACATCGTTTTCCAATAAATGGTCAGCGAACACGTTCAATAGGACCTCAGTGTCCGACGTGGTCTGCAGGGTCCTGTCCTTTGCCCTCAGATTCTCCTTTAGGCTCAGGTAGTTTGTCAGATTTCCATTGTGGGCAAGTCCAAGCCCGTATGGATATGATATGAAAAGCGGTTGCGAATCGCCCATGGGGTTGTCCCCGGAAGTGGGATATCTCACGTGGCCTATTGAAAGGCTCCCCTTAAGGTCATCCAGGGGGAACTTGTTGAAGACCTCGGATACCAGGCCGTTGCCCGTCTTGATGTAGAACTTGTTGTTCAGTGTTAGGATGCCTGCAGCATTCTGCCCCCTGTGCTGGATCGCTAGAAGGGCCCTGTATGCCGCCCAGGACGCCCCTTTGCCGTATAGCCCTACAATGCCACACATCAGAATCTTTCTCCAATATAGTTGATGACCGACTCGAAGATGACCTTTCCTGAGAATCCGTTCTCATTCTCCTTGTAAAAGGACCTCTCTGGATGCGGCATCATTCCAAACACATTGCCCTTCTCGTTGCATATGCCGGCAATGTTGTGGGGCGAACCGTTTGGATTCCAAGGGTAGCCCACATCCACACCACCCTTGTCGTCGCAGTACTTGAACACTATCTGGCCGTTCTTGAGCATTCTCTCATATATCTTCTCGTCAGATACCAGTAGCTTGCCTTCGGCATGGGCAGAGGGCACGACCAGCTGCTCCCCCACCGGCAGAAGTCCGGTGAAAGCGCATTTCCTGGAATCCATTTTCTTTAGCAGTGTGTGCCTGCATTCGAATCTTGCAGAGTCATTTCTTGACAGGCAGGCATTCACCTTTCCCTGGCTTCTGGAAAATCCTGGAAGCAGTCCGAGCTCCACAAGCACCTGGAATCCGTTGCAGATGCCCCCTACGGGGTAGCCTGCCTTCACGAACTCCAAGAGCCCGTCCCAGAACGTGCTCCTTATCCTTGAGGCGAAGATCGCTCCCGCCCTGATATAATCGCCTGATGAGAATCCTCCGGGGATCATAAGGCACTGGAAGTCTTCTAACGATCTGAACTCATTGAGGTGAACGAAGCGTGGATTTGCGCCCAGCCTCTTGAAGGAGTCATAGATCTCCTGCTCGTTGTTGGTGCCCTCTATCCTGAGAACGCAGACATTGATATCCTTTGTTTCCATTTTGTTCACCCCATTATCTCCCAAAGCGGCCTTTGCCAAGCCTCAGTTATTGCTTCGACACTGAGGTCTATGATGCCCTTTGATCCCTTTTCGATAATCAGTTCATTTCCCTTTGTGGCCCCGATGTTTTTGAAGCTGACCTGATGGCCCCTAAGGCCGTCCTCGAAGGATGCCCTGTCCTTGGGGTCCACCTCGCATATCCAACGTGTGTTGGACTCGGAGAATAGCTGTATGTCAGGCCTCATGGCACCCTCCAGGATCACCTTGGCCCCTATTCCATTGCCGATGCACATCTCTGCAAGCGCACACGCCAGACCACCTTCGGACAAGTCATGGCAGGATATCACGATATCCTTTTTCATGAGCTCCAGAATGGCAGATGCGGCATTGGAAAGCTCGTAAGGATTTACCCTGGGCACGATGCCGCCCTCGACCCCGATGGTCCTCAGGTAAAGGCTGCCGCCCATCTCGTCCTTGGTCGAGCCTATAAGATATATTAGATTTCCCTCACCCTTGAACGGTGTCGATACTGCCTTTTCCACATCTTCTATCATGCCGATGCCAAGTATGCCGGGCGTTGGGGGACATGCCCCTGCCGGCCCCTCATTGTAGAGGGACACGTTCCCGGAAACGAAGGTGGCGCCTATCTTCCCGACGACATGGGCCAGGCCTTGAACCGCCTGTACAAACTCCCACATCTTCTCAGGTTTCTCTGGATTTCCGAAGTTCAGGCAGTCCGCGAAGCTGTGCGGCCTTGCGCCCACTGCCACAAGGTTCCTCACAACCTCGTCCATTGCGCTGGCAGCGCCCCAGAAGGGATCAAGCTTCATCAGATGGGGATTGACGTCTGTTGTCATTGCAAGCCCTTTGTTGGAATCCTCCAAAGGTTTGATGACCGACGCGTCCGCGTGAGTCTCATAGTTCTCCCTCCCCACAAGCGGGGGGCAGTGCGTCCTGGCCCTGACCTCAAAGTCGTATTGCCTTATCACCCAGTCGTCGCAGGCGCAGTTGTAGTCATTCAATAATCTCAATAATGTCCCAGAAAGGTCTTGAGGCGATTCGAACTCGACTTCCCTGTTGTTCAATCTGACCCTCTTCATAGGCCTTTTGTACATAGGCCCCTCTGTAAGGAACTCAAGGTCCATGTCGAAGATCTTCTTTCCATGCAGATTGATGCTAAGCCTCTTCTCCTCGACGACCTTACCTATGATAACTGCAGGGACGTCCCATTTCTTGAATATAGCAAGGACCTCTTCCAGTTCCTCCTCCCTAACAGACATCATCATCCTTTCCTGGGATTCGCTTACCCATATCTCCCATGGGAGCATGTCGCTTTCCTTCAGGTGCACGTTCTCAAGGTCAACTACGGCGCCGTATCCTCCTGCAAGAGCCATCTCGCCGACGACACATGAGAGGCCTCCCCCTCCCAGGTCCTTCAATCCTGTGAGCAGTTTCTTCTCGTTGGCCTCAAGGCACGCGTGGATTAAGGGTTCCTTCATTATGGGGTCCCCGACCTGCACTGCCGACCTTGATGCGGTCTGGGACTCGTCATCAAGCTCCTTGGAGGCAAAAGTAACGCCGTGTATGCCATCCCTTCCGGTGCCTCCGCCGGCCAATATGAAGATGTCGCCCACTCCACCTACCCTTGAGTAGATTATGTCCTTCTTGTCGACCATTCCAACGCATCCGACGTTCACAAGGCAGTTCCCAAGGTATCCCTCATGGAAGCATGTCATTCCTGCTATTGTCGGTATGCCGACCCTGTTACCATAGTCCCTGATGCCATCGACCACGCCGGAGAATATGTACTTGGGGTGCTTGACGCCCTTAGGTATCTTGTCCGATGGTGTGGTGGGCGGTGCAAAGAATATTGGGTCAACGAGGGCTATGGGCTGTGCGCCCATGCACACCACGTCCCTGAGTATGCCCCCTATGCCAGTTGCGGCCCCGCCGTATGGTTCAATGGCGGAGGGGTGATTGTGGCTTTCCAGCGCAACCGCGTAGGCATGGTCATCGTCGAACTCCACAAGCCCCGCATCCTCCTTGATGACAAACAGATTTTGGGGCGCTTCAAAGTTGAACAAGTACTTCTTCAGATAGTACTTGGATGATTTGTAACAGCAATGTTCGGACCAGGCCTGCCCTAGGGCCTGTAGCTCTATGTCCCTCGGATTCCTCCCTTCCCTTGAGAAGTAATCCCTGATGACCATAAGCTCCTCAACGGACAACCCCGTACCTGTCTCCTCGCTAAGCTCTTGGAGCCTTCCCTCTGGGACATTGAGGTCTATCTCGACTACATCCGACATACGGGCTCACCATTCAATAGAGTAATCGTGCACTACTGGATTGGTAAGGAGCTTTTCCGCCATCTCCTTTACCCTTTCCTCAGCCGCATCCTTGTCGGATGCCTTTATGGAAATCTTGAAGTGCTTGTCCACATGCACTTCCTCGACCTCGTCGAAGCATAGGAGATTAAGAGCCTTCTTGATATTGTTGCCTTCGGGGTCCGATATTCCCTTCTTGAGGCTGACATTTACTATAACGTCCATGGTGTCCATTTTATTCACCTGTTATTCTGTATTTTATATTTCTATACGTGTCTGATGCCAGCTTGACCATCTCTTCTGGAAGAGC
>Ga0272441_10006453_pt1 | contig 19633 bp, 25 predicted proteins | sample SSMProp6N_FD_193582 | JGI IMG/M metagenome (GOLD analysis project Ga0272441, IMG submission 193582) | Marine sediment archaeal communities from Little Sippewissett salt marsh, Falmouth, MA, United States - SSM-Prop-6N | ecosystem: Environmental > Aquatic > Marine > Wetlands > Sediment ... | reverse complement strand
AACATTTTACCAACAACCAGAAAAAAAATTTTATAATACCTATCTTACTAAACTAAAACAATTTAAAAACCAATAAAGCCTTCATATTAAAATGAAGGCTACGCTTTTTATAACGCCAACTAACTTGCTAATAAATGAAGAAATTCCCTAATGCCCTTGTTATCATGATTGGGTTTATTTTGTTTTCTGCCGTATTAACCTATATTGTTCCTCAGGGTGAATACGAAAGAATCATTAATTCAGATACTAAACAGACAAATGTTATTCCGGGGTCGTACGAGCAAATAGAAGCTCCGTCAGTTTCTTTTTTTGATATCTTATTATCCATTCCTGAAGGGTTTATTGACAGAGCTGATTTAATTGCACTCATTTTATTAATTGGAGCCAGTTTTTTTGTTATTGAAAAAACCGGTGCCTTAAAAGATGGTATTGAATATCTGACCATGCTTTTAAACGGCAGGGAAGAAGTAGCTTTAATTGTAGTATCGCTGGCTTTTCTTGCCGGTGGAGCATTGAGCGGACTTCAGGAAGAAATTATTGCCATGACCCCGGTGCTTTTATATCTGTCATCCCGTATGGGCTACAATTCCTTTGTTGCAGTGGCCATAAGCTTCGGCTCGGCTATTTTAGGCGCAGCGTTTAGCCCCATCAACCCTTTTGCGGTAGTTATTGCCCAAAAAGAGACGAATCTGGAATTTTTATCGGGCAGTGGTTTTCGTTTGGTGGTGATGGCGGTTGCGTTTTGTGTTTGGATGTTTATGGTAATAAGATATGCCAATAAAAATAGGGTGGTAAAAGAAGATGAACACCTATTTGTAAAAAAGAACCTCAACCTCAGAAGCGCGCTCATCCTGGGAATGGTGGCACTGGCTTTTGTGATACTAATTGTAGGCATCCTAAAGTACAATTGGGGTTTTAATGAAATGTCAGCCGAATTTTTTGTGATAGGCATACTGGTGGGTTTAATAGGAAAACTGGGCTTAAACGGAACGAGTGAAGCCTATATTGAAGGTTTTAAGGCTATGATCTTTGCCTCGATGATTGTGGGGCTATCCAGCAGTATTTCTATTATCCTTGAGCGGGGAATGATAATAGATACACTAATTTACGGACTGTTTACCCCTATGCAGTATTTGCCTACCAGCCTGTCTGCTATTTCTATGATGCTTTCGCAGTCATTGCTCCATTTGGTTGTTCCAAGTTATTCCGGACAAGCCGTTTTAACCATGCCTATTCTGGCGCCTTTATCAGACTTAATAGGGCTTTCAAGACAGGTTTGTGTGTTGGCCTATCAGTATGGCGCGGTGATGACAGATCTGATCATTCCAACCAACGGAGGGCTTATGGCCGTTCTTGCAATTGCCGGCATCTCTTTCGATAAATGGTTTAAATTTGCCATTAAATTCGTCCTGGTAATTTTTGGCATCAGTGCAATTGCCCTGGTGGTTGCTATAGCTACTAATTTGTAAATCGAAATCATCGTTGTAACCAGCTAATAAATTATACGGCTACCGGCATTTGCTGTTTCCAAAGCCTGTAATAATATCCCTGCGAATGAAATAGAAAATTATGTGAGCCTTCCTCCAATACCTTGCCTTGATTCAATACTACTATTTTATCTGCCTGCAGTACCGTGCTGAGTCGATGTGCAATCAGGATTATAGTTTTGTTGGCTTCTCTGAGGCTTGCGACAGCTCTTTGTACATAGTTTTCTGAGCTGCTATCCAGGGAGGACGTTGCCTCATCGAGCACTAAAATTTCCGGTTCTTTGTATAGTGCCCTCGCAATAGCTATCCGTTGTTTTTGTCCGCCGGAGAGGGTAGCGCCATTCTCACCCAGATAGGTATTAAATCCGTCAGGTAGGTTTTCTATAAAATCCAGAATACCAATCCTCTTACAGATATGAGTAATCCTTTCCATTGCCGGGGCAAATTCACCGACAGCAATATTGTCTATCACATTACCCGCAAACAAATCGATTTTCTGGGGAACTACAGAAACAAGTTCTCTGAGGCTTGCATTATCGGTATATTTCAGATCAATTTCCCCTATGGAAATGGTTCCTTTTTGAATGGGATATAGGTTTTGCAACAAAGCTATAAGCGTAGATTTACCAGAGCCACTTTCTCCCACTATGGCCGTAATCTTACCCTTGGGAATAACCAAATTTAATTTTTTAAAGACCTCAACCCTCGTTCCATATCTGAAGGCTACATTTTTAAAAAGTATGTCCCCAAGATTTTCTTTTTTAATATGAATCTTATTTTCGGTATCCTCCCTTTCCAGATCCATAATCTCAAATAACCGGTCGGCTGCTATCAGCGCATTTTGTATTTCCCTGTTGGCCCCGATAAGGCTGGCCACAGGTCCGGTAAAATAGCCTACAATGGCATAAAAAGACATCAGTTCTCCCGGAGTAATATCTCGCTTTAGGACAAAGTAGGAACCGCTCCATAAAAGTATGATGGTAAATAATTTTGATATTGAACTACTACTTACTGAAGAGAAAACCGAATTTAATGCAGAATTATACCCGGTTTTCAGTAAACTAATAAACTTGGTTTCGGTCTTGATATTGGCGAAGCTTTCCAGCCCAAATCGCTTTATGGTTCCAACGGCATTCAGGGATTCTACCAACTGACTTTCCAATTCTGCAGATTTTTCCATGATCTTTCGTTCTGTTTTTCTGTTCAGCCTGTTCACCGTAAAATATATTATGGCATACACAGGAATAACTGTAAACATGATTAGGGCCAGTTTCCAGTAGAACGAAAACATGAGGGCAAAAGAAAAAATAACAATAAGCACATTTACGGTAAGATTCAATGAAACCCCATTAATAAAGGCCCTGATTTTTACCGCATCATTGATACGGGATATGATCTCACCGACCCGCATTGTGTCAAAGAACTGCTGGGGTAGTTTAAAAAGATGTTTGTAATAACCCAGGATAAGACGCACATCAATCTGCTGACCCGATTTTATCAAAAAAACATCCTTAAATATCTCAATTAGGATCTGAAGTACAAGTAATACCATCATGATGACCCCTAATAAATTCAATAGCCTGGTGTTCCCGCCAACAAAAACAAAATCAGTTAACTTTTGAATATAAATAGACGTAGAAAATCCCAAAAGTGTATACACAACAGCTCCGGCAAATGCCTGTAAGAGAATCCATTTATGAGGTTTTAAGAGGAACCAGAAACGTCTGTAAACGGAGACTGTTTCATTGCCTTTTACAAAATTCTCTTCAGGTTGTATGAGCAACAAAACACCTGTCCACTCTTTTCGAAATTCATCATGGGTCTTTTTTTGGAGCTTTCCATAGGAAGGATCCATGATGGTTATATACTTTTTAGTAACCTCATAGATTACCACATAATGATGCAATACTTCTTTTACTATAACATGTGCTATGGACGGCTTAGGTATTTTAAAAAGGCTGTCAAAATCTCCCCGTACCCCTTTGGCTTCAAATCCCAGTTTTTGGGCAGCTTCTAAAAGGCCTAGTATATTAGTGCCTTTTTTATCGGTGCCTGCATATTGCCTGATCCTGGCAATTGGGATCTGTAATTGGTAATGCGCCGCTATAGATACAAGGCAGGCCGCACCGCAATCTGTAATATCGTGTTGTTTGATAGTTATTCTGGCCATACTTGGAAATCGTTATGGAACAAGGTAGTGTGACTGGCTGCAGAAGGGTTGCAAATTGCATTTTAATTAAACCAAAAAACGCCTCATTAAATGAGGCGTTTTCTAATTATTACTCTTCTAAAATTTTATTATAAAAAATAGTGCCTAAACTGATAATAGGCTACAATTCTTAAAGTATCCATTAATTTTACACCTAAATCGTGTCCATTGTTATAATCTTTTTTAGTTCCTCCATTAATTTTTTGAAGATCCTTTGTGTTTAATTCTATAGTTGTCATTTTTTCTATTTGTTATAATTAAGTAAGTATTAATAAATAAACCCTTCAGTGCGCATTGAGATGATTCATTTACGCTAATATCATAGCATTCCCCGCATAAACTTCGCACTTAACTATCAATTTATTAAAGGGCTGATAAAACAGGCAAGATATTATTAATGCTATGAAATAGGCAAGAATAAATAAACCCGTATTTAATTCTAATATAACCGTTTATCGTGCCACCCAGTAACTGAGGAAAAGTAAGTAATGGGAAAAGCAGGAATTTATTAAAAGTTAATTCTGAAAGATCTAAATGAAGTAATGCAAAAACAATTATAGTCGTATAATAAATCCATCTAAAATTTGCATTCCAAAATTTTAAAAAATAGGTGAAATATTTATTAGCAAAAAAATAGGTGATCAACGCAAATAGAGCTGATATAAGAATTCTTTCCAGTACATACTTATCTATATCTAAATGGCTAATCCCAAAACCCAATTTAGAAGTAAGGACATATGTCAAAAGGAAAACGGATATTGTAATATATAATGGTTTAAAAACAAGTGACAATCTAAATATTGCTTCCTCCAGGAAAGGTCCGAATAGTACGGCATATAGCATAAAATTTAGAGGTGATAGTTTATTTCTTATATCTATTACCGGAGGCTCGCCTAATTCTGCCCACGTAATTACTACAATAATCCATAGTAACAGAAAAAATAACTTGATCAAATAAAATATAAAGACAGATTTAAGGTTCTTTTTGACATCAGAAGATCTGCTCAATTTGTTATCAGGATTCTTTACGAAATTGACTATTGCTTTAATCTTTTGAACAATTACTTCTTTACCGGAGTTTTTACTTTGATTATTCATAGAGTAAGGAGAATTTAATTATTTGACTTTTGAATTCACACCTTGGCTTTCATATTGAGATCTATACTTGAATTGACCCATTGGCATTGATCCTAAAAAACTTTTATAATGGGCAAGAAGACTGGCACGTCAAAAAAGTCACCCCAAATATGAAGAGTGACTTTTTACTTCCTTTAAACGTATTAACCATTAATAAGACCAAAAGCCCATGAAACTATATCACCAAAGGTCTGTACACCATGTCGAATATGATCCCCAACGGCATGGCCAAAACCATAGTCGCTTTTGGTGCCACCATTGATTCCTCTTAATTCGCGTAACTCTAAATATTCTAATTCCATATTTATTACATTTTAAAAGTTATAATACTAAAATCTATTCATCTAATGTCGATCAACCCCATTAATCCCATCCCAAAATCCATGGGCAAAATCAAGACCTCTCCCGGCCATATCTCCCGCCATAAAAGCCAATATTTCATACCAGGCAGGTTTATAACCGCCTGCTATATTTTTCAATTCATTTTTATCTAAATTCCTCATTTTCTTTATGATTTTATTAAATTAAAACAATTCCGTTCCATTTTTAAATCCACTCCACCATGCATTGGCAGTCTTGCCCACCGCTATGGAAACATTTATTATAAATCTTGGAGGCGGACCAATTAGCACTCCCCCTTCTGTGTTTCTTGATTCGTATAAAGTCAATTCTTCCATTTTTTTAAATTTTTAATTACACATTTAGTTATAAACCCTCCATTGCGCACCTGGATGATCTGATCTATGCTAAGATCATGACATACACCGCATAACGCCTGCATTCAGATTTAAAATTTTAGTAAGCGATAGAATTATTGGCCGGATTTAACCAATCGTCCATTTTATCGTACAGCAGTTCAAACAGGCTTCGCCTGCTCAACTTAAAATTCACGTTCAGGGTCATCCCTTTTTTAAGGTTTCCCTTAAATCCGTTTTTTAGGAGAAGGTATTTCTGGTCCAGGCTGCAGCGCACCTTAAAAACAGATTGCTCTTCTAAAAATTCAATGTCTCTGCCTATCTCCAGTACATGCCCCGTAGCCAGACCCCATTGATTGTAATTATAGGCATCTATCTGAAAGTTTGTGTGATCCTCTTCTTTGATGAGCCCAATGTCTGACGGACTAACATAACACTCCACCAGTAAAGAGGTGCTTGGAGATATTTGAGCCAGCACAGTTCCGGCGTTTACAAAATTACCGGCCTCCTGCTGCTGTACATTTAACAAGGTGCCACTGGCCGGGGCGGTGATGATGTACTGGCTTTTTTGTTCCACCAGTTGGTTATCATTAGCCTGCAACTCTTTTAGGGTATTGTTATACAGGGTTAAATCTGCCTGCCATGAATTTTGTTGCTGTTTTCTGTGCTGCACTATTTCAGATACGGCCAGGTCAAATTCAAATTTGTAATTATCATATTCTGCCCGCGCAATTACTCCTTTTTCATATAAATGTTTGTAACGCTCAAAGTCTCGTTTTATCTTTTGCAACCGAATCTTAAGTTCACTTAGTTTTTGATGGTATTGCAGGTAACTCTTTTGATATTTAGGTGAAGAGACTTCTGTAAACCGGACAGTTTTTTGATTTAAAAGCAGCGTTAGGTCATTGATATAGGAAAGAGCTTCCCGGCTTTGAAAGGCAGAAAGAGTGAGTTTCTGGTCTATCCCCTGATTCTCCAGCACCAAAAGAGTGTCTCCCTTTGTTACCCTTTTATTATTGGCAAGGCGGCTATAAAGCACCTGGCCAGAGGTTATAAGGTTAAGCCCAAGACGTTCCTTATTGGGTTTAATAATTCCCCTGGCGGTGGCAACCACATCTACTTTTAGAAAAGGAAGGGTCATAAAAAAACCCAACAGCAGTAAAAGCAGAAGCAGGTAGATGCCCTTACTTTTTGTGCTGTGCTTAAACCGGTGTACCTCTGCGGTATTTTCCAGGATCTCTTTGGGAAAAACCTGTTCCATTTTTTTGTGCCGTTAAATTTAGTTCCTGAATAAGAAGCTGTTTGTGGCACAAAATAGCCATGTCCCCTGCAGCCTGCCTGCAAAGTGGGTAAATGTACCAGTGGAGATAATGATTTGTTAGTTTTTAGTAGTGTTACGGCGTGCTTTAAACGAAAATATGTGCTCCCGAAAAGAAACCATAGAAAGCTATGGTTTTTATATAATTGAATTCTTCCGACAATCTTAATTTTATGGGATAAATGTCCCAAGAAAATAAATGAGGTATAACATGTACTTAATTCGTGTTTTTTTCTTTACCTTTTTGTCGTGGCAGTCTTTTTGAATCTTTTAGACTTTTATTAATAATCCATTCGAGCTGTCCATTAACACTTCTAAATTCGTCATCAGCCCATTTCTCAACTAGCTTGAAAAGCTCCGGGTCAATTCTAAGTACAAATGACTTTCTTTTACTCACAAACTACTAGTTTAGTGTTCCGGCATTGACTACCGGGATGGCTTCTTTATCCCCGCAAAGAACAACCATTAGGTTACTTACCATTGAGGCTTTTTTATCGTCATCAAAGTCAATAATACCATCCTCTGAAAGTCTGCTCAGGGCATCCTCTACCATTCCTACTGCTCCCTCAACAATCTTTTTTCGCGCTGCGACAATGGCCACTGCTTGTTGCCTTTTTAGCATAGCACTGGCAATTTCAGGAGCATAGGCCAAATAGCCAATTCGTGCTTCCATTACTTTTATCCCTGCGATGGCCAAACGCTCAGTAACTTCATTTTCCAATGCTTCATTTACTTCATCCATTCCTGATCGCAGTGTTAATTCGGCTTGCTCGTCATCAAAATTATCATACGGATAGGAACCTGCAAGTTTTCTGACGGCAGCATCTGTTTGCACTCGTACAAATTCTTCATAATTATCCACATCAAAAGCAGACTTATAGGTATCCTGTACCTGCCAGACTAAAATTACATTGATCATAATTGGATTGCCTATCTTGTCGTTGACTTTTACGCGATCACTATCGAAATTCCTGGCTCTTAAAGAAATTCTACGTCTGGTATAAAATGGATTAGCCCAGAAGAATCCATTTTCACGTACCGTTCCCTTATAAGCGCCAAAGAGTACCAATACTTTTGACCCATTAGGGTTAACGATAAAAAACCCTCTCATCATGAGAATTATAATCACCCCAAGAATCAAGAATAATGGATTTCCCGTAATTACAAGCCCTCCTACCATCAGAATAATTAGCGCAAACAATACAAAGAGCATTAGATAACCATTTATAGGATTGACTGGTTTTTCATTTTTCATAATAATATCATTTTGATATCATAATAATACTATATATTTTTAAAATATGCAAGCGAAAGAAACATTTTTTAGTTAGTTAATTGTGCTATGGCCAGGAATTGCAATAAATAATAGCGGCCTTTTTCTATTAGCTGAAAATTCTTACATTTATTCGGCTTGATTTCGTGAAAAACAAACAAGAATGAAAATTAGATTTAAAGAAGAGCAAAAGTTTACCCAATGGTGGTTATGGCTAATTTTAATTATAGTTGGACTTATTCCAGTTTACGGAATTTATAAGCAGTTGATTAAAGGCGAAGTTTTTGGAGATAATCCTATGTCAGATACTGGACTTGTAATATTTGCCATATTTGTATTTGGAATAATAGCCTTGATTTGGTTTATGCGACTAAATACAGAAATTGACCAAAAAGAAATACGAATAACATTCATCCCATTTACAAAAAAAAATGTGGAATGGAAAAATGTGAAAACAGCTCAAATTGTGAATTATGGATTTGTAGGTGGTTGGGGAATAAGACATTGGACAAAATACGGAACTGTTTTTAATACAAAAGGAAATAAAGGACTTGCGATTGAATTGAAAAATGGTGAAAAGTTCTTAATCGGAACGCAAAGAGAATCGGAATTGACTGCAATAATAAAAAAATGCCTGTAGCTTAAAACGGCTATAAATTATAGCGGCCTTTTTCTATTACCTTAAATTTCTTATATTTAGTATACTTGATTTTTCTGCGGAATTATCCTGGCGTCCCTGCTCCAACTCACCCGCCTCTTTGCAGATGTCATCACAACCAATTTATGGCCTGGGCCAATGATAGTTCGAAATAACCAAACTAAAACACCAGTATGAAAAAATTACATCATCTGACAAGCGTAAAAATAATAGTTGGGCTTGCACTGCTATTTTTTATTTTCCAGGCCTGCAAAACTGAAAAGAAAGATGCCATCAAAGAAACGGATAAAGAGGAAGTAATTGAAATTACTACGAATACGATGGACTTTCAAAGTATCGATACCATTTCCTCGGGATGGAATACGTTTAAGTATATCAATAAATCTGAGGAAACACATTTTTTTCTATTGGAAAAATATCCGGTAAATAAATCGATAAATGATGGGAGAGTTGAAGTTTTTCCGGTGTTCCAAAATGGCATGGATTTAATTAATGAAGGAAAACCCGAAGAGGCCCTAAAAGAATTTGGCAATCTGCCGGAGTGGTATTCAGAAATTGTATTTTCCGGAGGTTCCGGCCTGGTTTCCCCCGGGGCAAAGGGATTCACAACCTTAAATATGAAACCGGGCTATTATGTTATGGAATGCTATGTTAAAATGGAAAATGGAATATTCCACTCTGTAATGGGAATGTCTAAACCTATTGTTGTGACAAATTCTGAAAGTGGCAATTCTGAACCCAGTGAAAATTTCAGTATTTCCATATCAAGTGCCCAGGGTATAACTTATGACGAAAAAAATTTACCGCTAAAAGGGGTGCGATCATTTGAAGTTACTTTTATTGACCAAATTACGCATGAAAATTTTGTTGGCCATGATATAAATTTGGTGAGATATGATGATAATGTTGATCTTAAGGTCCTTGAAAGCTGGATGAATTGGGCAGATCCAAAAGGGCTTATAGCCCCTGCTCCACAAGGTATTAAATTTTTGGGCGGAGTGAATGATATGCCGGCAGGCAGCACCGCATATTTTCAGGTAAATCTTAAACCAGGAAATTATGCGTTGATTTCTGAGGTGCCGAATACCATAAGTAAAAACATGCTTAAAACATTCAAAATAACAGAATAGACCAAATCAAATGACTGAGATATTAACTTTAAGGTGGTTGAATTACCTTGAGGGATAAAATAAGTTCTGGATAACAAATTCTTGTCTTGTACCTGTGCTGATTTTTATACAAGACAGTTAGTTCACATTCAGTTGAACAAAACTATGTTAACACCAAATAATTGTACCAAAAATAACCAATGTAAACTATGAGTGGATCTGGACATGTTCAGGATATGAATAATCGGATAAAGCAAAACCGAGCACAACGTCCGTCCAAACGACCAAAATTCAAAGAAAATAATCGTGAAAACATCTATCAGGATTCAGATAAAAAAATTAATCGCCCGAATTTTAAAACCGTCCCGGAAAAAGAACTGATTGAAATAATAAAACACATTAGGGAGCGTGCCGAAAAAGAAAGGAAAAGGGCGTTCCTTATTTACGGGATTTTCTTCTTTACCGGACTGGCAGTGATTGTTGCGCTTTTAATTTGGATGAATTAAATAGCCTTTGTAAAACAATGCACAAACGAAATTAGTACAGCAACAAAAATTATGAACGGGCGACCCAAAATAAAATTGGAATTAGATAAAGCGGACAAAATACTTGAATTGTTGGGCTGGGTTTCCTTAATTACTATTTGGATTTTGACATTAATGAATTATTCCTATTTACCTGAAACCATTCCGACTCATTATAATGCAGCAGGAGAAGTCGATGGATTTGGTGCAAAAAGGAATATTTTGGCATTACCTATAGTCGCAACCATTATATTTTTAGGGTTGAAAATTATAATGAAATATCCGCATATTTACAACTATCCCACAACCATTACAACTGAAAATGCGTATGAGCAATACACCAATGTAACAAAAATGATACGGTATTTAAACTTCATTATTGTTCTAATTTTTGGCTTAATAGTGTTAAGGACAATACAGTATTCGAGTGGAAATGCAGACGGACTTGGAGTTTGGTTTCTACCTTTAACAATGGGATTAATTTTTGTGCCTGTGATATATTTTATAATAAAGTCAATAAAAACGGCTAAATAAATCGATATTATAACAATGGTTCTGGTCGATTCCGGGAACTTTGGTTGAAATCATAGCCGAACCATTATAACCAATTTAAACTAATACCTATGAAAAAAAATACCTGCCTTTTATCGCTTTGATTTTATTAAATTTTGGTTGTAAAAACAGTTCTCAAAAATCAGAATCAAATTCAATTCAAATTGATGCAAATACAGAAAATACAATGGAGCAAAAAAGCCTGATAGATTTTGGAAATGAATATGCCAGTGCCTGGAGTAGCCAAAAACCTGAAAGGGTTGCTGAATTTTTTGCTACAGATGCCTCATTAACGGTTAATGATGGTAAACCAGCCGTCGGAACCGAAGCGATTATAAATGTTGCCAAAGGATTTATGGATGCTTTTCCCGATATGATTGTTTCAATGGATAGTTTAGTAACCAAATCTAATAAAACACGATTTTACTGGACGCTAACCGGAACAAATAATGTTCCGGGTGGAACCGGAAACAAAGTAAAAATTAGTGGCTATGAAGAGTGGACCATGAATAAAGAAGGTTTAGTCCAGGAGTCCGAAGGTCATTTTAATGCGGAAGAGTATAACCGACAATTAAATGGAGAAGTAACTGAATAAAAACCGGCTGCAATAATGGCTATAATTCATTGTGCTAGAACTACAAACTAAAAGAATTTCCCTATTTTAGATAGAATAAGCTGTATGATTTTGTGGGTTAGGTGATTACTGCCGGGCCATTAGCAATTATCACGTCTTAGAAAATAAAATACTAATCAAATTCAAATAAATACAAGTAACATAAAAAGGTATCAATATGAAATTAGGAGCATTTTCCATCAGTCTTAGTGTTAAGGACATTAATGTGTCCAAAGAATTTTATGAAAATCTCGGTTTTAAGGTTTTCGCAGGCGAAATCGAGAAAAATTATCTGATAATGAAGAATGAAAAATCACTTATTGGACTATTTCAAGGGATGTTTGAAAACAATATTTTGACTTTTAATCCAGGATGGGATACGGAGGCCAATAAACTTAAAAATTTTGATGACGTGAGAGAAATTCAAAGGGAATTAAAAGAAAAAGGAATTAAGTTGGAAAGTGAAGCCGATGAAAGCACAACCGGCCCCGGGAGTTTTGTTCTTATTGACCCTGATGGAAATACAATTCTTATCGACCAACATGTATAGCAAATTGATTGAATAATGAACAACTATGTATTGCACATAGCTAAGTGCCTTGAACACTTCAAATGTGAAATTCTCTAATAACTAACCTAAACCTGAAATCCATGAGAAATTTGAGCTTAATTATTTCCTTATTTCTAATCTTCCAAAGCTGTACCAATAAACAGGAAGCGCAAAAGACAAATGTTCAAACAAGTAGTTATTTAGATTATTCTGGTCGTGATGATAAATTAAGCGGAGGGGTAAAGATGATTCCGATTCAAACCACTGCAGGAGAATTTAAGGTTTGGACAAAAAGGGTTGGTAACAATCCAAAGATGAAAGTATTATTACTTCATGGTGGGCCGGGTTTTACACATGAATATTTAGAAGTTTTTGATTCTTACTTCCCGAATGCTGAAATTGAGTATTACTATTATGATCAGTTGGAATCTTTTTATAGCGACCAGCCTAATGATAGCAGTTTATGGAGTGTAGACAGATATGTGGATGAGGTAGAACAGGTGCGAAAGGCGCTTGGTTTAAACTCAGACAATTTTTATCTCTACGGAAGTTCCTGGGGCGGCATCTTGTGCATGGAATATGCGCTGAAATATCAGCAGAACTTAAAAGGGTTAATTGTTTCTAACATGATGGCTTCTATTCCGGATTATATGACCTATGCCAATGAAGTCATCGGGCCACAACTTCCTGCAGCTATACTAAAAGAAATCAGAGATTTGGAGGAAAAAGGGGATTATGAAAATCCCAGATATTCAGAATTAATCTATGCTAATTTTTATCCTGAACATGTGTTGCGCATGCCTTTGGAAGAATGGCCAAATCCTGTAAATCGGGCATTTGCCCATGTAAATATGGATTTCTATGTTACCATGCAAGGCCCCAGTGAATTTGGGGTTGTAGGAGATGCAAAGTTGAAGAATTGGGATATTAAAGCAGAACTTACAAAAATTTCGGTTCCTACCTTAACTATAGGTGGCGCCCATGACACCATGGATCCAAAGCACATGGAATGGATAGCTTCAGAAGTTCAGAATGGACAATATTTGCATTGCCCCAATGGCAGTCATTTAGCCATGTATGATGATGCAGAAAACTATTTTAAAGGTTTAATTGAATTTATTGTTAATGTAGACATGGAACAGGCGAAATAATAGTGATTCATGATAAAGCAGCAAAAATGCGGTTATCCATACTGGTATTGGTCCCTATAGAACGGTGATCATGTTAGATGCCTTAGCAGTGAATTTAGGTAGAGGTAGTTTGCATTGCATAAGTATGCATCAACCTGAATTACGACCAAATTAAAGAAAGAAAATTTGATACATAGCAGTAGCAATACCCCCCTCACTGATACGAATAATAGTTTAATAGTTGTATTCAAAAATTTAAATAGATCGTTAATTTAAGTCGCACAAATGGGAGACATAGAAAACAGGAAGGACATTGAGGATTTGGTAAATGAGTTCTATGCTAAGGTTCTTAAAGATGATAAAATTGGATACTTTTTTAACGAAATAGCTCATATAAACTGGAAAAAACATTTTCCAATTATGTATGACTTCTGGGAAACCATATTATTCGATACCATGAAGTATAAAGGAAACCCCATGACCAAACATATTGTACTTAGTAAAAAGGAACCAATGACTTCAGAGCATTTCGAAAGGTGGCTATTGCTTTGGAATCAAACGGTTAATGAAAATTTTAAGGGAGAAAGGGCTTCTGAGGCAATAAAAAGGGCCAAGATGATAGCAGACCTAATGAAATATAAAACTGCTAATAGCAGTAATAATACTTAAAAATAACTACTCTATGGAATATGGAAAAGTTGATTTAAAAAAGTATCTTGAAATCGGGCTTCTTAAAATAATTTAACAAATGGCAAGATCGTTTTAATGGAGATTCTGGAAACACTCTACAACGAGCTGATTGGTTTTCTGGGCATAACCCAGGTTCTGGAACTACTAAAAGCAGGCGATTACGAGGCCTTTAAAACCTATGATGGAATTGTTTCTCTTATAATTCCTATTATTCCATTGCTGGTAATCCTTGAACTTATTTTAGGGCTTATCTATAAAAATCCTCAGGCCAAGGTATATAAAGTCAACTTCCTTATTTACATCTTTAATAGGTTTGTGGGCAGATTTATTGCCATTGCTATGGTTGCCTTGTGTATTGGGTTTTTCCAACATCTGGCTCCCTTTCAAACCAGTTTTACCTGGTATTGGTTTATCTATGGTTACATAGTTTGGGAGTTCGGGCATTTTCTCTATCATTACTGGGGCCACAAAGTACGGCTGTTCTGGTGTCTTCATTCTACACATCATGCCCCGGAAAACATGAATCTTACGGTAACATATGCCCACTTCTTTTTAGAAGCCCCATACGCCGATACTATTCGTACAACCGTTTGTATTTTGCTGGGGGTGCAACCCGAACTCTTGTTCTTAATCATGTTTATAGACGGCACCTATGGGGCGTTTATTCATGTGGGCGAAAACCTGATAAAAGATGGCAGGCTTGGCTTTTTAAATAAGGTAATCCTAACACCTTCTCACCATAGGGTACACCATGCCCGTAACCCACTTTATATGGATACTAATTTTTGTAATCTTCTGAATATCTGGGACCGGGTTTTTGGAACATACCAGGATGAAGATAAAGCCATTAAAGTTGAATACGGAATTACACGAAAGATAGATTCAGGAAATTTCCTTGATGTCTACTTTGGAGAAATTGTGGCCTTATTCAAAGATGTTTATAAAGCTCCAGGTCTAAAAAATAAATTATTATATGTGGTTATGCCTCCGGGATGGGATCATATGGGCGAACACAAAACTGCAAAAATTGTTCGTGAGAATTATCTCGTTTCACAGAAGGTAAAGAATTAAATAAATACAAAAATAGCAGATGTCCCCACCTGCTTTTATAAACTAACTCAAACTACATAAATAAAAACGTATCCTTTTTAAGGCCGGCTCTATTTATAAGTTATGTATCCGCCAGGCCAAAATCTCTTCTATACCTTCAATTTCACCTTTTGTCAGGGACAATTCACCAGCTTTGGCGGTTTCTTCAATTTGCTGCGGGTTACGAGCGCCAACAATTGCCGAAGTCACCTCTTTGTTTCGCAAGACCCAGGCGAGGGAAAGCTGAGACAGTGAGATCTTCTTTTCATTCGCAATTTTCCTTAGTTGATCTATTGCCTGGAGATTGACACTCAGTTGGGGTTCCATAAAAAACGGATGCTGGCTGCGCCAATCAGATTCAGGGAGCCCGGCAGCTCTTTCTTTGGTAAATTTACCCGTTAGCAACCCCGCCTGCATAGGGCTGTAGGCAATAATCCCAATCTGGTTGGAGCCACAATAAGCCATAATTTCCTCTTCAATTTCACGACGAAACATGCTATAGGGCGGTTGCAAAGAGGTGATAGGATGTATGGCTTGCGCCCTTTTAAGTTGTTCCACACTAAAATTAGATACTCCTCCATATCTTATTTTTCCTTCTTTGACAAGATCTGCCACAGTACCCCAACCTTCTTCAATCTCCTCATCCGGCTCAGGCCAGTGAATCTGGTATAGATCTATCACTTCGATGGCCAAACGTTTCAGGCTTGCTTCTACCTCCCGCCGTATGCTATCTGCTCTAAGTGATTTACCAATCTCCCGGCTGTCACCTTCCCAAACCCGTCCGCATTTGGTTGCGATGATTACTTCATTCCTGATTCCTTTAATTGCCCTGCCTACTACTTCTTCTGCACGCCCATGTCCGTAGATAGCCGCTGTATCTATCCAATTAATGCCCTGATCGAGTGCCGCGTGAATTGCCTTGACAGAAGCCATATCATCCTGAGGCCCCCAGCCAAACTTCCAGTCTCCGCCACCCATCGCCCACGTTCCCAGACCAATGGTTGTAAGATAAAGCTCGCTGTAACCTAATTTGCGTTTTTGCATAACCTTGATTTTGATACGTAATAAAGATACTTATCCCTTTTCATAAAACCATATGCAGTTTGCTATCTTCTTTTATGGTGATTTCAGTACATTCGTTTTATATTAATATCATGACAATTAAGTTGATTAAAAACTTCTAATTTTAGCTTCCCTACCATTATAATAAAATGCAATTACATCACTTTTTTTTAATTTTTTCGTGTTTGGCGGTAAATTCCATTTATGCGCAAGTTGTAAATATAGAGTCCGCAAGAATGCAAACAGATTCTGTCAGGTTTGTTTTGAATAACGATTTTTCATTTAGGTATAACGATAATGACGGGAACTATATCTTTGAAGTTAGTGATGCAATATACACACAGTTAAAATCTAAGGATTTTCGTAAGTTATATTTTTTCCTGGGCAATTTAGGGCTTATCCGCTCCAAGGGGGAGGATTTTTCAAATAACTGGCTTTTGCATCTTAGATTTAATTACAGACTTACCCAGGTAATAAGAATTGAGACCTTTGTCCAAAGTCAGAGCAATAAATTATTAGATGTTAGTGGCAGACATCTAATAGCAGCAGGTTTGCGTTTTAAGGCAATTTCAACTGAACACATAAGGATGTATTTGGCAAATTCTTATATGTATGAAGTAGAGATCAGTGATCCTCTAAACCAAAAATTTTACAACCACAGGAATAATACATATATGTCACTCTCAATTGTACTGCCGAAAAGTAAAATAAATATTACCAACATACTCTATTATCAGCCCCTATATAAAGATTTTAGTAATTATAACATCTCGGAACAGTTCAAAATTGAGGTGCCACTTAGCGAAAAGATAAATGTGAATAGCTCATTCTATTATTTTTTTGACAGTCAGACGCCAATTAATCGGTCGCAATATACTTCGAATGTTTATATTGGAATAGGGATTAATCTTGACAGTTCAAATAAATAAATTATTTAGCTTCTTTTCCAAAAGAAGCGTCCATTCCTGATAATTCTTAAGCGTTATGCACGTCAATAACTACATTATTTAAGTTATGCCTTATCAAGTTTAACATCCAATGTTGTATCTTTAATTGGTCATTGTAATCTTAAATGATTTTAAAATTTAAATTATGGATAATTCTGGAAATACCTTAATAGGACTTATTGCCGGCGCTGCAATAGGCGTAGCTTTAGGAGTTTTGTTTGCTCCTGATAAAGGAGAAGTTACAAGAAGAAAATTAGCTGAAGAAGCCGCCGCCGCAAAGGCAAACCTGTCTGAAACCGCGATGGATTTAAAAGACAGGGTTGTGGATACCCTGGCTTCGGAATCCGAAACATTGGAGAGCCGTATGGAAGGGCTCCTGTCAGATGTAAGCTACAAGGCGGATGATGTTATTACTGCTTTGGAGGAAAAATTGGCAGAATTAAAAGCTAAGAATAAAAAATTACAGAAAACTACCTGATGAGTGTACTAGAATCCCTTAATGAGACTTCAAATAAAGCTGTTCACTTAGGTGAAGAGTATTTAACCAAGACACAGGAGTATTACGAACTTAAAGTTTTTCAGCAGCTTACTGCCACTGTCGTCATGTTTTGCAAAGCAGCCATATTGGGCAGCCTCGGCTTTTTGATACTTATTTTGTTGATTGTTGCCGGCACTTTAGCATTGGGCAACCTAATAGGAAATATGGTTTATGCCTGTTTGATTAGCGCAGGAATTTTATGCGCAGTTGGAGTTGTTGTCTATGCCTTTAGAACTCGAATAGAAAACCTGATTGTTCGGGGAATGTCTAAACAATTTTTCAATTAAATGAAGCAGTATAATAATAGTAAAGAAATAAATCACGACCTAAAACGCCTTAGGCTGGAAAGGCAGATTGCATGGGAAGAAATAAAGGGTCTTAAAGGAGATTTTAAGGAAAGTATACAACCTTATAATTGGTTTGGACCGATCCTGTCTTCTGCAAAGCAATATGGCATACTTTATTTTATTCGTTTATTGTTTAAAAAGAAAAAATAAGGATAATTGTTATTTTAGATTAGCTGTGTTTAGGTTTAAATAGTAGTGTAGGTCACTCCAAAGTATTTGACCTGCCTGATTCCTTTAGTATAACCTTCTCTATTTTATTATTAGATTTTAAAGACCAGCCCAAAATTGAATTATTATGAAGAGTTTTGTCTATGTGTTATTCCTTTGTTCTCTTTTTATAACTTCCTGTAAAGAGAAAAATTCTACCTCCCAAAAAGAAGAATCTGTGCCTGTTGAGCAAAAAACTACATTAAACGATTGGAAGCCTTTGTTTAACGGAACCGATTTAGATGGCTGGACAATGAAAATTACAGGACATCCTTTAGGAGAAAATTTTGGAAATACTTTTCGGGTTTCAGATGGTATTTTGAGTATTCGTTACGACGCTTATGGCGATGATTTCAACAATAGGTTTGGAGCTTTATATTTTAATGAGAAATTAGCAAACTACAGATTAAAAGTAGAATACCGATTTGTAGGAGAAACAGCTCCCGGGGCACCTGAATGGGGCTTTAGAGATAGTGGTGTTCAATTCCATTCTCAGTCCCCTGCATCTTTAAAAGCAGATCAGCCATTTCCTGTTTCCCTGGAATATAATCTGCATGGTGGCAACGGAACAGATGAAAGGCCTGTTGGCCAAATTTGCGCAAATGGTATTTTTGTAGAGTTAAACGGGCAGCAAAATACAAGCTATTGTACCCCTCCCTCAGTGAAAAGGACTTTTCACGGGGATCAATGGGTGACTTTGGAAATAGATGTAAAAGATGGTAAAATATCCCACTTTGCAAACGGGGAAGAAATCTTAAGCTATTCCAGCCCAACCTATAACCCTGAGCATGAGGTAGCTAAAACACTTATTGTTAATGGTGACACTTCGGTAAAAGACGGCTATATTTCCTTACAATCTAACAGCCATCCTATAGATTTTAGGAAAATAGAGCTTTTAAAGTATTGAAGACACAACAACAAATCAAAGCTAAAGAGGTAAGTCAAATCTAGTTTTCGCAATATTCTGCCAATGAAAGTATTAGTCTCTCTGAATATTCCCCCTGTTGGCATAGAAATGCTCCGCAATGAGGGGTTGGAAGTTACCGTTTGGACAGATGATAACCCGATGACCGATGAGCAACTTATGCTTGCGACACAAAAACATGACATTCTGCTTTCCACAAGTACATATAAAATAGACAGCGTCTTTTTAGAAAGCAATAAGCACCTGAAATTAATCTCGCAATTTGCAGCAGGTTATGACAATATCAACTTAAAGAAGGCCACAGAATTGGATATACCAATAGCAAATACTCCCAATGCTATGGTTGATGCCACAGCCGATATTGCTTTTGCACTTATGCTGGCCGTGTCCAGAAAGATGTTCTTCATGCATAAAAAAATAATCGATAATGATTGGGGGCCGTTTCGACCACAGGCAAACTTAGGAATGGAATTAAAAGAAAAAACTATTGGGATTTTTGGCATGGGCAGAATAGGAACCGAGTTTGCAAAACGCTGTGCCGGGGCCTATGATATGAAAATACTTTACCATAAT
>Ga0272441_10006451_pt1 | contig 19636 bp, 15 predicted proteins | sample SSMProp6N_FD_193582 | JGI IMG/M metagenome (GOLD analysis project Ga0272441, IMG submission 193582) | Marine sediment archaeal communities from Little Sippewissett salt marsh, Falmouth, MA, United States - SSM-Prop-6N | ecosystem: Environmental > Aquatic > Marine > Wetlands > Sediment ... | reverse complement strand
TAACCTATCACCAAGAGCATGAGAAATCAGCTCAGCAACTAGAGTTGTTCTGATCTGGATCTTCCAGAAGCCCCGCCCTGTGGGCGGGGAGTTTCACTCTTCGTGGCGCCTCCAAATTTCTTGATATTTCATGTCACACTTTCACTGTCTTTGAGACCATATGAAGTGAGGGATGTGATTTATAGGAGTATGAAAAGGTGCGAACTGAAGACGGCTGCATAATATATAGATGCCTTAACGGAGAGCCAGAAGCTTTTGGCTTGCTTGTGGATAAATACAAAGCCGGCATCTATGCGTTCGTTTATAACAAGCTGCTCAACTTTCAGGATGCTCAGGATGTAACTCAGGAAGCCTTCCTGCAAGCTTATCGGGATCTGCGTGCCCTGAGGAGATGGGAGAGCTTTGTCTTCTGGTTGTATCGAATAGCACATAACTGCTGCGCAAAATGGCTCCAGACCAGATCGAGACGCCCTGATTGCAGCTTTATTGAGGATCAAGACCAGAGGGCACTGGAAAGCTATTCCATGGAAACCTATCGCACTAGCCAGGTGAGCGAATCGCTTCGGGAGGCACTGCACTCCTTGCCTGAGATTCAGAGGCAGGCTTTAATGCTCCGCTATTTTGGCGGCATGAACAGCAACGAGATAGCAAGGTCACTTGGCACATCCCCCTCTGCTATTAGAAAGCGATTGAGTAGAGCGCGAAGACAACTGAAAGAGGAGATGATTGCCATTATGGACACAGCTTTTGAGGGACAGAAACTTCAGGCCAGCTTTACATTCCGGATTGTGGAAGCGATAAAGTGGGTAAAGGTTCACCCCACTCCGCGCATGACAGAACTCCCCTGGGGGCTGTCTTTGGCCGCGGGTCTTACCATCGTTGTTATAAGCCTTAGCTCATACCTCAGCATGTCACATAATATGGATGCTGCCTCTGGAGGTATGACTTCACACAAGGGCAAGCTGATGAGGATGAACCAGGGAACTATGGATACACTGGTGAATCCCACGAGATCTGCTGCCGGGTCATGGGATATACAGAGTGTTGTGCTTCTGGTTTCTCAGGCTGATGATGGCACAAAGCCTATAACAGCTGGTTCTCATGCTTCTGCTAATGCAGGGCAGCGCCAGGCTATTACCATTGATCTACCGGGCCTGCCGGATCACGCGAGGAAGTTGGAGATGGTGCTCGTTCAACCGGGCACGTTTATCATGGGATCGCCGGAGGAGCACGGACGTTCGAGCAGTTATTGGTCTCCCCATAAGGTAACAATTACGCGCCCCTTCTATATAGGGAAATATGAGGTTACACAAGCTCAATGGGAGGCCTTGGGCAGTCGGAACCGCTCAAAATTTCGTGGGAAGCCAGATTATCCAGTGGAAAAAGTCTCCTGGCGCGAGTGTCAAAAGTTCATCAAACGGCTGAATGCTCTTGGTCAGGGAACTTTTCGCTTGCCTACAGAAGCAGAATGGGAATACTCATGCCGGGCCGGAACAGAGACGCCCTTCTCATTTCCAGTTCGGGATGAAAATTTCCGTGAAATCGCCAGCCAATATATGTGGTGGAGAGAAGACAATCAGCAGGACGGAACAAAAGAGGTAGGCTTAAAGCTGCCAAATCCCTGGGGATTACACGACATACATGGTAATGTGTATGAGTGGTGTTCCGATCGTTGGGAGTCTCCGCGGTTGCGAGGTTCTCAAGCAGATCCGCGAGGCCCTGGAAATGGTTGGTGGAAGCTGATCCCATTCATGGTAAATCGCGTGTTCCGGGGTGGCTGTTACGGCAGCGTGGCAGCGGAATGTCGGTCAGCACATCGGAAATACGAACAGTCAATGGATTACCATTATAGTATTGGGTTTCGCCTTGTAAGGGAATATCCCTTATGATTTCATAGCTGTCTGGAGAATAAAGTGCTATTCAAGCATTCCTATTATTCTGTATGATCCAGCGAACACGAAAACTACTAAGATCATCCCGCCCAGAAAACCCGCCCGCAAAATTGTGATGGGCTCACATTTTCGACTTAACCCGGTACAGAATTGCGCTGTATATAAAAAACATGCAGTTTTCCCTTGCATGAGCATTCCAATTATTGTATAATATCGACTAAATTCTGCAAGCTATAGTAGTCCAAAAAGGAATTGCATACCTGAAAACCATGTCAGGACAGAAATGTCCTGCCTATCAGCGTTTCGATATTCAGGGCTTTTCCAGTCCCGAATATGTAGTCAAATCGTTACATTATTCTTTTGGGATTGCTATAAGTGTAATTCAAGATATGTGTAAAGGAACGGTGGATGCCGAAGCTGTTCCCAATTTCAGCAGGGAGGATAAATAATGGCCGATATAGAAGGTTACAACATGCCCGATGACCTGTATTACCACGTAGAAGATACATGGGTGAAAGTAGAAGGAGATACAGTCAAAATAGGTATGACCGACTTCTTCCAGCAAGCTGCGGGAGATATAGTGTACGTGGATCTGCCTTTCGAGGGCGACGAAGTTCAACAAGGCGACGCGTTCGGTAAAGCTCAGTCCAGCAAATGGATCGGAAAGCTTGTTGCACCATTGAGTGGTACAATAGAGGAAGTGAACTACGATCTGGACAGTGATAGTACCATCATAAACAAGGATCCGTATGGCGAGGGCTGGGTTATGACTCTTACGCCTTCAGACCTTGATGGAGAACTTGCGGGCCTGATACATGGTACCGAAGCGCTTGTGGCATTCATCAAACATCAGATTGACAAAGCGGAAAAGCTCAAAGCAGAAGGCGGCGGAGGCGAAGAAGAATAGGAAATCTATGTATGATATGCATATGCTGCGTATCATACATAGCCTGCTGATGCTCCAGAGGAGGGTTTTGTGTCCATTTATAATGACATCAGTAACATCGTAGGTGAAATGAACGTCACCAAAAGCGAGATGGATCTTTTTGTCTACTCGCGTGACCTGGCGTCATCTATTCCTGATGAATTGCTAAAAGCCTATGGACTGTTAGGCCCCGATCTGGTAGTCCTGGCCAGAAACACCGAGCATGTGTCAGGACTGTTGGCCTACGCGCATGAAAATGGGATTCCTGTTGTACCGCGTGCTGCGGGTACATGGGCTTTAGGCGGTGTTTTACCGTTGGATGGCGGTATCGTTCTGGATATGAACAACATGGACAAGATCGTCGAGTTCAATCCGGAAGACGAATACGTCCGCGTGGAGCCAGGTCTGGAATGGAAACGCCTGATAGATTATCTGGACGCCAGAGGGTACCAGGTTGGTGCAAATCCCAGTAGCGGGTTATCTGCAACTGTAGGCGGATATATTGCTACTGGTGGCGCGGCGGGTATTGGCGTTACCAAGTATGGCACAGTGGGCGATCAGATAATCTCTTTGAAAGTCGCTACTGCTGACGGTAGCATTATAGAGACCAATCCGTTGGATTCATGGCTTTTTGTGGGTTCTGAAGGGACGTTGGGGATTACCTGTGAAGCCACGCTGAAGATCTTCAAAAAGGAATCCGTGCGATACCTGACCTTCGCCTTTGATAGTCTGGATGAAGGTACAGAAGCGCTTCAAAAGCTATATAGATTGAAACCCTACTTTATAAGTTTCCTGGACGGCGGTCTGGTAGGACTTCTTAACAAAATGGGTGGTCATATGAAAGAAAAGCCCTTGACCATCGCTCTTGCCATTGATGGAACCGATCAGGAGCTTGATCTCATGGAAAGTAAAATCCAGGAGATATGCAAGGATGCTTTCAGGTATCCGGATGAAGAGGCTAAACACGAATGGGAGAATCGCTACAAGGTAGGATTATCCTTCAAACGTCTTGGACCGAGCCTGTTTGCTCAGGAAATGCGCATTCCTGTGGAATTCCTGAACAGCGCACTGAAGGAACTGAATGAGCTGCTAAAAGATTATCAATGGGGTGTAGAAAGCCTCGCAGGTGACAATAACACTGTTGTGTTATCTATCCTGGTGCTGGCAGATGAGAGAATGAGGGTACAGTATGTAAAACAGCTTTCTCTTATGCTGCCAATACTTAAAATCGCAAACAGAAATCACGGCTCCGTTTTCGGAATAGGACTGCACAATGCAGCCCATATGCCGAGTTTGCATGGAGCCGGGCTTGATGTTATGCGATTTATAAAGAACAGCGCAGATCCAAAGAATATCATTAATCCATCCAAAACACTGGAGGCAGTATTCCCTAAACCATTGTTGACAATGTTCTTTACAATGATGGGGATCGTGCCTCAAGTGGTGCTATTCGCATTGCAGCTTATGGGATACCTCCCTTTGAAGCTGATAAAGTTTGGTCTGGGCTTCCTGAAACTGCGCATTGATTGACCATTGTGAAATATAAATCGCCTGCTGACTGTTGGGATATATGGGAAAGCAGGACATAAGATACGGAGGTTTCAAAGTGTCTTAATGTCTGTTATATAATGAACTTCGGTCCCAATTTCAGTCAGAAAAATTTATACATAGTCTCCAATCAGGAGAAATAAAGAAAGGCGAGTTAAATGAGTGAAACTGAAACCAAAGTAATGAACGAGGCTAAGTTGGAGGAGGATATTTATACCTGCGCCAGTTGCGGGTATTGTCGTTTTAACTGCCCCGTTTACAAAGTGCTGGGTCTTGAATCATTCACGGTGCGCGGTAGGATGCTTCTGCTGAAAAAGATATTGGAGGGTAAGATGGAATTCACCCCTGAACTGGTGGATTCTATGTATATGTGCGCCCAATGCGAGGGCTGTAACGTAGCTTGTCCCAACAATATCGATTTTGTCATGATCACTCAGCTTCTAAGGCAGGAGATGGTCAAGCAGGGCCTTCTACCGGAATCGTTCAAGATGGTGCGGGAAAATCTGGCAACTCTTAGCAACCCATACGGGGAACCACTGGAGCAGCGGGGAGCTTGGCTTCCACCTAATCTCCGAAAAGAGCCAAAGCAGAGCGAGAACCTGTATTTCGTGGGCTGTACGGCGTCCTATTCCCTCAACCGTATTCCCAAATCAGTTATGAGAATCCTGGATAAGACAGACCTGGATTACACTGTGCTTGGGGATAACGAGCTTTGCTGCGGGGCTCCCATATTCAGAATGGGGGAGGAAGAGTTGGGTATGGATATGGTCGCCCGAAACGTTGAGAACTTCCGCAAACTTGGTGTCAAAAGGGTCTTCGCGTCGTGTGCAGGCTGTTACAGCACCATGAAACACAAATTCCCCGATGAGTTCGAGTATATGCACCTAACCGAGCTTCTGGAAAAAATGCTGGAATCAGGTGAATTAGAGTTCAAAAAGCCCTTCAAGAAAAGGGTCATATTCTATGATGGCTGTGATCTCGGCAGGCATTGTGGGGTCTACGAAGCGCCCAGGAACGTCCTCAAAGCTATCCCTGAGATGGAAGTACTGGAGTTTGATTACAACAGGGAGAACGCTATGTGCTGCGGTGGCCCTCTTTCCAGTGGCTATCCTGATCTGGCACATAATATCGCCGCTCGGACAGTGCTGGAAGCTCACGAGAAAAACGCCGATATGATCGTGACTGCTTGCGCCGCTTGCCTGGTGAATTTCAAAGAAGGAGCCAAAGTAGCCGGCGTCAAAATGGATGTGCAGGATATTCCCATGATCCTGACCAGGGTTATATAAACCGCAAATTTCACTAATTGGCCTGATAGGCTTATAAGCCCATATTCATGATAATTAGTGATTACAAAACAGCGAGTGGAAAAATGGTTCTGGAAAAGGTTAAGGACAATGTATTGAGGCTGAGTGCAGATGTCAGCTTGCATGACGTTCGCTCCAGGTTTCCTGAGTATGGGCTTTATGTTGAACCGCTTAGCTCCAAAAAGCCACTCAGTGAATTCATCTCCAGCGGTGGCTTCGGTTATGGGTCGCTATGGGAAGGTCCTTTCAACTCCAAAATCTTCAAGATAAAATGGAAGAGGCCCAAATATAGTTTCAGCTATGGCCTGGAGGATTCTACACTATATGCGGCAGGATATCCCTTGCATCGCATTACAGCCGCGCTGCCCCATAAGCTCTATAGCAAATCACTGGGCGACATTCAGGAGGTAATAATTCCCGTTGCAGATAAGGAAGAGGCAAAAGTCATCTATGAGCCTAAGGATGGTTTCGATTTTAGCGTCCCGCCTATGGCTCGCAACGTTGTGTTTGTAAACGACAAGGCCGCTTCCATTGTTGGTCTGCCGGGGCAGGGAACGGTGGTAATGTATAAGCCGGATGCTGCTCCTGAATCTGATGGCGGGGATGCAGGCGAGTTCCTGCAAAAGAGGTACATAGAGGATAACCTGAATGGTGATCCGGTGTCGCGAATACTGACACAGAAAAGCGGAGCTGCAAAACTCTATGAAATGGCCGGGGCCGATGGCCTCTTTTTTGCCCTATCCATCAACATAGGGCTGCTGGTAATAGTGTCTGGCGATGGCATCAAAGAGCAATTGGCTGAAATGCCCCTGACTTATAGCCTATAGTGTAAGAAAGTATATAGTCCAAAGGTTGACGCAGACCTGGTAACGTTGATGAACGTGCATAAAATCAATGTAGCCCAAGATTCTCTTATGAATGGGCTTGCCCATATCGTGAGATTTTATGGATGAGCTGTGCTCATCACATAGAGTCTATCTTGGCCAAGATCAGAAGCCAACTTAGAAGGTTGGGCTACAGGTTTTCCCAAGCGAACATCATCCGTGTTTATCAGTGTTTTATCCGTGGCTAAATTCCAGATCCGTGAGAGTTTGAGGCTCATAGCCTGAAAGTATTAAGAGAACGAGCAAACCGTATGCCAGAAAAATGGCGATATATAGTAAATAAAGATGTGAGTTCCGCTTATGGGTTAGCTGTTGATGAAATGCTGGCTCATTCTGTCGCTTACAACGGTTCAGCGCCCATACTTCATCTCTATAACTTCCTCCCATCAGTTATCGTCGGAAGATACCAGGATATGGAAGCGGCTATAGATATCGAGGAGTGTCACCGATGTGAGATTGAGTACAATCGGAGGCATACCGGCGGCGGCACTGTCCTCATGGGAGTTAACCAGTTAGCTCTGGGGTTTGCCATACCTTTAAGCCATAGGTCAGCAAGCAGGAGCATCAGGAGGATGTTCGATTTGCTGGCTGGTGTCGTCAGCGATGCATTGAAAAAAATGGGCGTGGACTCTACATTCCGTCCCAAGAACGATCTGGAAGTCAATGGGAAGAAGATGGCCGGTTTATCCGCGTCGCTGGAGGAGCGGGACGCCTTTTTCTTCCACATGAGCCTGCTGGTGGATTTCGACATAGAGTTGATGGTGCGGATACTCAATACTCCCCGGGAAAAGCTGGCAGATAAAGCTATAAGCTGTTTTTCACAGCGTATGACCACAATTAGAGACGAGATCGGCGAACTTCTTCCGCTTTCGCATGTTATGAAAACCGTTAGGAATAGTTTCGATAAAAGATTCGGCGTGGAGTTCGTAGATAGCCAGCTTTCACAATGGGAGAAGGACAAGGTACAGGAACTCATTCAGAATAGATATGGCTCAAACGACTGGATATTCTCGGTGAAGCATCCGCCAGGGGCCACAGGACATGCCCGGAAAAAGACACCAGGCGGAATGTTGGACGTATATCTGACCCTGGCCGGCGGCTCCATTGAAAGCGTTCTGATAACCGGTGATTTCTTCTCTACGCCGGAAACTATAAATAGAATAGAATCAGCGTTGAAATGGACTTCCGCAGATAGGGCGAATGTAGAAAAAAAGCTGGAAGAAGTCATGGGCGACGAATCCATATATGAGGTGGATGCTGCGATACTGACAGACATAATTATGATGGCCAAGAAGCGTAGTAAGCGGGTTCCGGTGAGCTAATGGGAGGTCGGGTAGGCATGGAAATCCGTCATTATAAGTTCAATCGGATCACTTTGGATCCGGAAAAGTGCTTTGGAAAGCCCTGCATCCGGGGATTGAGAATGCCAGTGGCTTCTATTCTCAGTTACTTGAGTTCAGGGATGACGGTGGACGAGGTGCTAAAAGAATGGCCTGAACTGGAACTGGAGGATATCCATCAGGCTTTAGGTTATGCAGCTTGGGCACTGCAAGAACGGATTGTGCCTATGGAAGAAATCGCTGTCAAATAATGAGGTTCTTGCTGGCTATTAATGTGCCGCGGGAGCTTGGCAGGCAATTGATGGTTGAAGGTCATGATTGTCGCCATAGATAAACAGGAGTTTGACTCTCCTTTTGGGAGTTTATATAGCAATGAGCCAACAGCTAGAAGCAACAGAACAGGGATTAAAAGAAAGTCCCGAATATCTCAGGATGAGCCTTTCGTCGGCTATGGCACTAAGGCTGCGGAAGGGACTTTTCCACCGCAACGCCAAGTCGCCGTGCGTTAATCTGTTGATGACTTACAACGAGGGCTGCTTTGCCAACTGCGCATACTGCGGGTTAGCCCGGGAAAGATCGGGAAAATATGTTGATAAAAGCTTCATCAGGGTCGAATGGCCCACGTACAGCCTTGATGAGATAATCGGGAGTATTCAGAAATACCAGCAGGACGAGATCAAACGCGTCTGCATATCTATGGTCACCAACCGCCGCGGCCCGGCGGATCTAGTCACAGTGCTACGGAAAATGAGACCAGCCATCGACGTACCTATTTCCCTGCTGATCAGCCCGACCATCACATCCGGGAGTGATCTGATTAATTTCAAGGAGGCTGGCGTAGATCGTATCGGCATCGCTGTAGACACCGCAACTCCGGAACTTTTTGATAAAATAAGGGGAAAGGCCGCCAGAGGGCCTCACAAATGGGATACGTACTGGGAGAAGATAGAAACCGCCATGAAGGTCTTTGGCAATGAATATGTAGGCGTTCATTTTGTTGTAGGTCTTGGAGAAACTGAAAAAGAGATGCTCCAGTCTATCCAGCGGGTTCATGATATGGGCGGCAGCACGCATCTGTTCTCCTTTTTCCCTGAAAACGCATCCCGGTTAGCCGATAGGCCCCAGCCACCTATGGGACAATACCGCCGCATCCAGCTTGGAAGGTTTCTCATTGACGAAGGTCTGGGAGATATGAAAAATTTCACTTTCGATTCTTCGGACAGGATTTCAGCCTTTGGACTGTCAGAAGATGAACTGAGCAAAGTTATAGAGTCGGGCAAACCTTTTGAGACCAGCGGATGCCCGGGTGAAGATGGTGAGGTGGCCTGCAATAGACCCTATGCTAACAGCTTGCCCGGGCCGGAGGTACGCAATTATCCCTTCCATCCAAACGAAAGCGATATAGCAAGAATAAAGGAACAATTGTGGACAAGCTGAATCTTGCCATGAGCGACGTAGATTCGCCGACTGAATTACATCGCGCAACGCGCAATATATATTTTTATGCTCCGACTATAAAGAGATACGAAACGGATGAATACGTTAACAAGCGTTATCCGTTCTTCGTGCCAGTGTCCGTCACAGGCACAAAATGCCGTCTTAACTGCGATCACTGTCGCGGTATACTCCTGGAGTCCATGTACCAGGTTCAGGATCCTGAATCGCTTTATAATCTGGCGTTAAATCTCAAGGAACGAGGATGTAAAGGGCTGCTGGTGTCCGGCGGCGCCGATACCAAAGGTAGTGTTCCTCTGACGGAGTTTGCACCTGTTATGGCCAGACTGAAACGCGAATTGGGGTTCAAAATGGCGGTTCACACTGGCTTGGTGGATGAGGATATGGCCCATGCTCTAAGTGAAGCCTGTATCGACTTAGCTATGGTTGATATTATAGGCGCGGATGAGACCATAAGGGAGGTCTATCACCTGAAAGCATCGGTGGCCGATTATGAAAAATCCCTGAAGAATCTGGTTGATAGGAATGTCAAAGTGTCGCCTCACGTAGTAGTGGGGCTTCATTATGGCAGAATACTGGGCGAATACAAGGCTCTTGAGATCATCTCCAGATACGACATTGCATCGCTTGTTCTGGTTGTCCTCAGTCCCATGCGCAACACCCCGATGGCTAAAGTTGTTCCCCCCGGTATGGAGGAGATGAAAAGCATCTTCACAGTGGCAAGGGATATGTTTGCAGATACGCCTATTCTGTTAGGATGCGCGAGGCCTGGAGGGGATTATAGGCTGCAATTGGACAAAATGGCTCTGGATGTTGGGATAAATGGTATTGCATATCCGGCTGAGGGTGTGGTACAATATGCCAGCGGTAAGGGACTGAATCCGATCTTCTCAGAGTATTGCTGTTCGTTCATATTCGAGGCGGAATCACTATCTTGACTTTGGACTTCTTTGTCTGAAAAGAGGTTCGTAAAGGGCGTTAGATTTAACGCTTCTAAAATGCACGTTCTTCCACAGGAGGTGAAAGTTTTATGTTCATTCCCACTCTCATGTTGTTTCTATTGGGATTAGGAGTGCCAGTATTCTCATTGATTCTCGGCTTCACTACCGAGAAAACGCCAGGCTGGGGCTGGATAGCAATAATCGTGGTCAGCGCAGCCGCTATGGTGGGTGCTGTTGTAATCTATGTTGTCGCCAGGCTTCAGAAGAAACCAGAGGAATAAGAAGCCCTGTACGGGCGAGTCATGCCTCGTCCCTACGTTAGGGGAGTAGCCACATGCTTAACCTTCCAAAGCGAAGAAGTATATACACTAAGCATAGACCACTGTTCATTTTAGCAGGCATCGTGGTCGAGGTTGTGCTTCTAGCGGCTTTGGCTGTTCTTGCCATAGTTGTCTTTGGCTCGATCTACTTTAGGGTGGTGGAGCATCCCAAGTTCTGCGGTTCCCTTTGCCACAATATGAATGCTTCCTACGAGTCCTACAAGAAATCCGCGCACAACGGTATCCGCTGCGCTGAATGTCACAGCAGGCAGGGATTTGTCAACGGGTTTCTTAAAGACACGATTTATGCTGCGGGTAGGGAAGTATACATATATATGGAGGGCGAAGAATTCTATGACATGGATGAGGTTCATCCAAAAGTTTACGATGAGGGCTGCCTGCGGCACGAGTGTCATAAGGTAGAAACTCTCGTCGAAAAGAAGAACCTGTTCGTGGACGACAACATTTTCAGCCACCAACCGCATCTTTCCGTTATGTCTGCGCAGGGACATGGCGGTGTTTCGACCGCGGCTGAAATGTCCGCCGCTTCTCCTGAACTTAACTGTACTAGCTGTCATTCCCAGAGCAAGGAGAGGCACATGGAAGTTGACAACCAAATGTGTTTTCTCTGCCATCTCGGCGGTGAAATGGCAAGCGCGCAGGAATGTCTATCATGCCACGCGATACCACCGTCACAGCATGAGACTGTTATGAATAACTCGTGTAGTGATTGTCATGCGACAGGTACAGCGAGAACACCGGTGTCATCGGAGAGATGTGCTGAGTGTCACAAAGGTATCAAAGAGCAGTCGTTTGCTTCTGTCGATGCCATATATAGCCACAAACTACATGTTAAGACGCAGACAGCGCGGTGTATGGACTGTCATGAACCCATGAAGCAGGAGCATGGGAAGCTGTTTGCCCATTATGATGACAACTGCCAGAAGTGTCATTCAGTGCAGGAAAGTATGTATCAGGGCAGCGTAAAACTCGTGGCTGAAAGTATGCCATCGCCCAAAGCGGAAATGGTGGATTGCAGTTCATGTCATATGTCAGTGACGGAAGAAGGGATAGAGTCGCTGGACGCGATAAGGCAGATGTGCGTGGAGTGTCATGAAGCCGGGTACGACGAAATGGTAGATGGCTGGCAGGAGATGATCGGCGAAGAGATTAACGAAGCAGAGGAACTGCTGAGTGAGGTTGCTGAGTCGCTGAAGGCATCACAGGATGAGACGAAGAAAAAAGAAGCTTCTTCTCTCTATGAGGATGCTGGAGCGCGGTTGCTTTTTGTCCAGAAGGACGGTAGTTTGGGAGCGCACAACGTAGGTCTGGCTGATGAGCTGTTGACCGATGCCATTAAGAAGCTCAAAGAGTGTCAGAAGCTGCTGAAGTAATAGAACAGTGGAAGCAAAAAGCGGATTAGATCGAATATATGAGCCAGTCAAGGAGGAACTCCGAACGGTAGAAAAGAGGCTCTACGAATTGGTTCCGGCTGATATGGAGCCTATCTCTACCGTAGAGAAGTATATCTTTGATAATGGCGGCAAGAGGCTAAGACCGGCTCTCGTTCTTCTATCGGCGAGAGCCGTGCACTCTGTAGAGACAGTTCCCAATGGAAACGGATCTGGGAACGGCGGATCAGTGGCATCTCTGCTGGAGCGCGCTATAACTTTCGCTGTCGCTGCGGAGTTGATACATACCGCCACTTTAGTTCACGATGACCTGCTTGACGGTTCAATACTGCGACGCGGGTATAAAACAATAAATTCTGGGTGGGGAAACGAGATTGCTGTGCTTTTAGGTGATCATTTATACCTGAAAGCAACTGAGATCCTGACAGGGAAGAACATTCTCGGCTCCGAAAGATCGGAAAACTTTGAACAAATATACCGGGCGTCTAATCTTATGCTTCAGACAGCGGCGAAGATATTCCAGGGCGAAGTGCTTCAGCATAAAAAGCGCGGGAAGCTGTCCACAACCGAGGAAGATTACTTCCATATTATCGAAAGCAAATCGGCTTCCTTTATATCGTCCTGCTGTATGATTGGCGCTCTGCTGGACGGCAGCACCTGTCCGGGAGCAGACGAGTCTCTGGCAAGTTACGGACTCAATTTGGGCATGGCCTTTCAGATCAGAGACGACATACTCGATATTATGGGCGATGAAAAGAGAATTGGGAAAGCCGTAGGCAGCGATCTTAAGGAAGGTCGACTAACTCTCCCGATTATCCACTTGATGGCTAATGCCCAGGACGGTGATAGGGAGTTCTTTAAGTCTGTTCTTGGGAACTCTGGCAATAAGAAAGGCTCTTTATTCTCCCGGTGGCGGAAAAACTCACACCGTACAGGAAACAATGGGTTTGTTAAGAAGCAACTTCCGAGAATAAGGGAAACTTTGCTGGACTGTGGTTCCGTTGCTTATTCCATGGACATAGCTGCTAACTTTGCTGAAGCCGCGAAGAGGGATCTGGAGAAGATTCCGGATTCCCAGGCCAGACAGTCTTTGATGTTCCTGGCTGATCATGTGATGAACAGGGAAAACTAACTAATTCAGGAAACCTATCAGTTAACCAGTCTTTAAATACATAACTGTAGGCTCATCGACCTATTGACTAATAGACTTACTTAAAGGAGATGAAAATTATGAAGAAAATAGTAGTGGTTATTGCTATAGCTGCCTTTCTCTCGATTGCTCTCTCATTAGTTATTGGCCGTCACGGAGAGGTAGTTGCGTCAGATGCTGAATACGTGGCTGGTAAGAAATGTAAGACTTGCCATATCAAGGCATTCAAGGCACAGGCTGAGAGCTATCATGCCATGAGTTTCGAGAACCTGACGAGCGCGGGAGAAGACAAGAACGAGCAATGTCTGCCATGTCATACTACCGGATATGGGAAACCCGGTGGATTTGCTGATGCTGAATCAACCCCGGGTCTGACTGGAACTACATGCCAGGCTTGTCATGGTCCCGGAAGCGCTCATATAGCCAAGGGACTCAGTAAAGAGCAAAGGCGTGCAGCAATTCAGAAGACTCCTAAGGATGCCTGCACGAAATGTCATAAGACTCATGAGGCCCATCCGGATATTGGGGCCAAATCTCTACCTTCTCTGAAGAAGAAACTGGAGAGAGTACAGGCAAGAATCACTGAACTTGGTGGTTAGATATTTTAGGATAATGCAATGCTTTTGGGTGGGTTTGGGTTTATCCCGAATCCACCACTTTTTTCGTTAGCCTATTCCCTTTTATAACGCGTATCTGCATATCCGGTTTTACTTGCTTGCTGTGGATCAGCCCAGTTCGCATACTCCACGCCAGCGGTAACGAAATCATTTCCCCTGCTGTTCTTTCAGAACGAAAGCAATACAGGAGGTGGCAAAGGGTCGGAAGTAATAGCTTATATTTGTGTATCCCCCCTTAGGTCCATACCAGCTTCCCCAGCAAGCCACGCTGCCGCCTTCATCAAGGATGATTGCGTCTATGACTCGATGCTTAGAAATCAGGTATTGACCCACATCTTCGAGAGTTCCCTGGCGGTGACAAATGACAAGGGAATCTTCGGTAGTACCAACAACATTAAAATAATATTTGGATCTCGGAACATCCTTCAGGGCATCAAGAACCTTTTGGGCAAATCCCTTGGGATAACCATCATACAGGAAATTGAGAATCTCTATTTCTCTAATTCCAGATTCCCTATCTGAAAAAGGTGCAAGATTCCTCATGTTACCTGCAAAGATAGTCGCTTCTTTATCGCTAAGTTTCAGAATATGCCTGATGTCACCACCAAACTGCTTAATTATATCAGGTATAGTAATATCAACCACTTTACTATTTCGTACCACTGGCTTCCCGTATGTAAGCCAGCTTATCTGATCAGAGATATTCACATCTGCTTTGGCGTCAATAGCATCCTGATTCTGATCAAACCTCACATCCCCAATATAGGGATGATCTTTGTGAGGTATGATCAGGCAATTATATGTTCTTTGGGTATAAGGCTCATCTTTCAATGCAATTAACCTATCCTGCTTTACTGGTCCAGAAACCTTCCCATTTTTCCCCAGAATATATTTATCTTTGGGTGGATTGCTCTGCCAGGCTACATGCCAGTCGTTATTGCCCAGATCGCGATTTCCATTAACTATCGCCAGGTTAACAGGAATACCTGCATTATCCACGATTCCCAGTTGCCTAAAATGGCGATCATATTCCCAATGAAACGCATACATCTCTTCTGATCTAGTGACGATTTTGTCATCAATAATCCTCAATCCACCAACTTTACCTAGATCGCGTCTTCTGCCTGAACACCTGTTAATTAGTGTTCTATTGGCAATGGAAATCCTGGCTTCTTCTATATGACTAAAGGGCAGCTTTATATAAAAATTTGCCTGCTCTTCAAATGGTTGCTGGATGCGCTCCATTTCGAAAGGGCCACTTAGTATTTGCATCTCGGTGCTCTCCGTTTTTGTATGGTTTGCATGGGAACTTCTATCTTGGTGTGTCCGGGACTTGCGGAGACTATTCAGGCTTTCTAAGTCCAACTACGGATCTCTTCGGCGATGCGATTTGCGGTATAATCGTGGACGAACAGATGCCTGAATGCGATACCAAACTGTGATGGATTATTTCTGGCCGTTCCAGCAGCATCTGAAATGCTCATCCATTCAGCGGCTGTTCCCACCTGTTCTTTTTCAGATTCTGATAGATTGAGGACGAATACACTCACGCATTCGCAGTCGTTCCCATCAGTTCTATAGACATAACAAGCGGAATTTCCATTCTGCTCATCACGTACTTGAGGTTTACCCATCCTTCTGAACTCATAGGGCTTTCCGATGCGAGTTAGTTTTTGTGTGCCTATGGTCAGTCCAAGTTTCCTTCTAATCTCCCTGACAGCGGTTAAACTATCGCCTTCCAGCACCTCTTTGTGGTTCGCAATTAATTCGTAATACGTGTCTTCTGACTCATCTTCATCACGCCGCAGCAGCAATGCAATTTCTTCTTTGCCGCACATGATGAGAACAGTTACTGATGCATACCAGGCGCCATTTCTGTGACAGATATCTTGACGCACGACTTCTCCTGAGAATTCCGCAGAATCCGGGTTAATTATCTCCAGATAAGTTTGGTAGTTTCTGCTCAGGACGCGGAAGGCGTGTGCTAGGTGAGGTTTGTCGTATATACCTAGTCTTTCTTCCTCTAGCCTTATAATGTATTGTTCTCCTCTACTTTTGTTCTCTAACATCCATATCTTGCCGCGCTCCATGACTGAAACAGATACATTATCAGGAAGAGAGATGAAGTTATCCTCAAACTCCCTTCGCAGACCATCTGGAAGACTATCGGGATCTAAACCATCGCTGAAATGTCTGCCTGCACGGAAGAGCAGCCACTCATTAGTGCAAGATTGCTTGAGGAACTGTGCAAGCTCGACGGCTTCGGGTTGCTCATCTATCACGTAGCGTGGAGCTTTCAGGAACATGGTGATGTCTCTCTGACTTTCCTTAACGTATCTTAAGTCAATGTAGCTACTGGATATCTCGATAGCTTTGCTAAATTTCTCTTCTGCTATTTCAAAAGATCCTTCCAGGGCATATACTTGCCCCAGCCTGCGATACTCATAAGCCATACGATGATCGCTCCATCTTTTCCGTCTTTCAAGACACCTCCTGAATTTATCTGCGGCTTGCTCAAGATCATCCAGTTCCAGATCAACAACTCCAAGATGATGCAATGCCGAAGTCCTGAGTCCCCTTAATCGACCATATCGATATAGGGATTCCAGTTCCACCTTCGCCTTATCATATTGGCAAAGCTCTATGAAGGTGATCCCTCTTTGGTACTCATCCCAACAATAATTCTTCCTGGGTTCGCCGTTTGCTTCAGCCCGAGAGATCAACTTATTGAGTTCCTCAAATGCTTTCTTTTGACGGCCAGCATGTCTCAAGGCAGCAGCGAGTTCTCTAATAGTTGCGGTTCTTATAAGATTGTCTTCGTCAGTGTTTTCCAACGCTTTTCTCAATACTTCCACTGCTTTGTCATGTCTACCTTCCATATCATGCATACTGCCAAGGAAACGCATGATCTTTTGGTCATCATCCTTTTCCATGCTGGCTTGTTCCATGCTAGCTCGCAGAAATCCAGGCCATTTTGGATAGATACCAAAAGATTGGTAAAGTGCAATATGCATTTCCCGCCAAAAACGGTCTGTTGATGGTCTTTCTTGAAACACTTCGGACAGAGATTCCGAAATCTTCTTCAATGGTATTGAAGATTCTTCTAAACCAAGATTTTCAATCAGGTATCCTGCCGAGAGCCGAATGCGGAGAGCAATGTTTGACTCCTCAACCCCTGGCTGTTCAATGACCTTAGACAATTCACATGCTAGTTTCTTCAATAACAATGGATCAGAAATTCTTGCTCCGCCCTCGATAATACAATGACCTGCAAGTATAAGGTTCTCCTTCATAATACTGCAGATAAGTTTGTCTGGCTTCTGACAGATCCCTGCAAGAATGATCAGCGTTTCTTCCCAATCACCTGTGATCACAGGCAATGGACCTCTGCATTTGCTCCGCCAGGCTTCTTTACTCCATTGTGGCTTGAATATCTGAGTTAAATCTTCACCGGAGTATAGCTGTCTTTCCAATTCGATCGCTGCGAAATATTCCTGCAGCGACTGATGCCAGAAGCGCACTTGCAGGCGATCCGGGCTCAATTCCAGAATTCCCTCACTTGCTGCTGCCATCTCCTCCAGATCCTCGCCTGGTAGATATAAGTGTGCTGATTCAACGGGAATGGATGTACCTGAACGCACATTGCTCTCCATAGCAGTGCCCGACGCATTCATCATAGCGAAGGCAAGCTCCCCAAGCTTAGGCTTCAGAACCTCAGGTGGATATCTATGGGACAATAATCCCGCCCTTCTTTCTTCTCTCATCATCAGTATATTTACAAATTCCTCAAACAATCTGCCGCGATTTTTGGGGATCGGTTCGGATCTATCATTTCGTCGATTTTTTATATAAACTATGTAAAGCAGTTCCAGCATCAGGGGCCGTCTGAACAACTCCCAAAGGCTACCTCCCTGCGCTCGATCTGTCTCAAGCTGGCTCAACAACCTTTCACCCGCGTCTCCCGCGCCAATCCCTCTTAGATTGTAGAGGAATTGTCTGATCTGCTCATCAGAAAGTGGAACAATTTCCACCTGCTGCAGCGGCAGGTTTTCCCTGTAGGCCAAGTAGTCTAGACGACGGCAGCTCCAGATAAAATGGTTGTTGGGGTAATCCCCCATAAACTTCTTCAGAGCGTTGATTTTTTTCGTGTATTCTTCTTCGTCTTTGGCAGGCATCTCATTGAGTGCATCCCAGAGAAATATGCAACGTCCACTCTTAATATAGTTGTCAAAATATGATTCCGGCAATTCACAGTGCTTGCGTATCCATCCCTTCACATCATCGTTGTGTAGATTTGATAGGTACGATAGAATTGGAATACGTCCCTCTGTCCCCAACTTAAGCGATTCTTCTGCAACTCGCAGCGCAATATGCCTTAAAGCCGTCGTCTTACCGGAGCCAGGCTCCCCAACTAGAATCACATTATAAGGCTTATTCACCAATTCGAGCAGATTTTCTAGTCTGGCTTGCTCTTGCTGCATCTGCCCAGATGGTTGCCGCGTATGCTCTATCAGTTCTGGCTCAATAATGCCAAACAAACCTTCCTCAGTCTGCGTTAGCCCCATCAGTCTCACATACCAAGCCATCAAGATCTCGAATTCTTTCAGCAACGACTGCAAGTATAGGCGTAGCGTTGATCCTAACTGCTCCAGAAATACAGGTACTTCCGAGTGATCCTCGTAGGGTATGATCTGAACGTTATAATGCTTCTCAAACCACTTTTGTTTGATGGACGGAACTTCCTCAACATGCATCAACGCATAGTGTTTTCCCGTATAGTAACTGAAGGTAGCCCGCATTTCATTTAGGAACATAAGCAAGTCAGGATCAGTCAATGCGAAGCCCAGGAAGAGGACGGTCTTCGTGGAAAAGAGTGCTGTAAGGTAATCGCGATAGGCCTTGTTATTATACATCACTTCGCGATAGTCATTTATACCCAGTATAACTGTCTCGATCCGGTCGATTGTGCCGTGTACCTTAAGCACATAGAAATCCCTTTTGCGAAGTGCTCTTGCTAGTTTTGGATAATCCTTCTGGGTGAAGGTAGTGGGGATTTTTCCATTTGCCGTAGCATAGGCTGACTCCAGGAGATTGTCATAATTGCTGGTTAAGACGGCTGCGAAGGGAATTCCAGGGAGCAGTTTATGGACGTCGGTGAGTTTCAGATCTGGAGCGCAAAATACCTCGTTCATAAATTCCTGGAAATCATCTTCTCCCAGTCGCTCGCGCATCTCCTCGGCCACCAGCAGGAGTTCTCCATCCTCAATAAGCTCTTCCAGTTGGGCACGGTCGGACATATCCTTACTATGTTTCTCCGCCCAATCCACCATACGGCGGAGCAAATCTGGCCATCCCGGCAACCCAGCGCCAAGTGAAAGCCCAGCGCCCACAAATACGACGCAATTGCCATCTGCAATCTGGCTGAATAAATCCTCAGGGATATCTATATCAGTTTTACCGTCCATAGCTCCCTCATCTCCTTTTATCACAGAGGCACAACGACACCTTCTGTTCCAGTATTTCCCGAAAAGCTGATATAAATTGCCCCGGGCTTGAGGATAGAATTATAAAGGATCATATCCCTTTAATCTGTTATGTAAATCATTGGATTTGGAACTATTGGCAAAAAGACCATTCTGCATGTTTGCGCATTATACACTTTATTTGATACTTAATCAAGAGGAACTTCTGAGCTTCGGACAAAAGTAACGAATTTGTGATAATTCAATAGTCGACAGTTAGCGGAAAGGTGATCTCTGATCACCAAAAACTCTTTACACGATCAAGTCGGAAGAACCAAGTCCCTATAATCCGCGCTTGTAGCAATCAAAATCCTTGACCTGCCATA
>Ga0272441_10006450_pt1 | contig 19636 bp, 28 predicted proteins | sample SSMProp6N_FD_193582 | JGI IMG/M metagenome (GOLD analysis project Ga0272441, IMG submission 193582) | Marine sediment archaeal communities from Little Sippewissett salt marsh, Falmouth, MA, United States - SSM-Prop-6N | ecosystem: Environmental > Aquatic > Marine > Wetlands > Sediment ... | reverse complement strand
CGCTTCTGACGTATGGTACCACATACGAGCAGATATGACGCCAACCCCATAATCTATATAAGGTGTTGTAAGGTTAGGAAGGCCAAAGCGGCAGAAAATAGTGTCTGTGCGCTCTAAATTTGCGTTCATCATAGTCGGAACGAGTGAAAAGAACAGGTCAAAGACGTGATATTGTTGATTATTTGTAGTTATGTTTGTGTCGTCTGCGTATGAGTGATATACTCCGTCTAAAGTGTCACAATGTTTCTTTCCTGTTACAGCTAAGTATGATGAAATCCTGTCTCCTGCGTCCTCATTACCTAGCAGGCAGACGCGAACGATTACGTCAATATCCGAAGTGCCGTCCCAATCTTGAGGCAGGTGGAATTGGAAGTAAACGCTATCTGTTGTATTGGAAAGTGGCCAAAATATTTCTGGGCCAGTCATAAAAGGTATTATTGGCGTAGAACCGCCGTCGAAAAACATCTCTGGAACTCCTTTGTGTTGTAGGCGTCTAAATCTAGCGTTAGAATTTTGCGTCCAACCCCATATAATACCATCGTGGTCGACATCAAAAACAGGTATATTTGCGGCTGGCCCACTAAAACCTCTATAAAGAGAGCCGGAAGTAGCTGTCGCACCGTCTATCGAGGCACCAATTACATAGCCAGAAGTGATTGAAGTGCCTTGTGCGGCTAAAACAGCCCCGCTTGTTACCGAATTACCAGCAAACGAATAACCGACACCAGTCGTAGCACCAACGTCCCACACTTGACCTGAATATCGAGGTTGATACACTAAATTTCCAGCATCATATATCTCGCCTGCGTCATTAGGCAGAACAATATCATTAAAGAACTGAGCGACACCTGTGCTATCCATTGTAAAAACAGGATTTAACGTATTATCCCATAATCTAAAAGTATTAGCACCCGCCGCATCACCTAATACGACAATATGGTCACCATTTGCAGTTACTGTTGAACCACCGGCCGTTGTAAGTGTTAAAATAGCACCATTTCCGCCAGCCATATCACTATCAATGATTAAACTATTACCATCATAGCAAATATTGGCGTCGGGAGTGTTACCAAAACGAACGCAATTATTATCGTATAACCAAACAAAATCGAGGTTATAAATACCATTATTCCCTACGTCCCAATCAGCAGTTAAAGGAGCAGAACCGTCAGCAAGAATAACTTGTTGCATCTGAACAGCGTCGGTTGGTGCAACTCCGGCCCCTAATTGAGTAAGAACAAAACCACCCATACTTTGATCGGCTGTAAAATCAGTAGTGCCGTCTGCGTGTATCATACCGGCTATGGTGTGCCCTGCATTCCAGTCTGCCGCTGGCAACTGGTCGTTGGGGGCGTGAACTACTGAGTGGGTTATGCTTCCTGCCATTTTAATTTAAGTGAGGTAGTCACAGCTGTCAAACTCGCTGTCGTTGAACGTGAATGGGCTACAAGTCTCACAATACGGGACATAGTACTGCTGTATAACATTCAGAATATTTAAGTTTAACCCTCTTTCCCTCCATTTATTGTATCTTATACCTACTTCGAGGCATAATAAGTCCTTCTCATAGCGTTTTTTAAGAGAACATATCTCTTTTCCGAATATAATGTAGTAAGGAATATCGACTAGATTAGCAGAAGTACCAGCCATACGTTTAACTTCTCGGTCTATCTGAGCCGCTTCGGCGGCTGAAAGTTTATAATTCCGTTTCTGATGACCGCCGTATTGTTCGGCACGGTTCTTAAATACTTCCCCATCTAGTTTAGACGAGTATTTACTCGTTCTATATGTTGGATTTCTAACCATATTTGGCCTCTGTACCCCTATCTAGACATTGAAATGAGCTAAGATTGAATTCATTTTGGCGTTGTTTAATCCTCTCGCGGCCCATTTCTGCTTAGCAATATTTGCCTCAGTCTGAGCAATAGCTCCGGAGTGTTTAGAAGTAGCTTGTTTGACTTCAAGAGCAAAAGCCGAGTATGAGGCTTGCTCGGTCGTTGGAACCTCTAGATTTTCTACAAGTTCGTCAACTTCTCCCCTTTCAAAAGCACTAGCTTTATAGGCGGCAGTACTTTCAGGGGTTTGTGTATCTCCGACTTTGGATTGCCATTTCCAGATATGGTCTATTGTTGGTGACATATTGATGTTTCTTATCTATGTACGATTAAAAGCTTGTCCCCTCTTTCTTGTGGTGGGACACCCTCCACGTCCACGATTAAGACGCTCTCCTCTCCCAGAGCCGTCCTTCTTAGGTATGCGCGTGAGCTTTTTCGCGTTTTTTCGTATGTTATTGATTGTTGGCATAATCTTAATCTACATACCTCTCGCCGTAAGTAATTTGGCGGAAGTTTACCTGCTTATTTGCTCCCACAGTATTACTTATGTAAAACATAAAGTAATGAGACTGGTCATCAGGCGGGAAGCTATTATTTGTGGCTTTTAGAAGCCATTGATAAGTATTGATATTTTGGAGTTTATCAAAAACCTCGCTGTCGAAGTAGGGAATGACGACAGGGAGTTGATAAGTATAGAGGGCGTTGTTACCCAGCTTGTAGATATAGTCAGACTGCGGAAGAATGCCGGATATAGCTTGTCTTTGTTGGCCGGGTGCGGCTCCAAGAGTATTAGCCGACGAAAGATAAAGCTGACCTCCGGAACCGTCGTCGTGCAACATAATCCCGTAATGACTTTCAGTCATATCCCACGTCGGATCGTCTAAGCTATCTTTAAAGCCGATAAACATAAAGCAACTGTCAGGGTTGTTTATGCGCCAGCGGATATAAGTCTGAGCATACAGCGGGTTGAAATACTTGCTGTCGTAATACCACTTGTTGACAGAGTTAGCTTGAACGCCAGTCTCACATTGAAGGTTAAAGGTTTCGGCGGTAGTATAACCTGTGCCGGTGTTTGCAGTAAAGATATTTTCTGTCCCCTCAAAGTTGTCGAGCATATACAAATTAAATCTTGTGGCTTGGCTTCGTAACCAATCCCACTTCGCTTGGGAATTCACGTTAGCCTCATCTGACGGAAGTACCATACAACTTTACCAATGCGTTAGATGCTTAAATAAATTGTGCTTCGAATAATCAAACGGACAATACACGGGACGGTTGAATGGATTTCGTCGAAATAGATGTCATGAACAAAATGCTAGCTATTATATCGTCAATAACCGTGATAAACGCCATTAAAAAGACAATAATCGCGCCAATTACCACGCCAATTATCACAACCGTATAAACGTTTATCGTCGGGCTAGCAATAGTTTAATGGTGCTAGCGAGTGCAAGATATGCTTGATTAGTGAAAGCCTGTGCGTCTGGAGGTGCGTCTGAAGGGTGTAGAACGTGCTAGCTAGCTTAAGGTGGTGAGAACAAGCTCCCGCTAACTATGACCCTGACAACAAGAACGACTACGGCCGTACCATAACACTTAAATACTACTCGGAGGTGAACATAATATCTTGTAAGATATGCTTCGAGTGGCTGAGAAGGTGGCTCTATATTGTGCCGTGTCCCGACGCAACTAGCCCGCCAATGAGAAGCGATTTACGCCGGCAAGCAATACACAGCTAAACCGCCCCTGCAAGCAACTATGCAGGGGCTAGCTAAAAGGATTTGGGAAGCTTATGCTGTTTGCGATACTTAGAGTGCGTCTGAAGAGCCGCCTGAAACCTACGCTGTGATGCTCGCTGAGGCGGGGTCTATACCGATGAAAAAAAATAAATAATCTATTAAAAAAATCAAAATAGCAAGCAAGCAAGTATGTGTATTGTAAGTATAATTATAAGTGATTAGAATAGTTTACGGACAAGCAAGCTATTAGGGTCTAGTATGTTATGGGTATTAAAGGGGCAAGCTTTGAGAAGGGGTTTAAGGTCTATTTGTTTCTTAGGTATTTGTACAGAATATTCTAGTGCTTCTTGTATATTTATATCATTACGCCAGTTAAGAGGTTTGATAGGTGGGCGGTTGGTGGATAAGTAATAGTCATCATATTTGTATGTACCTCCTAAAACTTTATCAGAGAATTGAACAAAGCAAGTAGGTATGTTAAGGGCTTCTGAGAGTATTATACCGTGAAGACAGGAGGAAGCAATAGCTTTACAACGAGAGACGGCTTTCATAACTTCTTCTACGCCAGCTTTGATATTGATGATTGAGATATTATTATCTTTAATAAGTGGGTTAGCTAGTGCAACAGCTTTTTCATAATCTACGTGGTGAGGTATTATTCCTAAGTCGTATTTAGGGTTTGGTATGATTTTATATATATAAGGCATAAGTAAGGCAGGGTCTCCATATACTTCTGGGCAATTATGTCCGAGCTTGATTACTTCCTCTCTAGTTTTTGGTCCTCTTACTGCGGTGATTTTTAATTGTCGAGGTAGCGATTTTGCTTTACCTTTCGAGCCAGTTCCCCATAGTATATCATTAGGTCTAACTATATTTAATAAAGAGCCGACGGTTACATAGCGATACTTCTGTGAGGGCTTATTCCACTTCACCCAAGTTGGTTCTTTACCTGATAGTTTCTTTACAATTATAGGAGCTACTATGTCACCCCAATTACGAGGGTCTATGCCCGGCGGGAAAATTGGAATTGTGTCTGTCATATTTATTACAAGCAAAGAAAAGATTTAAATGTTTCGATTAAGCTAATAATATATGACTAACAATTATATAAGCAAGCTAATGAAAGCGGATAAATGGCAGGGAAGTTGTCAGCTATGTTCTAAACCTTCAAAAAGATTGGAACGTCATCATACTTCATATAGGCCTGAAAAAACCATATTATTATGTCATAAGTGTCATTATCGTGCGCATTACCAACCGTGGACCTTATCTGAACAGCAATTATATAGGTTAATGATTAGTCGTTATAAACCTGAAACACTAGAAAAATGGAAGGGTCATCTAATCGATTTATATCTAAAAAGGTCGCAAAAAGTTTCTAGAGCTGATTATTTAGAGGCAACGGGACAAAAAGTGTATAAAAAATACTAAAGTGGTCTCTCACCACCTCGCCTACGGAGGTGGTTCGTTCCTAACCCAAACGGCCCGATTTGCTATCATATTAGTATATCGAGAATTGTTGTTGTTACTGAGGAGTTTAGAGGCGGTTTGACAAGTAGGAAGAACTTATTTAAATAGGTATCTATATAATTGTATAAGGTGGAATAAAATGGAACAAGACCAAATAAACGACCAAAGAGACACGAGCCAAGAAGGGCTGAATAAAAGAGGAGTTGCTTACTGTAAAGAATATTTAGCATTCCGGCATAAGTTAGGACAAGAGGGAGCACCAACAGGCGAGGAAATAAGCACCCTTTACGCAATATATAGGAAAGACCTGAGGGAAGGGGATTACTATAAAGGCAGACGAGGAACACCACAAAAAAAGGAAGAAAATAATGAAAACGACAATTCTAACAACGGAAAACCTGCAACACCAAAACAAAAGAGCTGGCTTAAAGACTTAGTTAAAAAGGGCGAGTTAAGAAAGAGCTTCGACGAGATCGAAAATTTATCAAGCTGGGAAGCATCGAAGTTACTGGACAAATTTACTAAATAGACAATGGCAAGAAAATATCAAGGTTGGACAAATCGGGAAACGTGGGCTGTTAAATTACATTGGGATAACAATCACGGAGACTATGACTTCTTTACAGGTGAGGCAAAGAGATTTAAAAAAGCTGGGAAAAAGGTTTATGAATTCGCGGACTTTCTGAAACAAAAGGCGGAGGAAGTATATTACACAGTTTTAAACGAGGGAAACGCAACAAAAGAAGGCTATTTATTTGTCAGCGACGTGGGGAGCTTATGGCGAGTAAATTGGGACGAGATAGCAAAGGCCTATTTTGAGGATTTGGAGGAATAAATTAAGAAAATGGAAAAACAATACGAAGTAAAAAAGCTGGTTAAAACCTATTATACGATTGTAGTTTCTGCAAGTAGTATGAGCGAGGCGGCAGAGAAGGCCGGAAAAGTGGACGAGGATTGGGACGCGGGAACAATAGATAAAGAAGCCGTCATCGACGTAAAAGAGGTTTAGAAAATGGGTTGTGAACACGAGGCGGAAGAATTTAAGGGAAGCGAGTTATTTGAAGAAGGAATGGACTACATTGGCCGGCGTGTAAGATGTAAAAAATGCAAAGTTGAGGGCGTCGAGTGGTATAACTACGTTGAGACAAAGTTCGAGGAGGACGACTAAATGGTTAAACGATGGTTTGATTTTGAGCTGGTTGGAGCTAACCAGTTCTTTATCTTCTGCGACACAAATAAAAGGCACGCTTTAAACAGAGCTAGACAACATTTTAAGAGGTTGAGAGCTTGGAAGTCGGGCAAGTACAGAGACATAAAAGTAACAGAAAGCCCAATCGGTGAGGGTGTAAAAAATGGACGATAAAATCTTGTTGAAAGTGTGGGAAGCATACGAGGAATGGTTTAGAAATGAGTACCCTGACGAGTACTGCGGGAGCGATGAGTTATTAAGATGTACTGAAAACGGGGCACGATTAAACACTTTTATCAAAGAAATAAAGGAGGAGCTAGGAGTTTAAATGAAAAATCTAAAAGAAACGATACAAGACCTTAAAAATCTCGGTTGTAATGAGGTTGTAAGGATTGTGCTGGACGATTGTGCGGCAATGATTGAATATAGACAAGATGGAAAAGAACAAACAGAAAAACTTATCGTTTGCTGAGGCACGTAAAAAAGCAAGATTAGTCTCTGCGGCGGAAAGATGGTTTCAATACCTTCCGCGAGGGATACAAGAGGAAATAGTTGTCGAAGCTTACAAACAGTTTGAAGGCCTGAAATAAGGCCTCTTTTTTTTATTTTCACTACTTTACAATTATCATAATAATAATAATAGTTTAATAATTAATTATAGTAGTAGTATTATTATATATATATATTTTCAATAAAGTAAGTAATTAATAAGTAGTAGCAGAGCTTGACAGTTTGACAACCTCCCGAAATACTTTTAATAAGCTGTTACTATTATTATTATGATGTAAGATGTTGAAGTTAGTACGAAAGTCAGATGCAAAGATTTTATTGATGACAGCGATTTTGCCAGAGTACAAAAGGAACCCAAGAGAAATAAGCGAGCGATTACAAATGAGTTATACATACATAATTCAAAAGATGACGAGTTATGTTTATAGGGGCTACGTTAGGAAAGTTACACGAGGGAACAAAACGTTTTATACTTGCCCGGATCGGGGCTACCTATATAAAGCTGTTGAGTTATACTTTAATGTACCAATAAATAAGGCAGTTAAAAACTTCGATGACTACATACTGAGGTTTAAAAATGGAGAAAAAGAAGCAGACTGAAATTAAGGAAGAAACAAAAAATCCGTTGCAGGACTTATATGACCAATTGGATAAAGCGTGCAGAGGTTACAAAGCAAACGAGGCCTGTCAGGTATTAGACGAGTTAAAGAGAAATATTAGCCAAAATGCGACAATTCAAACAATATTAATGCGTCTAAATATGGCGATGGGAGCGACAGTAAAAAAAGTACCAACAAATAAAGCAGGCTCACGCCGGCAGGGGACAAAAGCGTGAGGAGGTTTAATCCAGCCTCTCTTTACTACCGACAGGAATTAGTCCCCTGTCTTTTTTAATTTTATAATGAAAAAAAAATATGGGCAGTCTTAAACTACCCAATTAATTTCTAAGTCATCGACATCGTCATCGTCCTCGACTTCCATTGTTGCGTTAGCTAACAGTATGTCATCGACATCGACGTTGCCGTCCTCGTCATATAACATAACTAAAAAGTCAGCGGTTACAAAATAGTCATCGTCATCGTCATCTAAGTCAAAGTTTACCCACGCGATTGTAGGTTCGTAGTCATTGTACTCGTCTTCATCTAAGTCTAAATCCTTTATGTAGTTGTCTTCAATTTCAAGCTTAGCTAGTTCCTCGACTTTAAACTCACGTTCATCGTCAGCATATTTCAGCTTTAACGAGTTATAGCTAGCTATGGTCTTATTGTAGTCGTCCATTGGCACCCATTCGGATTTATTTATCTCTGCTGGAACGGTGACGTTCTTAGTTTTCGTTATCACTTCCGGTTCGACAATTGTACGCATAAAAGCAAGAGCAACAAGCAATGCAAGAATAACCGCCAAGACGGTTATAGCAGTTTGTTTCTTGTCGTGCGTCCAATTAATCTTCTTATCGTTTGCCATTTTCAGCAACTAAATCGGGGTATTTATATTCTAAATACTTTGTGGTCGCTCTACCAAGCATATATATTTCATCATTTAGCTTCTCAAGAGCTAGTGCAATCTGTAAAGGGTTCTTTTTAGGGCTATCACCATCAGAATTTAGAGCGATTACGTCTTCAATCAGCCCGTTTAGCACCTTCGAGGCGTTGAAAATTGCCTCTCTTATCAATAGTATATTCATTGTCTTGTATTACCCCTGCCTCTAGAAGTTCTTTATAGTACTCAACAACGGTGTTTCTCTTTAGGCCGGTCTTAAGACTATAAAGAGCAAGGATTTTCTGCAAAGGTGCGTGTTTCTCCTCTTTAATTAGTTCTAAAAGCTCCAGTTTACGCCGACGTCTCTCCCTGAGAGCCGGGTTGAACATCGTTGATACCATTAGCAAGCGTTAATATAATCATATCTTCGTGACACTCAAGTTTAAGATTATCTCCTTTCTTTAACTGTTGTGCGTGTTTCCAGATATAAGGAATAGATATAAAAAGCGATTTTCCAATCTGTTGAACCTTCCGTTTAAACGTATAAGGATTAGCCATACGATTAAATAAGCTTATACTTTTATTTAAGCGTTTCTATTTCTTCTTTAGCCACGTATTAGGTGCAGGGATAACTAAGCCGGCAAGCCCAGCGATAATGATAACAACAAGTCGTAGTAACCAGCCATTAATACCATTATGCATAGCAAAGCACTCTAAAATAACTAGGCCAATTATAGCGGCAATAGTAATATAGTGGGATTTAGACTTTACTTGGGTCGAGGGTTGTCTGCCTCCATTACTGATAGGGTCATTATTTGATACCATAGTTTAGATAGTGCTATTACAAAACAGAACTGTATTAAAACATTTACGGTTATAGCGGGGTGTTTAGGAAGCCAAGAAGCTAACATAACTAAGGTTCCACCGAGAATATTTGATATAATTTCCATTTCTAAGTGTTATGGGCAACATCATTATTGGCACCAGTATTTTCAATATCGCTCTCGGTGACTGTGTCGATAGCGTTTCCGATTACTGTGCAATCATCTCCCTCTATATCTATACCATCTCCGGAACAATTATAAACAGAATTGCTATTTATAGAAAGGTGGTCTCCTGTTGTTCTAATACCATCATCACCAGTATTACTAATTGCGTTCTCACTAATACAACCATAAGAGCCAGTAACATAAATGCCATAGTCAGTAGGGTTATCAATAGTATTACTAGAAACAGTAACGTGATTAGAACTGACAAAAATACCTTCATCACCAGCATCATTGACGATATTACCCGTCACGGTGCAATGGTCTTCAACAACATATATACCATCGCCACTAGTACCCTCTACATAATTACCAGTTATAACTGCATATTCTCCACTTACCCCCGTGTAAATACCTGACAAACCGGCATCATAAATATAATTACCTACAATAACAACTTTTTCGGAAGTATTGTGTATGGCGTGGCCACCTGCGTTCTTAATAATATTATTAGAAATAACAGAATAAGGTTCGTGGTTCCAAATAGCGTTATCGCCAGTAGTATCTATAAGGTTGCCGTCCATAGTACAATACTGGCCATCACATTCAATAGCATACTCGCCACTATTATAGATATAATTATCATTAGCAGTTATATATGAGCCTTCAATTAGCAAGCCAGTAAAGCCAGCATCACGAATAACATTACCCTCAAACTTTACACCGTCAGCATACAGTCTGACACAATCGTTAGAACCAGCTAAAAAAACGTTCTTAGAGACGGTAACATTAGAACAAGTAGTTTCTACGTGGAGGCCGTAAGTATGAATATTACCAGAGCAATGATTACCAGTAACTATACAAGTATCGACGCCATCGAGGTCTATATTGTTTTGAGAATTACAATAACAAGTGTTATTAGTAAAGTAAACGCGGTAGTTAGTAGTTCCACCGGTATTTAAACAATAACCATAATTAACATAAATCGCATTATCACTTACATAAATATCCTCACAGCCATTTAATACGTGAATTCCGCCATTATCAGCACTATGTATGTAATTGCCAGTAATATAACCTCTACTAACACCTTCGAGACGTATTGCTCCGCCATCTGCATTATTAAAACGACAGTTCTCTATTCGGACTTGTTGTGTACCATTGATATAAAGTTGTCTAAGTGCGCCGGGCGGGGAACCAACCGTAACAATATAACAATCTCGTATAGTAAAATTATCATTAGAAGTAACAAGAATATTATCAACAGCCGCGTTAAACCTTAACATAGTGTCTTCGCCTGAACCAGTTATTTTAACGTCATCTGAAACAACGTGAACTCCTGCATTCATATCATACGTGCCGGGCTTTATATGTATCCAACCACCACCAAGAAGAAAAATAATTGCGAGTGCATCGGCCAAGTTATCGACGTCTCCTGTTCCGTCTAAGGCGACAACAACATCGGGAGACGGACCCATTGGTCTCCAATCTGTATAAGCGGCATCATCGTTATAGAAAAACATTTGCTTAACAGTTGTGTCCCAATACATCTGACCGGCGACGGGGCCTGCTGGAGCAACACCCCTACTATCTATGACGGGATTAATAAGTTCGTTCTGATCGAAATCTTGGTCGCCAGTATAAGTAACAGAGCCGTCAGCCATAATTGGCTGGTCCCAGTCAACACCGTCAAAAATCTCTAAAGCGGGTTTATCTGTGCGATAAATAAGCTGTCCCTGAACCGGCCCAGCCGGATAACCAACACGGTTTTCAACAACAAAAGAAAGAGCTTCATATTGAGCAAAATCTATATCACTATCTATAATATGGTCATCATTCCACTCACTAGCATAACCTCTATCCCCGTGTGATTTTGTTACTATGTGCTTTATTCCCATCTATCATTGCGTCCTTAAAACAGATATGCCCCAAGCGTGAATATCCATATCATTAACTCCTGCGGCTCTTTGAGCTGTATGGAATTTAACGGTCATATCATTGTTAGGTAAATTCTGTCCTGCAATAACTGTATGAGTAGCGACAGGAGTTTCTAAGTCATCAACATAGAACTTACACTCAGCAGTATCGAGCTCTATTCGGTAGTGACCATATTGATTAGGAGCTCCCACGTTAGTCGCTGTTTCTGCGGCACCGTCTCCGGTAACGGCAAAGAGTTGGTTATTAGATATTCTAAAAAATGCACCATCTTGATTAGCGGTAAAAGGATTTTGAGCGACAGCAATCATACCAAACTCGTGAGTGTTAGCGTCATTAGTAGGAGTAAAAACATTAACCGATGCGTTCCATATTGGAGCTTGGCCGATATTAGTCATATTACTGATTACGTTACAAACTTTAAACCTTACAGAAGCAAAGTTGCCAACACCACCAGCGGCTCTGAGACGTAGTCCAACGTCAATATTATCCCAATTAATAGTAGAGGCGGTTATTGAAGTCTCGTGAGCTGTGTTCCAGAAATTAGCTAGAGAAGCTAAAAACATAGTGCCGGTATAGTTAATTCTATCTGTGAAATCGCAAAAGTGGTCGTTATTCCACTCACTAGCATAACCTTTATCCAACGTCTGTTTTATAGCGTAATGTCGTTCGCTCATTTCTTTTTTACCTTAACGAAAATGACCTTATTTTTTGTCTTTCTTTGTTGCCTTCTTCTTTGGTGCTGGTTTTTCTTTTTCTTTCTCGTCATTTTCTTCTGCCTTTTTATCTTCTGGTGCGGGCTTATCTTTCTTTTCTTCTTTCGTATCTGTAACTTCTTCCTTTGGTGCTTCAGGTTTAGGTAGTTCCTTAGTTATTGGCGTAGGGTTTTGTTCTTCAGGTGGAGTATAGCTAAATGGTTCTTGTCGCCCTCCAATAAGCTCCTCCATAAATGCTAGCTCTCTAAGAGCACGTCGTTGGTGTCGAGGATTACGGCTTAGTAAAGCACGTCTAGCGTTTATATGCACCTGCATTTGTTCCTTTATGTTTTGTTCGTTTGCCATTATGATATTAGGCAACCCCATACTTAATCTCTAAGTCTTGATATTCCTTTGTACTAAGTTGGGCTCGTCCTTTGATTAGCTCATAGACATCTGTCCACAGAGCCTCTAAGGCGACCTTTTGTTCGCCGGTGTACATTGAGTATTTATTCTTCAATGCCTCGAACTCAGGCTCGCTCATTTGTTCTGCATCTTTGGTTAGCTCCCACACTTCTAAAAGAGCATCTTTTAACGCCCATTTTTGAGCATCTGTCCATTCTTGCGGAGTGGGAGAAGGAGTTGGAGCTGGCTCCTCCTCCTCACTTTCTAACTGTTCTTGCAGGGTAGCAATTTGGGCACGTAAATCATCAATTAAGTTTAATAGTTGTTCTACATATTGGTCAGTTGGTTCATCAGGGGTAGGTGTAGGTGTTGGTTCAGGTGTTGGTTCGGGTGTTGGTTCAGGTTCGGGAGTTGGGGTGATGTCTGTTCCTAATACGAGATTAATTGTACCGTTGTCACCACCAGTTATGGTAATTTCCTTTTCGGCAAATTCTCCGCCTTTTGTTGCTTTTAATATGTGAGTTCCCTCTGTCAATAGGTGCATCGCATCTTTTAGCTCATCTTGGTCTGACGGCGTATTATGATGTACAGCAGTTCCGTCTATGAATAACTTAGCGTTGGACGGTTCAGACGTTATTAAGATTTTAAAGGGTTCGCCTTCTTCTTCGCCGGGTTCTTCCTCACCTTTCGCTACTCGTTCATAGTAGTCCCAATCAATCCAGCGATACTTCTTGCGGTAAGACTTAGCTGTAAAAATATCGGTGCCGAATTTTCTTAGCATTTCGACGACTATGTCTTTACCATCTAGGAATAAACCGCCAAGTAATCGACCATATAAACCAATAAGCTTATCGGGGTCGTTGTATTGATTAACCTTAATGGTTACGTTTTTGCCTTCGACAAGCGACTTCAAATACTCCATTTCAGCTTTTCCGGCGGCAGTCTCCTTTTCGTGAGTGTCTATACCTAACAACCTAATCCTATTTTGTACTTCGGGGTGTTCAGGGAATATTAACGTATCACCGTCTTCGACTTGCGCATTGTAAAGCATAAACTCAGGCGGGAATTCGATAGTTTCTTCTTCAGGGGTTATTATATCAGCGAAGTTTAACTTATCGCCTTCAGTTCCGCCAGCTTGAATGACGAGCTGGTTGTAATCAGAGATAAAGTCTTGTAGTAAGGTGTATAGTTCCGGCTGGTTTTCTTTAACTTTATCTAATACGGCAGTCGTATTTAGCAACTTGTAATATTCTTCGATTAATGGCTTAGTATTTCTTAATTTGATAAGTGCCTGTGCTTTTTTAGAAGAAGTTACATCGTAAGTAAGTAAGTTAAAACACTCGTCTAAATTTTGTTGGATTTGATATTGGAGCGACTTTGCTCTGTCTGCCTCTCCACCAAATATTTTTTCTATGCCGGGTATAATCCAAACCCAATCTGTTGCAATGTTCCAAGCTAATATACCAAATAAGGTAACTTTCGTAAGAGTATTGATAGAAACAGCACTTCCGACTTTGCTCAATAAAGAGGTTGCGCCCTGTGTGTTACCAGCCGCTATTAATTGTCTACCGGCATTTGTAAGAGCATTACCGACGGCTTTAGAACCTTTTTGATTAAGCATAAAAGGAGAGATTTTAGATAAGAAATTAGTTATACCTATCTTAGAGAGTAAACTTTCGAGGGCGGTAGTTAAGGAAGCAACAGAAGGAGAAGCAATAGTCCATAAGGAAGTAATAGCACCCCCAAATAACGCGGCAGGAAGGGCAACAGCTCCCCCTAGAAAGATAGCTAAGTCCTTAAAGATAGCACCGATGCTCCAGTCAGCTTTAGTGGCCTCATCTATAAAATCCCATCGCTCACTCGTAGATAAAGCATCAAAGTATGCCAAAAGTGCGGCTCTCTCATTAGAAGTCATTGGTTTTAGTATCGCAGATAGGTTAATGCGCATATCCCACGGATATTTATCGACGAAGTCGTTTACATCGTCCATATCGCCCCAACATATTTCGGTAATATGGTCGTGAGTAGGCGTCATCTTATTAACCATAACCCACCCAGCAATCTTGCGGGCACAGTCAGGCAGGTATCCTTTACTAATCCAAAACTCAGTAGTTTCCTCAGGCAAATCCGGTGCGATAGGATTAGTATTTTGTAAGTAAACAGTTATTGATTTATTATCGCCGGGTCCGAGTGATAAGGCAGTTTTAGAGGTCTCATAATTACTACAAGAGACTTCAAGCATAGCAGTAACACCAAGTTCTGTGGTTATAGTAGTATAGCCAAGTATGGAAGTGTTGTAAGTCTTGCCGTTCCACTTAACAGTAGCTAGCTTAACAAGTTGTTTAGTATCTTTGTCTTTAACAGTAACCTTTGCTTTACCAGCGTCTTGTTCCATTTTAAAAGTCTTAGTTATTGGTGCATAAGGAATATCAACGAGTGAAATCTCGTACGTGCCGGGACTATGGCGTTTATGCCAGAAGCTATGAGCTGACCAGCCATAATACAAATTGTAGCCGTCTTTAGCCGTAAACTTAAAGGTCTTATTGTAAGTAGAACCATCAGGGTCTTTAACTTGATAATAAACAGACTGGTCAAATATCTGCGCATTAGTTGCTTTAACTAAAACGTAAACTTTGTCGCCGGGCTCAAATGTAGTCTTTTGTCCAGTTATCTTCCATTCTCCCGATTTATCTATACCAGTACCTACATAAATCTTTAAAGCACTATGAGGAGAAATAGCGGCCATTACATACCACCACTTGCACTTGAACTATCGTCATCGGCATCATCTTTTTCTATGTTGTCTTCTATGACAATATCCCCATTTTCAGTTACTTCTTTGATTTCTTCAGTCTTTTCTTCCTCAGAATAAAGAGGAGCTGTCGTATTTTTTACTGTCGGCATATTTACCACCAAAGGTCAAAGTCCCATCTCGAAGTCTGCCCCCACGTCCAAAGTGACTGAGGAGCGACCGACGAGTATAGGTCGATGAATGTGTTAATCCGTTCTAAGACGGCCTCATTAGCTTGGCTAAGGGCGGCTTGGAAAGCCCCTATCATATCTTCTCTTTTTATAACCTCATAAACGGGTTGGCCTACCCCCTTGAGTGGAGCTAATGACATCTTACACTTTACTTAAACGCTTCTCATATATTAAACTTTTTATAGGTTTCTAGCTAAGACGACTTGTCGGCAGACCCTTTGTCGTCTTGGGCAGAGTTTTCGAAAAGGTGTAGAGTAGCGAGCTCTGGCCTCTTGCTCGAAAAGTTTAATGAGACGTTCTTGCTGTCGTTTATCCATTGTCTAGCATTTGTTTCTGATAGTTTTAAATCTGTCGCATACATCTTGTATTTAGGTAACCAAACATCAAGCATACGAATAGCATTTTCAGGTCGCCAATGAATTATACCTTCGGGGCAAATATTCATATGTTCGCAGGTTAAGTCAAAGTTAGCAACAATCTTCCAACCATCGCGTTTTAAGTTATTGGTATGGTACCCATCAAGAGCAAATCGCGGGATTTTATCTAAATACTCACTCATACCAACAAAGCCGTCAGCCCATATGTCTGAGTAAGAAGCACAACAATACCAACCACAAGCATCTACTTCGATAGAACCTTTTTGGTCAGGGTCAGGAGTGTAACGCTCTAGTAACTTGTTGCCTACCCTATTAAAGTAATGAACTCCTAGTCGTTGTGGGTTGTGACGGAATGGGCTACGACCTGTCGCAATACCCGTCGCTATTCCGATTTCTTCGTCATCTTCCAACATCTTTAACAGAGCTGGAACTGCGTCCGGAGGCGGAAGGGTATCGTCCTCTAACAACACAAATTTTTCGGTTGTCAAGAGCTTAATCATATCTAAATGGAGCCAGTATATCTGAGGAAGTTTAGACTTCCAAAAACCCTTATCTTCTGCCCCTCGTCTATCTCCCCCTCCAGTTCTGTAAGTCTTAAACCAGCGGGTAGTGTAAAACATCTCAGAGTAAACTTCCATATACGGCCTTAGGGCGTCTTCGAGAAGCTTGTTAGCACTATTGTCAATAAGGACTAAGTGGCAATTATCTATATCTATATCTAGTTTGTTAAAGGCATCAAAAAAGGGACGGACGCACCATTTTCGCGAAAAGGTCACAACTAATGTGAAGCCTTTTGTCATATCTTTGCCCTTTGTAGTATCTATCAAAAACTCAGGTTCTTTAACTTTCTCGTCGGGTTCAAACTCGACCTTTTTTATTTTTAATTCCATTTTTACCATTTACCTCGCCGGCGTTTCTTTCTATATAGGTGTAACTTCTGTTGCATATCTGCGGCACGTTTACCCCAATAATCATAGAAACGTTTGGCATTATCTTTAAGAGAAGTGGAGCCGTGAAGTTGGGCAACACCTTTACCGCCGTCGTGGTGAAGCCAAGAGCTACCATCTACAAGAATTTTATAATTGTTGTAAAGGAGTTGCATACAAAAGTGTGTGTCCTCATAACCATAAAGCTCATACTTCTCATCGAAGTTATTAAACTCAGCGAGGACTTTTCGAGGTATTAAATTAGGACTATTTCCGATAAGCGTCGCCTCTATTACTTTATGGGGCAGGCGTTCGGGTTTACTACATTCTTGATAAGGATTAGCAACATAGTCCATCATCGGCGCGACCATACCCACCTTTACACCCTTAGCAGTATATTCTTCGTAAACCTTTAGCATATGCTCAAATATATCAGGGTCAGTAAGAACCATATCGTTATTAAAATAAATTACAAATTCGCTATCAGTCTGCTCAATACCTCTATTTACAGCATAAGCCGGCCCGTGATTGCGATTAAGCGGTATGTGTGCGAGTTCGTTATCTATAAGCCATTGACGAGTACCATCTGTGGACATATTATCTACAAACACGATACCGTAGCGGTCTTTAGGCAAATCTTTTAAGCTTTCCCAAGCTTTTTTTGTATATTCTAGCCCGTTGAACGTAACCACGATAATCTCAAATTTCACCATACTACTTTTTCACCCCCATAATAGCATAGCTTCTGTAATCCGGCTGATAATGAATATCCTTAATGTCGATGTACTTGCCGTAAAAATCTTTACAATACTGCAAGTTTTTATGGACGTGACAATGAGACTTAGACCACTCAATATCGAAGTCAGCCCCAGCGAATAGGCAGGCCGTTCCGGACGGGATTGCTTCGATTATTCGCTCGCAGTCGTCTCGCGGGATATGCTCCATCGACGTGCAAATGATTAAATTCCACTTTGGCAAGCGGAGTAAGCTCAAGTCTTTGGTTATATCAATCACGTCGCAAGTAATTGGGGCAAAATCGATAGTATATTTCTTAGCTAGCTTAATCGCTTCCTCGCTAAAATCAGTAGTAAAATAGTTGTGACACTCAGGGTGAGCTTCACAAAACATTTCAGCTAGTTTTCCACTTCCACCGGCGAACTCGAAAACACAGGGAATATACTTACCTTCAAGCATTTTTAAGAAATCATCGTTGCGGCGTATTGATTTAGGGCTTCTAAATAGCTTAGTGTTTTCCTTAAACCTCTTGTCGTAATACTCTGCCGGCTCGAAAGGAATTTTAGTCACCTTTCTACGTCCGTACTTTCTCTTGAAATACCCACTCCTTACCATACTTATTATTTAGATAGCTGTTGGTCTAGCTCTCTTAACTCGGTAGCGTCTTCTTTAAGTTGCATAAGGCGAATATGACATTCAGCGGCATTGTGCATCTCGCCACGACCTTCAAAAATCTTGATTTGGTTCTTGAAAAATTTTTGGCGATCTAAAACCCAGCGATAAAACTTCTTTAAAGACGCATCTTTAACGATTAGTGACATAGATTAGGAGAGTTTATACTTCTATTTAAGCTTTTCGTTAAGGCAAAGATTTTGGTGTTCTTTACGAAGTAACGCTAGAGCAAATAAGCGAGTTTTGACAACCTGACGGTACCTTTTTGAGCGAATTTTAACAGCATCAGCCCATAAATTGCTGTCGTGTATGTGATAAATGAGCGAGGGCTCGTCTAAGTAATGAAAACGACAGCCATACATACCCAACCGCACCCAAAAGTGCTGGTCGGCTCCTGCACCACGAGGCCAGTCTATACGGGGGTCTTGGCGCAAAGAATTTGCCCTATATGTACAGTTACCGTTACAAGTACCAATTTTACTTAAATCAGGCGAGAGTAAAGTAGATAGAGCGTTGCCTTCGCAAAATGGGAGATTAAGGTTCTTAGATAAGGTTGTTTGAACATTCCAAGTAACCGGACGATACTTATTGAAATGCGAGGGTTTGCCGTGACGATATACTTGAATGTAGCCGAAAACGACTTCGACGTCATCGTTGTCCATTAAATAACGAACTTGACTTTTAATTGTTCCGGCGGGGAGCTCATCGTCGCTATCCATTGGCCGAATAAACTCCCCAGTAGCATAATCCATACCTACATTACGGGCGTGAGCTTGACCACCGCGAGACACTAGCCGAAGATAGCGAACTTCAGGGAATTTCGCCACTTCCAAGCGGGTTTCGTCCTCACTCGCGTCATCTACCACAATAAGCTCTATATTTTCATAGTCTTGCGCTAAAACAGATTTTATTGTCCTAACAAGAAGCTTAGCTCGATTTCTAGTAGGAATTATAACCGAAACTTTTGGTAAACTCATATTAGAAACAATTTATACTTATATTTAAGTTTATCTATAAATAAAAAAAGAAAAAGGGCTCTAACTAGAGCCGATGTTTCAAATATCTAAGCTTCACGAGCAGGATTATGTACAATCACTAATATCCACCGTAAAGACGTCCATCGCTATAACCTGTAAGTAGTAGGAGGTTAGACCTCTGTCTACCCAAGCGTCGTGGCGGATACAAATTTCGTCGTGTGCGATCGCACCAGCGTGCTTTTGAGTTATGGAATAGCATTGTCTAGCAAAAGATAAATAGAACGGCACTAAAACCGTGCTTATTCCCCAACCAACCAATAGGTTTTTAGCTTGCTGTTCTATTGCCGCTATGTCAGCAAACCGGTTAGTCTCTTGCTCTACCATACTATCGCGCTGTGCATCAATTCGGTTCTTGATGACATCACCTACAAGCTTTGCAGAGTATTTGCTTGTTCTGTATGTAGCACTTCTTACCATAATTCAAAGTTAGCGTTGCTCATATAAATAATTTTCCTAAAAAGATTAAGCTAATGTGCCCTGTGTGGCCGCTTCTGACGTATGGTACCACATACGAGCAGATATGACGCCAACCCCATAATCTATATAAGGTGTTGTAAGGTTAGGAAGGCCAAAGCGGCAGAAAATAGTGTCTGTGCGCTCTAAATTTGCGTTTAGCATAGTCGGAACGAGTGAAAAGAACAGGTCAAAGACGTGATATTGTTGA
>Ga0272441_10006449_pt1 | contig 19637 bp, 9 predicted proteins | sample SSMProp6N_FD_193582 | JGI IMG/M metagenome (GOLD analysis project Ga0272441, IMG submission 193582) | Marine sediment archaeal communities from Little Sippewissett salt marsh, Falmouth, MA, United States - SSM-Prop-6N | ecosystem: Environmental > Aquatic > Marine > Wetlands > Sediment ... | reverse complement strand
GAACGCCAGATTCTCCATTTCGTGCAGTTCCGCCAGGCGTTTCGCCGCCTTGATCAGCAGCGGATTCGGATCGACCCCGACCACGGACCGGTTCCGGCGAGCGAGTTCAATCGCCCACTGGCCGAAGCCGCATCCCACGTCCAGCACCTTCTCCTTCCCGACAAACTGGACCATATCCACGCGGTCGGCATATAGTTGGGTCGAGTGCCGGGTCACTAATTTGGCGTAGTAGTTGCGTTCCCATCCCTCGCGCGGCATCTCGTCGAGCAGTTGCTGCAGTTGCGGGTCGCTATGCAGGTGAAGGGGCACGAGGCGTCTCCCGCTGGATAAAGATATCCCAATCCCACTGGTCACAGGTCATGAAGGCCACCGGCCCGCGGACGAAGGTGGCGCTTCCTTCCTCTTCGATACGGAGGCGTGCGCGGCGAGCGGGCAGGCCGGAGAAGACATACACGCCCCGCGCGTCGGTGGTCGCGGTGTGGATCTGCCCGTCGATCTCCGCCCGGATCGTCCGCCCCTGGACGGGCTCTCCGGTACCGCACCGCCGCACGGTGCCGGCGAGGGAACCTCCCCCTTTCGGGGTGGCGGCGGCGGGACGCGGCAGGAGGAGCCGGATGCCCCGGAACCGTACCGGCGCCTCGCCCCGGTCCGAGACGGTCCGGGCGCGGACGGCCACCACGTTTCCCGTCGGCGGCGGCAGCGTGCCACGGCCACCGCAGCCCGCGGTCCAGAGGGCCGGGTTGAGCGCCAGCGTCACCTGCTGCCAGGCGCCCGCTTCGAGGCCCGGGACGGCCCAGCAGAGGGGCTCGGTGGTCCCCGCGTCGTACCAGTATCCCGTATCGGTCCGGAAACCGAGTTTCCACGCCGTTGCCTGGCGGGGCACCAGGATCTTGAAGGTCCAGTGTGTGGCGTTCCAGAGCGAAACGGGGGGAAGCGGGATTTCGGTCTCCCCCACCGTTGGCGGGACTAACATCGTTGCCGGCGCCTCCCCGTTCTCTGACGGCCTTTCCTCCACCGAAAGGACCTCCGGGGCACGATCCGGATCCGGCAGGAGACATCGCTGCCGGCGTCCGTCCACCAGCGTGATGCTCGGCGTTCCCGTGCTGTCCCGGGGGTTTACGGTATAGTGAACGAGCGGCTGTCCGTCCACCAACACCCTGACTCGTTCGGGTTTCCGCACAGCGAGCGTCACGCCGTGCAGCCAGGCCGTGCCGAACGTCTTGGCGTCGGGGATGTGGCACCCGAGATCCGGATCGTCCCAGGACGTGATTCGCACGGTATCGTCTTCGCATTCGATGGCATCGGCCAGCCCTTTCCTGACCGCCGCGTAAGCCAGGACCTCGGATGCCGTTGCGACCCAAAGGCGGAAGGGAACCGGGTTTCCGGTGTCGATATCGTGCATGAAGGAAGCAAGACGCTCCCATACCCCGTAGGCTTCCTCGGGCCAGCCCAGTCGTGCCGACACCTGGTTGCCCGCCTTGTGCCCCAGGTGCGTGTAGAGGATGCCACCGTGGCCGGGGGCGGTCCAGTGCAGGCGCTCGAGGGCGTCTTCGACGGCGGTTGGGAAGGCTTGGCCCGAAGCGGCCTGCTTCCCGTACATCCAGCGGTCGGGCAATCCGTCTGCCTGATGCCGGTTGCTGGAGAACCGCCGGAATGCACAGACCGTTTCCCCCGATGGCAGCGCATGCGTCTCGATCAGCGAATCGATGTGGACGAGGCTCGATGTGAGGAATGCCCCCTTAAGATTGAAGAAGCGAACCCCGAAATCCCGGAAGAGGTCGAGCAGGTGGTAGGGCGTACCAGGCCGGTCCAGGGCAAAGACCGCCTCGTCGGGGAAGGCGTGGGCGGCTTCGGCCGTCAGGCACGCCCCGAAGCGTTTCACCCCTTCGCCCCCGCCGTGCCAGGTCATGACGGGAGCGCTTATGCTGGCCTGCCGCATCGTGTCCAGGAGTTGCTGCACCCGAAGCCGCGTGCCCAGCGCCGTCTGGAGGCTCGTGACGCGGACGCCGGGCGTCAGGCCGCGGACGGTGGCCTGACGCCACGGGGCCCCGCCGGGCTCCAGGCCGTCCGTCGGGAAGAAGAAGTGACAGCCGCCCTCGCCCCGCTGGGGGAGCGACGGGCTCAGCGACACGGACACGCCGTCGGCGGTCTTCAACTCGAGTTCCGGGACGGCTTCGCCGGCGCGGTCGACCGAGACCAGCAGGCCGTCGTAACCGTCCGGGCAAAAGGGCAACTCGGGCTCAAAGACGGGATCCCCCTCGGCGGACGGGACGATTGGTTGCCACCGGATGGTATCGCACGACAGCACCAGGCCATGGATCGTGTCCAACAGGCCCCTGGAAGCCCAACGGGCCAATCGCTCGAACGTCGTTTCTTTCTCCGTCGCGGGCGCAGGACCCCGCCTCTGCCAGGCCAGGCAGCCGTCCGTCCTCGACATCAGAAAGGCGCTTGCCGCAAGAGGCAGCCCGTGTTGACCGCAAACGCACTCGGCCATCTTCTCGAATTGTCCGGGCGTCGTGTGGTCGGCGTCGCTGTTGACGGCCAGATAGCGGTCGTACGGATAGGGAAGGACACGAACGCCCCGGCACCAGATCTCATCTGCGTGCGGTCCGCCCCGGTCGTTTTCGGCATGGGCGATGTCCCCCGGATCGATGATGCAGGCGATGCGAGCGGAGCGGGGGGCATCGCGGATCGTGCGGCAAAGTTCCCCGGGGTCCATGTGCGCCTGGTTGCCTCGGCGGTCCATCGTGTGCCAGCCGTCGACGTCGGTGTACGCAACGAAATCCAGGGACAGTTCCAATCCCAGGGCCGGGGCCCTCGCGAACCACGCATGGAAGTCGCGCGAAAACGTCGGCCGAACCGGCTGGTCCCCGAGATAGCGCAGCCGCGTGATCCCGTCCAGCGGGTGCTGGAACAGCGGCGGCAAGGCGGGATGCCGCGGCGTCTCGGGCCACAACCACTCTCGGCAGGCGAATGTCTCGGCGAAGGCCGCGCTGAAGGCGTAAGGGTACCCTTGGCTGACCATGTAAACCCACATCATGTCATAGAGGGTGCTCAGGTCCGCATGAAAGGAACAGCCCCACCCTTGAATGGGGAGGCCCGTCTCCGCCAAGGCGTCCTGGACCTGGGCGAGCACGCGCCCGGGAGCGCACAGCGTTCGCGTCAGTATGGCCGAAGGGTCCGCCAGGAGCCCGACTCCGCAACCGTATCGCCCGACGATTTCCCGATCCACAAAGGCGATCGCGTTCCTGTCGAGCACGAAGCGCCCTTCTCTGGCGTAACCGAGGTCGCCGGATTTCGCCAGGGGAATCGTGACATCAGGGGTCAACCCGCTCTCGGCCGTCAACGCCAGGCCGTCGCGGGCCGAGGTGTCCAGGCCTCCCCCCATGTCGAGCCGGACCCCGACGCCCGGCATCGCCGTATGGCGGACCAGGTCGAAGAACGGAAGCGCCGGCCGGCCTTCCGACAGAGCCAGTAACACGCAAGCCACATCGTCCCGCGACAGGGCCCGGCCCTCGCGGCACGGAACGTGTCGCCACGTAGCGGAGGCCCCGGCTGTTGAGGCGGGAGACGCCGTGTTTGCAGCCCTCGCCCCCTGCCTGCGAGACAGCAGGCCGCGAAGTCGGTCCGCCCAGCGTTTCCGCCCCTCGATTGGCAAGACAGCGACTCCCATCAGCGTTCTGCTCACGCGACCGGCCTGCGCTGCTCACAATTCGACATCCATCGGCTCTTCACCTTCCATGTCGGCCTCGGCCTCCACCCACTCCACGTCGGCGGCCTGCCGGGCGCGGGCGAGGCGCCGGTCGATCTCGCTTCGATGCTGCTCGGCCCACTGCACGGAGCCGAGGCCGACCAGTCGCCGGCCGTCGGTGACGGCGACGACGTCTTCGCCGAAGCATCCGAGTGTCTCCGTCTCGCCGGACGACACGGCGACCACGAAGCGATCGTTCAGTTGGGCCAGCAGGTGCTCGCGGGTGTGCGGGTCGAGCGCACTCAGGCCCTGGGCGTCGAGAAACACCCACGGACACTCGGACCGGACGGCGGCCAGCACGGCGAGTTCGAACCGGGTGCCGGGGTCCGTCTTCTCCCACGCGGCCTCGTCGACCGGTTTGTCGAGGTCCGCCGGCAGCGCCGCCCGGAGGCGCTCGCGCAGCAGTGCCTCCACCGGCAGCGCGTCCAGGTCCTCGTCCGGTCCCAGGCGGAGAAAACCCCGGACGCTGACCGGCGGCCAGAAGAATCGGGCGGACGCGAAATACGCGTGCTCCAGGACCGCCTCCAGCCCGTCGTCGCCGGGGCTCAGCAGGCAGTCGGCCAGGAACGGCAGGGTGTACCGGTTCAGCGGCCCCGGCGCCAGGAGGTGCACCCGGCGGCCGGGGCGAAATTCGCAGGTCGGCATGCTGTCCGTGATGCCGGCGGTCTCGACCTCGAGCGGCCAGGATGCCGGAGGCGGCGGCGCCGGCTCGGACGGGGCGGACAGGGCCGTCACGAAATCCCGGTACCGACGGATCTGCGGATAGAAGCGGTTCAGGTTCGTCAGCATCGTTCCGGTGGTCCGCAGGTTGGTCACACAGTACCGGACGGCCACCACGTAGGTGAGGACGACGCCCCACTCGGCTCCCGTGCGGATCGCTTGGTATCCGAAGAAGACCAGGATGAGGGGCAGCCCGACGGCCAGGACCATGTTGATGACCACCATGCTTCGCTGCGAGACGATGATACGGTGACAGAACGCCTCCAGGTGGCGCCGGTTGGCATCCGATTCCAGCGAGGCGCGGATCCACCGGTCGTCCGCCCCGGCCGGGATCGCCACACCCCGCAGCCCGCGAAGCATCGACGCCTGTTCCTTCCTGACCTGTTCGCCATACTCCTCGAAGGCGGTGGAACTCAGGGCGCCCGACTCGCTCGCCCGGTAGATGAAGGGGAGGGCGGCCACCACCAGCACCCCGAGCAGCAGGCTCAGCACCAGGTTCAGGTGAACGAGGGTGGCGAAGGCCACCAGGAACGTCAGCGTGGGAATGGCGGCGTTGAGCATCACCCGCAGGGCGAAGGAGCAGAACCGCGCATCCCGCGACGCCAAATACTGGACGTCCCTGTCGCTCGCGATCCGGCCGGCCGTCCATGCCAGGGACCGGCGCTGGGCCACCAGCAGGAAGACCCGGTTCGCGCAGAAGCCCGCGTAGTCCCGCCACACGCGGAGAATGGTCGTGTTCGAGAAGTAGATCATCCCGCCCGAGACCGTCAGGGCCACGAACACCCCCGCCCCGAACAGGATGAGCAGGGGCACCGACTCCCGGACCGCGTACCCCTCGCCCAGCACCTGGATGGTCGTGCCTTTAGCCAGGCCCTGGGCGTAGTAGACGATCTGCCCGATCGCCCCCACCTGGCACGTGACGCCCAGGAAGTCGGCCGCCAGCGCCATGGCGGCGGCCTTCTTGTACCGCCACACGCCGTCGCGCACGATCCATCCGATCACGCCGACGTAGCGGCGCAGCGTCGCCCCGAACGCCCCCAGCCGGGACACGGCACGCGGCGGAATGGATGACGGGTCGGTCACGGCGGTCCCGGTGGTCGCCTCCGTGTGATGTGGGCCTCTCTAGGGCTTGCGACGGGTGCGGCCGTCCGTCAGCAGCGGCGCCAGGGCGTGATACAGGCACTCGGCCGCAAGACGGTGCCCCGTGTGGGTCCAGAGGCCGGTCGCGTCCGTCGCCGGAAGATCGGCGTCCGCTTCGGCAAACGCAGTATAGGGGTCCACGAGGGGCGTGTCCAGCGAGCGGGCCAGCCCCGCCAGCCGCGCTTGGGCCCTCCCGGCCGCCTCGGTTCCCGCCGCGACGGGCGCGCGGCCGCGGTCCCCCGGACGGGTGCCGAGGGTCTCGACCAGGAGGATCGGCCGGCCGCCGTCCGCCCGGATGCGCTCGCACACGTGGCCGTACAACCGCTTCACGTTGTCGGGGAGGTCGGCGTGCGCCCCCTCCCGGGGCGGTTCGCCGGCGAAGGCGAGGTCGAGGTCCGTGCCCGTGGCCGGGTCGTGCCACGCCTCTCGCGGCTGCATCTGATGGATCGCCCACGCCTGACTCCGGGAAACCGTGCGGACCGCACGGGCCTCGGGGTCCCAGTCCAGGTAGTCGCCGGGCGGATGCGTGAGGCTGTAGCCGGTGGCCCGAGCCCACGCCCTCGGCAGGTTGACGCGGAGGACGTCGCCGCCGATGCCCAGGACCACCACGTCTGGGGCGAGCTGCCGGCCCGCGTCCCGATACCACGCCCACAGCCGTGAGATTCCCATGCCGGGAAAGGCGAGTTTTCGCACCACGCCGGCGTTGCTGAGCCCCTCGGCCAGGCGGGCCTGGAGCAGGCGATGGCACTGCGCGTCGCGGGTGATGCGCCGTCCGTCGAGCGCCGCGCCCCCGAGCACGAGGACGCGCCATGCGTCCGCGTCCTCCCGTGTCGGCCAGGGGGCATCGAGCATCCCGAGTTCGTTGGCCCAGGTGATCGTCTGGCGGCCGTCGCCGTCCGTGGGCGGGAAGCACTGGACGGTCTCGGGGCGGTAGGTTTCCCACCCGATATCGGGATGCACGGCCGTCCGCACCTCCTGCCGGCGCAGCGGCGGGCTGCGGTCCGGCCGATACCGGCACCCGTAGTACACGGGATGGACGGTGAGTAGCAGGAGGGTGCCTTCCGGCAGGGCCAGGATGTCGCGAAGGACGCGGTCCTCGTCGCAGAAGTACTGGTCGGGGGGCCGCCGTCCGCCCGCTTCCCATCGGCGGATGTGCGGGTTCCATCGCCACAGGTTCGGCCCGCGGGTGGCGCCGTACTCGACGGGCCCGTCCCCGTACCGGAAGGCGTCGTTCGCCTCGTAGACGAGCCCGAGGGCCGACTCGTCCAGGACGTGGAGCGGGGCGCACCGGCCGCCGTAGCAGATGGCGGCATCGGTCTTGCGGTCGCCGGGAGCGGCGGGCTCCCACCCCTGGCGCGTGCGGCCGGTGAAGATCTCCCAGTTCTCCGTGCCGTACGTTCGGAAGTCGTTGTGGGCGGCCGAGCCGACCACGTCCAGGCCGCCCTCGCGCAGCCAGGCCAGTTCCGTGGTCAGGGCCTGGGCCCCGTCCATCCCCTCGTCCATGTAGACCCGAAGGGCGTCGGCGTGGAGGCCGATTTCGTGACCCCGGTCCTGCATCTCGCGGAACGCGTGGCGGACGGCGTCGTGGCGGTGGAACGCATCACCGGAGAACGTCCCGTAATACGGGGCCGTGTGGAGGACGTAGTACGTCGACCGGACCCCGAGCCGCGCTTCGACCTGTGCCATCGGCAGGGCGGCCCCGAGGTCCATGTCCAGGTCGTGGCGGATCGCCACCTGCACGCCGTCCGACGGGCGTGGCGCGGCGAAGAGGTCCCGCAGCCGCACGAATCGGAACTGCGGTCGGTCCCGCAGCGTGGCCAGGAACCGTTCGTACGCCCCCAGGGGATTGGCGTGGATGCGGTCCGTCCCGTGCCGGTCGTCCGGCCCGTACGCCACGTACATCTGCGCGTGGACCTCGTCCAGGACCCGCCCGAGGCTCTTGCCCGTCGGCCGCACGCGGTACGGCTTGTAGACGGTTGCGGACATGGTCGCGCTCTTACCGGGCCAGCAGCCAGCCGGCCAAGGCCGCCGCCGCCACCGACAGCACGTACACGGCCGCCAGGAGCAGGGCGAGTTGTTTGGTCCGCCTCGGCGAGATTGGCAGGTCGTCCGCCAGCGTCCGGACGAGCCGGCCGAGCCGGTCCCGGCGCCGGCCGAGCCGCGCCGTCAGCGGCGGCCGGGAGTCGCGGGGCCGCGCCTGCAACTCGGACGTGAACTGCCGGACCTGGCCCGTGGTGAATCGGTCCCGCTCGTACCCCCACCGTTCGTTGACGTCGCCGGCGTAATAGTCGAAGACGAACCGCTCGCGGTCGGAGAGTTCGCGGGTCCATCGCTCGTCCAGGACGGGCTGCTCCGGCGCCGCCTCGAGACGGGCGCAGAGCCCCTCGTAGAAATCGCCGTTCTCGCCGGAGAGGGGACGCCCCGTCTGGAGCCGGCGGATCGTCGCGCACAGCCCCGGGTTGGCGGCCGCGAAATGGTGATCGAATTCCCAGTACCGGTGAAAACGGTCCGAGTACTGGAGGTCCAGGAACGTCCCCGCCCGCGCCATGGCCCCGGCCGGATCGCGGACCACGTCCTCGTAACGGAGGCAGAGGACGTCGGGGTCCTGCTCGTCGAACGGGAACGGCTCGGCCGCCGGGAGGAACCAGTCGCAAACCGCCTCCAGGAAGTCGCTCTCCGGATGATGCCGCGTGTAACTGTTGCAGACGGCCCGGCCGTCGCGGACGATGCGGACCTTGCGGACGAGCACGTCCGGGTGCTCCAGGTCCCGGCTGCTCTTGTTCGCGGGATACGGATTGTTGATGACGATCACGTCCTTGCCGGTGTGGTCGGCCAGTTGGAGATAGAGGTTGCCGTCCGGGTCGAACGTCTCGTGCAGCGCGGGCCACAGCGTACACGCGGGGCCGTGGATGCGGCAGAGGTCGTCCCAGCCGTCGCGGTAACATTCGTACGCGCGGTTGGGCGGCCCGATGGCCAGGGCCCGCGCGTGGCAGCCGAGCAGGGCGTTGATCCACGTCGTGCCCGTGTAACTGAGGGATCGGATCAGGACCACCGTGACCGGCCGCATCTCAGCCCCTCCTCAGCGCCCGGACGGCTCTGGCGGCGGCCATGAGGCTCTTTCGCCGTATCCACCCGTACATCCGACGGCACCACGACACCCGGCGGGCGGACCGGCCGGACGATGGCCGGCCCGAGGCGTCGCGCTTGATGCCATAGATATAGAACCCTTGCGACCCGCCGAGTGCCTCCAGCAGGCGGACGTTGTCGTCCGGACGCTCCAGCGGCGTGACGGTCGCCCGGCACGTCAGCCCGTGCGACTCGAAGCGGGCCATCAGGTCGAACGGGTCCGTGATGTTCCCGATCGCCGCCCCGTCCGACGGGTAGACCGGGCTGCGGTCCAGGTCCCCCGTAAACGGGCTGCACGGCCAGGTGCCGCTGGCGACGTACTCGCGGACCGCGCGTTTCAACCCGGGTCCCCACAGGTAACACGTGTCCCGTGCCAGGCGCTCGACCGTTTCGGGGGCCAGGTCCGGCGCCAGGCCGGCGATGACGTCGCGTCGCTGGCGGTAAAGGACGCCGGCGGGGTGCTCGGCCGTGCCGTCGCCGATCTCGCGGTCCCGGAAGAGGTGCTCCAGGCGCTGGAGCGTGGCCGGGCAGTGCGGGTTGTTCGCGTCGCAGAAGATGAGCATGCCCCCGGGCCGGAGCACGCGGCACAGTTCGGCCACCACGGGGTCGAAGCGGCCGGGCGTCATGTCGCAGAAGACCTGGTTCAGGAACACCCAGTCCACCGATTCGGAGAGGAGGGGGATGGCGCCGAACGGGTTCTCGCAGATCCGCACGTCGTCCGCGCCGAAGTGGTCGGCGGCTTTTCGGGCCAGGGCCGCCGACGCGGGCCGGACCTCGATGCCGAACACGCGCCCCGCCCCCATCGCCGACATCATGCACGTCCCGATGCCTGCCGCACAGCCGAAATCCACCCCGACGCTTCCGCCGTACCCCGGGACCTGCTCCGCAATGGCGTAGCGAAGGTAGGCGTACCACTGGGCGAGTTGTTCCGGCGTGCTGTAATCGCCGAGGTACCAAGCCAGCCGGGCGGCTTCCGGCAGCGTCTGGAGCCAGGCCACCGTCTCGCGGGCGCGGTCGATCACCGCCTTCTTGCTCATCGCCTTTTTCACGGGGCGACGCTCCTGTGCCGGTGTCGGCCGTCACCGCCCGCGCCTCCGGCACGACCTGTGCCGCACGCCGGCCTGACGGGTTTCACAATGGGGACGAGCGAAAGGCCCATGATGCCCGGCGAAAGGCCGTTGCGACGGCACAGTCTAGCCCGGCGGCCCGGCGTTTTCCAGGCTTTCTTGGCGTCGACCGGTTTGCCCCTTTCGGCCTCTCCGTTTGCTTGCCGGACCGTTCGGGCGCACCTGCGGCGGGTTGTGCTGGTGCGGTCACGCGCCGGTGGCCGCAGAGCGGACAGGTCCCGATACTTGCTTGCCTCCGGTGAAATCCGTGTTATACTCTCGGGAGAGTGGAGGGGGTCCTGAGCGGCGATTCCAAGGGCCGGGCCTGTGCGCGAGCGCAGGTGCGGCCCTTTTCGTTTGCGGAGACCGGCGCCGCGGGCGCCGCGAGGGTAAACACGCACGTTGCTCGTGGGGGAAGGCATGAATCGCATGCAACAGGCATCTTGGCTGCTTATCCTTGTGGTTGTGCTGCTGGCAGCATTGGGTATCGCGGGGCCGGCCCGAGCCGTGACGCGCACCTGGACGGGGGCGGACGACAACGAGTGGTTCAACGCGGACAACTGGGACCCGGCCGGCCTGCCCACTCCCGCCGACGACCTCATCATCGACACCGGCACACCGGAGACGGACGACACTGTCACGACCGACGACGGCGGTTCCATCACGGTCACGAACGGCGCCCAGGCCAACTCGGGCGGCCTCTACGTCGGCCGCGATGGCGACGGGACGCTGACGATCGAGGCGGGCGGGCAGGTCATCAACACCCACGGCTACCTCGGCGACCATTCAGTTTCGACCGGCACGGCGACGGTGACAGGCACGGGCTCGACGTGGACCAACAGCGGCGACCTCTACGTCGGCCGCTCCGGCGACGGCACGCTGACCGTGACCGACGGAGGGCTGGTCATTGCCGAAACGCTTTGGGCATCGCCGAGCGACCTGTTCGGCAATGGCACGATCACGGCCCGAGGCGCGGTCCTGGACGCCGACCTGGTCTTCGACAGCACGCATGGACTCACGCAGGCGCTGGCCTTCGGGGCAGGCGGCACGCTGAATCTGAACGTGGACGGAAGCGGGAGCCTTGGCGTCGGCCGCGACGGAGCCGGAACGCTTCGCATCGCCGACGGTCGGGCTGTTGCTTCTGCCTCCGGCTGTCTCGGAGACCGGCCGGGTTCGACCGGCACGGCGACGGTGACGGGCGTGGGCTCGACGTGGACCAACAGCGGCGACCTCTACGTTGGCCACGACGGTGCTGGTGCGCTGACCGTGACCGACGGAGGGCTGGTCATTGCCGAAACGCTTTGGGCATCGCCGAGCGACCTGTTCGGCAATGGCACGATCACGGCCCGAGGCGCGGTCCTGGACGCCGACCTGGTCTTCGACAGCACGCACGGCCTGACGCAGACGTTGGCCTTCGGGAAGGGCGGCACGCTGAATCTGAACGTGGACGGAAGCGGGAGCCTTGGCGTCGGCCACGACGGAGCCGGAACGCTTCGCATCGCCGACGGTCGGGCTGTTGCTTCTGCCTCCGGCTGTCTCGGAGACCGGCCGGGTTCGACCGGCACGGCGATCGTCACCGGCGAGGGCTCGACGTGGACCAACTCGGGCGACCTCTACGTCGGCCGCGACGGCGACGGGACGCTGACCATTGAGGCCGGCGGGCAGGTCAGCAATACGTACGGCTACCTCGGCTGTTGGTCCGGTTCGACCGGCGCGGCCACGGTGACCGGCGAGGGTTCAACGTGGACTAACTCGGGCATGCTCGGAATCGGCCGGTTTGGCACGGGCATCCTGACCATCGAGGCCGGCGGGCAGGTCAGCGATGGCGGGGTTTCACTCGGCGCGTGGGCTGGTTCGACCGGCACGGCCACGGTGACCGGCGCGGGCTCGACGTGGACGACCATCGCTGATTTCATCGTCGGCCTTGAGGGCGACGGCAAGCTGAACATCGAGGCCGGCGGGCTGGTCAGCAGTGCGTACAGCAGCCTCGGATGCCAGCGGCCGGGTTCGATCGGCGCGGCCACGGTGACCGGCGAGGGTTCAACGTGGACCATCAGCGACGCTCTCGACATCGGCCTGTTTGGCACGGGCATCCTGACCATCGAGGCCGGCGGGCTGGTCGGCAGTACCGCCGTCTGGCTCGGCAACGGGTCGGGTTCGACCGGCACGGCCACGGTGACCGGCGCAGGCTCGACGTGGACGAACTCGTACGCCCTCACCGTCGGCTGCTTGGGCACCGGCACGCTGACCATCGAGGCCGGCGGGCTGGTCAGGAATCCGGGCGCTTACCTGGGCGAATACTCGGGTTCGACCGGCACGGCGACGGTGACGGGCACGGGCTCCACGTGGACCGCGGGCACCCTCTACGTCGGCCACGACGGCGACGGCACGTTGACCATCGAGGCCGGAGGGCTGGTCAGCAGTTCCCCCAGGGGGAGGGCCTATCTCGGCTACTCGTCCGGTTCGACCGGCACGGCGATCGTCACCGGCGAGGGCTCGACGTGGACCGCGGACAACCTCTACGTCGGCCGCGACGGTGCCGGGACGCTGACCATCGAGGCCGGCGGGCTGGTCAGCAATGACCGAGGTTATCTCGGCGGGGACCGGGGTTCGACGGGCACGGCCACGGTCACCGGCGCGGGCTCAACGTGGACCAACTCGGACAGACTCTACGTCGGTGACAGGGGCGATGGCACGCTGCTGGTCGAGGCGGGCGGGCAGGTCAGCAACTCGTCCGGCTACCTCGGCGACAGCTCGGGTTCGACCGGCACGGCCACGGTGACCGGCGCGGGCTCGACGTGGACCAACTCGGGCAGCCTCTGCGTCGGGTACTACGGCGCCGGGACGCTCAGGGTGGCCGACGGGGGGCTTGTCACGGCCGAAACGCTCTATGCATCGGTCGGCGACCTGTTCGGCGACGGCACCATCACGGTCCAAGGCGGCGCGCTCCTGGACGCCGACCTGGTCTTCGACAGCACGCATGGCCTGACGCAGGCGTTGGCCTTCGGGGCAGGCGGCACGCTGAACCTGACGGTGGACGGGACGGGCGGCCTGGGCGTCGGCTACAAGGCAGCGGGAACGCTTCACATTGCCGACGGCCTGAGCGTGGCGTCCAGTGGCGGCTACCTCGGCTACTGGTCGGGTTCGACGGGCACGGTGACGGTGACGGGCACGGGTTCGACGTGGACCAACTCGGGCAGCCTCTACGTCGGCCGCTACGGCGACGGGACGCTGGCGATCGAGGCGGGCGGGCAGGTCAGCAACACCGACGGCTACCTGGGCTATGGATCGAATTCGTCGGGGACGGCGACGGTGACCGGTCCGGGCTCGACGTGGACCAACTCGGGCGACCTCTACGTCGGTGACAGCGGCGACGGCACGCTGCTGGTCGAGGCCGGCGGGCAGGTCAGCAATGGCTCCGGCTACCTCGGGTACGAGTCGGGTTCGACCGGCACGGCGACGGTGACGGGCACGGGTTCGACGTGGGCCAACAGCGGCGCCCTCTACGTCGGCCGCGACGGCGACGGGACGCTGACCGTGACGGACGGGGGACTGGTCACCGCCAAGACCCTGTATGCGTCTCTGAGCGACCTGTTCGGCGATGGCACGATCACGGTCCAAGGTGGCGCGGTTCTGGACACGGATCTGGTGTTCGATAGCACGCATGGCCTGACGCAGGCGTTGGCCTTCGGGACGGGCGGCACGCTGAACTTGACGGTGGACGGGACGGGCGGCCTGGGCGTCGGCTACAAGGCAGCGGGAACGCTTCACATTGCCGACGGCCTGAGCGTGGCGTCCAGTGGCGGCTACCTGGGCGAGGGATCGGATTCGACCGGGACGGCGACGGTGACGGGTCCGGGCTCGGTGTGGACCAACTCGGCTAGCCTCTACGTCGGCCGCGACGGCGACGGCACGCTGCTGGTCGAGGCTGGCGGGCAGGTCAGCAATTCGTCCGGCCGCCTCGGCTATGGATCGGGTTCGACCGGCACGGCGACGGTGACGGGTCCGGGCTCGACGTGGACCAACTCAGGCAGCCTCTTCGTCGGCTGCTACGGGGCTGGGACGCTGACGGTCGAGGCGGGCGGGCAGGTCAGCAATGCCTCCGGCTACCTCTTCGGCAGCCCAGCTTCGACCGGCACGGTCACGGTGACCGGTGCGGGCTCGACGTGGGCTAACAGCGGCGCCCTCTACGTCGGCTACGATGGCAACAGTACGCTGACTATCACCGGCGGCGGGCTTGTCAGTGTCTTCGGGATTCTCGCCATCGACCACGACGAGGACGGCGACGCTTTCATCAACATGGACACCGGCGGTATGCTGGCCCTGTTCGGCGATGCCGACGACTCGCTGGCCCAATTCCTGGGGCTGATCGATGGGACCGACGCGATCCGGTACTGGAATAAGGACACCTCGGCCTGGGACGACATCACCAACGGCACCCTGGGCGAGGATTACCAACTGACCTACCTGACCGCGGGCGACTTGGCCGGCTACACAAGGCTGACGGTCCCCGATCTGCTCCTGGTCTGGCAGGGCGGTAGCGGGAATTGCGGAGATAGTCACTGGACCGACGGCACCAACCCTGACCTGGCACCCGAGACCGGGCACCCTATGGCCGTGAACGCCGATACTGACGACAGTGACGTGACGGTTGTCGGCGACTTCGACTCGGTCTACTCGCTGCAAGTTGGCAAGAACCACGAGAGCACCGTGACAGTCGCTTCGGGCGGCACCCTCACGGTGGACACCGGCGTTACCGTGGGCGCCGACGGCACGCTGATAGTGAACGCGTCCGGGACACTCAACGCCGCTACAGTGAATTCATCCGGCACGCTGGAGGTTAACGGCGCCCTCAACGCCGACACGCTCACGTGGGCGGGAGGCACCATCACGGTCGGCGACGGAGTGGTCCTCGACGTTGCCGGTGTCTTCGGCGCGGCCGCCGACGGGGTGACGTTTGTCAAAGACGGCGAAGGCCTGCTCGTCATCAGCGGGCCCCAGGACCACGCCCCCGGCGCGCTCTTCGAGATCCTGGCCGGCACCGTCGAGATGAACTCCGACGCCAGCGGCACGGGGGACATGGCTGACGCGAATCTGTCGATCCTTGTGGCTGACGCGCAACTCGTCTTCGACTGCAACCAGCACCTTGACACGCTGACAATTGAGGACGGCGGGCTGGTGCGGCTCACCGGGGCGAACGTGGTGGTCGTAAGACACCTCGTCATGAACGGCATGGATCTGGGCGCGACGACGCTCACACCCGAGCCTGCAACGCTCGCATTGCTGGCGGTTGGCGCTCTCGGCTTGCTGGCCCGCCGGCGGGACAGGACGGCCTGACGCCCGTACAACCGCTGGGCTCTCCTCCGCCGTGGGACGCAGAGGCACTGACGCCCCCGCCCCCGTCGCCTCCGCCGGATTTTCCTCTTGAACGGGCCTAGAACACTGCGTACGATTCTGAAATAAAGAAGCTGCGGCCTGCTTTGGTCCGGACCCGTAGGGTCCGCCCGCAAGCCGGGGCAAAGCCGCCGAGTGGCGGTTCGTGAACGGGTCCCGGGGAACTTCCCGGCTCGCGGCCTGCGATCACCATTCCGGGAATCGTATAGGAGTCGTACCAGTGGCTACAGGCACAGTGAAGTGGTTCAATGACCAGAAGGGCTTCGGATTCATTGAACAGGACGGCGGTGCGGATGTGTTCGTGCACCACACCTCCATCCAGGGCGAAGGCTACAAGTCTCTCGCCGAAGGCGACCAGGTCGAGTTCGACGTGACCGAAGGCCCCAAGGGGCCGAAGGCGGAAAACGTCAAGCGCGTCTGATCCCATGCCCAGGACGCACGCGGCCCCCGGTTCACACGAGCCGGGGGCCTTTTTGAATTGACCCCCGTGTCCCCCGGGCCGTCTGATGGAGGAACGCCACGTGGCACCTGACCGACTTCCCGCCGCGGTCTCCGGCACCCGTTTCGTTTGCGCTCTGGCGGCCTTGGCCGTTGCCCTTCTGGCCGTCCCGCTCGCCCGGGCCGCGGCGCCGCGGGAGGGGACGGACCTGGCGGCCCTGGTCCGCCATCGGGCCGGGCTCGACTATCGCCGCACGCCCCGGCGCGTCATGGCGTTCTACTATCCGTGGTACGGGTTGCCGGACGGTCCCGGCGGCAAGGGCCGCGTCGTCCACTGGGGCAAGATCGACCCCGCCGCCAAGGACATCTCGGCCAGCACGCACTATCCGTCGGGCGGAGCGTACGACTCGCACGACCCGGAGGCTATCGACCGCCACTGCCGGTGGGCCAAAGAGGCCGGCGTCGATACGCTCATCCTCTCGTGGTGGGGCCACGGCCATTACACCGACCGCCCCACGGGCCGCATCCTCGACACCTGCGAGGCGCACGGCCTGTCGGCGGCCGTGTACTACGAGACGTGCCCGAACCCGAAGACGCCGGAGCGGACGGCCCGCGACCTTGCTCGCATCGCCGAGCGCTACGGCAAGCACCCGGCTTACTTGAAGGTTGACGGCAAGCCGGTCGTCTTCGTCTACGTCCGCGCGATGGAGCAACTCGGCCTCGAGGGATGGCTCCGCACGGCCGTCCTCCTGGACGAGCGGACCAAGCCCGGCGTGGCCCTCATCGCCGACGGGTTCTCCGACGCGGCGGCGGACGTTTTCGACGGCCTGCACACGTACAACACGGCCGGTCAGATTCGGCAGAAGCCGCCGGACGCCGTCCGCGACTGGGCCCGGGCCACGTATCCGCACTGCGTCGCCTTGGCCACGGCTGCCCACCGCATCAGCACCCTGACGGTCATCCCGGGTTACGACGACACGAAGATCCGCAAGCCCGGTCTCGCCGTGCCGCGGCACGACGGGCGGTCGTACCGCGTGCAGTGGGAGGAGGCGATCGCGGCTGACCCGCACTGGGTCCTCATCACGAGTTTCAACGAGTGGCACGAGGGCAGCGAGATCGAGCCCAGCCGCGAGTTCGGCCGGGCGTACCTCGAGGCGACGGCCGCGATGGCGACACGGTTCAAGTCGCGTCCCCGGACGCCGCACCCCCCGCCGAAAGGCGGGGCATCGGAGGCGGACCTGGCGCGGCTGCGGCAGCGGTTGGCCGGCCGGACCGTCGGCGTCCTGCCGGGCGCGGCGTCGCCCGCGTTCTGGTTTCTGGCGGCCGACGTCCGGGCCGACGTCCGCACCGTCGCCTGGGCCGACGTCGCCGCCGGCCGCGCGACGCCTCAACGTTTCCCGTTCCTCCTCTACGCCGCCGGCGAGGAGTACCGCAGCACGGTCGAGGAGCCGGGCGACGTCGACGCCGGCCTCGCGGCCTACCTGAAGGCGGGCGGGTTTCTGCTCGTCATGCCGTCGCGGCCGTGGCCGTTTTTCCGAAACGCCGACGGCGAGCCGGTCAACCACAGCGCGCGGTTCGGCGTGACGCTTCGCAGCGGGTGGGAGCGGCCGCCTGCGGGCGGGTCCCTTCGCCTCGTCCAGCCCGAGCCCCGCCTGCCGCACCTGCCCACGGCGCTGCCGTTTCCCGAGACGGGCGACCTGCGCTGGCGACCGTTTGTGGGCGAGGGTCACAAGCGGCACGTGCCGCTCCTCGTCCTGAAGGATGGGGGCGGCAAGGCCCTCGGCGACGCCGTCGCCTACGCCGAGCCGGCCGGCGGCGGACGGGTGCTGTCCGTCTGGTTCCGTCTGCTCCGCGGCCCGCGGGCGGAGGCGGTGATGCTCGACGCCTTCGGCTTCGCGGCCGGGCAGTTATCTCGCTGACGCGCGCCTCACGCAAAGGCGCAACGACCAAAACGGCAACGGCAATCCTCACGCAAAGGCGCAAAGCCGCAAAGACGGCAACGACCAAGACGTCAAAAGCGACGGATAGAGTTACAGTAACGACCACGGCTGTCATGCTGAGAAGCCCGAACGGGCGACGAAGCATCTCGCCTTGCCGCGGTTGCCTTTTCCCAGTCTTGCGCCGTTGTCGTGGCTGTCTTTGCGCCTTTGCGTGAGGCACGTTGTTTTTGCCTTTGCGTTTTCCGGACCGGGAACAGAAAGGATTAGAACCGCCCCGGTGTCCGGCTTAGAATAGCGGTGCGTTTTTCCGGAAGGAGGTGCTGGGTGAATCGCCGCCGTTTCCTTCGCGTGCTGGGCGCTGCGGGCGCGGGCGCTGCCGCCGCCGTGGGCGCGTGCACGGGCGCTCGTCCGAGCCGGGCGTCGGCCCCGTCCTCGGGCCGGCCGCCCAACATCGTCTTCCTCTTCATCGACGACCTCGGCTGGCGCGACGTCGGCTTCATGGGCAGCACGTTTTACGAGACGCCGCACATCGACCGCCTGGCCCACGGCGGCATGATCTTCACGGATGCCTATTCGAACGCGCCCAACTGCGCGCCCACCCGGGCGTGCCTCATGTCCGGCCAGTACGGGCCACGGCACGGCGTGTACACGGTGGGGTCGAGCACGCGCGGCAAGGCGAAAGGCCGCCGGCTGATCCCCATCGAGAATAACACGACCCTGTCGGCTGACGTCGTCACCCTGGCCGAGAGCCTGAAGGCCGCCGGCTACGCCACCTGCCACCTGGGCAAGTGGCACCTCGGTGGCAAGCCTGACACCAAGCCCGAGGGCCAGGGGTTCGACGTGAACGTGGGCGGCAATCACGCCGGCCATCCCCGGACCTACTTCAGCCCGTACAAGAACCCGGACCTCCCGGACGGCTCGGGGGGCGAGTACCTGACCGACCGCCTCACCGACGAGGCCGTCCGCTTCATCGACGCCCACCGCGACGGGCCGTTCTTCCTCTACCTCGCGCACTACGCCGTCCACACGCCGCTCCAGGCCAAGAAGGAACTCGTCGAGAAGTATAAGAAAAAGGAACCGTCCGGCGGGCACGATCATCCCGTCTACGCCGCCATGATTGATAGCCTGGACCGCGGCGTCGGCCGCATCCTCGGGCGGCTGGACGACCTCGGCCTGGCCGACGACACGCTCGTTGTCTTCTTTTCCGACAACGGCGGCTGCGGCGGGTACGAGGCACTCGGCATCCAAGGCCTGGAGATTACGAGCCAGGCCCCGCTGAAGGGCGGCAAGGGCACGCTGTGCGAAGGCGGCATCCGCGTCCCGATGGCCGTCCGATGGCCCGGCCGCGTCCCGGCGGGCACACGGTGCGAGGCGCCCGTCATCGGCCTCGACTTTTATCCCACGATGCTCGAGGTCGCCGGCGCCAAGCCGCCCGCGGGCCAGGTCCTCGACGGCGAAAGCCTCGTGCCCCTCATGACGCAGAAGGGCGACCTCGACCGCGACGCCATCTACTGGCACTTCCCCGCGTACCTCCAGGGCGGCGGCGGGACGTGGCGGACCACGCCCGGCGGCGTCATCCGCTCCGGCGACTGGAAACTCATCGAATACTTCGAGGACGGACGGCTCGAACTCTACAACCTCCGCAACGACATCGGCGAAACCACCAACCTCGCAAAGAAGATGCCGGAGAAAACCACGGAACTGCACAACCGCATGCTCGCTTGGCGTAAGGAACTCGGCGCACCCGTGCCAACCGAGAAGAATCCCAAGTTCGACCCCAGCACAAGGAGCCCCGCATGAACCGCCGGACGTTCCTGACCCGCGTGGCCCACACGGCCCTCGGCGGCGCAGCCGCGCTGGCCCTGCCCCCCATTGCCCATGCCGCCGAGACCAAGCGGCCTCCCAACATCCTGTTCGTCCTGTGCGACGACCTGGGCTGGGGCGACCTGCACTGCTACGGGCATCGCCAGATCAAGACGCCGAACCTCGACCGGCTCGCCCGCCAAGGCACGCTCTTTACGC
>Ga0272441_10006448_pt1 | contig 19640 bp, 16 predicted proteins | sample SSMProp6N_FD_193582 | JGI IMG/M metagenome (GOLD analysis project Ga0272441, IMG submission 193582) | Marine sediment archaeal communities from Little Sippewissett salt marsh, Falmouth, MA, United States - SSM-Prop-6N | ecosystem: Environmental > Aquatic > Marine > Wetlands > Sediment ... | reverse complement strand
AACGGGTTGCGGATACCCCCGGTACTCGATTGACCAACTTGTTGCCTATACCAAGGCACATCCCAAGGCATTCTTTGATGCTGAGGTCCTCCATATTTGGACGTTGGGAGTTAATCCGTATCTGCAAGACGATGTCAAGCGCAACTTCCGACTCAATTCGTTTTTTGTCAGCGGGCCGACGCGGGATTCGGTGAATCAAGGCGCAGCCGATTACACGTCAATCTTCCTTTCACAAGTTCCCGATCTTCTTACTCGCGGCGTGATTCCCATTGACGTGGCCATCGTTCAAGCTTCAATGCCTGACGAACACGGATATGTCAGTCTTGGAATCAGCGTTGACATTGTCCGTACGGCAGTGGATTGTGCGAGAACGGTCATTTGCCAGATCAATCCTGCGATGCCAAGGACACATGGCGACAGTTTTTTGCACTTGTCGGACATTGACTTCGCGATGGCATTTCACGAGCCATTGCTGGAATTTTCATCGAATCCGCCAGATGAGGTCGCAGATCGCATCGGTGAGTACGTCGCTCATTTGGTTGAGGATGGAGCAACGATTCAAGTGGGGTACGGTCGAATCCCTGATGCCATTCTTGCCCGGCTCTCTGGCAAGAAACACCTTGGTGTTCACAGCGAGCTTCTGAGCGACGGGATCGTGAGTTTGATGAAAGCTGGCGTGATCGACAACACGTGCAAGACGATCGACCGCAACAAGACCGTGGCTGCATTCTGTATGGGTTCGCGTGAGACGTACGAGTACTTGGATGACAATCCTTCGATTTCGTTCCGTGCTGTCGACTACACGAATGACCCGAAAGTTATCAGCCAGATTGAGAAGATGACGGCCATCAATTCTGCTCTTGAGATTGATCTGACGGGCCAGTCGACGGCGGAATCTCTCGATGGCGCAGTCTATAGCGGCGTGGGCGGACAGCCTGACTTCATGCGGGGTGCCGTTCTGGCGCCAGAGGGCAAGTCAGTACTTGTCATTCCCTCGACGGCACGAGAGGAAACCGTATCTCGTATCGTTCCTCACCTAAGCGAGGGAGCCGGAGTTACACTTACGCGAAGCGACGTTCATTACGTTGTGACTGAGTACGGGATTGCCTACCTGCATGGTAAGAACCTACGTGAGCGGGCGATGGAATTGATACGAATTGCGCATCCGAGTTTCCGCCCCTGGCTTCTGCGCGAAGCCAAGGCCAAGCGTTTGATCTACGCTGATCAAGCATTTGTGCCTGGCAGCCGCGGCGAGTATCCCGAGCATTTGGAGACCTATCGAACCACCAGATCTGGATCAGAAATCTTCCTCCGTCCAGTCAGGATTTCTGATGAACCGCTGTTGAAAGATTTCTTCTATTCCTTGTCGGATCGTTCGGTCTACCAGCGTTTCATCTCCGCCAGGAAGGACATGCCGCATGAGCGGTTGCAGGAGTTTGTTGTGATCGACTATTCGTCGGAGATCGTGATCTTGGCGATCGAAGAGACCAATGGGATTCAGACGGTAGTTGGAGTTGCCCAGTATGGGATTGAGCCAGACTCGCATTCCGCAGAAGTGGCGTTGGTCGTACGAGACGATTCCCAGAAGAAGGGAATCGGGACGGAGCTTCTGACCTACGTCACGTTGTTGGCGAAGCGAGAAGGATTGCTCGGATTCCGCGCCGAAGTACTGGTGGACAATCATGTCATGATGCGTCTTTTTGAAGCAGCAGGTTTCACGATTGAAAAGAAACGAGGTGCAGGCGTCTATGAACTGCGAATGCTGTTCTAAGGATTGCGTGAATACGGCGGAGGAAATGAAGAGCTTGTTTCAGCCGCGAACGATCGCTGTCTTTGGAGCGTCAACCAATAAGGCCAAGATCGGTTATCGCATCGTTGAGAACATCCTGAACGGAGGATTCAAAGGAACGGTCTATCCGATCAATCCCAATGGAGGGGAGATCCTGGGCTGTTCTGTTGCCAAGTCAGTGAGCGAAATCCAGGACGATATCGATGTCGCTGTGATGGCTATCCCGGCGCGATTCGTGTTCGATGCGGTCGTAGAGTGCGGCAAGATGAGCGTCAAGCATCTGGTGATCATCACCTCGGGATTCTCTGAAGTGGGCAACATCGAGGAAGAGAAGCGAATCGTTGAATATGCCCGTGCACACGGTATGCGCGTGCTCGGTCCCAACATGTTTGGCGTCTTCTCGGAAGCAAGCTCCATGAATGCGACGTTCGGGGCGAGTGGTATCTTGCCTGGCCACGTGGCGATTGTGACCCAGAGTGGCGCGTTGGGAATTGCGATGATCGGAAAGACAGCCGCCGAGTCGCTGGGACTGTCCGCGGTCGTGTCTGTCGGCAACAAGGCCGATATCGATGAAGCTGACCTGCTCGAGTACCTCGGGCGGGATGAACGCACTCGCGTCATTCTTCTGTACATCGAGGGCGTGAAGAACGGCGATCGCTTAACACGTGCACTGCGTTGGGTGACGCGGCGGAAACATGTCGTCGTGATCAAGTCGGGACGATCCAAGCGCGGCGCAATGGCAGCCGCTTCACACACCGGGTCGCTTGCTGGCGCGGACGACGTGTTCGATGCCGTTATGAAGCAAAGCGGTGCCCTGCGTGCGGAAAGCGTACAAGATGCCTTCAACTGGGTGCAGTACTTGGCGACGGCTCCGTCGCCAAAGGGCAAAGAGGCTGTCATTGTCACCAACGGTGGCGGCATCGGTGTGATGGCGACTGACGCTTGCGAGAAATACGATATCTCATTGTACGACGATCAGAAGCGTCTGCGGGAGGCATTCTCTGCTGTGATGCCCGACTTTGGGTCCTCGAAGAATCCGGTCGACCTGACGGGGCAAGCGACTGCCGAGGACTACCAGCAGGGTCTGAACGCAGCATTGGAAGAGGATCAGATTCACTCCGTCATTGCGCTGTATTGTGAGACGGCACTGTTTGACACCGACGAATTCGGGAAGTTGCTTCGCGAGAGCTACGCCCACTACAAGGATCGTAAGCCGATTGTTTTCACGCTGTTTGGCGGAGCCAAGATCGACGCCCTGGTTCGCGAGCTGAGAGTGGAAGGTATCCCCGTGTTCGCTAACGTCTATGAAGCGGTTTCGTGCCTCGGCGTTCTGTATGGCTCGTGGCGCAATCATTGCCGGGAACAACATGAGCCGCTGGCGTTGGCACTCCCGTTGGATCGTATCCATTCCGTGTTGCAGACGGCCGGCAACGATCAACGCGGCTTTCTCCTTGCCCATGAGGCATCGGTTGTCGCCTCGGAACTGGGGTTTAGCATGCCTCAATCGATCGTAGCTGGGAACCTTGATGAAGCGATCCGAGCCGCAGACAAAATCGGTTACCCGGTCGTTCTGAAAGTGGTATCTAAGGACATCATTCACAAGAGCGACGCTGGTGGAGTGGCACTGGATCTGGTTTCCAAAGAGGAAGTCATTGACGCCTACCAGGCGATTCTGAGAGCCTGCCGAGCCTACAAGCACGACGCAAAGATCGAAGGCATTGAAGTAGCCGAAATGGTGCGTTCGGGCGTGGAGACCATCATCGGTGCAAGGCAGGACCGCTCGTTCGGGCCCACGGTCATGGTCGGATTGGGCGGCATTTACGTCGAGGTCATGAAGGATGTCTCATTCCGAGCTGCGCCGGTGGACAAGGCGACGGCACTTGAAATGATTGCCGATCTTCGATCGTTCCCACTGCTGCTAGGGGTGCGAGGGGAGAAGCGGAAAGACATTGAGGCAGTCGCCGACGTTATTGTCACGCTGAGCCATCTGATCGATCAGTGCCGCAACATCACCGATATCGAGATTAATCCGCTTGTCGCCTACGATGTCGGAGAAGGGGCGAAGGCCGTTGACGTGAGAATCTTGTTTCAAATCCCTGAGGAGGTGAGGTAGCGTGAAATCGCTCATTGTGGCCTCGACGCGTGAAGACGCGGGAAAGACTAGTACGATCATTGCATTGGCACGTATCCTGAATAAGCGGTTTGGGTATCTCAAGCCACTTGGAGATCGGTTTCTCTATCGAAAGAAACGTCTCTGGGATTACGACGCCTCGTTGCTGACGCAGCTGTTCGGCTTGGGAGAAGAGCCGGAGACAATCAGCATTGGATTTGACCACTCCAAGCTGCGATATATGTACGACCGCAAGGCGATGTTCGAGGAATTCGACCGCATTGTGAACCAGGTTGGTGCCGATCGAGAAGCCGTGTTCATCGAGTGCGGTAAGGATCTCGCCTACGGCGCTTCTGTGTGCCTTGATCCACTCACTATCTCGCAAGAGACCGGTGCTCCGGTTTTGATCCTAGCCGGTGGCGGCGAGAACGAGATTGCTGACGATCTCGCATTCATCAATCGCTTTGTGGGCAGTGACGAGGCCAATGTCGCCGGTGTCATCATCAACAAGGTGGTGCAGATGGAAGACTTCTGCCAGATTCACCTCCCAGAAATCGAGAGACTGGGGATCAACGTCCTTGGCATGCTTCCCTATCAAGCTGAGTTTGCGTCGGTTTCTCTATCGACGGTGGCCGACAAGTTGTTCGCCAAGGTTCTTGCAGGAGAGAATGGACTCCAGAATCGGGTCAGGTCGGTCGTTGTTGGAGCAATGTCGGTCGGTGCAGCGCTGGTGGATCCTCACATTAACAATCCGGGCAAGCTCGTGATCACCAGCGGAGATCGGAGCGACATGGTCTTGGCGATGATGGAGACCAAGGGAACAGCGGGGATTGTGTTGACGAACGACATCATCCCTCCCGCCAATATCCTTGCCAAGGCAAGCGGGCTGAACGTCCCGTTATTGGTGGTCCCAGGAGATACGTACTCCACGGCACTCCAAATCGAGAAGATACGTCCCCTCCTGAGAGCGGAAGATGACGCGCAGATTGACAGTCTAACCACGCTCGTCTCGGAACATGTAGATATGGGGGCTATTCGAGAACTACTCTAGGGGTTGAAGGATGGCGCACGTATCTCGCCGTTGGGCGGGACACGTGCGCCGAAGATTGGCACAGCTAATGGAGGTTAGCTCTTGTTCTCCTCGCGGTCGAGGTACTGAAGAATGGCGTCGACGACCATGTAGTTGATCGAGCGGTCTCGTTTTTCACCAAGCTTGATCAGGCGTTCGACTGGCTTCTCTTCCATCTTTCTTTGCGGAATGTAGATTGATAGCTTATCCAAAATCTCTTTGTTGGCCATGGAATTCACCCCCTCCCGTCATCTGCGGAATTATTCTGGGACGATTGCTTCGTATTTCCCAGAGTTAACGAACAAGTAGAGAATAGCTGAAAAGCCCCGAGATTCTATGGAGAAGCCTGGAAACTGGAATGGAAGAAACCTGGAAGGAATTGGCTCGATTCTCGACACACCGTATCGTAAGGATCAGAGGACAAGGGAATGCGTGCAGAACCGTCGCCAGCGAGCATGAGCAGGATGGCGCAGGGAGTCTAGCCTCGCGGCAAGGATATCCGGCTAGCCTGAAACGCCCAGCTGTAGGCGTTGGGAGACCGTGGTCGCGACGATGGATGGGTGTCATTCGGGGATGATTCTCTCTGGCATCGGGTAAGTGATTTGGAGACGGGGGAGTACCTGCCTGAGTAAGGAGGCTTCCAGTGGAAGTGAATGTGGCTGGCGAGACGTCAAGGAAGATCTTGTGCAACGGCTCCATTCACGGGCATCCGGGTGCAGATTCGATTGTCATCATTCGAGATCGCATCGACGCTATTGGCAGATCTGAGGAACTGACGGACGGATTGGCGGACGGCCCAGAGTGCATCGATCTGGAAGGGCGATTTGTGCTCCCCGGTTTCATCGACGCACACATACACCTGCTTCACACCGGGCTGGTGGAAAGCGGGTGGCGGATTGGTCTCATGGATCTGTCTCGATCCGAAGTCCTCGATCGACTGGGCCGAGCGGCGAAAAACCGGGGGGGCGAGTGGGTCGTCGGGTATGGATGGGACGAATCACATTGGCAAGATCGTCGCTATCTAGGCAGGGCCGAACTGGATAAGATCGCACCTCATTCTCCCGTGCTGGCCATCCGTTTGGACGGACACATCCTGGCGGCCAACAGCTCTGCTATGGAACGAATTCCCGCGACAGCGCCTGAGCATCTGATAGAGCGTGACACCGGGCTGATGAGGGAGAAGGCGGCTGTCGAAATGATCGGCGGCGTTCGGCCCGACCATGCTACGTCTGTTGATGCACTTGATGCTGCGGCCCGGTTGTGTCATCAACTGGGGATCACCAGCGTTCACACGATGACGCCACTCAGATACTTCGAGGCGCTCATGATACGACGGCAACAGCGACGTCTCCGCGTGACGATCTGCCCCGACGTTCGTTCGTTTGACAAACTGCGGGCCGCTGGTCTGAGGACAGGGTACGGGGATGGCTGGCTGCGCTTCGGCGGTATCAAGATGTTTGCGGACGGGTCGATTGGCGCTGGTAATGCAGCTGTCTCGCAGCCGTATGCGATGGGCGGATTGGGCGAACTCAACCACGATGATGCGACACTGCAAAGTTGGGTAGAGACGGCGGATCGAACAGGCTGGCAGACGCTGATCCATGCCATTGGCGACCGTGCGATTGAGCAGGTGATCGGAGTGCACGAGACGCTTCAAACGAGTCCTTCGTTGCGGCACCGAATCGAACACTTCGAGCTTCCGCAAGCATCACAGCTACGGCGAGTGAAGAACAGCGGCCTGCATCTTAGTATGCAGCCCAACTTCATCGCCAACTGGTCGGGTCCCAATAGCATGTACGTTGACCGGCTTGGCAAAGAGCGTGATCGAATGAGCAATCCGCTTCGCGAGGTCTATGACGCCGGCATCCCATTGGCATTTGGATCCGATGGCATGCCGCCCTCTCCGCTGTACGGCCTACACGGAGCGATTTGCGGCGCCTATTCTGGGCAGCGGTTGACGATTGAAGAAGCGCTGTCCTGCTACACTGAGGGGGGCGCTGTGTTCGGGTTCGAAGAACACGAGAAAGGGTGCTTGCGTGAAGGGAACCTAGCAGATCTGGTTGTGCTTGATGAGGATCCTTGTCTGGATCCGGAACACGTATCCCAGCGTATGATTGAGATGACGTTTGTAGGCGGGCAGCTTGTGTTTTCGAGCCAAGAAGACGTGTAAAACGGAGAACGTGAGTCCACGAGATCGGAGATGAACATGGCAAGGATTGGAGTGTTAACGAGCGGTGGCGACGCCCCCGGAATGAACGCGGCCATTCGTGCCATCGTTCGCTGCGGAACAGACGCCGGGTTCACAATGTTCGGGATTGTGAGAGGATATGCGGGCCTGATCGAGGGAGATGTGCTTGAATTGGACAACCGCGCAGTTGGCGGCATCATCGAACGCGGCGGCACAATGCTGCGGAGTGCTCGGTCGCAGAAGTTCCTGTCCGCTGATGGCCAGCGCAAGGCACTGAGTACTGTCAAAAGCAATATGCTGGATGGGCTGATTGTGATTGGGGGAAATGGGTCGCTTCGCGGTGCACAATGGCTGACAGAGAACGGTGTGCCCGCGATGGGGATTCCCGGATCGATTGACAACGACATCCCCGGATCTGCAATGGCGATTGGCGTCGACACTGCCCTCAACACCGTCGTTGGCTGCCTCGACCGAATTCGTGACACGGCTGTTGCCCACGGACGGGCGTTTGTGGTGGAAGTGATGGGGAGAAAGTCGGGCTACATCGCGCTGATGGGAGGATTGGCGGGCGGGGCGGAGATCGTTCTCTTACCTGAGAGGTCAGTCTCGTTGGAAGATATCGCTTGTGAGGTCCAAGACGGGCTAGTTTTGGGCAAGAGGCACTCGATCCTCGTGGTGGCCGAAGGGTTCACTCCGACAGACGCGTCCTCTCATTCTGGATCTGCGGCTCAGGCGATTTGCCGCCATCTGGACACGTTAGAGACCGTGGAGGCTCGCCTTACCATTCTTGGCCATCTCCAGCGGGGGGGATCTCCGACTGCATTCGACCGTCTCTTGGCCACTCGCTTTGGCGAAGCTGCCATCCAACGGTTCGCTGCAAACAAGAAGGGAGAGATGTTGAGCTACGATGGGCGTGATATCGTCGCATTGCCCTATTCGACACTGGACGAACCGTGCCTCAACGTGGATCAAGAGATACTCAAACTGGCGAATACCGTTGCCCATTAGGCTCGTCCGATGACAGCGGCGGTTCGTCTGGCTTGCCGGCCCTACTCGACTGTCACAGTTTTGGCGAGATTCCTCGGTTGATCAACATCGGTACCGCGCCAAACGGCGGTGTGGTAGGCGAGCAGCTGAAGCGGAATCGTGAACAATATCGGACGTGAGATTCCATCGACACGATGGACGGGGATGATGAAATCGGCCAGCCGCACCACTGCAGGATCCTCTGGAGCGTCGGTAACGGCGATGACCTCGCCGTTGCGAGCCTTGACCTCCTCGATGTTTGACAGCACTTTCTCGAACGCTATCCCTCGAGACAGCAAGAACACAACAGGAGTTCGCTCATCGATCAACGCGATCGGGCCGTGCTTCATCTCACCGGCCGGATAGCCCTCGGCGTGAATGTAGGAAATCTCCTTGAGCTTCAAGGCGCCTTCTAGCGCAATCGGGTACAGCTCGCCCCGTGCCAGGAACAGGACATCGGAGGCATGATGGATCTTCTCAGCGATCGCGCGAATCTCGTCTTCTCGTTGACAGCTCTCGTTGACGCGCCCAGGCAGCAGGGCCAGCTGTTCGAATTCGGCTTCAAGTTCTGCTGGCGATAAGCGGTTGCCAGCCAGCTGGAACCCCAACATTCCAAGTGCGGCTATCTGAGCAGTGAATGTCTTGGTGGCGGCAACGCCAATCTCTATGCCGGCGCGTGTGTAGACAGATGCATCCGCTTCTCGGTCGATCGTCGACTGCTCGTTGTTCACCAAAGCGATGACCTGTGCCCCCGCGCTCTTGGCACGACGAAGAGCCATCAGCGTATCGATCGTTTCTCCAGATTGGGAGACGGCGATCACCAGGGATCGTTCCGATAGGTGAGGGGATCGCATGCGAAACTCCGAAGCGATGATAGATTGAATTGGTACGTCCAAGTATCGCTCCCACATGTACTCAGCAGTCAAGCTGGCGTGAAACGCGGTCCCGCAAGAGACGAGATAGATGTGATCAAACGGAGCGATTCTTTCTCTCAGAGAGAGCGTCGGTAAGTGGTTGGGATCGGTTGTCACCGGAGGCATCTTTTCGCGAATGGTTTCTCCTAGTGAACGATCCTGTTCATGGATTTCCTTGAGCATGAAGTGTCTGTACCCGCCCTTCTGGATTGAAACTTGATCGGCTCGGACACGATGAGGCGTCCGACAGACATCGTTTCCATCAAGATCGACGATTCGGATCGTATCGCGTGTTAGCTCGGCCAGCTCGTCGTCGGCGAGGAAGATGACCGAATCCGCCTTCCCGAGAAGCGCGGGGATGTCCGATGCCACAAAGCTTGCTCCTTGGGATTGCCCGACGACAAGTGGGCTGCCGCGTCGCGCGGTGACGATACGATCTGGCGTCTTTGAGCACAAAACGGCAATCGCGAATGCGCCCTCGGTTCGGCGAACAGCCGCTGTTACTGCTTCCAGCAAATCTCCGTCGAAGTGGTGTTCGATGAGGTGAGCCAGTACTTCCGTGTCGGTCTCGGAACGGAAATGATGTCCATCGTCAGATAGTTCTTGTCGCAGCTGGACGTAGTTCTCGATGATTCCGTTATGGATCAAAGCGAGCTCTTCTTGGCAGTCAAAATGAGGGTGAGCGTTCTCCTCAGTGGGGGCTCCATGTGTTGCCCAGCGCGTGTGGCCGATCCCGATGGTGGCCGACGAAGTGATGCCCTGAAGAAGCTTCTCCAGATCGCTGACCTTCCCCGCCTTGCGGTAGCGGGTCAATTTGGCGTCTTGCAGTGTGGCAATGCCAGCGGAATCGTATCCTCTGTATTCAAGACGAGACAGCCCCTCCAACAGCAACGGGATGACGGGTTCGTTGCCGACATACGCGATGATTCCACACACAGTGACCTCCTACGTTTCGGCAAGTTTAGCGAAAGAACAAAGAGGTGCCAATGCCCGCACGAATTGTTGATCGGGAAGCAAGTGGCTATAATTCGTCCGCCGCTTATACAAATCCGAAGGTAAGGTGCAAGGCATGCGAGAAGTCGTCATCAAGGCGTTACTGGTTGATCCGTCCAACAATTCACCCGTAGTTCTGTTGAAGGACTCTGCCTCTCGAAAGGCTCTGCCTATTTGGATCGGGGATTCCGAGGCGATCTCCATTGCCTTTGGACTCCAGAGCGAAGACTTTCCACGGCCGTTGACGCACGTTCTGATGAAGAAGATGATTGAAAATCTCAATGCCAAGATCGACAAGGTCGTCATCAAGGCTGTGCAAGACGGAACTTTCTTTGCCTCGATCTACGTTCGCGATGCCCAAGGGGACGTGATGGAGTTTGACGCTCGCCCGTCTGATTCCCTGGCCCTTTCGCTGCGGTCGGGATGCCAGATCTTCGTAGAAGACGAGGTCTTTAACTCCGAAGCCATCGATTCCCCATTTGCAGAGGAAGATGAATTCCACGACTTTGTGGAAGACGATCTGGAGCTGGGCGAATTCCGCAAGTGGAAGGAATGGGCAGAAGCCGAAGCCGAAGCCGAGGAGTCCTAGCCGCGGATATTCTCCACGCCTGCTTGAGGAGGTGCGATTACGTCAGCCGAGGTCAGTCCTTGGTTGATGGTCAGTGACTGCACCAAGAACGTGGCGGTCCTCTGACCGTGCTTGAACACCAGAACTCTCTGGACGAGATAGGTGTCACGGTCAATCCACACCATTCGCAACAAGTTGTTCGTCTCCGAATCTCGAACCTCAAGAATGTAGCTGCCAGGAATGGGATTCTCGGTGCCTGCACCAAGTGAGGCAGCCAATCCAAGGCTCAACTGCGGTTCTCCCACAGAGATCTCCGGACAGAACGAGAAGCAGAGCGCATAGGATTGGGGGGACTGCGTGATATGAGCAGAGAATGCAACCACAGGAGCTGTTGTGATCTGGCTGAACGAGCCTACGATTGACAACGAGGTGGCGAATGGAGATCCCGTGAATCCGGTGATGTCCTGAAGGATTCTGATCGTGATCTTCCCGGCGCCCAAGTCGGCCTCAAGTTGAGACGGATCCAGGATGCCCAGACCAATGTCCACCAGAGGCGCACCCGTCCATCGCTTGCTGACGACGATGTCTTCGCTCGGGATGTAGTGGGAAAGCTGGTCGTTCTCGACAGTGAATGTCTCATCGCGCACTGCCAGACTAAACAGGGCCTCGCTTGCGTCTGTCGTGGGTGTCTCATCGCGCGCTGCCAGGGCGAACAAGTCCTCACTTGCATCTGTTGAGGGCACATAGCGCATGGAGAGGACTGGAGGCGGTCCCTTGACATATCGCATCTTCATCCTGACGATCTCAGCAGGAAGTGACTCATTGGTCACTTGCAGCGTCGCTTGGAGGTCCTGGATGTGATCGAATGCATTCTTTGCTCGCCAAATGAGTCCGTCGACCTCGGTGGCAGGATGTTCGTCGAGCAAGTACTGATCTACTGCTGCGACCGTGACAATGAGCGCAACAAATGCGCCGATGGCGAGCATCATCAAGCTTTGATTGTTCATCAATGAGCATTATAATCCCCTTCTGATGGGCATTCAATACGGTTAGGAACTCGGAAGGATTGTTAGATTGGAGGCTCGTGGTGGAACTCCGCAGGATTCAAGATGCCAACGTGGAAGGAAAGACGGTCATTGTCAGGGTGGACTACAACGTCCCTGTGGCAGATGGTAACGTATTGGATGATCGGCGGATTAGGGCTTCGTTGCCGAGCATCCAATGGCTGATTGAGCACAGCGCCAACTTGGTCCTGTGCTCTCACCTCGGGCGACCGGAAGGGGCTGTGGTCGAGAAGCTGCGACTTGATTCGGTCGGGCGGTGTCTCGAATCGCTACTCGAGCGACCTGTCAAGAAACTGGCTGACTGTGTGGGGGAAGCGGTGGCAACCGCTGTTTCCGAGGCGGACAGTGGCGATGTGTTGTTGCTTGAGAATGTACGTTTTCATCGCGAGGAGACGATCAATGAGCCAGCTTTCGCACGCGAATTGGCGGCTCTGGGAGAGCTGTTCGTCAATGATGCGTTTGCCACCATGCATCGGGCGCACGCTTCCACTGTAGGAATTGCAGATCATATCCCAGGCTATGCGGGTTTTCTTGTACAAGCCGAGATCGAGGCGCTCAGTCGTCTGATTGAGTCTCCAGATCGTCCTTATGTCGCCGTTGTCGGCGGGAAGAAGGCACAAAGCAAGCTGGGGCCGTTGCGTGATTTGGCACAGCAAGTCGACGAAATCATGATTGGGGGCGGCGTAGCCATGACGTTTCTGCATGCAATGGGCACCAATGTCGGTGACTCGGTGGTAGACTACAAGGTGCTTGAGGAAGTGGGTGAGATTCGGAGGATCGCTGCGGAGACCGAGACGATTCTCCATCTTCCGATCGATGTTGTGGCCGCTCCCGAGCTGTCCGCTGACAGCGAGATAATTACATGTGCGGTGGATGAGATCCCTGACGGCTGGCATGCCTTTGACATCGGCCCAGAGACGAGCCGACTCTTTAGTGAGCGAATTGGCGCTGCAAAGACGATCGTTTGGACGGGGCCACTGGGCGCTTACGAGATTGAGCCCTTCTCCAGCGGGACAAGACAAGTTGGAGAAGCAGTCGCCCAATCCTCAGCCTACAGTGTGATTGGCGGTGGCGAGACGGGCGAAGCGATGGCGCGATTCGGCGTCGCGGAGCGCGTGTCGTTTGTGTCGACGGGCGGTGGGGCTTGTCTGGCGCTGCTGCGTGGCAAGACGATGCCTGCGCTTGAAGCCTTGCGAATCTGATTGTCGAGCTGTCTTGTCGCCAAGTATAATGAACTGTTTGCGGGCATAGCTCAGTGGTAGAGCATCAGCTTCCCAAGCTGAGGGTCGCGGGTTCGAATCCCGCTGCCCGCTCTTGTGTTCATCGAAAGGGTTCACTCCGTCAACCTCGATGAAGAAGGAGCGACATGCAAGAGACGACTGAATCTAGTGCTGAGTTGGCGTTGGCTGCGCTTGAGCCGCGTGTTCGTTCTTGTACAGCTTGCCCTCTTTCGAGAACCCGAGCAAACGTCGTGTTCGGGGAAGGAAGCCCATCTGCCGACGTGATGTTCATTGGCGAGGGCCCCGGCGAAGTGGAGGATCAGACGGGTCGTCCGTTTGTTGGGCCAGCCGGGCAGAAGCTGGACGAGGTGCTGGCATCGGTCAACATCCAGCGCGAAGATATCTATATTGGCAATGTCGTCAAGTGCAGGCCGCCCGGCAATCGCGTTCCCTCGCGAGCGGAGATGGAGGTGTGTTTTCCGTATCTAGAATCTCAGATTGCCTTCATCAAGCCAGCCTTGATAGTGACGTTGGGAAACACGTCAACGCAATGGCTGTTGCCCGACATTCCCGGCATCACCAAGTCCCACGGGAGTTTCTTCTCGTGGAGAGGTGGGATCCTACTGTTCCCCATGTTCCATCCGAGTTACCTGTTGCGAAATCCTTCTCGCGAGAAGGGTAGTCCGAAATACCTAACCTGGCTGGATATCCAGAAAGTGAGTAGATGGATCGATGAGTATCGACGAACTAAAGACGCATGAAGAGCAGCTATCATTCGTTCGTGAGTCAATGACGAAGGCCGATAGACTGCGTAAGAAGAAGGATTACGAACCGGCGATCTCGCTGCTTGTGGAAGCCCTTCGTTTCGGCCTCGAAAAGGCTCAGATCTACTATAAATTAGGCAACGTTTACATCGATGGCGGCGACCTGGCGCGCGCCGAATACGCATACAATCGTGCTTTGGAGATGGATCCGAAATTCGTGAACGCCATGCACAATCTGGCGGTGGTCTATCGCCGTCAGAAGAAGATGGCGCTTTACGTCAGAACCTACAAGAAGTCTCAGCGACTGGCAATCAAGCATCCGCACAAGACGGAGTTTGACGGCAGTCAGAAGAAACGAATTCGAGGACTGAGCGGCTCGGTCTTTTTGTGGCTGCTTGGCGGAACGGCCCTGATCGTGATTGCCGTCTGGGCTCTGACGCGCTGAAGACCTCCTTTCCCATTGGGTTCGTGCATTTGACGCAATCTGGGGGATTCCGTATAGTCTGGATCGCATTTACCGAAGATTCCAAAAGAGAGAGGATTCCGTTGTCAAAGAAAAGAATCTACGAAATTGCTCGTGAGCTTGATGTGTCGAGCAAGGAACTGATAGCCAAACTTGAGGAAATGGGCATGTCTGGGCTCAAGGCAACCAATTCCGTAGACGACGAGGAATACGCTCTGATCGTTCACCTTCTTGAAGAGGCGGGAGAAGCGGGTGTCAAGTCTTCAATTCCTCGGGCCAAGCCGGAAGCCGAACAGGCTGAAACGCAATCGGACGATGGGAAAGAGACAGCTGCGCCTGCAGCGCCCAAGAAGGCACAGGCCGGGCAAGGAGACGTTCGGTCTCCCATCGTCTCCGTGCTAGGACACATCGATCACGGCAAGACTACTTTGTTGGACGCGATCCGCGAATCGCATCTTGCGTCCAAAGAGGCCGGTGGAATCACTCAAGGGATCGCCGCCTATCAGGCGGAATTGCATGGCCAGAAGATTACATTCATAGATACACCGGGGCACAAAGCATTCACTGGCATGCGTGCTCGCGGCGCGCAGGTTACGGACATTGCTATCCTGGTGGTCGCTGCCGACGATGGCGTGATGGCGCAAACTGTCGAAGCGATTGACCACATCAAGGCTGCCGAAGTTCCGATCATTGTGGCCATCAATAAGATTGACAAGGCCAATGCCGACGTCAGTAAGGTGATCAACGATCTGGCGCAGCACGGGCTACTGCCTGAAGCCTGGGGCGGAGATACGATTACTGTAGAAGTGTCCGCGCTGGAAGGGAAGAACATCGATGAACTGCTTGAGATGATTCTCCTCGTCGCCGAGATGAGCGATCTGAGAGCGGATCCAGAGAGTCCGCTGGAAGCTGCCATCATCGAATCGCATCTCGCTTCGGGACAAGGTCCGGTGGCAACGGCTGTGATTCGCAACGGGACTCTTCAGGTCAAGGATTGGGCAGTGGCAGGCGCAGTGCAGGGCCGCGTCAAGGCGTTGCTGGACGGCAGAGGGAATCGAGTGGATAAGGCTCTCCCAGGCGAGGCGGTCTCAGTACTCGGATTCAACGACATCCCTGAAGTGGGGACCCAGATCGAAATCGCCAAGAGTCAAGCGCAGGCAAAGAAACTGGCTCAGCAACACCAGCGAGACCAACTGCCGCAGGCCTCGCCTCGAGCGATCACGTTGGATGATCTGTTCGCTCAGAAGGAAGAAACGGCGAAACTGAAAGTCATTCTGAAGGCTGCTTCGACGGGAGGACTGGAAGCGGCTCGTCGAGAGATCGCATCACTTGATGTCGACGGAGTCGAGCTGGAGATTCTCATCTCCGGTGTCGGTGGCATCTCGGAATCCGACATCGTTCTTGCCTCAACGGTTAACGAGGGATGCCTGGCTGTTGGATTCGGGGTCGGTGTTGATCCAAAGGCGCTCAAACTCGCAGAGCGCGAGGGAGTCCCCGTGCTGCTGTATGACATTATTTATCATCTCGTGGATGAGATTGAGAGCGCGCTGAAGCGCCAACTGGGCCCCGCGTACGAAGAGCGGGCGCTAGGTACGGTCGAGGTGAGAAATCTATTCAAGGCCCCATCCGGCATGATCGCTGGCTGCTACGTGGCCGACGGGCGCGTGGAGCGACGAGGACAAGTTCGTGTTATTCGCAACAACACGGAGATGTTCAAGGGCGAGATTGCTTCGTTGCGACGATTTGAGGATGACGTTCGCGAGGTCCAGTCCGGGCGAGAGTGTGGAATTCGAATTCGCGACTTTGACGACGTTCAGATTGGTGACCGCCTAGAGGTCTTCGTTCTCGAAGAGGTTCCGCGTTAGCGACTGAATGAAAGCAGCAATTCTGACGATACGGTTTCGGCTCTATGCCATTGAGTCGATCAAGCAGAAGCGGTCAATCGTCAAACGAATCCTTGCCGACGTGCATCGAAATGGTGTTTCGTTCGCCGCATGTGAAGCGGATGATCAGGACGATCTGCAGTACATGACGATCCGTGTGGCGCACTTGTCCAACGACACGCGATTCTCAGATTCGGCACTCCAGAAGCTGCAGCTGAAGTTAGAGCGGGGAGATGGCTACGAACTGGAAATCGCTGACATGGAGGCTCTATGACTGGGAAACGAAGGTTGGCACGCCTTCAGGAAGATATCCAACGTGAGCTGGCAGCCATTGTGGAGTTCGAGAGCCGGGATCCGGTTGTGCAATCTGCGTTCCCGACTGTGATGGACGTGAGCCTGTCTGTCGACGGGAGACACGCAAAAGTCTATGTCGCAGCCGGAACGGAGATCGACTCCGATACGCTTCTGAGTGCGCTGATTCGCGATCAAGGCTTCTACCGTAGCGAACTGGCGCATCGGCTCTCCATCCGGCACACGCCTGAACTCCAATTCGTGATTGATCACACTGTGGAAAGATCCCTGCGATTGGAGCGGTTGTTGCGAGATGACGAAACTCGTCGATCGGATTAAGCAAACGGCCCGACTGATTATCGAAGTGCCCTCCATCGGTATCGCCTCGCTCGCGTACAGCAGTGCCACCTACGCATGTTCCCTCAAGGCGGGATTGCTGGACATCGGCGATCCCTGGTGGATTCTCACTGTGGGGTTGGTTCTTCTCCTCTCGCCTCTGTATCACGCATTCGCTATCGGAAGAGTGTCGTCTTCTGCACTGGGACAGCCCTTCTCTCTTCGCAAGATTCCGATCGAATCGTTTGGCGATTTAGTGGTTGGTGAGCTGTTGGTGAATGGTGCTGTTGTGCTGGGTAGCATGTTGTTCTTGTTGCCGGGAATCTACGTGGGGCTTCGATCGATCTACTACAAGCAGATCATCGTGTTGCACAAGGCGCGTACGATAGCGGCTGTTCGGCAGAGCTTCCGTGAAACGGGTGACCCACAAGCTACATTTCAGATGTTTGCATTTCTTGCTGCCGCGTATTGCATTCCGCTGACGATTGACTATCTACTAGCACCGGCCGTCGAGGCAGTGTGGGTTCATCCCGTGGCCATTCTCGTGTCGGCTCTGTTCATCGCATGGGTCAATGTGTACATCACACTGTCGTTCACGGAATTGGCGGGACGCGAAGGCGCCCCCGAGGAGAATTGAGTTGCTCCTGCGCGTGTCCTCTTCATCGCGCGAAAGGAACCATCAATGAGAACCGATCTATCGATTGCACGATCCGTCACTCCGAGGCCGATCCAGGAGATTGCAGCTGACTTAGGCTTGCGGCCTGACGAGCTCTGGCTCTATGGAGCCACCAAGGCCAAGGTTCTTCATACTGCGCTGGCTGCTCGAGAGAATGCCGCGAACGGGAAATACATCGATGTCACTGCGATTACGCCAACTCCGCTGGGTGAAGGGAAGACAACGACCACGATCGGGCTGCTGCAGGGGCTAGCTCAGTGTGGCAAGCGCGCGATGGCATGCATTCGTCAGCCTTCGCAAGGACCGACATTCGGGATCAAGGGAGGAGCGGCAGGCGGGGGGCGATCACAAGTGATTCCGATGGAGGAGTTCAATCTCCATCTGACCGGCGACATGCACGCCATTACGGCTGCACACAATCTGATTGCCGCGGCTCTTGACGCTCGCCTGATGCATGAGCGCGACTTCTCGGATGCGGGCTGGGCTGCCAGAGGGCTAGAGCGATTGGACATCGATCTGGAGTCTGTCAGCTGGAGGCGTGTCCTCGATGTCAATGATCGCGCTTTGCGACACATCAAGAGCGGGCTGGGCGCTGTGCATGACGGCGTCCCGCGCGAGTCGGGGTTTGACATCACAGCAGCGTCGGAACTAATGGCCTGTCTTGCGTTAGCCGATGACTTGAAGGATCTGCGGGCCCGCATTGGACGCATTGTGCTGGGAGATCGACGAAGTGGTAGACCTTTCACGGCGGAGGATCTAGGCGTGGCCGGGGCGGCCACCGTGCTGATGAAAGACGCCATCCACCCTACGCTGCTACAAACACTGGAAGGGCAGGGTGTTCTCGTGCACGCTGGCCCGTTCGCTAACATTGCCCACGGGAACTCATCGATCATCGCTGATCGCATCGCCCTCAAGCTGGCGGACTATGTTGTGACGGAGTCTGGATTCGGAGCCGACATTGGCATGGAGAAATTCTTCGACATCAAGTGCCGCGCTAGCGGACTCACTCCGAATGCTGTCGTTCTCGTAGCGACCGTTCGTTCACTCAAGATGCACGGTGGCGGACCGACGGTGACGGCCGGGAAGCCGCTGCCCGCCGAGTATGCCACCGAGAACCTAGAATTGCTGGAGAGGGGCTGTGTCAACATGATTCGTCACGTTGAGATTGCCCGAGCATTTGGCGTACCGGTCGTGGTGGCTGTGAACAGGTTCCCGACTGACACCGACGTTGAACTAGACATCGTTTGCAGGATCGCCGACAGCTCTGGAGCGCATGCTGCCGTTGTGTCCGATCACTGGGCGCGTGGTGGGCAGGGCGCAATCAAGCTGGCTGATGCTGTCTTGGATGCCTGCGAATCGACGGCCGACTTTCGCTTCCTCTACCCGCTGGACCTTTCGCTGGAGAGGAAGATCGAAACGATTGCCACTCGCATCTACGGTGCGGACGGGATCGCGCTCAGTGCCGAAGCTGGGGCGCAATTGGAGCGCTACGAAGCACTTGGATACGGGAACTTCCCGATCTGCATGGCCAAGACACCGCTCTCAATTTCGCACGACCCTAAGTGGAAAGGCGTGCCTGCCGGGTATGATCTCCCCATTCGCGAGGTAAGAGCCAGTGTGGGCGCTGGCTTCATCTATCCATTGTGCGGTGCGATCAGGACGATGCCGGGGTTGCCTGCTCGGCCTGCGTTCATGGACATCGATCTGAACGCGGATGGGCAAGTGATTGGTCTGAGTTAGCTTGTCTAACCGCAAACCAGGTTGCGAGTCTCGATGCCAGATCTGTATAGTCATCCAATCATGACTGACTTGTCTCGCATCTCCACTGACGCTGTCTATCGAGTCTATCCCTTTGCTAGGGAGATTCTGTCGCGTTTGCAGAGCGCGGGTTTCGAAGCTGTACTGGTAGGAGGGGTCGTGCGCGATGGTCTTCAAGCCCAGTTGAACAGAAACGTGCTGTTCCCTCCCAAGGATGTCGATATTGCCACCGCCGCAGTGCCTCAGGAGGTTCGCCGCATCTTCCACGATCTACCCATCATCGGCGTGGGGGAGGAGTTCGGTGTCCTGCTCGTCGTTGCTCCAGATGGGAATACGTACGAAGTCGCTTCGTTCCGCGTGGAGTCCGAGTATGACGGTCGCTGGCCAGCAGAAGTTGACTTGGTGCGGGATCTTGAGTCTGACGTGATGCGCCGCGATCTGACGATCAACGGCTTGGCGGCAACCGCGGACGGTGAGGTCATCGATTTTGTGGGTGGAACCAAGGATCTTGTGGCTCGGCGCGTGGCC